>ULPT01032794.1_pt1 | contig 155337 bp, 128 predicted proteins | sample 1953751 | NCBI WGS metagenome assembly ULPT01 (sample SAMEA4835636, study PRJEB28245) | human gut metagenome | biome: gut microbiome; material: fecal sample | place: Denmark | collected 2008 | reverse complement strand
CTACTTTCTCAGTTCGTTCGAATTGACTAGGAAGCCCTCATGCTTCCAAAATTGGAGCTTGCAACCAACGGCAAAAATGCAATCGTTGCAAACTAATTTCTTAACCTTCTCTTCTCTAATATCTCTGTAAAAATCTGTTGCAGCGCTCGCTCAATTGGAGCGCGCTTGAGTAACATACTCGATTCGCACCAAAAGTGTCAACACTTTTTTTAAAATTTTTTCAAGGAAGTTCAAAAACCTCTTTCAAGCCTCTTTTGGCCCTATTTTTCACTATTCACGGCATTGGCCAAAAGACATGGATCATTGCCTATAAGACCGTACACGCGCATTCCCTTGGGGCCTTCGTTGAGAGACACAAGACGCCTTGCATCCTCAACGGTGTTCACTGTCCAGCACACAACCGGCATTCCGTGAACCTTATCCAGATATGAAGACGAAACCTGCTTGTACTCAGGTTTGAGATAGGAGCTGCGACTCACGATATGACCTGCTCCGTTCCAAAGGGCTTTAGGAACGTCGTCTGCATGGCAAAAGATATCGGCACGAGGGATGCTGCGTCCGCACACCGATCCAAACCGCCTCAACGCAAATGGATTGAAGGACGAAACCAGCACGCTCTTCTCCACTCCGCAGCGACGGATTACTTCAAAGGTCTTTCTGCAAAGCTCAGGGTTTACCTTGCCGGCCTTCACCTTGAGCTCTATATCATATATGAAGCGGTCGCCGTATGTGCCAAGAAGATCTTCAAGCAACGGAATGCGCGCATCGGAAAAAGTAGGCCCCTTGAATGACCCAACATCCACACGTCTAAGCTCGTCCCATGTGAAATCCTCTATCTCACGGTCTATCCCCGCAGTCCTCTTGAGGGAGAAGTCATGCGCAACCACCACCTCGCCGGACTTGCAAAGGTGCACGTCAAGCTCAACGCCGTCCACACTGGGATTCTTTGCACAGTTGTCGAACGAGACCATGGTGTTCTCAGGGTACAGCTGACTGTATCCACGATGCCCAAAGACCAAGACCTTACCTTCACGCCTACACTTCTCAAAAACGCCGTCCATGTCGTCCTCCACAGAGAAGCCTTACGCTTCCACGCAACAATCTACCCCAAACGCACACGAAATGCTATCCTTCACGCATGCAACCTGACAACGAAACCCTACAGTACATGAACGCAATACAACCCAAGACCGATGTCCTTGAATCCTGGCTTTCCAAGACGCGCTCTGCCATAGAAGAAAGGTTTGGCGGCATAGATGGCGTTTCATGCATCATATTCAACGCAAACCCCTGTACGCTGGGGCACAGATACATATTGGAGATAGCTTCCAAGAGAAGCCGCGGAGTCGTAGTGTTCGTGATAGAAGGCAAAACGGACTCAGGAAGCCTTGGCAACCACGAGACCTCGAACATCGAGATTCCGTTCAAGGACAGGTTGGAGCAGACCCAAATGTGCGCACAGGGCATTCCAAACGTTCTGGTTCTGCCGGGAGGCCCCTATATAATAGGAAGGGACGACTTTCCATCTCAGTGGAGCACGGTCGAGCGGAGCCGGGCGCACTCCTATGCAATCCTCAACTCCAAGCTGCTGTGCCAGGTGATACTTCCAGGTTTGGGGATCACAAACATGTTCGCAGGAGACGAGCCCAGGGATGAAATGTCCGAGATGCACCTCAACGCACTGCGTCAGCAGTGCAGAGACACCGGCATCGGTCTAAAGGTTGCAGAGAGAAAAAGGCTTGGAGATAGATATATCTCGTCGGCTATGGTGCGTGGTGCGGCGGCCAATGGTGACTGGGACACAGTGCGTGCGACCGTGCAGCCCTTCGTGTACGAATACCTTAGCGGGTCATATCGTGGAGGGCTCCGCTCTTGACGATGGCCTTCACGTATATGAGATAGGATGCCACGGATGCGAATGCGGCAAGTGCGAAGAGTACGGTGAGTACGGTCTTGAACGTTGCAAGAGCAGAGGCATCGAGAGCAAGCATTGAGCACACCCTAAAGGCTATTCCAAGTACGCTACAAAGTGCGTACAGACAGGTCTTGGCCTTTCCAAAGATGTTGGCGGCCATGGCTTTGCCCTTGCCCATCATGAGCATGCGGGTGAACGACTGACTGAACTCGCGCCACATTATAAGGACGAATGCCCACACAGGCATGATGCCGCTTGCAAGGAAGCAGGTGAAGAACGTAAGGTGGCTTATGACATCCGCAAATGGATCCATGACTTTTCCAAGATCCGATACCAGCTTTCTCTTTCGTGCTATTTGGCCGTCCAGGAGGTCCGTAAGCTCCATGACCCCGTACATGAGGACAAGAACGATGCTGTAGGCCACAGGGGGGAAGGTTCCAAAGACATCTGGAACGAAGAAGAACAGGAAGAAGAACGGTGCAATGACAAGTCTTGTGACGGTGAGTTTGTTTGGAAGATTCATATCAGCCTCCTTTGTTTTTGCATTGCCAGAACCCTTGTTTGGGCTCCGGCGGGTCTTGGGCTCAGCCAAAAAGGGCCTTGTACTTGTCTTTTAGATACCTATCGAAATGGGAGGCGTCAAGCGCATGGCCTGAGCCTTTCTCAATGAGTTCGTTTGCAGGGTAGACGGCTCCAAAACGATAGTACCTCTTTGAAAGGTACTCCTTTATTTCAACGAGGTTGCCATGTTTCACGGCATCCTTCACATCAAAGTCCTTTTCCATGTAGTGCCAAAGATGGGCGTTCATGAGATTGCCAAGCGCATAGGAAGGGAAGTATCCGAACATTCCGCCCGGCCAATGTACATCCTGAAGGACTCCGCTTTGGATGTTGTCAGGCTTCTTCCCCAAAAGCTTGAGGGACATCTCGTCCCATGCCTGCGGCAGGTCTCCAACCTTGAGGTCTCCATCGAAGAGCGCCTTCTCCAACCTGAACCTGAGGATTATATGAAGCCCGTATGTGACTTCGTCTGCATTGACCCTCACGTCATCGATCTTCACGTTGTTCACAGCTCTCATGAAGGCATCGAACTTCACGCCCTTGGTCTGGGTTGGGAACATGTCGCAGAAGATTGGAAGGTAGTGTTCCCAGAACTCAGGGCTGCGGGCGACAAGGTTCTCCCAAAGCCTGCTTTGGCTTTCGTGGAACGCCATGTTCACGCCGCATCCAAGGGACGTCCCCTTTATCCAACCGGAGTTGGCGCCCATCTCGTAGATGGCATGGCCTCCTTCGTGGACTATTGTCAAAAGCTGGGATGTCACGTTTGGATCTTCGAACCTTGTGGTTATTCGAATGTCGTCGCAGCCAACTGTGGAAGTGAAAGGATGTGCAACCTCCCCTATCGAGCCCCTGTCGAACTCAAAGCCCATGTCCTCAAGGACCTGCCTTGAGAACTGCTTCTGCTTTTCAATGTCGTAGTGCTCGTACAGGAACGCCTCATCCTTGGGGGATACGGTCTTGGAAGAGCCCTTGACCTCGTCCATCACAGCCTTTATGGTCTTTTCCATACCGCTGAACAGAGTCTCTATCTGAGCAGAGTCGAAGCCCATGTCGTATTTGTCCAGAAGGGTGTCGTAGAGGCTGCGTCCCTTGCTTGTAAGGTAGGCCTCCTCCTTGGTGAGTTCGACAAGCCTTTCAAGATACGGGGCGAAGGATTTGAAATCCCCTGACTTGCGGGCATCGAACCACTGGTTCTGACAGCTGTTGGAGGCGCTGGACAGGTCCTCTACAAGCTTTTGGGGAAGGGATGCGCTTCTTTCGTATGCCTTCCTTCGAACCCTTACGAGGGCCTTCTGCTCATCCGTGGCGTCCTTCATGTTGGAAAGCTCTTCAAGGAGCTCGCGCATCCTTTCGCTTGAAGATATCTCGTGGTCCATGGACGAGAGGAACGCCATTTGGCTGGCCCTCTCGTCTCCGCCCTTTTTGCTCATGACAGTTTCGAAGTCATAGCCAAGAACGGCGCTTATATGCCCTATCAAAACAGATCTTCTATCAAGCTCCTCAAGAGCGTCGAATGCCTTGCGTTCCCTCTGTGTCATAAAAGTTCCAATCGCATCGAATGCACGTCAGTGTAAGTATCAATACAAGAAGAACTTGCACATACATGCAAGTTCTCCCCCTTTCACAGCAGCCAAAGGCCCAGCTTAGAGCTGAGCCTTGTCTGCAACCATCTTGTTGATTTCGTCTATGAAGGCCTGAATTTCAAGACCATTGACCTGCTTTCCACCGCGGTAGCGGACGGAGACCAGGTTTCCTGCCTCTTCCTTCTCGCCAACGATCACCGTGTATGGAATCTTCATGTTGGCGGCAAGCCTTATCTTGTTGTTCATCCTTTCGTCGGAAAGGTCTGCACTGGCCCTAAGGCCTGCTTCCTTGAAGGTCTTTTCAAGCTTCTTTGCATAGTCGAAGAACCTGTCACCAACCGGAACGATCCTGATCTGCTCAGGAGCAAGCCATGGGGGGAAAGCCCCGGCATAGTGCTCCAGGAGGACTCCAAAGAAACGCTCTATGGAACCAAGGAGGGCTCTGTGGATCATGTAAGGCCTCTTCTCGACGCCGTCCTTGTCAACGAACGTGAGTTTGAAACGCTCTGGCAGATTGAAGTCGAACTGAACCGTCGAAAGCTGCCACTCCCTTCCAATTGCGTCCTTTATCTTGAGGTCGATCTTTGGACCATAGAAGGCTCCGCCGCCTTCGTCTATGTCGTATGAAAGGCCTTCCTTCTCAACAGCCTTCTTGAGGGCTGCGGTTGCAGCCTCCCACTTCTCAGGTTCTCCAACGGATTTCTCCGGCTTTGTTGAGATGTATGCGTGGATGTCCTGGAATCCAAACGAATGGAGCATGTAGAGGGAGAACCTAAGGACCTCGATTATCTCCTCGTCCATCTGGTCTGGTGTGACGAAGAGATGCGCATCGTCCTGAGTGAACCCACGCACACGCATAAGTCCATGGAGGGCTCCTGCCTTCTCGTATCTATAGACGGTTCCAAGCTCTGCCCAGCGGCAAGGAAGGTCTCTGTAGCTCTTCTTGCTGTTCTGATAAATCATGATGTGGAATGGGCAGTTCATTGGCTTTGCATAGTAGTCGGCCTTGTCCATCTCCATTGGAGGATACATGCTGTCTTTGTAGAAACCAAGGTGGCCTGATGTCTCCCACAGCCAGCTCTTTCCAACGTGTGGGGTGTAGACCATCTCGTAGCCGTTCTTGTAGTGCTCTTCGCGCCAGAAGTTCTCGATGAGCTGCCTTACACGTGCTCCCCTTGGATGCCAGTAGACAAGACCAGGACCAGCTTCCTCATGGAGGCTGAACAGGTCAAGCTCCTTTCCAAGCCTTCTGTGGTCGCGCTTCTCCACGTCCTCCAGGTACTGAAGGTATGCCCTCAGGTCCTTTGGATTGGTGAAGGCGGTTCCGTAGATCCTTGTGAGCATCTGGTTGTGCTCGTCTCCACGCCAGTATGCACCTGCAATGTTGAGGAGCTTGAAGGAATCCGCCCTAAGCTCCTTTGTGGATGCAACGTGCGGGCCTCTGCAAAGGTCTGTGAAGTTGCCCTGGTTGTAGACTGTGACGGTCTCGCCTTCAGGGATGGCTTCGAGAAGCTCAAGCTTGAACTTCTGGTCCTTGAACATCTCGGCGGCCTGTGCGCGGGTGACCTCTATGCGCTTGAACTCCTTGTTCTGCGCAATGATGTCCTTCATCTTCTGTGTTATAGTGTCCAGGTCCTCAGGCGTGAGGTTCCTTGGAAGTTCGAAATCATAGTAGAAACCATTTTCTATGGCAGGCCCTATCGCAATCTGGGCGGTAGGAAACATCTCAAGCACAGCCTCTGCCATGACATGGGCCATGGAGTGTCTTATCATCTTGAGCTTTTCATCCTGAGAGATTTTTTCCGACATTTGCAATCTCCTTATACAAAGCCATTGGCGTTGCCTTCATTGTAAACCAATGGCATGTGTTTTTTCAATAACCGCAAGGGAAGCCAGTGAAGCAGAAATGGGCAACCCTCATGGAAATCTCAACCTGAAGTTCAAAGCTCCTTGAGCCTTGCTTCGACCTCTTCTATGACCCACATTGGCGTAGATGAGCCAGAAAGGAGGGCAACCGAATCGTACTGAGCTATCTTTGTCGCCACATCATCCAAGTCCTTCGCATTCCCAATGAAGAACACAGTCCTGCCCACCTTGTTCACTTCATTGGCAAGGTTTCTCGTGTTCGCACTCTCTGCACCCCCCACAACCACGACGGCGCCGCACTTGAGAGCCGTGACCACTGCATCGTCCAATCTCCTCTTACATGCAGGACACGGGACATTTCCAAAACCGATGTTCTTGAAATGGCCTTTGAGTATGGAGGCGATCTCTTCGTATTCGTCACGTGGGAAAGTCGTCTGAGTGACGACGAAGACGGGGGCATCGTCCTTCAATGCATTGGATTGCACAAAACGCTTTGCATCGTCCGCAGACGTGATCAGGAGGGTCTTTGCAAGGACACCTTCTTCGACCTCGACCCCTTGGAGTCCAAGAGTCTCTGCGTGGCCCTTGAATCCAATGACTATTACATCCTTGCCCTGCGAGGCTGCCTTCCTTATTGCATTGGCACCTTTCAGCACCGTTAGACAGGTGGAATCGAGAAGTTCGAAACCCGCACTCTTGAATGCGCGCTTATCTGAATCAGGTATCCCATGGGCACGGATGAGGGCGACCCCTGCCGGCGCATCCTTTGGGTCCTTTATGACGCAGAGCCCCTTCTCGTTGAAGTAGTTTACAACATCCTTGTTATGGATAAGATCCCCTATGCTGTAGCAAGGAAGTCCTTTGCGTTCTGCGATCCTCAGGCATTCCAATGCCATGTTTACGGTATTGGACACACCAAAGCAGAATCCAAGCATCTCCCCTCTTACGACCTTCATTGGGACACCTCCAACAAAAAAACTCCCCTGCCAGGACGCTGCCTTGCAAAGGGGAGTTCTCTACGCATCTCTATATGAGTATAGGGATAAGACCTTAATCAGTCCTTCTTCTCCTGAGGCTCGTTGGACTCCGTTGCAACTGCTTCCGGTGCGGCTTCAGCCTTTGGAGCCTCGACCTCAGCCGGCTTCTCGACCTTCTCAACCTTCTCAACCTTGTCGGCCTTCTCCTTCTTGGAGGAAGCGGCTGTTTCAGGCTTCTTGTCAAGAATCTGGGAGATTGCGTTCTTGCTGAACTCGATCCTTGCATTGTCATCTACCTTTACGATGACAGTGCTTTCCTTGACGACGGCAACGGTTCCTCTGATTCCACCAATCGTGACGATTTTGTCGCCCTTCTTCATGGATGCGAGCATGTCCTTGGCTTCCTTGTCCCTCTTCTTCTGCGGTCTGATGATGAGGAAGTAGAATATGAGGATGATGACACCAAAGGTGATGAGCGTCGTGAACATGGAACCCTGCGTGCTGCCTGTCGTTGAGGATGTCGTTGCAGCTGTTCCCATAGCCATTATGAGTGAATACATTTTCTGACCTCTCTAGATTTGTACGTTAGGATACAAGATACACGTATGAACGATGATTGTCAAACAACATCGGACTAAACAACGGCACAGATCCAAATGGGAGTTCTTCTCCAGTTCGAAGGAACCCATATATAGGTCGTGGCAGACCTCTCCGTTTGGCTGCAACGTTCGATGGTGCGTCCGTGGCAGCCAAAAATCCCATCTTTTTGACTACACGCAGGCAGCTACTTGGAACTTATCACGATGCCATTGACCGCCACGTAAGGGATAACCATGGATCCGTCGCAGACGACCTCCTTGGAGATTGCCTTCACGTTCTTGAGCATGTCGCCAAGGTTGCCGTTTATCATGGTCTCACTCACAGCGCCTTTGATTTGGCCGTTCTCTATGTAGTAGCTGTTCTTGGCTACGCCTGAGAACTCGCCGTTTGTTCCTGGCTGTCCGCCTGAGAAACCTCCTACGAGAAGACCACGGTCGATGGACGCAACGATATCGGCATAGGAATCATTGCCTGGGGCTATGACGATGTCGGAGCTGGTGTTCTTGGTGACCGGGCGGCCCGTCTTGTTGGCAAGGTACAGTCCAATGAGGTGGTTCTTGAGGACGCCGTCCTTGATGATGTCCACGTCCTGGGTCCTGTAGCCGTCTGCGGTGTAGGTTTCGCCTTCCACAATGCGTGGGTCCGACGAGTTCATGGAGATTGTGATGCGTGGGTCTGCAACCTGCTGCCCAATCTTGTCCAACCACAGGCTTGTGCCGTCAAGAATCACGGACGATGAAACATAGTTGTTCAGCGTATAGGCGACGAACTGGGCAAAGCAGTCGGGAGTGAAGAGGACGGTGCCTTCGAACTTGCCCTCGAACGATGTGAGGTTGAGTTGGTTCTGTGCGCTTTCAAGGTGGACCCTGAAGCTGCCAAGGTCTATGAAAGGCTTGTCAAGGTTGGCGGTTGTGACATCGGCATAGTCTAGGCCGGTGGTCTTCTCGCCATCGTTGCCAGAGAACTCGATGCTGACCGAATAGCTGCCGCCAAAGTCCTCGAAGTCCGTCCCGTTGGAGTTCATGTACAGGGCATGGTCCTTGGTGTGGGAGGCAAAGACGTTGAGTATCTTGACCTTTGGATACTGGGCCTTGATGTCTGAAAGAAGCTCCTCCACGCGGGAGAAGAACTTTTCAATGTCAGGCTCATAGCAGCCGTAGTGGAAGACCTCCGCAGGCTGCTTTTCAGCTATGTCGTAGGCGGGGTCCTCGACTGCGGACTTGGCAGAAAGGACGGCTTCTTCAACCGTTGCCTTGAGGGCCTCGTCGCTGAAGTCGTTACCGGCCTTTGTGCCCATCTTGTTGTCGTTGTAGACGGTGACGGCTGCGTTGTTGCCAAAGACGGTCCTGAAGAGGGAGAAGTCGCCAAGGTCTGCATTGAACTCCCTTGTCTCCTTTTCATGGAGGGCGAATGCGTATTTGTCAACTTTGCTTTCGTTTAGAAGGCTCTGGATGTATTCTGCTGTTTTTCTTATTTCCTTCATTTCAAGACCTCCTTACCTTCCACCAATCATGATCTTGCATCTGAGCTGCGGTCCGCCAAGTCCAACCGGCATTGGCTGCTTCTTTCCACAGAATCCGCTTGATGACCAAAGCACGTTGTCGGACACCATGTCCACGGTCTTGAGCATGTCGAACGCAACTCCCGTAACGGTGGTGTCAAGTATTGCACGGCCAAGCTTTCCGTTCTTTATCTCGTAGCCCATGTTGATTCCAAACATGAACTCGCCCGTAAGGTCCGCCTGTCCGTTGCCGGTGGAGAGAAGATAGTAGCCGTCATCGACCGATGCTATCATGTCCTCAAGCCTGTCCTTGCCTGGAAGCACAGCTGTGTTCCTCATTCTTATGAGAGGTTCGTCGCTGAAAGCCCAGCCGCGTGCGTTTCCAAGTGGTTTGACTCCGTAGTGGTCCGCCGATTCGCGGTTGTGCATATAGCCTTTGAGGATTCCGTTTTCAATGAGAAGTGCATCCTCTGCCTTCGTGCCTTCGTCATCCATATAGACTGGAAGTGGAGCTTCCTTTCCCAAGGCCGTGTGGGCGTAGTCCACCATGCTTACAAGGTCAGATGCAACCTTTTGGTTGAGGAGCTTGCTTGCAACTGATCCTCCCATCACGAGGTCCGCCTCAACCGTGTGGCCAACCGCCTCGTGGGCGAGCATTCCTGAAAGCTCTCCGCCAAGAACGACTGTTTTATAGCCTGCCTGTGCATAGACACCCTCTTTTTTGTCCATGAGCATCTTGTACAGGGCATCGATGTCCTTGTACATCCATTCAACGTCCTTGAAGTGGTCTTCGAAGCTTCCCGCTCCGCCAAAGGCCTTGAAGAGCTCGATTGGAACTCCGTCCTTCGTAACGGAATTGAGGAACACATAGATGTAGCACCTTGGACTTGTAATGTGTCCGTCGTGGGCGTCGGACGTATAGATGACCTTGTCCATGGAATCCTCTGAGTACATGACCATGCGGCTGGAGAGGTCCGGATAGGCCGTTGCAATGTGGTCGTCTATCTTCTTGCAGGCGTCTATGATCCTCTTCTGCTCAAAGTCGATGATGGTGCGACCCGTTGGGATGATCCCCTGCCCGTAGGACTTTGCCATTGGCTTGTTCTTTGGTGCATGTGAATCCAGGAACAGTGCGTTCCTCGTCGCTTCCGCAATGACGGAATCGGCTGCAGCCGATGAATACTCGGCCATGGATGCGAATCCATAGACTCCGTTCTTGCACACACGTGCGTTTATGCCTCTGGTCTCCGCCCTTAGGTTGCGGACAAGGTTTCCCTTGAGGAACCCTACGGAACGTGACCTGTTCTCCTGTCCTCTGAGGATGGTCTGTACGCCATCTGCGAACAGGGCTTTCTTGCTTTCTAGAATATCGGTGAGCATTGGCACCTCCTAGTTCCAAAGTATAGTGGTTTATGCGCCACAAGACAATTGAAGGAGATTGAAAGAAAGCGGGAAACAACTGGAAGACGACAGAACTCAACCATATAGCGACCTTTTAAACCACACTCATAATGCTCACCACGCTCACCAGCACTACAAAAAGTGCACAACTATGAGAGGAAGAGGGGATTGCTCGTAACGATGGAAAAGGTATGAGAAGTGGATATTTCTTCCGTAAACGAAAAAAATGCAGGTTTATGAAGAAAGTTTTCTTCATTGAAGCCCAAAATTCGGCAAAAAGAAGAAAACCTATTCAGGTTAGATACGCAGGTCTATGTTGCTTTGTAGTTTTTTTGTAGGTGATTTGTAGCGGTTGTGAGCATTGTCGACCAGGTGGGTGTGGTGAGCATTGTGAAAGTTGTAAGCTTAATGGGTGTAGTTGAGCCACTGGGACGCACAGCTTAAGCGATGTGACGTAGAAGACGATTCAAAGAGAAGGATTTCAAAGTTCAAGGGCTTTCAACACACGAGAAACGAGGCTGTCCACATCGTAGGTTTCATCCTCGTTTTCACCTATCTCCACAATAGGGGTTCTGCTGGCGATGCAGTCTTCCTTGAAGCCTTCGCTGCACATCACAAGACGCTCCATATCAAGGCCGCTGTCGTCAAGACGTTTCTCAATGACGTTGGCATAGTCCTTTATCAAGTCGAAGTGCTGTTCTATGTAGCTACGGCTCATGACGATGAAAGCACTGCGGATATTGGACATGTAGTCAGTTGAACAAATGCCTGATTCAGGGTTGTTAGTCGTTGGAGGTATGGAGTCGTAGGGTTTTGGGCTATCGTTTGGTGTTGTGAAGCTATCCTTCCAGTTGTGGGGGATGTAGCATCCTTCTACGATGAGGTTCTGATGGTTTTCAATTGCGGTTTTGACGACCTCGGCAACAAACGGCCACATCCAGTAGCGCATCTTCCAGTCGTCATTGACGGTGAGCGTCGTCATGCCGCTGCGGATGAATCCCATCTTGAGATGGTCGAGCGAAAGGTATGGGAAGCCAAGCCTTGCCATGAGCTTCTGTGCCACCAACGTCTTGCCAACATGGCTGCTGCCACCAAGAAGTATAACCACATGCACCTCCAAAAGCCTTCCTATCCACAGGGGGCTCGTTTCGTTGGAATTATCCCGGTTTGGCTGCTTTTTGCCAAGAATCTGCTAGCAATTTGGTTGATTTGGATGTCGGGATGGTGGAGAATCATCAAAGAGAGGCGCGTATGGAATCTGTCAGTGAAACGAAGCTTATGGAAGGAATCTACTTCGACGGCAAGAAGGCAATCTATCGTGATGACCTTCCAGTTCCAACTCCAGGCGAAGGCCAAAGTCTCATAAGGGTTCTTCTTGCTGCGGTGTGCAGTACTGACAAGGAAATCCTCAAGGACTACAGGCCTGACTTCAAAGGCGTCATGGGCCACGAATTCGTTGGCGTTGTGGAAAACTCGGACGACGAATCGCTCATTGGCAAACGGGTCGTGGGCGAAATCAACGAAAACTGCGGTCATTGTCTCTACTGCACCACGGGCCGTCCCCACCACTGTTCCAACCGCCACACGCCGGGGCTCTCCAAAGATGGCTGCTTCGCCCAATACATGGTCCTCAAGACGAGCCTTCTGCACATCGTCCCAGACTCTCTCAAGACCGATGTCGCTGTGTTCACCGAGCCTTTGGCCGCCGCTTTCGAGATTCTGGAGCAGATCGAAATAAAGCCTGGAACGCCAGTTGCCATCGTAGGCGACGGAAGGCTTGCCCTGTGCATCGCAAACGTGATGCACCTAGCAGGTGCAGACCTCACGGTCGTTGGTAAGCACTCTGAAAAACTTGATGTTTTCAAACCACTTGGCAATGTCCTGCTTCACGCAGAACCTGAGAGTTTTGAAGTGGTAATAGAAGCTACAGGCCATCCTTCCGGAATGGAGGCTGCATTCCGTCTTGTGAGGAAGAAAGGAATCATTGTACTCAAAAGCACGTTCGCAGCCCCCGTCACATTGGACTTGAGCCAGATACCGGTGAACGAACTTACGATAGTTGGCAGCCGCTGCGGCCCGTTCGAGCCAGCACTCAACGCGCTTTCGTCTGGGCAAGTCGTGCTTCCGGCAATCGAGAAACACGAGCTTGCGGATTTCGAAAGTGCGTTTTCATCCCCCGCCTTCAAGGCCGGCTTTGAAATCCTTGCTCTTTGAATCGTTTTCTGCGTCACGTCGCTCAGGCTGTACTTCAAGTACTATCCTTCGCTCGTTTCCTTGAATACAATCCAAATAGCTTCGATTTACTTTCAAATAACGTCGAATCCTGAAAAGTCCTTGCTCTTTGAATCGTTTTATGCATCACTATGAAATTGTGCGCTTTTTGGAGTGCTGGTGAGTGTGGTGCGCAAGGTGAGCGTTGTGAGCATTGTGAGCGTGGTGGGAGACGAGAACGATACAAACCCAAACCTCACCACACTTCATGGACACTTTTATCACCCCTCGCTTCTCATTCTTCGTTTGAAGAGAGGAACTCGAACACGCGAGACCAGTATGGGGCTATGATCTCGTCAGGGCTGTTGAAGATTTCATGCTTGGTGTCGGGACAGAACACCAAATGGACGCTTGGAGCCTTCTGGGCAAGCTTGAGCTGCCTGTCGTTTCTGACAAGCGTATCACCATCGGCCTGGAAGAGGATGATTGGAATGGTTATCTTGGAAGAGTCCTTGACCATCTTGGTGGTGGCCTTGAGGGAGGATTTGAGCCATGACCATGTTGCGCCGTAGGTTTGGTGGTAGTCGTCCGAGCGTCTCAGTTCGTTGTAGTATAGATACCTAGGGTAGCTGATGCCAGGCGAATTGAGGAAGTCTCCATCGTTGCCGTCCCATGCGCTGTGTCCAAAGACATAGCCGTCTCCCTGTCCAAAGAACACTGCGCTCCCTGCAATGAACTTGGAAAGGAACTCAGGCACACCGTTGGTCTGCACGCCAATCATAGGAGACGTAAGCACGGCCTTGTCGAAGTAGCCGGGATACTCCTCCAGAAAGCGTGTACCTATACCACCTCCCATTGAATGTGCAAAGAGGTACAGACCCCCGTTTCCCTTGTGCGGAAGGACCACTTCATCAAGGAACTGTTTGAGGTCTGCGGTGTAGACATCGAACTCCTTGACCTGAATCTTGGAAAGGTCCTCATTGAGGCTGTCGGCACGCTGCGAATAGCCATGGCCAAAATGCTCTATCATGAACACGTCGTAGCCTTCCTGAAGGAAGTAGTATATGACCTCGTTGTACTTTGCAATGAACTCCGAGAACCCATGGAGAATCACAACGGTCCCCTTCTCGCCCTCCACATCGTACTGTTCGTAGTAGACACGATGCCCGTCGCCTGCCGCCGCTATGGTCCCCACTTTGCGGATCTTGTCCAAATAGGGCACAACGGTATCCGTCATGGACTCCTTGTACTGGGAATCCTTCACCACAGGAAAATCCGCCCCCACCTTGTAGTCCAAAGTCTCCACAGGGACACTGCTTGCAGACGCACACCCCACAAAGAGGGCCACAACCGCAGCCGCCATAGCCAACACTAAACCGATATCCTTGAGTTCACGTTTCATGCCTTACCTCCATGCTGTGTGTAACAGAAGGTATTCCTTGGCTGCTGCAGGAGGCAAAGGAAACTCCTTCGCCTTGCTCTTTTTCACATCATTCTTTTCCTGGTCTTAACCATATTATTGACATTGGGACTTCAATTTGTTTATCATCACCTTGTTTTGGGGCTGTAGCTCACCTGGCTAGAGCGATTGAATGGCATTCAATAGGTAGTCGGTTCGATCCCGATCAGCTCCACTTCCAAGGCCGCACTCGTTTGGGTGCGGCTTTTTTTGTAGTTTCGAGAAAAAGGAATATGGGTGCATGCTTAAAAGGCCGGTGAAGTCATACCTCAACATGGATGTAGAGTCAAAAATGAGTCTGTCACTATTGGCATCCCTATGCTGGAACGCAGCATACGCCATTCTGCAATTGGGACTGGGAATCTACCACAAATCCTCCTGGTTCTATGCCATGGCGGGATACTATCTCATATTGGCAACAATGAGACTGTCCTTGAGATTGTCCCTACAGAGCCCAGACCCTCAAGGCAGGGAAAGAAACCGCACTTTAGGATGGAAACGCTACAGACTGTGCGGGATACTGCTCCTTCTCATAAACTCCGCACTCAATGTAATGGTTTTCTACATTGTAGGCGTTGGACGCGTGGTCAGACATCATGAAATCACCACCATAGCAATGGCGACATACACGTTCGCGTTCTTCACCATAGCGGTTGTGAACGTATTCAAGTACAAGAAGTACGACAGCCCAACATATTCGGCGGCCAAGAACCTCTCGTTCGTGGCCGCCATGGTGTCGATGCTTTCATTGGAGAACTCCATGCTTGCAACCTTTGGAGCAGAAGACGGCCTTGCCTTTCGCCAAACCATGCTTGGGCTGACAAGCACCGCCCTACTCCTTGCAACCACCACGATAGCAATCCACATGATCGCAAAGTCCACTCGAATCCTCAAGAAGACTTAAACCTGACACTACTCGAAAAGCAAACGAAAAGTATGTTTCGCTGCCAGTGGGCAATGCATTCGCTGTTTATGGGGAATAGTTTTTACAAAAACGTTGCTATGCTCTTCGTAGGAGGCATGTGAAAATGAATCAGATGAAGATAGGAAAATTCATAGCCACCCTGCGAAAAGAGAAAAACATGACGCAGGAACAGCTTGGAGAGAAGCTGGGAGTAACCAACAAAACCATTTCTCGTTGGGAGAACGGCAACTATATGCCAGACGTCGAAATGCTGTCACTGCTGTCGAAGGAGTTCGGCGTAAGCATCAACGAAATCATAAGCGGAGAGCGAATTGCAACGGAGGACTTCAAGGAAGCTGCAGACAACAACCTTGTCACGGCACTGGACAACAGCTCCTTTACATTGAAAGAGAAGATAGCCTTCTTCAAGAAGAAATGGCTGCATGAACATATTGCAACCATTGTCCTTTGCATCATAACGTGGATAGGTCTTGTTGCAATGCTAGCGCTGAAACTGCGAGGCCGCAACGCATATGCACTTTTGGGCGCAATAAGCAGTACGCTTGGCATACTCTTATATGTAGTACTGTACAACCGCATGATGGCATTCGTGGAAAACCTTGCCTATAGGGCAGTGCCAGAAAAGGAAACAGAAACGAAAAGCCCCTGACATCTGCGAAAAGGAATGCCCCCGCCAGACCTTCAAAGGCCCTCTTCAGACAGCTTGCTGCTCATAGGATTGTCGAATCAGACCCATGACATAATCCACACTTCCTTCATCGTAGAGAGAAACCAAATAATCTCCATTCCCCCAGTGCCCAATTTGCGAAACGTCTCTTGCCATGTTTTCTGGATCATCCAGCTTTCCTTTTGCAAGATTGATAGTAATTTTTAGCTTTGTTTTTTGCACTTCTACGTCACATATGTTCGTTTTAGATTTGAACGCAATATAAAGTTTTTTAGGTTCAATCGTTATTCCTTCTCCCAATCCAAGAATCCTTTCTTTTAGAGATTCGTAAACGGCCCTAATTACAGATCCCCCTTTTTCGAGATGTCCATCCTCAGAATAAACGACAACTCCAGAGTTCTGAATATCATTGGCGATAACCTCGTCAAGAACTTCATGTCCTTCTGGAGACATTTTCTTTAATCGGGAAGTCGTCCCAGATATCGATGCTATGCTATGGAGTATCTCAAAAGCATCTTCCGCTGTGATATTGTAGAACTCACGAACACGAGGTTTTCCATCAAAAGTCTCGATTGCTCGTAAATCCGGGTTTAGCTTATCAATTAGGTTGTGGACATCCTTATCTCTTAATCTGCCTTCGACTTCATACACACAATACACCCTAAAGGCAAAAGGGAGACATGCACTATTGTTGAATTGTTTAAGTCTCCTCTCTAGATTATCTGCATATCCAATCTTTACATATTCAGGGAAAGAAGGGTTTGTAAGAACGTAAATAACTCCATTCGACTCTTTCCTTCCATCAAAGTTTTTCATTTTCCACCATCCTTCAAAATAGTGTAACAGAAAAAACGAGGATGAACTATCAGAACATCCAACATCACGGAGCTTCCAGAGACTGCGATACAATTTTTCCAATACCAATGTATACCAGCATCTGCACAAAAAAGAATCCCTGTGGACAATAAACGTTACTCAATCAAGTTCAATGAGACTACTAGAAATACGGGCGAAATACGGGCGAAATACGGGCGAAAAAAGAATCTCAAAACGAGAACATCAGACTGATGCCAATAATCAACCGTTTTCACCAAAAGAAATTATATTGTAAGTTCATATATGAATCTTTTTTGTTAAATACGAGCGAAAGAAAGTTTGAAATGACAACAACCTTTGCTTTATACTGTTTCAGTCATTAGTATAAAACCAATGGAGAAGGCCTGTGCAAGAAGACAAAGTAATAGACGTATTGAGCTACTTCCAATTGGACTCATCCATTGAACATGAGTCTCTTGAATGCAAAGAAGCAGGCAAAGGACTTCCTCACAGCCTTTGGGAAACATACTCTGCTTTTGCAAACACGGATGGCGGTGTAATATTGCTTGGAATTAGAGAGCAGCCAAAAGGTGTCTTTTCTGTAAATGGGGTAGAAAACCCACAAGATCTAGTGAATACATTCTGGGCTTCTTGCTCAAATTTGACAACAGTGAATAGAAACATCCTTTCCAACTCAGACGTACAGATTCTAACAGACGTCACAAAGAAGAAAATCATTATGATTACGGTTCCCCAAGCACCACTCAGCCAAATGCCGATATTCATCAAGGGCCACATGGAACTTTCATTCATACGACATGGGGAGTCAGATGTAAAAAGCAACACAAGATGAACTCAAGGCTCTTATACGAAACTCTCAGAACACTGTAGATTCTTTACCTCTTGTTTCATTTTCAATGGAAGACCTTGACATTCCAACGGTAACGGCATTCAAATCCATCGTTGCATCCAGATTTCCTGTCAAAGGCTATGAAAACAAATCGAACGAAGAGTTTTTGATAGAACTTGGCTTTTTCGGACAGGAAAGAGCAACGAAGACCTTCCATCCAAAACAAGGATGTCTTCTCCTGTTTGGAAAATACAATGCAATCAAAGATTTCTTTCCTTCCTACCATTTGGACTACATAGACTACAGAAACTCAGATTCAAGATGGAATGACCGCGTAGCTTCTGATATGTCAACCGATCAAGAAATGAACTTGTACAACTTCTTCAATATAGCTTACAACAAACTGATTGCTGCAGATAAAAATTCATTTGAACTTGATGACAAACAGGTGCGCGTTGAGCATTCACTTATTGTCGCCATCAGAGAAGCGCTAGTGAACATGATAGTACATGCAGACTATGCGATAACAGGGGGCTCTCTCAAAATAGAAGTCTATGAAGACCATTACAATTTCAAAAACCCTGGAAAAATGCTTGTTAGCGTTGAGTCTTTTGAAAGAGGTGGAAGCACCATATGCAGAAATGAGACAATAATGAGAGCTTTCCGTTTCCTTGGTTTTTCTGAACGACAAGGAATGGGCGGAAAGGAAATAGTCTCAACCGCAATTCGAAACAAACTTATGCTCCCAACAATAATCACAAATTTAGAATTCACAGAAATCAAACTGTGGAAAATCGATGCAGCCTCTTATCCAGAACTAAGTCATGAAGAACAGGCAATACTTCGATACATCATAGACAAAACAACACCAGTCTCAAAAACCGACTTAAAGCACGCATTTCCTCAATACACCGACTATAGAATAAAGACTACTATAACTTCATTGTTGAGAACCAACAAAATAGTGATTTTGGGAAAAGGGAAAGCAACAAAATACATGCTCGCCCCTACAAGCATGGAACTCCGATGGAAATTACAAAAAATGATTACGCAGCTATGGGAGAGCTTTTGAAATAGAACTTTCGAACTGAAGTAGTTGCGTACTCAAATAGAAAGAGCCTTGGTACACACATAGTCTTCCAATACACAAGGAGCAAATAAAAAAGTACAGATTGCACATCCAGCCAATCCTGCCACTCCAGTCGTTCTGGACGAACTAGCCGTTCTTGTCACTCTGGCCGCTCTAGCCGTTCTAGCCAATCTAAAACGGTCTAAATCGTACTTGAAGAGGACGCTCAGGTACTCTCTAGAACGCTCTACTTCATCCACAATTCAACAGTCTTCAAGCGCCCCAACAGCCCCAAGCGCCCAATAGGCCCGTGGCAACAGCACCAAACCTGTTTGTACGGCCGTGCTCGAACAGACGCAGTTATGGATGCAAAGAGCAAGGACCTTGGGTTTGCACAGAGTCGATGCAGTTGCAAGGCGCAAACGAAGGACAGTGCTATGGTGCACGGCCTGAGTGCAGCAACGCAGCAAATGCGCCGAGTATGTGCAAACTACTTGCGGCTGAGGCGTTGGCGGAGGTACTGGAACCATCGCTTGAACCTGTTTTTCCCCTCGCTCTCCTTCATGTCGTGGGCGGCGGCTTCCTGGGTCGCATAGGCATCGGTCCGTTTCATTTCGTCCCAGCGGCGCACAAGCCACATGTAGATATCGGCCTCGGTGCAGCCGGGGAAGAGCTTCTTGAGGTGCTCCTTGTCAAGGGCGTCCACGATTGGGCGGTAGACGTTCTCGTACCAGCTGACGGCTCCTTCCTCAAAGGACAACTCCCTGTCTAGGTGCTCGTTGGCATAGTATTTGTGGACAAGTATATGGTTGACCATCTCAGGATAGGAACCAGGGGACGTGAAGACGATCTTGTCCATTGGAAGGTATGTGGGATGGTACTGCTCAATGAACTTCTCGCGTTCGTAGGCCACGACACGGCGCTTGAGCTCGTTCATCGTCATGCCCTCTTCAAGAGGGATCTTGGAGGAGAGCTCAACGACCTCGGCATCTATGAACTCCTGTCCCTTGGCCTTGGCAACGGAGACACGGTGGTTGCCATCGCGCACGAAATACCAATCCCCAAGCTTGTAGACCGATATCGGTGGAAGTGGAATGTCGTCGAGGCGCGCTGCGTCTATGCTCTCCCATCGGTGCTGTAGGATGTGGGACTTAGGGTAGAAGGCAGCGGAGAAGTCATGGTAGCGGTTCTCGGAACCAATGATGTTCTTGACAGGGATGGTCTGCATCCCCTTGTAGAACTGAGCATCCGGTTTTATGAGCTTCGTGACCTCATAGAAGGAAAGGAGGTCAGGGTTCTTCCAACGGAACGTGGAAAGGACCTTCTGGATCTGGGCTCTTCGGCGGGCTTCGTCGAAATCGCCTGAAACTATCATTCTGTCTGCCATGTCATAGACCTCCGGTTGTTTTCTCTCCGGCCTTGCGAAGGGAGCCGGTTCCAAGGGTTTCGTCGTCCAAAAGATAGGATGAATACACGTTCACGATCTTCGTATTGCCACGTTCCCTCACCCGTTGGGCGTTCATGTCATCCAAATGGATATGTCCGTGCACAAGGTATTGCGGTTGGTATTTGTCAATGAAATGCAATAGGCACCTAAAGCCCATGTGGCAAAGGTCCGGGCCGTCTCCATAGCCAAACGGAGGCGCATGCGTCACAAGGATGTCCAAATAGCGGCCATAGCGGCGCTTGTTGTAGAGAAGCTGCGGCACGAGCTTCCATATACGGTACTTCATCTGCTTCTCGGTGTATTGGCTGTCCCCGTCGTTGTACCTCATGCTGCCGCCAAGTCCGGCGATCAGGAGCCCCGTGCGCTTGTCCCTGCAGCACTTGCCGTCAATGAGAAATCCATAGAACTTGGAAGTCTCGTCCTCACCCATGACCTTGTACGTATTTCCAAAACCAATCGATGGCCCTTCAAGCCTCATGGCGCGCCTAAAGTTCTTGAGATTGTGGTTTCCATATACGTAGTAGAGATCTCGGCTGAGCATTGTCGATACATAGTCGTAGGAATCTATTGGAAGGTCCCCACAAGAGATTATCAAATCAACATCCTTGTATATGTCCTTCACGTTCGAAGAGAAAGCCAAAGAGCTGGTGGTGTCCGAAATGCACAGAATCCTCATAGAACCCTCATAAACTTCTCAAAGAGCCCTGAACAGACCCTCGTCACGGACAATTATATCCGCAAGTTCAGACATAGGAAATCTTTTTACAAACTTTTCCAACACTACGGCAAAAAGGCATGTTATCCTTACAAAAAAAGGGGATGCCGACCAGGGAGGAGTCGGAACAGGCACTGCCAGAGCAAAAGCCCGGGCGAAGCGACCAAAGAAGCAAGCTAGGGAAAAACGAAGGAGGCGCAAAGGCATTGCCAAGGAGGCTTTCCGCAGGTCTGCATGTCCAAAAACAAAATCGGAGGAAAAAATGAAAAAGATTGCCATCATCGCATTGGTTGCAATGGTTCTCGCGACTCCTCTCTTCGCTCAGGCAGCGGCAGAGAAGAACGAAAAGGTCCACCTCACATTCGTAGAGGTCATGACATCACCGGAAAGAACACTCGTGCTTCAGGAAGCCATCAAGAACTTCGAGGCGGCGAATCCAAACGTTGAAGTCGAACTTGTGTCACCACCATACGAGCAGGCTGAGACAAAGCTTGCATCCATGCTTGCAGCAGGCCAGGACGTTGACGTATGCGAAATCAGAGACAACTCGGTCGCAACCCTCATCAATGGAAACCTTCTTCTCAACCTTGACGACTATGTCGCACAGTGGAACACGAAGGACCAGCTCGTGGACGCAGCACTCCTTGCAGGCGCATCCATTGGAGACGCAACCTACTTCCTGCCACAGTACCTCTATGTGAAGGCCCTCATGGTCAGGACCGATATCCTTGAGAAGTACAGAATCGAGTATCCAAAGACGACCGATGAATTCTACGCAGCATGTGCAAAGCTCGCATCCCAGGGCAACGGTCAGTACGCATTCGCACTCAGAGGCAAAGGAAGCCCTTGCAAGACCACTGACATCATGATGCTCCCAGAAGTCGCAGACATAAACGAGGACAACCTCTATCTCACGAAGGACGGACAGTTCTACCTTGCAACGGAAGGTGGAAGAAAGGCCATGCAGGACTATCTTGGACTCTTCAAGAACTGCTGTCCATCGGACGCAGTGAACTGGGGCTACGCAGAGCAGATCAACGGCTTCATAAGCGGAACTACTCCTTTCCTCATCCAGGACCCAGACGCAGTCGGTTCAGTCAAGGATGCACTTGACGAGTCCCAGTACACAGCAATCCCAATTCCAGTAGGTGCATCTGGAAAGAGATACCTCGACTACGGCTTTGCAGGCCTTGCAGTCGCAGCCAACTCAAAGCACCCGCAGGAAGCATTCGAACTTGTGAAGTACCTCATCTCAGCAGAGGTCAACGCACGCATATGCGAGTTCTACGGTGCACTTCCAGTCAACAAGGATGCATACTCAATGAGCGACATGTTCAGCATGGGCATCTACAAGGAATGGGCGGACGAAATGGCAGACGAGAACACGATCTTCGTCAAGTTCCCTCTCGAAGACCCACGCTTCACAGAGTACCAGACAGTTCACATGACAGCAGTCCAGAACATGCTTCTTGGCAACGCTACGGTGGATGAAACGATCAAGATCCTCAAGGATTTCTGGGGATACTGACAAGAAGACCTGCACCGGTCGTAAAACGGTGCGAACCACCAACAGGGCTATGGAATCCCATAGCCCTGTTTTCAAAAGGGAGGATCCGTGAAAAAAAACAAGTGGTACATCATTATGATGATTCCTGCCCTTCTTTTCATAGGAATCTTTATATACTACCCCCTTGTCAAAGGGGTTCAGATGGCATTTCAGAACTACAATCTGTTCAATCTGAATGACATTCACTACATTGGACTTGAGAACTTCAAGAAGATAGTCACCAGCACAAGCGTAAGCTTCTGGCAAATCCTCAGAAACACATTCGTATGGGTGTTCTTCTCCCTCATATTCCAATTCCTGCTTGGTTTTCTGCTTGCCATGATGCTGAGAAAGCCTTTCAGGGGAAGAAGCGTATACTGCGGCTTCGTCTTCTACACATGGGCTCTCTGCGGCTTTGCCATAGGCCTTATATGGTCATGGCTCTTCAACGGCCAGTTTGGAGTCATAAACGACCTTCTGATGAAGGTAGGACTTATAAAGAAAAATATAGGATGGCTGTCCGAACCAGGCGTTGCAATGGTGAGCGTCATCATAACCAACGTATGGTACGGAGTGCCGTACTTTGGAATAATGCTTTTGGCGGCGCTTCAGTCCGTTCCAAACGAACTTTACGAGGCTGCGACCATAGACGGCTGCACAGGCATACAGCAGCTCTTCTATGTAACCATACCATACATAAAGCCAACGATCATCAGCACCGTCCTGCTAAGGACGATGTGGATCGTCAACTTCCCTGACATCATCTATGCAATGACGCAGGGAGGCCCAATCAACTCCACCAACATCCTTGCATCCCACATGGTCACAAAGGTGTTCACGGAATATGACTACGGCCAAGGCTCGGCCATAGGAGTCATCATCATGGTGATCCTCCTTCTCTACTCTATCATCTACCTCAAGGTGATGAAATCCACGGAGGACGACATATGATGGCAGGAAGAAAAGCAAAGAACACAATAGGAGCAATAGTCAGAGTCATAATACTCACGGCCTTCCTTCTTGCGGCCATCCTGCCGCTTTTCTGGATATTCATAACAAGCCTCAAAAGCGCAAAGGAGCTGTATGCACTGCCCCTCATCTATTGGCCAAAGGAACCATCGTTTGCGGCGTACAAGAAGCTTTTCACCTACAGCAACTTTGGAGTCTACTTCCTGAACTCCCTCAAAGTCACACTTGTAGCATCCGTAGGCGCAATGGCGGTGGCGATATGCAGTGGGTTCGCCCTTTCAAGACTCAGGGCCCAGAAGCTCAAGGGGAAGATAGAGATTCTCATGTATTTCACCCAAACCGTGCCATCGTTCATGCTCATGGTCCCCCTTTTCATGATGTTCTCCAAGCTCAAGCTGGTGGACAACCACATATCACTTAGCACCATATACATAGCAACCGTAGTGGCGTTCTGTACGATCATGGCAAGAAGCTTCTTCGACAGGATTCCAGTAAGTCTGGAGGAAGCGGCCAAGATAGACGGATGCAATCTGTTCCAGTCGATCATCCATGTGGTTCTGCCAACAACGCTCCCTGGGATAGCCGCCATATTCTGCTTTGCGTTCATAAACATATGGAACGAGCTGTTCATATCGGTCATGATCATAAACAAAACGAGCAAGTACACCGTACCGGTTGCGCTCAACTCGTTCATATCCAAGGCCGGTGTAAGCTGGGACCTCATGAGCGCAGGCATAGTCGTGGCCCTGCTCCCAACGATGATAGTCTTTGGAATAGGACAGAAATACATCGTTGCAGGCCTTACGGAAGGTGGAGTCAAAGGCTGACCCAAAGGATTTCAAAGAACAGCTTCAACACAAAGAGAAAGGAGTTCAAAGCATGGGAGAGAATAAAAAGGAAGCATTCAGGGAAACCACAGACATACTGCACCACATGGGGGAGCATGACCTGCCGTTTGGAGCGGTGAGCCCTCCAATCTTCCAGTCCTCGATCTTCAGCTTCAGGGACTTCGACGCCTTCCAGGACGCACTTGCGGACGAGCCGTCGCATTTCATCTATTCAAGAGGCAACAACCCAACGGTGAACCTGTGCGAAGAGAAGCTTGCGGCCCTTGAACACGGAGAGGCGGCAAAGCTGGTCTCAAGCGGTGTAGCGGCCATCTCGACGGCACTTTTCAGCTGCCTCAAGGGAGGAGACCACATCATAATGGTCCAGGACTCCTACGACTGGGCCCAGTACATAGTACGCACGTACCTCTCACGCTACGGTATAGAACACACATTCGTGGAAGGTAAGGACATAAAGGACTTCGAAGAGGCCATACGCCCGAACACACGTGTCATCTACCTTGAAAGCCCAACTTCATTCACCTTCAAGCTGCAGAACCTAAGACAGGTCGCCAGCCTTGCGAAAACCCACGGCATCAAGACGATCATAGACAACACCTGGGCCACCCCTTTGTTCCAGAACCCGCTTGATATGGGCATAGACCTTGTCGTCCATTCCGCCACGAAATACATAGGTGGCAATTCCGATATCGTTGCCGGGGTCATAGTTGGAAAACGCAAGGAGGACATAGTCCACCTTTTCCAGACGGAATTTCTTCCACTAGGCCCCACTCCCGACCCGTTCATGGCATGGCTCATACTAAGGAACCTAAGGACGCTCCACATAAGGATGCCGGTACACTACGACAACGCCCTCACCATAGCCAAATGGCTTGAAGGAAGGGACGAAGTGGAATCCGTACTGTATCCAATGCTGCCATCCTACGACCAGTACGAGCTTGCAAGAAAGCAGATGCAAGGCGGAAGCGGCCTCTTCTCCTTTAGGCTCAAGACACGTGATGTAGAGAAGGTCAAACGTTTCACAAACAGCCTCTACTACTTCAAGAAGGCGGTGAGCTGGGGAGGCTACGAAAGCCTTGTGTTCCCCGCCGCTACGCATTTCAAGAAGGGAGAACCTGTGCCGGAGGACAGAGTCAGCCTCATAAGGGTCCACATTGGACTTGAAGACAAGAACACCCTAATTGAGGATCTTGAAAAAGCCTTCAAGGCAATGGAAGAGTAACGAGAAGCGATGATCTACAAGAAAGCAGAGAAGAGAATAGACGCCATAATGGCGCAGTTGAAAGGAAGGGCGACCCATGAACTGGACATATCCAGGAACATGGTATGGCACACAGCCTCCACGAATGAGACCTACGGAGACGTTCCAGCTGGAGAGGAGCTCAAATGGAAGAGGATTCCAGGATTCCCGTTCGAATACGGCAGACCATGGACGAACTTCTGGTTCTCCTGCTCCGTGGACTGCGAAGGAATGGCAAAGGATAGGGAAGAAGACCTCTATCTTGAACTCCTTACAGAGACGGACACGATGGTATACCTTGATGGAAAGCCACAAGGTGCGACGAACCCATTCCACCCTCTTCTCAAGCTGAACCAATTCATCCAAGAAGGAAAGGACACCTTTGAGATAAAGGCCGAATCCTGGGGAGGGCATTTCTTCCCTGGCTACCATCCTTCAGAGGGAGGACGGGTCATGACAGCCGTTGCTGTGAAGAAGAAAGCCTACCCTTTGCTGCTATCCCGTCCAAGAATCCTTGCAAAGAACGATGCAATATGGAACCTCTACTACGATGTTGCTGTGCTACGTGGCTTGAGCCGCACCCTTGACGAAAACAGCCTTCACTACATGAAGATCGTATCTGTTCTCCACAACAGCCTTCTGCAGTTGGACTTCTCCTGCAATGATGCGGAATTGGAGGAACAGGCAAACGAATCCAGAACCTTGATAAAACCACTATTGGATGCGAAAAACGGCACGATATCGCCTCAGGTGATATCCGTTGGCAACGCCCACCTTGACCACGCTTGGCTGTGGCCAATAGCCGAAACCACGCGCAAAGCTGCAAGAACCGTACTCAACATGACGAACTACGCCATCGAATTCAAAGATTTCTCGTTCATGTTCACACAGCCTGTGCAAATGCTTGCAGTGAAGGAGCAGTACCCTTCCGTATACGAAAGGGTACTTGATGCATACAGGCTGGGCAGATGGGAGCCTCAGGGGACAAGCTGGGTGGAACCGGACTGTATGCTGCCTTGCGGAGAGGCTTTCATTAGGCAGTTCATAGAAGGGCTCAAAGCCAACAGAGAGCTCTATCCAGGCTACAAAGGCAAGGTCTTCTGGATTCCGGACTCGTTTGGATACAACGCCCAGCTTCCGCAGATCCTCAAGGGATGCGGCATGAAATACTTTGTAACAAGCAAGATAGGATGGAACGACACCAACGCCTTTCCCTACGACTTGTTCGTTTGGGAAGGTATAGACGGGACCAAGATACCCGCACACATGATAATTGGCGCATACGAAGGAAAGAACGAACCTGAACAGATACAGCAATGCTGGGACAAGATACGCCACAAGGACCTCCAACCCATACTCATGAGGAGCATAGGCGAAGGCGATGGAGGTGGAGGAACCATGCTGGAGGACCTTGAGCAAATGCAAAGGGAGCATGACCTACAGGGTCTTCCACGCAACCGTTGGGGAAGGCTTGAAGATGCCATGGATGAAATATTCACTGCATCACCTCCTTCCACCCTACCTATCTACAAAGGAGAGCTGTACCTTGAACTTCATAGGGGGACATACACGGTCCAAGCTGACATAAAGAAAGGTAACAGAGCCCTTGAGACGGCGCTTCACAATGCAGACTATCTGCTGGCCATGGTGTTCGCCAACGAAGGGATGTCCAAGCGAGTCAGGGACGCAAAGGTCCTTATAAACAAGGCATGGAGGGAACTGCTTACAAACCAGTTCCACGACATACTTCCAGGCTCATGCATAAACAAGGCCATGGAGGAGGCAAAGGATTCCTACAGGAAAGCCCTTGGTACTGTGAAAAGAGCAATGGAACTGCTTCAGGATGACAATGTTCCAAAAAGGACGTTTGATCTGACCTGCTCTCCGCCGGCAACGATAAAAAGGAAGGACTCAAGGACATCGGTCTGCATCGTGGAGGGAAGTACGATAAGGACTCCATGGTGCGAGATGCAGCTTGACGGATATGGTGGAATTGCATCGCTGTGTGCGGTGGGACCAAATGGCACGAGCCGTGAGATTGTAGGCGAAGGGAAAAGCCTGAATACTATGACATTGTCCCAGGATACGACAATCAACTGGGATGCGTGGGACATGGAGTACGATACGCTGGCAAGACGTACCCGCATAGAAAAGCCGGTTGGGATCGAAATTGAGACCAAGGGAGGAAATGCGGTTGTCAGAATGCGATACAGGCTTTCCGAAAGGTCGTCTCTTAGCCAGACCATGACGGTGCATGCGAACGAACGCAGGATTGATTTCGATACAGTTGTCGATTGGCACGAAGAACACAAGATCCTGCGTGCGGAGTTCCCCACGACGATCCAGTCCCCAAGCGCCCAGTTCGCCGTTCCATTTGGTCACGTGGATAGGTCAACGACGGAGAACACTTCCATAGAGAGGGCGCAGTTCGAGGTTCCCGCCCATCGTTGGGTTCATCTTGGAGATGCATCTGCATCGTGCATATTGGCAAGTGCATCCAAGTATGGCTACAGGGTCAAGGCTGGGGAAATGAGCATATCGCTTCTTAGGAGTCCAAGTGCACCGGATCCCAAGGCTGACATGGGCAGGCACGAATTCAGCTACAGTTTCTTCGTCGAAGAGGGCTCCAACAAAGGATTGGAAAAGGCTGTGGACGACGGGTACGGAGTATCGAATCCCCCTGTGGGTATTTCAACGAACGCAACGCTTCCAATAACCGCTTCGACCGTCTGCGGCAAGGTTGTACTTGAAACCGTAAAGATAAGCGAGAAAGAGGACGGAATAGTCCTTCGTTTCTACGAAGCCCTTGGTGCTGTTGGAATCCTGGACCTTTCGAATTTCGATTCCTCGGTTTTCAAGAAGGTGTATGAATGCGACATGATTGAGGAGAACTTCACAGAGCTTGAAAAAAAGGACCTCGAAAGGCTGGAGTTCCAACCGTTCAAGGTCCGTAGCTTCCTGTTCAGAAAGTAGCTTTTAGAAGCTTTTAGTATCTTTTAGAAGATAGGGTCAGCCTCTCATTGGAGCAATCTCTATGCTCTCTCCGTTTTCAAGTCTGGACTTCTCCGCCGCAAGGGCGACAAGGTGGCTCTCCACGCTGGTCTCAAGGGTTGTGATGGTACCATCAGGCTCCTTGCCCTGCATGAGGTCTACGAACTGCTCCATAAGAAGCCTGTCCCCTCCGCCATGACCGGCGAAATCCTTCTCCTCCTTGCCAAGGTCTATGACCTGTGGCTCCTTTCCAAAGACCCCTATCCTAATCTTGTTTTCATGCATGTCGCCCCAAAGGTCTCCAAGGGTTCCCATGACCTTTATGGTCCTTCCTCCAATGCTGGTGAAGGCGCTCATGGTAAGGGACAACGAAGCGCCGCCCTCCATTTGCATATTCACTATCTGGTGATCTACGACATCGTTGTCACAATGGAACACACATCTACCATAAGGGCCTGTTTCTATGGCATGGCGGATTTTTTCCTCAGTAGGATTCTCCGCCAGGACATCAATTGGCCATTCTACGTTTCCACACAGGATTCCAGTATCCTTGTTTATAAGGTATATCTTCTCGGCATCGTAAGGGCAGCCGTCCTTTGCCTTGCATCCTTGGGTGCATCTCAAGGCTGCTCCTTCAGGAGCGTTTGACTTCTTGAAATACATGAGCGATCCATAGGAGGATACGCGTTCGCACTTCTTGCCGCACAGCCACACAAGATAGTCCAAATCGTGGCAGCACTTTGCAAGGATCATTGGACTTGTGTCCTCCTCCCTTCTCCAATTGCCCCTTACGAAGCTGTGGGCCTGATGCCAATACCTTACGTTCTCAAGCGCCTGTATGGACACGACCTCTCCAAGGACTCCGCTGTCAATCGTCTTCTTTATCGTCTGGAAGAAAGGCGTATACCTAAGCACATGGCAAACCACAACACGCCTTCCGTTCTCACGCGCAACCTTGGTGATCTCCTGCAGATCCTCCAGCTTTGGAGAGATGGGCTTCTCCATCATGACATCGTAGCCCTTCTTCAAAGCCGCCACGGCATGTGGAACATGCTGCCTGTCCTGAGTGCATACAAGCATTGCATCCGCAAGCTTTGGCATTGCAAGCATGGCTTCAGCGCTTGGAAAGCGCATCTCGTCCGGAACCCCATGGGCATCACCGGCAAGAGCCAACCTCTCTGGGTCTATGTCTGCAACGGCAACGACCTTTGCGCGGTCCTTCATGTTCAAAAGCTCAAGGCCATAGGCGTTCTTGCCCCTTGATCCAACGCCGGCAATGGCAATGCGGACGATCTTTCCACTCATACGGCTGCACTCCTTTCATGTTCCTTTAATCATTGTTCCTTCAATCATTATACCAAACAACTTGGAAAATGCATTACAATTGTTTCATGGACAAACGAATAACGACCAACCACATATCAACCATCCTCAATGCCTTTGGAATATACGAAGAGCCCATCCGCACCACAGAGCTCACGAACGGCAACATAAACGGGACGTTCCGCATCGAGATGCCAACAGGCCACGGCTACATCCTCCAAAGCGTCAATACGGACATATTCAAAGACCCCTACTCCATGATGCGCAACATAGACCTCGTCACAGACCACATACGAAGAACAGTCATTGCAGAGGGACTGGACCCATCCCGCGCCACACTCAACTTCCATCACACCCAAGAAGGAGCCCTCCTGTTTCCGCACGAAGACCATCTCTTTCGCCTTGCAGACTACATCCACGACAGCATGGCCTTCAACACAAAGGCCGATACCTCTGTGCTCGCCAAGGCAGGCGAAGGCTTTGGCCGATTCGAAGCCCAACTTGCAGACTTCGACGCCTCCCTTCTTTCAGAGACGATTCCAAACTTCCACAACACTAAGCTAAGGATAGAGGGTTTTGAAAGAACCGTTGAAGAAAATCCTTGCGGAAGGCTTGCAGAATGCGAAAAAGAGGTGTCGCACATTCTAGACAACAAAAAGGAATCAAGCGTTCTGTGCAAACTGATAGAGAACGGAGAACTGCCGCTCAGGGTGACCCACAACGACACCAAGACGAACAACGTGCTTTTCGACAGGAACACACATGAATTTCTCGCAGTCATAGACCTTGACACCGTCATGCCAGGACTGTTGGCCTATGATGCGGCAGATACGATAAGGTTCTCTGCAAACACAGCAGAAGAGGATGAAAAGGACCTCTCAAAGGTGTCTCTGGACCTGTCCTTATACGAAGCTTTTCTCATGGGCTTCCTTGGAAAGACAGCCTGTTTCATGACAAGGCTCGAAAAAGAAACGCTTGTACTTGGAATCCAGACCATCGTATATGAACAGGCCCTTAGGTTCCTGGACGACTACATTGCTGGAGACAAGTACTACAAGACCTCAAGGCCAAGGCAGAACCTTGACAGGGCCCGCTGTCAGCTGGCCCTGTACGACGACATGAAGAGAAAGGAATTGCAGATGCATTCGATAGTCCGCGGAATTATTAGGGCTAACCTTGGATGTTGATGCCCCTATCCCTGCACAGGGCCTCTATGCTCCTGTCGTATGTGGCCTCTGCAGCAGTAGAGAAGAAACAGCCAGGAACACCCTCGTTGTTGTCGCGGTGATGTGCAACGCACTCGCAGCACCTGCCGTGGCGTGGGCAGTCGAAGGTGCAGGGACAGGGACGATTGTTACTACAGACACTCATTTTCATTTCCTCCAAATCAAAGGCTTATCACAAGGCGGTTTGCACCGTTTTCATACTCGTAGCCGCCGTCTTTCATAGCGGCCTTTACAAGACAAAGCGATATCTCATCGCCGTTTTCCAAAGGGTTGTATTCCTCTCCATTCCACTTGAAACGCATCTCAAGTACATCCTTCTCCCCATCGTACTCGACGGCAAGCTCCAAAGGGAAAGGAGAACGACAGTTTGGGAGTATGTTGACGGCGACAAGCTCTTCGAAGAGAAGTCGCAGGTTGCGGGTCCTCTTGGCACCAAGCATGTTCTTCTCGCCAAAAGACTGAAGCTTTTCGTTCATTGCAATGAAATCGTAGTCCTTGGACTCTACAAGCAACGAAAGGACCTTGAGACGTTTGACGAACGCCCTCGTTCTGTCCTTTTCAGGATGGTCGAATATCTGCTGAGGCGTTCCGTCTTCGTATATGACACCCTCGTCCATGTAGAAGATGCGGGTGGAGACGTCACGGGCGAACTTCATCTCATGGGTGACGATCATCATCGTCATCCCCTCTTTTGCAAGCTCCTTCATGACGGACAGGACCTCACCCACCATGGTAGGGTCAAGTGCCGATGTAGGCTCATCGAAGAGGACTATCTCAGGATCCATCGCCAATGTACGGGCAATGGCTACACGTTGCTTCTGACCACCTGACAACTCGTCGGGATAGGAAAGGGCCTTCTCAGCCATTCCAACCATCCTCAAGAGCCTCATGGCATTGCCGTATGCAGATTCCTTGCTTTCCTTCTTGAGGACCATTGGAGCCAACGTGACGTTCTCTATCACATTGAGGTGTCCAAAGAGATTGAAGCTTTGGAACACCATACCCATCCTGCGCCTTAGCATCCTAAGGTCCGTTTTCTTGTCTCCTGTGTCATAGCCAAAGACCTTTATGGTTCCGCTCGTTGGTGTCTCAAGACGGTTTATGCATCGCATCAAGGTTGACTTACCGGTTCCTGAAGGACCAATGATCGTTATGACCTCGCCCTTCCTTATCGTGGTGTTAACATCCCCAAGCGGCGTTATGTTTGGATATTCCTTCCTCAAATGCTCGACTTCAATGAGAACAGGCTTCTCCTGCGTTGAAGATCCAACCTTTTCATGCCTGTTTTCATGTAGTTTCTCTTCCTTGAACTCCCCATCATGGAAGGCAACCCTTCTTCGCTTCTTTGGATTGATTTTCACTTCAATTCGTCCTACAAGGGCACCAATCAAAGTGGAAAGGGCGAAATAGATGGCGGCTACGGCCAAAAGTGGAAAGAAAGCCTCGTATGTGCGGCTTCTTATGATGTCGCCGGCCTTGGTCAGATCCTGGATTGCAATGTAGCCAACGATGGATGTCAGCTTCATCATGCCAACGATCTCACCTTTGTAGAGTGGAAGGATGTGGGAAATGGCCTGAGGCATGATGATACGGCCAAAAACGGAGACCTTTCCAAAGCCAAGGGCTGTGGAAGCCTCCCACTGCCCCTTGTCAACGGCATTGATCCCCGTCTGTAGAATGCCTGCAACGGACACGGAGAAGATGACGGAGAACGCAACTACGGCCACGGCTATGGGGGAAGCGTCCACGGAACCAAAGACTATGAAGTAGACGATAAGCAGCACAACCAGTGCAGGAACCCCCGTCATAAGGGACGAAAAGGCCTTTGCAAAAGCACTCAGGCAGCGGACCTTGCTTCTAAGAAGAAGCATCAGGAGGAATCCCAACACAGTGCCAAACACTGCAGAGCAAACGGAAATGAGAAGGGTCACGCCCAAACCTTTGAGGATGAGCTTCCAGCGACCTTCCTTCACAAAGGTCTTTTCAAAGCTATCTTTCACTTTGTCCAGAAAGCTTCTTTCGTCCACAGCCCCATCACCAGATGCGTCAATGAGGTTCTCGCTGCGGCACACGAATACGTTTCCACCTTTATAGTGCGTAACAGGAAAATCGACCTCCTTGGCACGTTCCTCCGTGATTGAAATGCAGCCTGAGGCGACATCGGCCTTGCCTGTCTGGACGAAATTGATGATGGAGGAGAATGTCGTGGTGGAGATATCGACCCCCATGTCGAGCCTGTCTGCAATCATAAGAAGCAGTTCCACTTCATAGCCTGCGGCATTTCCGGTGGAGTCCATATAGCTCATGGGGTATACGCTTGGCTCATAGACGTACTTGAGCTTTCCATTGACCCGTTCGCCAATGTTGTATTGGGACCAATCTATATGCATCTTTCCTTCGTCGCCGGATAGCCACTTCTCCCTAAGCGCTGCAAGCGTGCCGTCCTTCGAGAACCCATCGATGATCGAAGAGAAGATGCTGGTCAGCGAATTTCCTTTCTTCAATATGAAGCCATAGCTGTCGGAGACTATCACTTCAGGGAATATTGCAAATTCCTTCCTTTGGCCTGTGACTACACGGGCTATTGGCTCGTCCACAATGGAGGCATCCACATCCCCTCTTTTGAGGGCCTCGAGGGCTCCGGCCTGGTCGTCGTAGTAATGCCAGGTGAGGCCATCCACGACATTGTCCACAGCTCGATCGACCACAGTGCCTGTAATGCAGGCTATGTCGTGTCCTGAAAAATCCTCCTTGGAAGAGAATACCAAAGAAGACCCGGCATGGTCGTTGCTGCAACCTACAAGAAAGACGACAAAGAGCACTGCAATCAGAATCAGACTTGCTATACGTTTCATATTTTCTCTCTCCTAACCCCGTACAAGGGTCTCCTTATCAAGCATGTTCAATCCACCTGAGGCCATGACTGCTTCCACCTGCAGGCATGTGAGGTTGTTGGCTGTCATTATGAAGTCTATTATCGAGTTGATCGCCACGGCTATGACCACCGCCTCCATTGGAATGGAAAGCTGCGTGAACATAACGGTGTAGCAAGTGAGCGCTCCTCCAGGGATAGGTGGCGCCGCCATGGACAAAAGGCTTGTCACTATGACCATGGTCACGATCCAAGCCGGAGTGATTGAAACGCCGTAGTTCTCCGCCATGCAAAGGCAGACGGCGGTAAAGCCAATGAGAGCTCCTGGCTTGAATATCACCTGTCCCAGAGGGACGGCGAAATGGGAGATCGTCTCAGGTATCCCCAGTTTCTTCTCGCACGTCTCCATATTTGTGGCGAATGCAGCCGCAGATGAAGCGGTCGTGACGCCTATAAGGAATGTAGGAAGTAGCTTTCTTACGAGCAGTCCAAAACCAACCTTATATCTTACAGAGAGCACGGCTATGAAGACGAGGCTCAGCACTGGACAAAGGACGAAGGTGATTGCCAGGGCCTTGAATATCCCAACCATTTCAGATCCAAAGTCCGATCCCATAAGGGAGAACAGGGAGAAGAATACGAATACTGGGATAAGGGAGCTTATGGCTTCCATGAGAAGGCTCACGACTTCGTTCATCTGCTCTATGATGGCACGGGTAGCAGAGACCCTGTCTCCTAGAACCAACAGGGCGAATCCAACCGCTGCGCCAAGGAAGATTATCTGAAGGGTGTTACCCTCAAGGAAGGGAGAGACTATGTTGCTTGGAACTATGTCAAGGACGATTTGGTATATCTCAGAGAACCCGGAAAGAGACGCACCGTCCATTGAGAACTCCAATGGGAAGAACCACACAATGAAAGCCGTCGCTATGGCATCTACTAAGAATGTCAGGGTTACAAAACGGGAGATTACCCTTTTGCCAATCCTTCCCATGGCAGACATGTCCCCAACGTTGAAGATCCCCCAGCAGATGGCAAGGAATATCATAGGAGACGAAATGGAGCACAGCAGGTTCAGAATCAGGCTGAAAAGCGGGTCGGTCACAGCCCTGATGGTGCTTTGGACCCCATTTGGAAGAAGCCTTTGGAGAAGACCCAGCCCAACGGCAAGCACGATTGCGACCACAAGCCTTTGCATCTGTCCTGTCTTGCGTTTCTTCCTAAGGTATACGCAAAGGGTGTTCTCTCCGTTGCTGTAGCCTTTGTTCAGACTAAGGCCTGCCTGCGCCAACAGCTTGTTCGAAAGCGCGTAGTCCTCCAGATCCTCCCCTGGAGAAATCTCATGGCCTCTTACACGGACCTCTGCATAGTCCTTCCCAAGCCTTCTTCTTGCAACATACGTGACAGGGGCATCTGGAATGGAGCCAAGCCATCCTTCGAGGATCTCCTCGAGGGACAGTCTAAGCCTTATGCAGTCCTTCTTGTCTACACCGGCCTCTGTCAACGTTCGTGAGAACTCCTTGGAAACGTCGTCTATCGCTTCCAAGGAAAGCCTGTACTCCTTTCTTTTCGCTTCAATCATCCGTTTCCAAACCTCAGTCGAAGCTCTTTCTCAACGAGAGCCTGTTGTAGCCGTCCATGTACTCGTATGTGACCTGATCCATGGTCTTCTTCACCATGAAGATTCCAAGACCCCCAATCTCTCGCTCTTCCGCTGAAAGGGTTATGTCAGGATCCTTCGTCTCCAACGGGTTGTACGGCCGTCCATTGTCCATGAATACAAGCTGCACAGTGCCGTTCAGTACTGAACACTCGACCTTGGCGGTGGTGGCTCCGCTATACTGCCTTATGTTGGAGTAGATTTCATCCACGGCAATGCTCATCTTCCTAATGGTCTTCACTGGAACATCGCTTGCTTCCAACCTCTCTTCCACAAAGCCAAGTAGGGTCTCCATGCTCTCTTCCTTTGGATCGAGGGAGATGCAGTCCTTCTCCATCAGGCGAAGGGAGAGCATGGTCATGTCATCGAACTGAGGGGCTTCGCCCACGAATTCGTCCACGTCCTTCTTCACCGCACGGCATATCTCTTTGGCATTCATCCCAACAAGGCCGTTCAGGCACTTTTCAAGACGTTCGTCCCCATAGAGCTCGTTCCTACTGTTGGTGGCCTCAGTCACCCCGTCCGTATACAGGAAGATTTCATCGCCAGGCATAAGGGAAAGCTCTCCCAAACGGTACTTCATACCCTCCATGCCGGCAAGGACGAATCCCGGCCTCGTCTTGAAGAACTCGAACCTACCGTCCTTGTGTCTGACAAGAGGCGGATTGTGGCCTGCATTTGCAAACGTCACTATGTTCGTCCTGAAATCCAGAATCCCCATCCAACAGGTCACGAACATCTCGGCTTCGTTGTTCTCGCATAGATCCCTATTCGCTCTAGTGAGGATGAGGGCCACATCGCTTTCGTTGTCCGCATGGCTCTTTATGATGGTCTTGGCCTTCATCATGAACATTGCAGCGGAGATCCCCTTTCCGGAGACATCGGCTATAAGGAAAGCAAGTCTATTGTCATCAAGAAGATAGAAGTCATAGAAGTCCCCTCCAACCTCCTTGGCGGTGTCCATGGTGGCGAATATGTCAAAGTCGGTCCTGTCTGGGAAGGCGGGGAATACGGACGGGAGCGTGGATAGCTGTATGGTCCTTGCGAATTCAAGCTCCTTGTCTATTCTGGCCGCCGCCTCCTTGATGTAGCCTTTGAGGGTCTGGACGGTCGAATTGATGTCGTCTGAAAGCGAGACGAACTCCTTGTTGGTACGCACGTCCACAGATACATTCAGGTTTCCACCTGTTATCTCCTCCAACGAGGAGTTTATCTTCTGGATGTTCTCGACGACCAGTTTCTTCACAAGGAAATAGATCAGAAGGAAGAGGAAGGCGAACACCATGATCATTATGAACACCGTGGTGTACAAAGACATATCACGACCGAACACGACTTCTCTCATGGGCATCACGCCTATGATGTAATAGCCTTCCGTAACGCCGTACATCACAAGGGAATCCTCACCATAGACAACCTCCCTTGTGAGCTGCCATTCGCCTCCTACCTCAGTCTTGAGACCTGTAGTCGCATACAGGCTCTCCCCTTCGTGGTCGTTCGGGTCGCTTACAAGGTTGAAGTTGTTGTTGGCTATGAGCATGAATCCGTCCTCGCCCACATGCCTGTTTCTCGTAAGCCCTTCGACCCTTTCGTCTATATCCCTTTGGAAGCGCTGTGAATTGTACCCAACCTGCACGAAACCACCCTGCGACAGGGTGACTGCGGCGTATTTCATGGCAACACCGGCTTTATGGGATACTGTCTGATATCGCTGGACAAGCTCATTCGTGCCATCCAGAAGGACAAGGAACTCCTTGGACTGTTCACCGCTTGCCATATCGAATCCATAGTAGATGAGCGTCGTACTCTCTACGATTATGCCGTTCTCGTCTATGATGCTTATTTCAGAGACGTCGTATTTCTTAAGAAGCTCCACAAGAGCCGCCCTATTGAGGCTTCCAAGGTTCTCAACCTCCTCCCTTATGGCCCTTGTAAGGGCAAGGAGGTTCTCGTCGGATGCATCGTTGATGTCGTCTCTGACATCCTCTATGTAAAGGGTGAGCATGCTCTCGGCATCGCTGTAGGCAAGCCTCGTCTCAAGCCCATAGATGAAGAGGAAAGAGACGACGAACGCTAAAACGACACAGCAAAGAAGCCAGCGGGAGAACGCCTCTGCAAGCCTAAGCCTGTCCTTTCTCCTTTCATTGTGCCTGAAATCCCCAGAGAGGATCGAGACTGCAAGCATTGAGAGCAGAACGGCAAGACCATTGATTGCAATCATTGGAAGCGCCGCACTCTCCACGAGAAGGAAAGACTCCCTTACGTTCTGCATGTTCGTAAGGAACACAAGTAGCATGTTCACCACTTCCAGGACAAAGGCAATGGCCGTACCGTAGAACAAAGAAGGCCTCTTGTCGTCGAACATCCATTTCCTTAGGGCCGCACCAACCATACCGGCAAGGATGGTGGTAAGGCTTGCTCCAATGGAAGTATATGTATCCCCCTTCAGGAACCTTCCAACTCCTCCAATGAAACCGGCGACAAGACCGGACGGAGCTCCAAAGACCAAGCCGGCTGTCAACACACAGGCATCCCTTGCGCTTACAAGAGCTCCTCCAAGGGGCACGCTAAGTTTTGTTGAGGCTACGGCGGCCCACCCAAAGACGAGACCAAAGATGATTTCCTTGACGGTCTTCCCTTTGCCTGCGAAGAACGACGACCTACTGCACCGTCTATTGCACCAATACAGAAGACAGGTGACAACGGAAGGAAGCAAAGTCAGGAGGATAAGTTGTACATATACCATGGCAGTCTCTTTTCCTAAGCTTCTTAAGTCTTCCTAGAGCCTATTCGATTGTGAGGATATCCACGAAGCCCGTGACCTCAAAGACCTCCATGACGGTTTCGTTCACATTCCTTATCGTCATGGAACCCTGCTTGTTCATGATCTTCTGCATTGCAAGAAGAACCCTCAGCCCTGCCGATGAGATGTATTCAAGCTTCTCGAAATCGAACACAAGACTCTTCATTCCATCTATACTGGAGCGGACGTTCTCCTCCAGCTGAGGGGCGGTGGTTGTGTCCAGCCTTCCCTCTACAGCTACAAGCAGTTCGTTTCCATTCAGCGTCTTTTTGATTTCCATAATATCGACCTCTCCTTATCAGGTGTTTTCCAGAGGAACTTTCAAAACTATGCTTTGTGTGGATTGGACATGGATTGCCGAGATGGAGGCCGTCTGAAGCAACTGAGATAATACTTTGTGTATTATGAAGTTGCCGAAGGCGGTATTCCAGCCGTGCAGGACATGGCCAAGACACATGAAGGAGCTTTGAAAGTTGCCCTCCAATCAATCATTTTCCAAGAGCCGCGGAAAGCCAAGGAGTCGAAGGCATCCAGCTCTTGTCCATATAGGCAGCATCCACGACATCTCCAAGGTTGTCTATCGAGACCCCTTCCTTTGACATGACTTCATTCTGCCTTACTATCACGGATGGAATCTCCATCCACATTCCAGGGCTCTCGTAATAGCACGAAGAAGCCTTGATGGAATCGTAGTCTCCAGCTATTTCCAGCGCAAGGACCCTTAGAGCGAACTCTCCGTTGAGGCTCCAGTTGGTGGTGGCGCAAGCCTTCCAGTTGAGTCCTTCCTGCATACTCAGAATATCGATGTTCGAAATATCGACCGAAACGAGAGGAATGCTGCTCCCACACTCCTTCAGAGCCTGATAGACGCCTTGGGCGTAGGCATCGTAGCAGCACCAGATTGCATCTATTTCACCATCTTCGTACTTGCAGAGAACGTCCTTCGCCACTTCCTTGATGGATTCGACGGCATCCAAGTGGTCGCTTGGAGCTATCGTTTCGACAGTTCTGATTCTTCCTACGGTCTCGTACAGTTTATACCCAACCTCTCTGCGGTCGAATGCCGCAATATATCCCTCTTCCTGGACCTTGAGGATGTTCACCCTCTCCTTGTTTGCAGTCTTCTCCGGATACATCGAAAGAATCTCTTCGACAAGCACAGCTGCAAGTCCAGAGTCCCTCTGGAAGAACTGGACGACGCCATCGATCGTCCTCGCGTTGCCTTCGTCATCCTTGAAGAATGTATCGAATGTCGCAATCTTGAAGTTTGGATATCTTTCGATTATGTCAGACAAGAAGGACCATGCGTAGGTCTCTCCTCCATGGGATACGACCACCCCGTCGTAGCCTTCCTGTGCACACAGCTCAATCCTGCTGCGCCATTCTTCGTCGCTGTCGTTGCAGAAGAACGTGTCTGCGGACATGCCAAGCTTTTGTGCGGACTGCTCAAAGGAATCGGCCCAAAGCTCGAAGATCTGGGAAGGGGCCATGTACATGATGTATGCGACCTTCTTCCCCTGCGTAGGGTTCTTCAAGGAGACGCAGCTTGTGAAAGACACAGCTACAAGCAGTGCAGCCAAAACCAAAGCAACGGTTCTTTTCTTCATCTTCCAATCCCTGCCTATTTGTCCATGTTGTCCATGGCTTCCTGGATCCTCTTCATGTCGAAGGACTTCGTGACATACGATATCCCATCCTTGTAGTATGAGGAGGTGACAAGCAGCTCTTCGCGCTGAGAAGTATAGCCTTCTACGTTTCCATACCAGAAGATCACATCAATCCTCTTGCTCGTAAGGGCGACGAGGCGCGCCTCCGCATCGACCTGGACGAACGTGAACGAAACGCCCTGGGTCTTTGCTATCTCGTTCATCAATGCAACGTTGAAACCCGATGGATTGCCATCAGATGCAACATAGTCCATTGGAGGAAGGTCTCCTGTCACACCAACCACATAGGTTTTACCGGTCTTTGCAGTTTCGATGCCGTCATCGGAAACCGATATACTTGCGATGTATTCGTCCACAAGTTTCTCCAACGTTCCATTGTCCCTTAGAGTTGTGATTCCCTGCTCAAGTATTCCAAAGAGCTCACTGTCATCCTTTCTTACAGCCATCCTTATCTCCGTAGGAACCCCCTTTCCTCCAGGAGCGACGGTCAATGAGTCGTCCTGAACCTTAAGGTAGTTGGCGACCGATGTTGGAACCAACAGATACTCTACGTTCCCTGCGTTCAGGTCCAGAATCATCGAGGTGAGGCTCGTGTACTGCTTCCACTCTCCAATGGCAGGATGAGGGAAGATTTCAAGATCGGACGGCTCCTGCCAATTCATGATTCCACATTCGATGTCGTTGGTCGTAGCCTTTTCACTGGAGGCACCGGCGAACGCCAAGGAAAGAGACATCAACAAAACCATAGCGATTACAAAAGCTTTCTTCATTTCCAACTCTCCTTTATTCTCATAATTCTTGTTCTGTGAACATTTTATATTTCGATTTCAAAAAGGTTTTCACGGTTTCCAGCATCATAGCGATACTCGATCCGCTTGGCGGTGTTCTTCAGAATCGTTATGCCAAGGTGGACCATATCGTCGCCACCGACTGAGACATCGGCCTTGCCATGAATCCCGTCTCCAAGCCCATCGCAGGCCTTTTCGAAAGGATTGTATTCCACCCCCTTGGAGGAGAGCCTAATCAGGGAGCTCTTCTCCTTTTCGTCGAACGAAAGCTCCAGGGACATATCCACGCAGTCGCTTTGGCCATAGTCGAGCATCTCATAGATGAGCTCTTCCGTGCAAAGCTGCAGTCTATATGCTTTTTTCTCGCCAATTCCGTACTTTGAAGCAAAGTCCCTGATACTCCCCTGCAACTGCATGAGATCGAACGAGAGGGAGTCTATTTTGTACGAAAGGTACTTCATCTTATGGATGAAATCCCTTGTCTTCTTTCTTTTTGGGTTGTCGAATATCTCCTGTGGAGTGCCCTCTTCATAGATGCCTTTTTCATCCATGTAGAGGATTCTTGTCGCAATCTCGCGGGCGAATGACATCTCGTGCGTAACTATCACCATTGTCATGCCGCTTTTGGCAAGGAGCCTGAGCGTTGCAAGGACCTCGCCCACCATTGTTGGATCCAACGCACTTGTAGGCTCGTCGAACAGCATGACCTCAGGTTCCATGATGAGTGAACGGACTATGGCAATACGCTGTTTCTGACCACCAGACAGTACGTCAGGCATTGCATGTTTCTTACTCTCAAGACCAACCATCCTAAGGAGCTTGAGGGCCTTCTCCTCTGCTTCAGCCCTCTTCATCTTCAGCAACCTGATTGGCGCAAGGGTTATGTTGTCCAACACGCACAAGTGGGAGAACAGGTGAAAGCCCTGATAGACGAAGCCTACACGGCGTCTTATCCGGTTCAAATCCGCCTTTGGAGACGTAAGCTCGTCGTCTCCAATGTAGATGGAGCCCTTGTCAGGAACCTCAAGCAAATCCATGGAACGCAGGAATACGCTCTTTCCACCGCCGGATTCACCAATTATGACGATCCTCTCACCCTTCTCCACAGTAAGGCTTACATCCTTGAGTACCTCCAAGGAACCAAAGGACTTGGAGATGTTCTCAACCCGAATCATGCTCATTGCCTGTGGCCTCCTTTTTCCAAGGGTGTTTTCTTCAAGGGTTTCTCCTTCAAGGATGAAAGCCTATCGACCAATGCAAAGATTCCGTAGCACAGGTAGGACAGTCCAAGATAAAGCAGAAGGCCTATGACGATCATGAACAGCGGCTCGATCGTGCGGCTTGAAATGTTGTTGATCACCCTTGTGAGGTCGGTTATGGTGACATAGCCCACAACGCTAGTCCATTGGATCAAGGTGACTATCGTGGATTGGTACGTCCCTTTTGCAATGGCAGCAGCCTGCGGCAGCGTAACAAGGAAAAAAGCCTGATATTTGGAAAAGCCAAGGGTCCTTGCAGCCTCCACTTGGTTCTTGTCCGTCGCTTCGATGGCCGAATAGAAGCAGGCCGCCGAATAGGCACTCATATGCAGTGAAAACGCCACTATGGCGACGAAAGTGGGAGAGACGTGGCTCGAAGCGAACACCACATAGTACATCAGCATGAGAAGAAGCAGAACAGGACTTCCCCTAAGGATGGCAATGTATAGGGACGCGGCCTTTCTGACAGGCCAGATGCGGCTTCTTCGCATTGCACAGACGGCTATCCCAAGCAAAGAGCCAAGGATGACGGAAAAGACGGCAATCTGAACAGTCACACCCAAACCCCTTAGAAGGGTCTTGTAGGAGTCACCGCTTATGAGAGTTTTATAGACAATCTCCTTGATCTTCACCTGAGTCATCCCTCTATGGGAGATACTACTCCAATCGCCGTTCTACAGTGCGGGACGACTCCGAAATTGGTCAATTGGATTCCGAAATTGGAACACCCCGGCAAAGGAGGCGAAGGAGGAGAAGGAGGAGAAGGAGGAGAAAAGGCTCAAAAGGCCCTACTATGGACTCAGGACCACGCAAACTGTGCAGATACCATCCTCAACTTTGTATTTGACCTCCCCATTGTATCTCTTGGAGGCTGTGATGACGCTGTCTATTCCAGTGCTTCTATTGATGGGGAGGCCGTTCTCCAACTTCAAGCCCGATGGCGCTGGGTTGCTCACGACAATCACCGTCTTCCCTCCAACACCCTTGACTGCAGCACGAATAGGCCCAGAGCTTTCCATGCCTTTTACAGCATTGAGGGCGTTCTCCAAAAGGTTTGCAAGTATTGCAACGTAGTCCACGTCCTTTATTCTGGAATAGAACGGGGTATCGGCCTGCGCAATGAACGAAACACCGGCTTCCTTGGTCTTGTTTCTATAGGAGGAAAGTATCCCATTGACCATGACATGCGGGCAGAACGACGATGGACGCTCCTGTCTTTCCTCTTCCTCACCCAGATATCTGAGGATGCCTTCCGTATCCCCCTCTCTGGCCATGGAGGCAATGCAGTCGTAATGATGCCTGACATCATGCCTGATACGTCTAGTCTCCTTCTCCGTCTCCTTCACACCTTCTACATACGAGGTCAGGTATTCGACGTTCTGCTTCACAAGCTCATCCCTGGCTTCCTTCTTCATGTAGTAGATGTTGCTTATGTTCACGAGAGTCACAGCAACGAACGAAAGCGCAACGAAGACATAGAACAGCAGCACACCAACATCCTTCTCATTGGACCTCAACTTGACCATAAGCATGGAGAACATGATGAAGTAGAACAGCGATACGATGAACAGCCTCCTCCAGTTCTTGGAGTGGAATCCACTGACCTCCCTTATGAAGCTACGCCCATATCTCCTGTAGACCAATAGAATTGGAAGACAGAACGCTATTTGGATCAGGCTGCGCAGATAATATACGAGAACCACCGAACCTTCTATAGCTAAAAGATTGCTTAGAATCGAAGAAAGGGACCAGAAGAAACAGAACACGCATCCGTATGACACCCAAAGATAGCACTTCTTCCAAAAACCATCGGCCGATGCATATATGAAGGTCCCCCAAAAGTACAGGAACGACCCCATGAACGAGGCTGTGAACCTAATGGACTTTGGCAAAAGGCTATGACACAGGTAGACGACGGCAAAGAACACGATTCCAGCCACAATCCAAAGCAGAACCGTCTTCTTCTTCGAGAACCTCCTTTCCTCCAACGACAGGACAGCGACCAGATGAAGGGCGAAAAGGAAAAAGCAGACGAAGAAGGTAGTCACGGCATACTTCAGACCTAACACGTTTCCCCGGCCTCCTTCAGATAATAGTCAACGTAGGCCCCCTTAAGAAATGTACGTAGCCTTCGAGGAATGGGAATGACCGATCCGTCATCCATTACCAAACCCTGTGAAAGGCTGCGGACATGCGAAAGGTTCACGATGAACGAACCTCCACACCTTACAAAACCCTTCTTGCCAAGCACAAGCTCCTCAACTTCCTTTACGGAGAGCCACGAAGTCAGTTTCTTTCCAGAGGACAAAGCAAAGACCTTCTTCTTGTCTATCGTCTCTATGTAGAGTATGTCCTCCAACGCTATGCGGTTGAGCCTCCCTTCCGATGAAAGCAGAATCCACGTCTTTCTTTCCCTAAGGGAGAGGACGCGGTCGAGCGCAGCGTCGAACTTCTCCTGGGTGTATGGTTTCTTTATGTAGTCTGAAACATGGAGGGAAAAGGCGTCCACTGCAAAATCAGAGCTCGTAGTCAAGAATATGATGTTGGTGTTTTCACTACGGGAAAGGATTTCATGCGCAAGCTCAGTCCCCAGCATCCCCGGCATGCATATGTCCAAAAGCGCGACATCGGGCGACCCTGTCTTATCAAAGGACTCCAGCATATCGAACCCAGAGGAATAGACCTCAATCTTCATCGCCCTCTGAGGGTGCTTGCTCGAGTAGACCAATAGATTGTCCTCAATGTCCTTACGCTCTACAGCATCGTCATCGCAAATGGCTATCCTAAACATCTTTATCCTTTCCATCCAACGCATCTGCCGAGTTATATCATCATTCTATCCACGATGTACATCTCGGTCGAGAAATCGGGCCGTATACGTGTAAGCCTTATATCCCCGGAACCAGTGAATCGCTGTCCAAGCACGATGCCCGCACTTTCAAGCTGTCCCGCATAGACCGATGTCTTTAAACCCAACCCTCGTTGGTCTTCCTTAAACTTCGATGCATTGTCTCCAAGCCTGCTTCTATCGATCCGTTGTGCACGGGAGGAGACAAGAAGGCGCTCGGTTCCGCGAGCATTGAAGCCTGCATCCAACAAGGGTATCACAAGCCTGTCATTTGGCATGTTCGGAACATTGAGCATACAGGCATCCAGCATTACAAGATGCTCTTCGTCAGCCACAAGCCATTTGAGATTGTTTCCACCATTGAAATAGGAAATGTCCCTTGTGAAGGTTCCAAATTGGAAAAGTCTTCTGTTCTCCTTGTAGAACCGTATCTGCTCCTTTATGACATCGAGTTCGTTTGGAGGAAGCCGCGTGAGGTCCAGTTCATACCCAAGGATTCCAAAGGCAGCCACATTGAAGCGGTCCTCAATGGAGCTTATTCGAAGGCTTTGATGGTTTGGAGAGGCCGATACATGACAGCCCATAACGCTTTGAGGATAGAAGAGACTCGTACCCCATTGGATGAATTGGCGCATTAGGACATCTGTGTCATCGCTCGTCCAGATCTGGTTCATGTAGCACAGCACCCCAAGGTCGAACCTGTTTCCACCTGAGGCGCAGCCCTCGAAGAGAATGTCCGGGAACTTTGCAGTCAAGGCTTCGAGCACCTTGTAGAATCCAAGCACGTACCTGTGGAGGAACTCGCCCATGAAGTACTTGTCAGACCCTTGTGTGTTGAAGTCAGAGAAAAACCTATTCATATCCCATTTCACATAGTTGGCCTTGGATTCCTCAAGAAGAGTCGAGATGCAGTCTACCATATAGTCAGTCACATCATCTCTTGTCCAGTCAAGGATGTACTGGTTTCTTCCAACGCCGGGCTTTCTATTTGGTATTGCGATGCGCCAATCAGGATGACTTTCGAAGAGTCTACTCTTCTCGCTCACCATCTCAGGTTCTATCCATATTCCAAACATCAAGCCCTTTTCGTGCAGTTTGGAGGAAAGACCTGCAAGTCCGTTTGGGAGCTTGCGCCCATTGGCCGTCCAGTCCCCAAGGGAGGTTGTATCGTCCTCACGTTCACCAAACCAGCCATCATCCAGAACGAAAAGCTCTATACCTACATCTTTGGCTGTGTCTGCAAGATCCAGCAGCTTCTCTTCGTTGAAGTCGAAATACGTCGCCTCCCAGTTGTTCACAAGAACAGGCCTCTCCTTGTCCCTCCAAGGGCCTCGGCACACGTTCTCATTCACAAACCTATGCATTTCATGGCTCATTCCGTTCAAGCCTTTGTCAGAATAGACCATCACGGCCTGAGGAGCCGTGAACGACGATTTTGCCTTGAGCCTCCATGTAAACGTATTTGGGTTTATCCCGGTCAGGACCCTGACCCTGCCGTAGGGGCTTAGCTCAACGGACTCCTGATGGTTGCCGGAATAGATAAGGTTCAATCCAATGACATCGCCTTGGAACTCAGTTGCATTAGGGGCTTTCAGTGCAATTGCGGGATTGTGGAACGCTCCGCTCGCACCTGTCTTGCTGTCGTTTATGTGGATTCCAGGCCTCAAAGGTCTGTCGCAAACCATGCGCTCCCTTGCCCATGCACCGTCAAGAGTGACAAGGTTCCAATCGGGGTTTGGAACATCCAGTTGCAATGAGGCCAAGGCTTGAATGTAGACATCCTCGCTTCCTTCGTTTTCAACTCTGGAAAACCGTACAATTGCATCCTTTTCATCGCTTACAAGGTAGTAGAGTCTTAGCCGTAGAGGAAGCAGCCTCTCCTTGAGCACAACTTCCAATGTACAGAACTCATCACCATAGACACTGGGAAGCCCCTCCATTGATGGGATTCCTTGGGTGATCGAATATGTTTCGTAGACGAAGTCAAGGACGCTGTGGCCGTTGTCGTATGAAGCCTTCATGGATGTGAGCCTATAGTCGCCCCTTCCCTCCGTTGAGAACTCCGTCATGAGGTTGTCGAGGAAAAGCAGGCTGTGGTCCTTGTCGTATGCGGTTGCATCGCAGATCTTGACGTTCTGGACGTTTGACATGAGCTCTGCATCAAAGGCATCGAGCCTCTTTCCATAGTACAGATGTTCAAGCACTCCGCACTCTCCAACCTTGAAGATATAAGAGGTATTTGGCGTTGCAAGGTTGAAAACCCCATTCTTGGCTTCTATCATTCTGCGTTCCCTTCTCGTTGTTTCACCGCCATTGGCTGTTTTGGGTTAATTTGGATTATAACATGCCACCACCCTGTTTGACATTGCCTGTTTTTATGATATATTGGCAACGTTGCAAAGGTTGCTTTGACTGCAACCTTTGTCATGACCAGGAGCGATGTCCGAGTGGTCGAAGGAGCCAGACTCGAAATCTGGTGTGGGGCTCGTCCTCACCGTGGGTTCGAATCCCACTCACTCCGTTTTTTATTGTTTTGAAGAGACGCGGCTTTTGACGGCCGCGTCTCTCGTTTTTTTGGCATTGCACTTGGATGGTTTTCTTCATTTCTTCGACTTTTCGCCCTTACTGAAGAAATTTTTCTTCACAAACCCGCATTTTCCAGTTTACTGAAGAAACTCATCACATACACCACAGCCACTACTTCTAGCGACACACTTTAGCATCAGAGAGCAGCACATGCGTTTCACTTGACGCTCTGCCGGGGGGGGGTAGAATCAGCACATCGGTCCTAACGATTCCATACCCAGAAGAACAAGAAGGAAAATTTAAAATGAAAAAAATCCTAATCTGCATACGGGTGGTGACAAACCTCAAATAAGAGCATGAATCAGCGATTTTCGGGTCTGTAGCGCAGCAGAACGGATTTCCGAATTCCCAAATCGAGCAGTCTTTCGATTTTCTCATACTTGTTGTCCGGTGGATTGGTCATCACATGAAACATGTTCAGATATCCCTGGATGCAGGATCTGAGAAACCCGGAATGTGAATGGAGGAACATCTGCACAAACCTGCACATCTGATTCACCCTGTTGAGAGGGTTCTTCGAATCCGGGAGCCTTCTGATCTCCTTTGAGTCATAAGCCTCGCTGACCAGATTCAGTTCGGACACCAGACCGTTGTGGGCTTTCTCCGAATCATGGACAATCGTCGAACCTGATCTGATATGGTCGCCGAACAATTCAAGGGTTCGCCTTCCGGACGGCTTGCCAGTCCCCTCGTAGAACAACAGAACATGATTGTCGTCACATGCCATTCCAATGCACATCTGGTTTCTTGAAAGACCATGGTACTCCGTTCCGTCCTGCTTCCTGCGGATGTCCGGATTCCTGAGCCGGACGAACGTCTCGTCAAGCCATACCTTTCCTTCAAGAACGACATCGTCTTGGACCCCTTCCATGAGCATGAAGGTCTTTTCGATCCAATATCTCGTTGTATTGCTTGAGTTTCTGTTGACCTTCGATGTAAGGCTGAAGCTGCCATATCCGAATATGTCAAGCAGAAACCCGATCCACTCCGATATTGGAAGCCTGTGGTTGTCGAAGATCGTGTTCGTCAATATGTTGAACCGCCTGCCGCAGTCCTTGCATCCGTATCTGCGGATTCCGTTGTCGGAACATCCCTCTTTCGTTATCCGACCGGAACCGCAGAACCTGCAGGCAGTCACCTCATGGGCGTTCAGCCACTCCGCTTCTCCGCTTGCCCTCAACGCCGGATGCCTGTGGCTGTAGTCCCGTTCCGTGCAGGTGTCGATGAAGGCCTGCAACGGCGTGGATGCATCAGCCCCTGTCCAAGGAGTCCTCCTCCTGGACTTCGTCTTGATTGTATCTGTCATATCGGTAGCCCAAATGCCGGAGACAGGCTCCCCGCCCTTGGACTACCACATTCAAACCACAGGTCGCCTGCTCCAACAGTTCGACTTGATTATACCAAGCTCGCTGAAGAAGGTTCAACCGACCGATTCACCACCCGTATGCAGATTAGGATTTAAACTTTTTAGAAACGTATTCAATGGATACGTTCCATATACATATCAAATACATGGAACCAAACAATCCCATTCACGCAACACATACGGAACAAAGAGGAAAACTCAAGCTAATTATATTGGAAGCATATAGTTATAACGTCTATAAATATTTCTCCAACTCTGCCAAATCACCCTCTATCGTGGACCAGCTGGTAGCAAAGCGGACTACGGTGCGGGACTCGTCGTATTTCTCCCACCATCCAAACGAAACATGTTTGGAAAGCTCTTCCAGCTTCGAATCCTCCATGACTACGAACTGCTGGTTCGTAGGGGACTCAAGGAAGAAGATACAACCCTTGCGCTTGAGAACCTTCTTGAGCTTCTCCGCCATCTCAATTGCATGGCGGCTTATCTCAAAATAGAGGCCGTCAGTAAAGAGGACATCGAACTGGATTCCAAGAAGCCTACCCTTCGCCAGCATTGCACCCCGTTGCTTCACCTGCGTAATGAAATGCTTTGGGGCATTGCCGTGAGTGAACACGACAGCCTCACCGCACAAAGCGCCAACCTTGGTGCCTCCAACATAGAAGACATCGCAAAGAGCATGAAGGTCACATGGCTTCACATCATTTGAAAAGCCTTCCAAACCATAGCCCAATCTGGCGCCATCTATATAGAAAACCATGCCATACCGCTTGCAAACGCCATAGATATCCTCGAGCTCATTCTTGGAATACAGTGTGCCGTACTCCGTTGGAAACGACACATAGACCATCCCTGGAAACACCATGTGTTCATAGCTGGCATCACCGTAGAACCTCTTCACATAGTCCTCGACGGCCTTTGCAGACAGCTTTCCATCCTTCCCTCCAAGACCAATAACCTTGTGTCCCGTATACTCTATGGCACCTGCCTCATGCACGTTGACATGTCCGGTATCGGCTGAGATCACACCCTCATGGCTTGCAAGCATGGTACTTATGATGACCTGATTCGTCTGCGTTCCACCAACAAGGAAGAACACCTCCCCTTCCGGACAGCCGAACGCCGCCTTTATCTTCTCAGCAGCGCTTGCACAGTACTTGTCTGTACCATAGCCACCCAAGGCCTCGAAATTCGTATCACCCAACCTCTTGAGGATTGCAGGATGCGCTCCTGTAGTGTAGTCACTTGCAAATGAAAGCATATCGTTCACTCCTTGTCGTTCTCTCATTTCATAGAGGGCTTTACAATATCGTATATCTCGTGAAGGTCCCTTATCTCGTAGTCAATCCTTACAGCGCCTTTGGCTGACAGGCCTTTTGGATTGTACCAACAGGTTGGAATCCCCGCATTCGTACCGCCAAGGATGTCGCTTGTAAGCGAATCGCCAACCAACAGAATCCTGGACTTGTCAGTTTCCTGTATATGCTTCAAAACCTCATCGAAGAAACGGACATCAGGCTTCTCGAATCCAACCTGCTCTGAAAGGAACACCCCGTCCATAAGCTCACCCAGGCCAGAGACCCTAAGCTTCTTGGTCTGGGCTAGTATAGTGGCGTTGGACACCACATACTGCAGGACCATCCCTCGGAGCGATTTAACAACCTCATAGCTGTCGTCCTTGAATACAATCGTATCTCCCAGCCTTTCCTGGTACTTGTCATTGAACTCTTCAGCACAAGACGAATCCACACCTACCTCTTGGAAGAAGTCCCTGAACCTTCCAACAAGGATCTGTGGCTTTGAAAGCTCCTTTTTCTCAAGGCGCTCCCAGTAGCCTCTGTTTATGGCAGAATACCTCTTAACCATCTCGTCCGTGCATTCGCCAAACCCATATTCAAGAAAAAGGCTTTGCATGGCAGCCTTTTCAGGTGCTTCGAAATCAAGGAGGGTTCCATCAACGTCCCATAGAATCGTAGTAAAAGCCATACCCGCATTGTTCATGCCAAGCATTATACATAAAAGCATGCAAAAAAGCTGGCTCTTCACGGAAAATTCGGTTCTTCTCGGAAAGTTGGGGAATTGGAAGACAGAAATCGAAGGAGAGCATCCATCCTTGGGGCTGTTGGGGCTCTTTGGGCCTACTGGGCTGTTGGGGCGCTTGAAGACTGTTGAATTTTGATTGAAGCAGAGCGTTCCAAAGCGTGCCTGAGCGTACCCGACCGCACATGAGGGTACCTGATGGTATCTGAGCATCCCGCATCACTGAATCTAGACCGTTTCAGAGTGGCTAGATAGGCTGGAGTGGTTAGATTGACAATGGCAGCGCACCCTCTTCCCCAATCCTTCGGCTTTTCCGTGAAGAACAAAAACTTCTCTTTGTCATGCATCAAGGAACATCTTGCATCAAGGGGAGCAATCACAAAGACATCGGGCCTAATGGGGAATCACCCCTTCACGCTTCCCGATGTCAAGCCAGCGATGAAGAACCTCTGGAAGCAGATGAAAAGGACGACTACTGGAATGAGGCTGAGTACGGACATGGCGAACACGTAGCCCCATTGGGTGAACTGGTGCTGTCCAAAGAAGCCAGCTATTGCAATCGGCAGGGTCCTGAGGTCGTTGTCGTTTATGACGGTGTTCGCCCAAGGATACTCCTCCCACGAAGACAGGAAGTTGAAGATGGAGACCGATGCTATTGCTGGAATGGAAAGAGGAAACGCAACGTTGAGGTATATTCCGAAATTGTCCAATCCGTCTATCCTGGCGGCATCGATTAGATCCAAAGGAATGTTCTCCATGAACCCCTTTATCATGAATGTGGAGAAAGGAATCACCCAAGCAACATAGAAAGGGATAAGCCCCAGGAGCTTGTTTATGAGCTTCAGTTTGAAGGCAAGCTCGAACTGAGGGATGATCAAAGCGGTACCGGGGATTATCATGGTCACGATTATGAACGAGAAGAGGACTCTCTTTCCTTTGAAATCAAAGACTCCAAGGACGAAGGCAAGAGCGCTTGAAACGATGGCGGAGATGATGACGGCGGACACGGATACGACCATGCTGTTGAGAAAGTTTATGTAGAATTTGCTTTCTGAAAGTATGAACTTGAAGTTTTCAAGCGTTATCTTCGAAGGGGCAGGAAAGAAATGAGGCGGATACTCATAAAGGGCCCCATTGGGCTTGAGGGCCGTCGAGATCATATAGAGCATTGGAAGACTAGCAATCACAGATATGAAAACCAGAAACAGATACCTTAGAAACAAATTGTTTTTCGACGAAGACCTACCACCCATCATGCGGCCTCCTTTCTCTTCATGGCTTTGAACTGGAACACCGCAAGTACAGCCAAGACAACCGCAATCACAAACGAAAGGGCTGCAGCATAGCCAAACTCACCCTGGTTGAAGGCTTTGAAATACATCCAAGTAAGGACGGTGTCCGTTTGGTGGACTGGGTTCCCTCCTGTCATGAGCTTTATGGAGGTATAGACATTGAATCCACCAATCGTAAGCATGACCCATGCGAAAAGAATCGTAGGGACGATTTGAGGGATTGTAATGGAGAAGAACTTACGCCAACTTCCTGCACCATCCATCTCCGCAGCTTCGTACAGATCTTTGGGAACCTGTTGGAGAGCGGCAAGGAACACAACCATGTTCCAACCCACACCCTTCCAGGTTCCAAGGATCATTGCAACGGCCAACCCCGTTGCGCGACTGTCAAGCCATCTTATATTGGTCTTCGACACATGTATCACTTCCGTAAGGAAATAATTGAGAAGCCCCTCAGTATTGAAACAGTATTTGAAGACTAGAGATGCAATCACCCAAGACGTTATCACAGGCAGATAGTTGATCACTCTGAATGTAACGGAAAAGCGCTTTATACCGTTTATAAGCCATGCCACAAGCAATCCTATTGCCATCTGGGCGGGTACGGTTATGAGAGTGTATAGAAGCGTGTTCACAAATGTTATGGAAAAAGTTGGATCCTTGAACACTGTGGCATAGTTGGATAGTCCAATGTATTTCTGGTCGAACATGGAGCCAAAGTTCCATTCGAAGAAACTCATTGCAAAAAGCTTTGCAATTGGGTAAACGGTAAAGAAAACGAATACCAAAAGGCCAGGAAGGACAAGAAGCCACAGCTGAAACTTTCCTTTGGCTGATTTTTCCCTAAGCATCTCTATTCCCCAAACGATCCATCTGCAAGGGAATCCCATTGCAGATGGACCAATCAAAAAAGATTCCTTCTTATTTCAGAAGAGCATCCATCTTCACTGCAAGCTCGTCCATAGCCTGCTTTGCAGACTTCTCTCCGTTGACTACGCTGAACACGGCGGCTTTGAGCTCGTTGTCTATCTGCGACCATGCAGCAACGGTAGGTCTTGCCTTTGCAGTCTTGATTGCCTCAATGAAAGGAGCAAACGACTGGGACTTGACGGTGTCGCTTTCAAGAGCGTTCTTGTTCACGGGGATCTGACCGTTCTTGGCCATCTCGGTCTCTGCATATTCGCTTGTCATGAACTGCATGAACTTCCATGCCGCTTCCTTGTTTGCATTCGTGAACATGGCAATGTCCTCTCCTCCAAGGACTGAGACGCTTCCGCCTTTGCCCTCAGGCATTGCAAACGTTCCGTACTCGACATCAGGATATGCACCTGCAAGCTCGGCGCTCTTCCAAGGACCTTCAAGCATCATTGCATACCTGTACGTTCCAAAGCCATCAGTCATTGGAATATCGCCTGAATTGAAACCGGTAATGCAGCCCTTCTTGCAAAGCTCTGCAAACGTCTCTATTGCAGCAATCGTAGCCTCGCTGTTTATATAGCCCGATGCCACAGTCTGGTCCTCGTTGGTGAGAGAACCGCCAAAAGTCCAAATGAACGGACAAATGTTCCAACCTGCAAGATCAGGTTCGTTCCAGCCCCACACCTGCTGGCCCTTGTCGTTCTTTCCAGAAAGGGCTTCTATTGCGGCGACCAGCTCATCTGTCGTCTTTGGAACCTCTATACCGGAATCCTTGAGCATTTTCACGTTGTAGAATACAATCTTGGAGTTGGTGTTGAGAGCCAATGCATAGTAATGTCCGTTCACAAAACCAGTGGACATTGCGCTGTCTAGGAGCTCGTTCTTGACATCGACGAAGTTTGGGAACTCACTGTCCAAAGCAGTGAGGATTCCCATCTTTTGGAATTCCGGAACCCATGCAATGTCCAACCTAGCGACATCTGGAAGGCTCTTGCTGCTTGTGCTTATGATGATCTTGTCATGAAGCTCCGCCCACTCGTGAGCTACGGCATTCACCTTTATACCAGGATTCTGTCTTTCGAATTCTGGAATCAGAACTTCCGTAAGGGTCTTGTTTTCCGCCGACTGAGCACTGTAATGGTGCCAGAAGTTGATTGTCACAGTGTCTGAAGCTTCATTCTGGGCCTGAGCGAAAGCGAAGCCTACGACAGAGATGAGAACAAATGCCATGAGAGCAAATCTCTTGATTCTGTTCATTTCATTCCTCCTGTATTTCTATGAAGAATCTGATAGGACTTCCCGTTTATCTTCAACGAAGAGATTCCAAAATAGTCCAACACAGACCTATCATCAACAATCTGATCCTCTTCCGAGGAATTGAATGCAAAGCCAATGCAATCGGTTGCATTGAAGCGTATAAAAATGTAGATGCCTTGGGACTCGGACACATACAGTTGCCTGAAGTCGCCATGCTTGACGATTTCACTTTCGTTTCTGAAATGCACCAGCCCCCTCACATAGTCGTGAAGCTTGGAATTCGCATCGCACCATCTCATGCCGGCCCTGCAAAGAGGGTCGTTTCCTCCTGACATTCCAACTTCGTCGCCATAGTAGATCGAAGGGGATCCAATGAAGAACATCTGGAATGCAATGGCAAGCCTCAGCCTATCTTCGTCCATCCCGCAGCTTGTAAGGAACCGCTCGGTGTCATGGGACCCCAAAAGATTGAAGTTGGCCTTGTTGGTTCGCTTGTGGTACCGCACAAGAAGGTTGGAGATGTCCTCTGCAAACCTATGTGCACTTCCGTTTTTGGCAAAGAATCCAAGACAGGCGTTTCTGAAAAGGTAGTTCATAGAGATGTCAAGTTGATTGCCGTCTCCAACGATTCTATAGGCATCAGACCAGCATTCGCCCAAAAGAAGAGCACTTGGATATTTGCTTTTCAAGGTCCTTCTCACAAAGCTCCAGCAAAGAGGCTCCACTTCGTCTGCAACATCCAACCGCCAGCCATCGATTCCAAACTCCTCTATCCAGTACTCCATAACCGAGAGGATGAAAGCCTGCACCTCCAGATTGCCGGTGTTAAGCTTTGGCATGTAGCAGTAGTCTCCAACACACATGTAGTTGAGGGGGTCTTTGGACACTGGAAACGAATCGAAATAGAACCAATCGACGTATTTGGACAATCTTCCATTCCTTACGACATCCTCAAAGGCATGGAAACGGGTGGAGGTATGATTGAATACACCATCAAGAACGATCCTCATCTCCGCCGAATGCAGGGATTCCACAAGGGAGCGGAAGTCCTCTTTGGTTCCAAAGCCCTCATCGATCTCAAAATAGTCGATTGTCGCATATTTATGGTTGAACTCCGCTTTGAACACAGGGTTCAAATAGATGCACCCAACGCCAAGATCCTTCAGATAAGGAATCTTGGACTCTATGCCCTTCAGGTTGCCACCAAAATATCTGGAATCAGGAACGGAGTCCCACGGATGCATGTCAGTCCTGCGCTTCTGGTCCACGCTGGCAAAAGAGTCCGGGAAAATCTGATAGAACACTATCCCCTCCGCCCAAGAGGGAACGACAAGGGAATCCATGCTCCCCGCGCACAAAAACTCGAAGAAGCCATCGCTTGGAACATCTTTGGACAGCCCGATTTCATTGAGGAACAATCTTGTACCAGACTCTGTCTCCAACTCGAAATAGTACTTTATGTAATGGACCTGTTCAGGAAAGGCTATGACGGACTCCCAAAGCTTTCGCTCACAGGTAGACAGGTCGCACGTCATTGTACTTTTCCTGAAATCCAACGTGTTTCTCTTGAAATAATGGAGGATGACATCCTTCACACAGGTTTCCGTGAACAGTCTGAACTCAAGTGTGTCCAAAGCCAAAGGGCAAAGGAATTCCCTAGTCGCTCTATGTTCACATACAAGATTCTTCATCCCTTTACCCTCATACTGGACTTTCTTTCAATCAGATCCGTGGAGATCAAGGATTGCTGTGGATGGGAACCGTTTATCTGATTTATGAGGATCCTGGTCGCCTCGGCGCCTTGGGCCAAGGTATCTATGTCTATACAAGAAAGAGGGGGATCCATATACGGAGCTATTGGATAGTTGTCGAACGTTACAACACCAACATCGTTAGGGACATCCATATTCAATGCCTTTGCAGCCTTGAGGATTTCAAAGGCTGCAAAGTTGTCGTTGCATACAAAACCATCGAATCTTCCTGAAGATAGGACATCGATGGCGGAATGCGAGTCGTTCAGGAACGAAACCTCTTCGGTCTTCCTTCCATTCGCTTCAAGACATTCAAGGAACCCTCCCAAACGTCTTTGGACAAAGCCGTCGGACTCCTTGCCTCCAAAGAAGGCAAGCCTTTCGTATCCGTTGTCAAGAAGGTGCTGTGCCGCAACCATTCCACCCTGGCTGTTGTTGATATCCACCCAGCTGCACATCGAAGACTGCCTTTGGGGCTCACCCAGTACGACGAAAGGGATGTGTCCGCCTATAAGCTTGTCAAGCACAGCCTTGCAGGCAAGCGATGGAGGAATGATGATTCCATCGGTCTTTCTCTCAAGGATGAGCTTATCCAAGGTCTTCGAGACCTTTCCATCAAAACACCCCGTGATCAAAAGGTCATAGCCGCATTTCTGCACGGCCTTTTCTATTCCAAACACAGAGTTGGTGAAGAAGGCGTTGGAGAATGCTCCTGAATCCTCTGATGCATCTATAAGGAGGCACACATTCCTAGCAATGCCGTTCGCCAGATTCCTGGCAATGGCATTTGGATGGTAGTTGAGCTCTTCGACAGCCTGAGAAATTCGTTTCCTTGTCTCCTCGCTTATCGTAGCCCTCCCGGTAAGGGCCCTGGAAACAGTTGAGGTGGAAACCCCCACTTTCTTCGCTATATCCTTGATTGTAACAGGCACGTCAATCCCCTTTTTAATGCAACCGCTTGCATTAATGATGTTAATACACCTTTTTCCCGCTGTCAAATGAAAACTTTTGGCTCTTCACGTTTTTCTAGGTAATGGTCCTCTGATGGATGGACTGGGAATGCCTCATGGAAGCGAGGAGGAGGTTCTCTTCGAGGCGGCCGTCCAGGCATCCACTCCATGGCCGAAATGACATGAAAACATCGAAAAAGCGCTTTTCTAGGCAAAAACATGCACACAAACAGCGAAAACAAGGCCTTTCATGTCATCATGCGCCGCCACTGTACATCCGGACGTTCCAGCCACTCCAGTCTGCCAGAAGCTGTCCGGTTCCACGAATGCGGCACGCTCAGGTACGGTCAGGCACCATCAGGTGCACTCAGGTACTCTCTGAAACGCTCTACTTCAATATTGGTCCAACCGTCCACAAGCGTCTCAAGCACCACAACAGTCGCAATTGCCACAACCGCCTCAAGAGCCACGGACACCCTCCATTGTTTCAACGGTCTTCAACAGCCCCAACGGCCCCGTAGGCCCCAAGCGCCCGAAGAGCCACAACGGTCCCAAGGATGGATGCTCTCCTTCGATTCCCATCACCCAATCCACAAACTTTCCGTGAAGAACCAAAACTTTTGGCTCTTCACGTTTTCTCGTTTTCTCATGGATGCCAATCGAAACTTTCTACAATGTCGTTGCAAAGCCCATTGCGTGAATGCAAATACAGTGATAACCTCAATACCTAAAAAAGGCGGCGATACTATGGAAAAGAACAAAGCGGCAAAGACGCCACAAACCAGAGGGTCCTTCTCTGGACGAATAGGATACGTCCTGGCAATGGCAGGATCCGCCGTTGGACTTGGCAATATATGGAGGTTTCCATATCTAGCAGCAAAATACGGAGGTGGTATATTCCTGTTGGTGTACCTTGTATTGGTCGTAACGTTTGGATACACCCTTCTGGTCTCTGAAACGGCTTTGGGACGAATGACCAAAAAGAGTCCGGTGGGAGCCTTCCAAAGATTTGGAAACACAAAGGCTCTCCGTTTTGGAGGGTGGATAAACGCAATCATACCAATGCTCATCGTCCCCTATTACAGCGTAATTGGAGGCTGGGTTCTGAAGTATCTGTTCGAATACGTCAAAGGCAACGCAGCGGTCCTTGCACAAGACGGATATTTCACGACCTTCATAGGTTCGTCTGCAACGGTCGAGTTCTGGTTCCTAGCCTTCTCTGCCCTTGTATTCCTGACCATCCTTGCAGGAGTCGAAAACGGAGTCGAAAGGGTTTCAAAGATACTGATGCCCCTTTTGATCATCCTTGCCGTGTTCGTGGCGGCGTACTCCGTTTCACGCCCAGGAGCACTGGAAGGCGTAAAGTACTTCCTCGTTCCAAACTTCAAGGACTTCTCGCTCATGACCATAGTTGCAGCAATGGGGCAGATGTTCTACTCCCTCTCCATTGCCATGGGCATCCTCTATACATATGGCTCATATCTTGGAAAGGATGTGGACATTGAAAAGAGCACGATGCAGATCGAGGTCTTCGATACCGGAATAGCCCTTCTTGCAGGACTAATGATAATCCCTGCGGTGTTTGCCTTCTCCGGAGGGGACATGGACACACTGCAAGCAGGGCCTTCTCTTACGTTCATCACCCTTCCAAAGATATTCGCAAGCATGGGGTTTGGAACCGCAGTTGGAATAGCCTTCTTCCTCATGTTCTTCTTTGCAGCCCTTACAAGTGCAATCTCACTGCTTGAAACATGCGTCTCCACACTGGAGGACGAGCTGCATTGGAAACGAGGCAAATGCTGCATTCTCATGGCAGTCGTCATGTTTGCAATGGGGACAGCATCATCCTTTGGATATGGAATATGGGGAGGTATACGCATACTTGGGATGCAGATTCTGGACTTCTTCGACTTCATCACGAACTCGATCATGATGCCAATAGCCGCCATAACGACATGCTTTCTCATACTCAAGGTCGTTGGACTGGACAAGATAGACGAAGAAATGGAGCTGTCATCGGACTTCAAGAGAAAACATCTATACCACTTCTTCATGAAATACATGGCTCCAGCCTGCATTGTTGCCATACTTCTAAGTTCGATTGCCAGCGCCTTGGGCTGGATAAGCATGTAGTGCTTCGCACCCTACTTGTCTTTCCTTCGCAGAAGGACATAGACAATGACGGCAGCTATGATCTCCAGAACGTAGATGCAGGCGAAGACGGCGTTCCTCTGCTGAACGATAAGCCGGCCTTCCCTGTAGTCATCGTATGTGTAGACTGTAATTGGAAGGATGTTTCCATCCTTTGATCCGGTGCTGTACGCAACGGACAGAACGTTTCCGTTGCGCTGGACATATTCCAAGATGGTGTTTCCATCCCTGTCCTCTATAGTCCTCGTCAGAGCTTCGTCTTTTGAAACGGCATTTCCATTTTCATCATAGTAGACAGTCGCTTCGCTTTCTGGTGCAATTCGAACAGCAACCCCTGCTTGCTGATTGGAACCAAAAGAGGAAGGCCTTGGGACATCGGTCTCTACGAACTCCAGGAAGGATTCATAGTCGTTGAAAACCGTCCCCGTCATGACGGACGTAGGCCCCCACATTGCCGTCAAAGCCTCGTTTGCAATAAAAGTGACCACAAGTGCGACAAGCAACGCCCCTCCAACGATGGTCTGGAGCCTGTGCTTCATTTGGTATTCTCCCTTTGATTCCTCGTCCAAGGCAATTCTTCCACTGCCTACAAGGCATCCATTCACTATATGGATTACGATCGCAAGCAATACAGCCACAGCCAGCATGGAAAGGCAGCCGTACTTGAACCAACCACCTACGGAAAGTCCAAGATGGGAATCTGAAACCATCAGAACCAACGGCAATGTGAAGGAAAGCAGCACAGCCGTAACGCAGAACGAAACTTCAGCCATCCTAATCACCCCAAAACGCCGGTTGTCGTCATGTTCGTCCATTGAATTCATGGAAAGGAAAGAGTTGAGGACCATGGCTTCAAAGACTATGGACGACACGAAGAATATACAGCCCACAAGGAAACCCAACGAAGCCCGGTTGAACGCAAGGTTGCAGATCGCCGCAGCAACAAGCCCCAAAAGGGAAACCCCAATGGACATGAACGACATTGAACGGAAATTGTTCAGTGCCATGTTCTTCATGTGCTCCAGTTCTTTCTGGCCTTTGCGTCCAAGACCTGCTTCATGACCATTGCCACTATCGTTGGAATCACCTTCCACGGAAACCTTTCGCTCCCCTCTTAGCAGTTCGTCTGCAGTAACGCCAAAGATCTCTGCAATCACAGGGATAAGGGAGAGATCAGGGTACCCGTCATCGCACTCCCAACGGGAAACGCTTTTGTCAGAGACATTGAGCCTCTCTGCAAGTTCGCGCTGGGTCATGCCGTTTGCACGCCTGAGCGCCGCTATGAAACTTCCCATGGTTTTCTTTTCCATAATCATCCTCCACTCTGGATTCTCGGTTCCTGACAGAAAGAAATCCACCCAAAATCAGGAGAATATCTCTCGCATTGCGAGAAATGAACTTGGAATCAACGGAAAACCCATTGCATCATGGCCTTGTCAGCTCCGTTTTGTCGAAGAAGCCGTCGGCCTTAAGCGTTGCGGAGACTGCAAGTTGGAGAGTTCTTTCCTGCAGTGTATGTGTTCCCAAACGGCATTCAATCCTCAAGCTCCAAGACAGCCTCCCCTCCAGCTGCAACCTCACACAAAATCCTTCCATCATGGAAACAGGCCGCCCCGCCACGGGCGATCTCAGGGGCATCGGCCTCAAGACAGACGGAATTCACAAGTAGGACGCATCGTCCAAGCCCCTTGGCCTGCTCTGCGTATTCGAGCTTGATGGACTCGTTCCAGGCTGCAAAATTGAAGTCCGTGTACACAGGCCATAGCACGATATCGGCACCCAAGGCCCTCATTGTCCGCACGTTGTCGTCATACCACAGGTCTCCGCAAAGACCGATGGCGATGGTTTTCCCGTTCAGAGGGAAAACATGAAAGCCTTCGCCTTCGCAGTAATGCCTGTCCGCAACAGGCTCCTTCCACCCCGTAGAGACCCTGCGGAAATTGTCAGCTATTTCGCCATCGCTTCCAATTGTTAGCTGGCTGCTGAAAAGACTTTCTCCATCACGTTCTACATATCCAAACGAAACCGCCGCTTCGTTGTCTCGGGCGGCGGCTCTGATTTCATCTATTATGGAGCTGTCCTGTCCAAGCGCAATGTCTTTGTCCTTCTCAAAATCCCAGCTCAGGCAATCGAAGCCTTGAAGGAACGTCTCACCAAAGACCACAAGGTCGTTGTTCTTGGAATACCTTTGCAGTGTATCAATGATCTTGTTCTTGTTGTACCCGACATCCCCCGTCCTGAACCCAACCGCCGCCAATGCTATGTTCATTTCTGCTCCTTGGATTATGGTTTTATAATAATTGGAAGAGCAAACCAATGCAATTCTTAAAAGTCTCCCAAAAATTTTCCAAAAAGTCTCCCAATTTTTTTATCAAAATCCTCCCAATTTTATTGAACTTGCCAAGAAGAACACATAAAATGGACTCATGCCCAAGTACTATGAAAGGATTGCAGACACCACATTGGAAGAGATTCTCAGAATTAGAGGAGCCGTCTTGATCGAAGGAATAAAGTGGTGCGGAAAGACAACGACTGCAAAACAAAAAGCTTTGTCAGTAATAAATTTGTCAAACAAGAAAGAAGCGGATAGAGCTGAAATGCTTGTTTATGAAGACCCTGAAAGACTCTTTTCCTCAAGCAAACCCATCCTAATAGACGAATGGCAGAAAGTACCAGCAATCTGGGACTCATTAAGGAACCAGATTGACAACCACCAGGAGGTGGGAAGCTTCATACTGACAGGTTCAACCAGTCAGACGAAAGCGATTGAGACCCTTCGGATGCATTCTGGCCTTGGCAGAATAGGAAGGATGAAACTGCTGACCATGAGCCTTTGGGAATCAAACGATTCAAACGGAGAAGTGTCGCTTTCCCAATTATTCGAAAACGACGAACCAATATACTCAGACAGTCCAAATTCCCTTGACGACATAGCTTTTCTTTGCATAAGAGGAGGTTGGCCGGCAATAATGAGAACCGATAAGAAACTTGCAACAAAACAGGCAAGTCTCTATATCGATGAGTTTTGTGAAAGCGATATCAGAACCGTGGATGGACACAGAAGATCTCCAGACAAAATGCGTAGAGTACTTAGATCCTATGCTCGCTTCTCAGGCTCCAACACGCCCAACACCTCCATAGAGAATGACATACATGAGATATCAAAGAATACCCTGTACGACTATTTGAAGGTATTGGAAGATTTGTTCGTTACAAACGAAACCGCTGCATGGAATCCCAATTTCCGCTCTGCAACCGCCATACAATCCAGCAATACAAGGTACTTTACGGATCCATCGATTACAGCAGCGGCACTAAACATGGGGGAGAACGACCTCCTCGATGACACTGAAACGTTCGGGTTCGTTTTCGAGACTTTGGTAATCAGAGATTTGAAAGCCTATTCCCAAATGCTTGATGCAGACGTTTTTCACTACAGAGACTCCAGTGGATTGGAATGCGATGCAGTACTGCATTGCAAAAATGGAAAATACGCTCTCATAGAGGTCAAATTAAGCCAAACGAGAGAAGAGGAAGGAGCAACAACCCTTAAGGCTCTAAAAACAAAGATAGAAAAGGCAGGAAACAAAGCCCCCGCCTTTCTAATGGTCATAACAGCGACAGGATTTGCCCACAAACGCGATGACGGAGTCTTCGTCGTACCTATAGGATGCCTGAAATACTGACAGGTCCCCACTCAAAAGCCCCATCACTGCCTCGAACAATAATAGGCCTTCATGATACTGGAAACTGCCTCTTCCTCGCCGCTAAGGACAAGCCTCGTACGTGAACCGTTTCTCTGCATGAAGAACCTAGCACCACAGGTTCCGCCGCCCACCCCTTCATTAGCCTCAACATGGCTCGCATCCATATGGTTCATCATATCGCAGAAGAAATCGGAAATGCGTTTGGCCTCTTCCAGGTCAATATCCAAATCAAGCACCACGCAGGCCCTATCACCTCCACGCTTCCCAACCCAGCATGAAATCAAAAACCTGAGCATTGAGCTTGGAGGTAATCCCCGGCCTGACATTTGGATGGCCTAGGAAATCCCCCACCTTCTCCGCATCGAAATACCAAACCCCACCATCCTTGACGCCCTCAAGCAGCCCTTTGTCGATATAGCTGCGCAGCGTCCTCGTCGTGAAGCCCGATATCCTTGAAACATCATTTATCGTGTACCTTTCCATGCCTTCGTACCTCCAAGAAACCTTTTGGCCCTGTAAGAATTATACAAAGACAGCAAAAGCACCCGTCAATTTGAAAACCACCGAGTTTTTCATAGCGGTTCACGACAAGTGCACCATGCTCACCATGTGCACAAAACCCACCATACCCACCACGCTTACAATGCTCACCAAGCCAACCATCGCTACAAAATGCTAACAACTTTGTTCAAGAAGTCATGTGCTCGTTTTCTTCTCCAATTCAAGCATGTACTTATCAAAGTCGGACATAAAAAGCCTATCCTGCACAATACGATACTTCTCGAATTCCGTCTCTGCATGAAGCTTTGCAATTGCAGCCGTCACCTTGCCGGCATCCTGCAAAATACCGTAATCAAACATTTCAATGAAGCTATTAAGCCTTTTCTCCCAATCTCGCATTGTAAGAGGAATATGCCGCAATGTCATATTCTCAGCAAAATCCAAGTATGCTGTAACCATGCGGTTCAACTGTTTCATTTCATCCTGACTCAAATAATTCTTCGCAACTGTAACATCACTTTTTCTTATCTTTCCTTCAGGAGCGTCTGCCCAAGTAGTCAATCCCATATGCTCTTTTGTGTGATCTGCTCTTTCCACAATCAACTCAGCCGCCGTATGTCCATGAACTGCATAATGCATTTTATTCTGAACTGTTGCATAAAATCTTCTCGTTGTTGCAGAATTTCTATCATAATCAATGGCTGTAGCATAAAGGTCGGTTATCTTCTGATAGAACTTTCTTTCACTTGCACGAATCTCTCGGATGCGCTCCAACTGTTCATCGAAATATTTCTCTGACAGATACGTTCCTCGTTTCAGCCGTTCATCATCCATGACCCAACCTTTAATTGTGTAATCCTTCGCAATCTGATTCACCCATTTACGGAACTGTACTGCACGCTCGGAATTGACCTTAAAGCCAACGGCAATGATCATTTCCAAAGAGTAATGATTTGTGCTGTAGTTTTTTCCATCAGCGGCAGTTATCCGAAAATTTCGGACAACTGAATCCTCCTGCAATTCGCTATCACCAAGTATTTTTTTGACATGATAGTTTATGGTCCGGACATCCACATCATACAACGTCGCCATCATCTTCTGCGTAAGCCAAATGTTCTCGTCTTCATAACGCATTTCAATGCTGTCCTGCTGGTCACCCACGGAGGCAACATATGTCAGGTATTCCGCCGCACTTGAACGGATGGTGATTTCATCTTTTTCCTTCTTCAAAACGCTTCCTCCTCACAGAACGTCATTGAAATTATTCCTTTCCAATGTTCGAAACAGCTCTTCCTCCATATAGCATATCACAACTCCCCGACCAATCCAAAATGCGACTTTAGATTCGTCGATATGAATCTATTATCCAACATTTCTCCTATTTTAGATTTTCGGTATTTCTACCACTTTTCTAAAGTAGAAAGAACATCACTGAACTATCATGTCATTGAAATGGTATCCAGCATTCCTGCCCGCCCCGTTTGAAGGAATGAGGAATCCTTTTTTGACAAGGTGTTGGATATCCCTGAAAGCCACAGTCTTGGAAGACTTCGTCATCTTCATCCATTTCTCCGTTGTCAATTTGCCAAAGAAGGATCCATCCGCCAGCTTGTACAACATACTCATTTCCCTTGAGTTGAATTCGTTTGGATCCAAGGACTTCATAAACGATGTCGTTGACAGGGTCTTTTTCAAAGCAGATCTTGACCGTACAAAGCAATCGCAGACCATATCAAGGAACCATACAACCCAACCTGAGATGTCCATACTTGGATTGTCAGTCAATGAAACCTGAATATGGTCATAATAGGAGTCTCTATCCATCAGTATTCCACTGGAGAGGTTGAATACATGTAGACCGTCATTTGAACTCCTATTGATGACATAATCCGCAATGGCCCTGGAGATCCTACCATTGCCATCTTCGAAGGGATGGATGGCAACGAACCAAAGCGATGCGATGGAAGCCTTGACGAAAGGGTCCAAAGCGTCGTCGCCATTGACGAACTCCAAAAACCTACCCATCTCCATTGGAACATTCTCCGGCCTTACCGCTTCATATACAATCTCCTGCGATTTACCAGAAACCTTCATGACATATTCGGCTCCATTCCTATACTCACCCATGACCTTGGGATGCAACCCTGCCTTGTTTTCAAAAAGCCGCAGGTTCCAGTCACAAAGCCTTTGATGGGTCATAGGTCCATGGTTCTCCAAAGCATCGGTGACCATCGACAAAACACTTTGGGCATAAGCGGAATCCTTGGACTTTCCTGTGAACATCACGTCAAGATGTTTGGAAACGGAAGAATAGACGGAGTCAATGTCTATAGCCTCCCCTTCAATTGAGAGGGACGAAACTATGTCTTGGGAAAGGTCCGCTGCAATCATCTGCCTTCTGGTTTGGTCGTCTATGACGGAAAAAGCTATATCAGTAGCATTCTTTTCTTCATACAACCTTACAAGGGAATCTGAGACATCATCATATATGAAATTAGGCCATGCATCGTTTTCCCAAATGTATTTCATACCTACAATCTATCATTCCATTTTTGGAATGTACAGAGCCATTCGTTTCATTTTTGGAACGATTATTGCAAAACTTTCATATGTTCAGCTCTCAGCACAGCTTCAAGGAGCCGCCAATTCGCAGGACATCGAGAATCAGTTTCTAAAGGCAGTAATCATGGATGTAGTCTGCAAAAAAAGGCAAAGACAAGGATATGTAGGCCTGTCGAACATCTACGAGCCCCCTCTTAATCAACCTATCACGATACATTGAGTAGATTTCCTTCCTTTCTCCCATTAACACCAGAACTTCCTCTCGTTTGTATTCACTCTTTTCAGACAAAATCCTTGAAAGAAATCGGTCGGTTTCAGACAGCTCCTCCCAAATCTTCTCATAAGAATACGCAAACAATTGTGACTTGAGGGCAGGAATAATATCATCAAGGCCTTCAACGTCCTTCTTCTTGAAATAAAGCACCCCCAACTCCCGGAATGCATATGCATATCCTTTTGTAACCTTAGCCATCTTTTTGGCAACTTCAACGTCAACTTTCAGTTGTCTTCTGTACATCTCAGTCATCCCAACAAAACTCAAAGGTTCAGTCTTTACCGTTGTTGCGCGCCTAAAGAACGTCAAATTCTTCACATTGCATACTTCCATTATGTTTTCGTACAAACCAGTGCACACCAAAAACACAGGATAGGAAGCTCTAAGCCATCTTCCAAATTCTGATGCAAACTTCATCATCTCCAAAGTTTTTGAGACTTCATCTATACCTATGAATATTTTCTTTCCTTTTTTCTGGACTTCTTGGATCATCCCCTCAATTTCAACACCGATATCAAAAAAAGCCTCATCGTTTTCTGAAGAAAAACCAAATCCGCCTCCCGTTCCAAGAACACTTGCAGAGACATTCAAACTCCTACTTTTTTTTGATTTCCTGCCAAAACCTTCCTTGACCAGCATAGCTGCCATCTGTTGCAACATGTCTCGGGAAGGATTCAGATCAAGAACAATCCATCCTAGTTTTTTGTAGTCTTCACTCCTTAGCCGCTCCTCTATTTTGGCAAGAATTACTGTCTTTCCAGAACCACGAACCCCAGTTATCTTGTAGACTGATTCAGAAGGGTTGTCATATTTGAAGTTCTCAAGGATTTCAGTTGTCTTATCGGTATCAATGTAAGTATTCTCGGGAGCCTTGCTGAAAGTCGTTGTAAAGGGGTTCTGCACATTAACCTCCATAAAATGCAATTTATAGTTTGTAGATTATTTTATAACTATTTATGCTTTTTGGGAAGTTTTACAACTTTTTATACTTTTCCTCAAATATGCCATAGAATTAAAGAAACTCCCACTTTTGCAAAATTTGAAATTGGACCAAAACATGTTCTAGCTTCATGCTTGAAACGCTTAAATGCACTATTGTTTGAACCACATAACGAAAATCCCCCTGTTTGCAACCTATAAAATCCCCTTGTTTGCAACCATACAAGAAATCTATCGGGGTACTGGAATTTTGCATTCAATACAATAAGGGAAATCTCATCATTGTCTTCTGTAAAGAAAATCTCTCTCAATTTGTCCAGATTCAGAAAACATAGGAAAGACCCAAATCAGACAAAACATGAAAACTCTTCTGCTAACCCCCAGCGTCAAATTTATACTTGCTCAGAATTGCTTTTTCTAACAAGCGTTATACCTCTTTCTGCTGTTTTTTTCTTCTTGCCATTTCTTTCTTAAATTCGATAAGACTTGCAATTTCCTGTTGGTCTTCTTCCGAAAGACTTTCAAAGCTTCTTGCAATGAACTTCACAGGAGAATTGTCCTCACTCGTTCTACCCAAAACATAATCTGCAGACAAACCGTAAATATCACAAAGCGTAGACAATTCATCAGAAGTTATCTTTCTGTTTCCACTCTCTATCTGAACCACTGAAGATCTGGGGACATTCAGTTGTTTTGCAACATAATCCTGAGTTATTCCAATGCGAATCCTTGCTTTCCGCAGTTTTTCGTAAGACTCCATAACCAACCCTCCAATGTCGCTCTATAAAGGCAATAGTCTTATTTTTCAACTTTTCTTGTTCGATTTTCAGACATTTGTTCTCTTAGAATAGTATCGAAAGAACCTCTATTCAAATCTAGTCCTTTTTCCAGTGAGTTGTTCTTTCATAGTCATCAAACCCAACACGAAACAGGATTTGTCATTGCAGGCTTCTCCAACTCTTAATCCTTAAAACACACTCTTCTTTCGGAAGACGTTTGTTGATTTCAAGCAAATGCTCCAGTCTTTCCGCACAAACCTTTTTGTCAACAAGACCATATTCAACAAGATTGTCCAAAACGTATAGGAATCCAGAGACTTTGACGTTGTCCTTCATGGCTGACCTTCTAAGTTTTGCATCACCTGTCAGCAACCTTCCATTTGTTTTCTTAGCATAGTACCAAACAGAACAGTCTGTAATCGAAGCATTGTTACTATTCTTTTCAAAGATAGATACAATATCCAGTACTTCCTGAGGGCCAAAGCTTTCAACATTCAACTCTTTGGTTCTTATGAACAAGTCGATACTTCTCTTTTGATCTGGGTCCATAATTTCATCAACAACGAAATCAGTGGTAGCAATCTTACATGGAAGTCTAAAGAATTCATTCAACAAACCAGAGGAAAGCAAATCGAAGAATATGTTGGAATCACTGACAACAACTACATCATCAATCATACCAAAGCCAAATCGCCCCTAACCTGCTCGACAGTCTGATGAAGAAGCGTTGCGGCCTTGGAAACCGTAATCAGTTCACTGCTTAGAGCCCTGTAGACAAGGATGGAAAATCTACAACTCTCTTCTTCAGGGTAAAGAGATCTCTCAATCAGTTCTTTAAAACTAGGACTTCTCCTTTTTTGTATACAGAAAGATTTGTAGCGTTGGCCTCTGATTATGCCACAGTCTTTCGCTTTATACATCAAAGCATCACAGGAAATTCCATACGAAAGCTGAAGTGCCTTCAATTCCTGATATGAAATATCGCTACGTGAAGCCCCAATCTCTTTCTTGAATATGTCCTCAGAAATCAGCATTTCACTTGCAAAAAAATTGCATAGCTTTTCCTCTTGTTTTTCTTCAATAGAAGAATCAAACGGCAAGACCAAATGCCCCAATTCGTGCAAAGCAGTGAATCTTTTTCTTTCAGGAGAAAACGATTTGTTCAGGACAACAACAGGATATTTGTCATTTACAATCGAACTTAACCCATCGAAAGAATCCGGGGCAGTTATCTCCAAGACCTTGACCCCGTGATTTTCAAGAAAATCGATTACACCAACAATACCATCGTTGCCAATGTTCCATTCAGTCCTGATTCTTTTTACTGCGGCAATCACGTCTTCTTCTGCAAAGACCACCGATTCGATTGGAGATTCAAAGGAAATCGTTGCATTGCAAATCTCTTCAATGCTTATGTATCTTTCAATCAGATCCGATATGCTCTCTTTAAGAGCCTTTTCCTGCTTTATAGTAAGTTTGCTTTTATGTTTTCTGAATCTGATTGAGTCAATCGACACCTCAAAAGGTCTGAAAAAATAATCAATAGGTTGTCTTAATGAATTGGAAAGCTCGATAACCACAGAGCTACTAGGGAAAAGCTCCCCTCGTTCATATTTTGAGATAGCCATCTTCGAGACTTTACCATCCATAGCCTTTACCAAGTCATCCATTGAGAACCCATTCATGACGCGAGCATTTTTCAAACGCTGTGCAAAAATTTCCCTCTGATTCATATTTCTCCTTTGCATTTACAAATTTACAATAAATTAGTAAAATTGTAAACTCAAAACTCATCCATTTCATGCTACCAGAAGAAGGTCGAATATCCAGACTTTACGTGGCAACATGAAAGAGTTTTTTCAGTGTTTACCCAATTGAAACCCGGATTAAATGTGATAGAATGAATTCAGGAGCAAATGATGCATCGCTTCAAAAGCTACGCTGATGTCATCACCTTCTGCAAAAATCAATGAAGACTTGGATTGCAACATCTATTTCACAATCGTCGAAAAGAACCGATACATACAGGAAGCCAAAGAAACAAGCATAGATTCGAATAAACGCACAACAACTCTCGATGCAAACCCGTCGGAATTTCCGACAGGTTGAGACTTCGTCCAGATTCACCTTCTCAAAAGAAGGTAAATTTTGTTCTGCAGTATTATTATCAAAAAAAGAACATACAAATCCTTGGCTTTTCCAATATGAAGAATCATCTACTGATACAGACTAGGCTTATGTAACGGATTGCATCAATTCATCTGTGGACTGGTTATAGTTCTCCCAAATAGTGCTTTCATTCACCTCATTTAGATAGACTATTCTCCCGTTGTATAGGGTATATAGTTTCTTATCAACTATTACTCCATATGGTATCAGTCCTCTCTTGTATACTACACCCAAAGGACTTACTCTATATTTGACGCTTTCTATATTGCCTTCTAGTCTATCCTCTATCTTCATTATCCCATCTGAATCCAACCTGATTATATAGAGGTCCAATCCACTTAGAATTTTCTTGCTTACCCAAGAGACAGCATATTCAGATAGAGAGTTATGATTTCCCATTATTGCTTTTTCGTAGAACTGCTCAGAACCCACATATACGGAATCCCTTTGATTGGGAAAAATAAAACCAAAAATCAAATACACAAGTATGATTGCTATGATTATATCTATCCGTTTGCTTTTCATACTTGTGATTATGGTTCCTATCTTGATGCTTTGTCTAGGTAAAAAAAGTAATAACACTGTTTGTAGACAAGATAAAAACTCCTTAGTTTTACAAAGAAATGAGAACAGCTACATAGCAAGGTGGATTATCTTTATCCATAAGCATGTTTGTGTCCTTCTGTGTTTTTGGTTGAAACAGCTTTAGAATCATATGCTTTCCTTTTCAATCACCTTTGTCCTTCCATACCAGAGCTTTCCATGAAGGGCCCCAAAATAACGATTTTAAGAGACAAGCAAAAAAAGACAAATAGTAGCTAAACAAAAAGATTGATGTCATCAACAGAAACAATTATGATTTCCGTAAGCAAACCAATTGTAGGAGAACTGCGTTGACTATTGCAGAACAGATAAAAATTCTATGTGTCCGTTGTGGAGTTAGTGAAGCGGAATTGGCTCGTCGTCTTGGAAAAACACCACAAAGCCTGAATTCAAAAATGAAAAGAGCTTCATTCTCGATAGAGGAACTTGAAAGAATTGCAGATGTATTAGGAGTTTCCTTCAGACGAAGTTTTGTCCTTGACAATGGGGAGAAAGTTTGATTATGGCGGAATTTAAACTTGGAGAACTATTCTGCGGTCCAGGAGGACTCGCATGGGGAGCAATAAATGCAGTCGTTCCTGGAATGAGAATAGTTCATGCATGGGCCAACGACTATGATGTAGATACATGTAAAACATACACACGTAATATTTGTCCAGATTGTCCTGACAGCGTTTACTGCGAGGATGTTCACACTCTTAATATTGAAAAACTGGGAGACATTGATGCCCTAGCCTTTGGATTTCCTTGTAACGATTTCTCGCTTGTTGGAGAACAACTCGGATTCAAAGGCAAATTTGGACCTCTCTACTCTTACGGGATTACGGTATTAAAGAGATATAAACCTAAATGGTTCCTTGCTGAGAATGTTGGAGGAATAAAGTCCGCAAACGAAGGTCTTGCTTTCATCCGAATCCAAGAAGACATGAAAGGAGCAGGATATAGAATCTACCCGAACCTCTACCGCTTTGAAGACTATGGAATTCCCCAGGCAAGACATCGTGTAATCATCGTTGGAATTAGAGAGGACCTTCCTTTTGATTTCAAAACACCCGCCCCTAGCCAGGAAGGGTTTACGACATGCAGGGAGGCACTAGAGAATCCTCCTATTCCAGAGAATGCAAATAACAATGAAATTACAAGGCAATCCGCTAAGGTAATTGAGAGATTGAAGTACATCAAACCAGGAGAGAATGCGTTTACCGCAGATATTCCTGAAGAATTACAGATAAAGACTCGTACGAAAATAAGCCAGATATACAAAAGATTGGATCCCGACAAACCTTCCTACACAATCACAGGTTCAGGTGGTGGAGGCACTCATGTATACCACTGGTCAGAGAATCGAGCTTTGACAAATCGAGAACGAGCGAGGCTTCAAACATTCCCTGATGACTATATTTTTGAAGGAAACAAGGAATCCGTAAGGAAGCAAATCGGTATGGCAGTGCCGGCACAAGGAGCTAAAATCATTTTCGAAGCTGTGCTAAAAACATTCGCGGGAATAGATTATCCTTCTGTCGAATCCAACTTATAACATAAATGGCAGTTTTATGGCGTACAATCATTGGTTCGTTTCAAGACAAAAAAGACAATTAACTACAATTCTCTATGCTTTAATTGCATACAGCGATATCTGTGTCGGCAAGATATGGAACCCTGATTTACAGCTCTGTTTCGAGGATGCTCTTGGAAACAGAAACATAACCGACCATGGAAAACTTAGAGCACGAAGAACCAACGAGGGAGGAGGAGGCACACGTACCCTTTTCAAGCAAATGAAAGACCTTGGATTGGTTTTTCTTGAAGAGGAAAGCAAGACATGCCGTCTAACTTTGATTGGAGAAGACATTGTAAAGGGGAAAGTTTCCTTTGTAGATGCCATGAGACTTCAACTGAAACGCTACCAATACCCTTCTGCTGCAGTATGGGCTGGATCTGGATGCATATCTCATGATTTCCAGGTTCACCCTTTCCAGTTTTTATTTCGTCTCCTCAGAGACCATAGGCTCAAAAACGAACTAAAAATGGAAGAGATGTTCGGAATTGTGATACACAAAGCTACTTCTGATTCATCAGAGGTGTTCGAGGATGTTATTGCAAGAATCATGCGCCATCGGAACGGTGATGACGAGGGATTTATCCATGACACCAATACAAAATCCTACAGCAACATTGCAAACACTTTCTTCAATTACATCAGTCTTACCCAATACATAGACAGGGGTCTTGGAACCATAAGCATCCGACCTGGAAAAGAAGAAATAGTTGATGATTTCATTGAAGAGCATCCTTCATTTATACCGCATCCAGAGCTGAGTGAGAACTACCAACGAAGATTCGGAAGAGGAAATGTTGCCATGGACAGGCGCAACTTTAATCACAACAAACCATCTCAAAAAGAAATCAACGAATCTAGGATAATGCATGAATATGTACTTCTTTCTCTCAAAACACCAATAACAGGAATCACTTCTGACATCGTTGAGCAAATTTCAAACAAAACTGGCATCTCAGACCAGTTTGTGGAACGCTTTCTGATTCAAAACTATCCACATGGAAACATTGATGACTTCTTTCTTTCCTATAGAGAGTTGGCACAGATGGGAATAAAAGGAGCAAGAGATTTTGAACTTGCAACATGTGAAATGTTCAGAAAGATTTTCCACATGAAAGCTTCACATGTCGGCCCATTCGGTAATACTCCTGATGTTTTTATCGAGTCGGAGGAGCACTCTTTCTGTGGAATCATTGACAACAAGGCATACAAGAACGGTTACAGCATTTCCGGAAATCACAAACGCGTCATGGAAGACGTCTACATTCCGAATTACAGAAAATACGGGAATACAAAAGCCCCACTGGCCTTCTTTGCATATATCGCAGGTTCATTTGGAAGCAACATCAACAATCAAATTTCTGAAATATCAAAGGACATGGGTGTGAATGGAGCAGCTATGCCCGTTGATGTATTCATTAATATGGCTCAGGATTACATAGATTCAGGATTTTCCCATTCGTTCGTCAAAAGAGTTTTCTCTGTAAATCGTGAAGTATCTCTGTCAGATGTTGAACTCCAGTTAACATCTGATTTTGAAAGCAATGAAAACAACAATATGCAAGTTGCAGACATAAGTGCAATGAAATGAAAAATCAATGTTCTAGTTAGTCTTACCCTTTTTTGTACAGGTGCGTTTTTTTTCACAATAGCATTGATTTGTTCTATTCGAGTTTCATATTCTGTTAGTGTCTCAAAAGAGACTTCTCCATTCACTTTCATAAGCAAAACCTCAACCCCCTTACTCTTAGCCAATTCGGCCACTTGCTCTTGAAGAGAATTTGGAATATGCCCTTTTGAGAAATCAATACATAAAACAATTGCCTTCAACGCATTTTTGATATCCATTTCACAATTCTTAGTTTTCTCATCTGAAACAACATAAGCTCTGATTTCCCTCTCATCGCTATAGTCTAAGGCTTTAAATAAGCTTCGATTGATTGCATCCTCCCTGACTTTAGTCATGAAGTCAACATCAGTATGGCATTCTTCGACATTCACACTATCACTCGCAACAATTTGATTCAAATAATCGATGCCAACATATTTGATATCATTGAAATTAACGGACGGATTGTTCTTCTTCAGAGATGACAAAGAAAGAATTAAACACACTCCTTCATAGTTTGATGCGTACTGTTCCCACATTCTCGGATGCATAAAGCAACATCCATCGATACTTATTTTTTTACTAACGTCGTTCTTATTTAGGACGGCCGTTTTACAGAAAGAAGTCTGCCTTATACATCTGTATGTCCTTGCTTTTTCCAGAGAAGCCTTGATGGCATTGGCTTGGTAAGCGGATTCCATTCCAACCTCACTTTCTGAATGAATTCGTACACTTCTTTTCATTGCAAGAATACGTTCGTATAAATCAATTGTACCGCTTTTAGGAGTAAGCCATAACTTCATGCTGTTCAAAATCTGCAAGCAGGATTCTCCTTTTGTGTAGTGGGCAATGTAGTCCGTATTTTTGTATTCGTTAATATCCATGGTGAAAATCATAACACATCAAATCATCTTGAAATGTTTTAAAGCTCCAATAATCGCATTTTCTTTTCCAGACAAACTTTTAGAACTCCATTGTAGGAATCGATAGTTATTATATCTACGAATTCGAAAACTTTCCTTCATTAGAGAAATATACGAAGAATTAATCTTTAGCTCATATTCTTCGATTTCGTTGCGTGTAGAGCCGTTTTTTTGGAATTCAGTTTTCCAATACCCAAAATTCACCCTGGTATAACTGTCAACTTTTACCCTACTTAAAACAACCGCAGAAGGACTGATTTAATCCAAGATATCAATTAGAGCAATCGTAAGGGAACTTTGAGAACAGACAAGAGCAAGGAACAAGTGAAGGACAATGCTATGTTGCATGGCCTGAACGCAGTGACACGGTTATTGTCTAGTTATCAATGCGACTGTAGAGAGCTCTAATAACGTATGAAGAACAAGAAGCAAATGAGAGACAGTATTTTTCAATACGGCTCGAATGCAGCGCCGCAGTTATACATGCGTTAGTAGAGCGACCGTCTCGACATGGGAGGTTTGGGGGAACATATCCACCGGCTGTGCCCCATACATCCTGTACGGCCCCATCGTGGTCAGATACCTTATGTCCCGCGCCAAAGTCTGGGCGTTGCACGAGATGTAGACTATCGTTTTTGGCGCGAGCCTGATTACAGAGGCCAAAAAACGCTCATCGCTGCCGCTTCGTGGAGGATCCAAAAACACAACGTCTGCGCTACGGGGAAGGGAGGAGACATCAAAGCCCTCAAAGCAATGAACTCCATCGAACGAACCACGGGAGAGGGCCTTGAGAGCCTCGCTTGCATCGCCGCAGACGAAGGAAGCGTTCTCAATGCCATTCAAAGCGGCATTCTCGCGAGCATCCTCCACGGCTGAAGGGTTGAGCTCTATGCCCAGGATGCGGCCTGCACCCCATTTGGAGGCTATAAGTCCAATGGTACCGGTGCCGCAGTAGGCATCCACAACGAAATCGGTCTTGGAAAGGCGGGCCATGCGCATGGCTATCGTGTACAACCTAGCCGCCTGCACGGGGTTGACCTGGTAGAAGCTTTTTGCAGAGATTCGAAAGCGCAGACCGCACAGCTCGTCCTCTATCCACGGCTGTCCCCAAATGAGTTTGCATGGGTTGGAGGACAGGACCATGGAGGTCTTTTCGTCGTTCAGGTGCAGGAGGACTCCTTTTACGGAAGGGTGTCTACGTGCGATCTCAAGGGCGAACGAGTCCTTTGGACGGAACTTTGGCGAGCCGCTTACAAGCACGACAAGGCTTTGGTTGGTAGCAACGGCACGCCTGATAAGCACATGGCGCAGCGCACCAGTGCCAAGGTCCTCGTCGTAGGGCTCGATCATGCGCTCCTTCACAAGAAAGCGAATGGTCTCAAGGATGGAGTCGGCCTCCTCGTCCTCTATCATGCAGTTGCGGATGGGAATGAGCTTGTGCGTCCCAAGCCTGTAGATGCCGTTTATCACCTCGCCCTTGGAATTGACACCAAAGACGGACTGCACCTTGTTGCGGTAATGGAAAGGGTTCTCCATGCCAATGATGGGCGCAACGGGACCAAAAGAGCCAATCTGCTCCTCCACGAACGCCTGTTTGCGCGCAAGCTGAGTCGAATACTTCACACCATTGAGCTGGCACGCACCGCACGCACCAGCTCTTGGACACTGCTTAGCCATCCTGAAACGCTTTTTCCTCCAGACCTATTTTAGCCCGATATCCTTGAAACAGCCCCTTACAGCTGCTCTGCAATCCTTGCAGCCAAAGCCGCATTGTTGAGGACAAGCTTGATGTTGGACTCAAGGCTGTCGCCGCCGGTGAGCTTCTGGATCTTGTCCAAAAGATAAGGGGTGGTCTCCTTGCCGTGGATGCCAAGCTTGTTCATCTCGGCAATGGCCTCGTCTATGGCGGCGTTTATGCGATCGCTATCCATGCTGTACTGCTGTGGAATTGGATTTGCAACGATCACGCCGCCACCAAGACCAAGGGCAGTCCTTGCCTTCCATATAGAGGCAAGGTCCTGTGCGCTGTCAGACCTGAAAGGGGCCTTTATGCCGCTCTTTCTGCTGTAGAAAGCGGGAAGCTCGTCTGTCTGATACGCAAATACAGGAACACCCTTGGTCTCAAGGTATTCCATCGTAAGGTTGAGGTCCAAAATAGCCTTTGCACCGGCGCATACGACCATGACAGGGGTCTTTGAGAACTCGTCCAAGTCAGCTGAAATGTCCATGGTCTTCTCTGCACCTCTGTGTACGCCACCTATGCCACCTGTTGCAAACACCTGGATTCCTGCCATGTGTGCAATTATCATTGTAGCGGCGACGGTGGTTGCCCCGTCTTCTCCTCTTGCAACGATTACAGGAATGTCGCGTCTGCTCACCTTGGCGATGGCCGTTCCCTTCTTTCCAAAGTACTCAAGCTCCTCAGGTGTAAGACCAACCATGAGCTTTCCTTTGATTATGGCAATGGTTGCCGGAACGGCACCATTGTCCCTTATGGTCTGTTCAACGGCGACAGCAGTCTCCACGTTCTTTGGATACGGCATACCGTGGCTGATTATCGTACTCTCAAGGGCTACGATTGGCTTGCCCTTCTCCATAGCCTCCCTGACTTCAGGTGAGAAGCTAAGATACTCGTTCATGTTCTTCATTTTCGCGCCTCTTTCAATTTCCATATTCTATGTTATATGTCTTTCCCAAAAGGGAAAACAACACTATACACACCAACCTTCACTTAGGCAAGCGGATTCATACCCAAAGCAGGCTCCAAGCCTGAAAGCTCCTTTGCCACCGCTTCGCTGCTCATTGCATTCACGCTTGCGGCACACTGTCCAAACTCCAAAGAACCCTTAAGGCTGAGACCCTTGGACAAAGCGGCAAGGAAACCTGCAAACAGAACATCCCCACAGCCGTTTGCGTTCACTATCCTTCTTGATGGAGGAGCTACTCTATACCACTCCAAACCACCGCCTTCGAAGGCTTGGACTTCAAAGCAGAACGCACCATCCTTTCCAAGAGTGATGATCCCTCGTTCCAATCCCTTGCCCGCAAGCCTTTGTGCAACCGCCAAAGGATCCTTTGCCCCTCCGTTTTCAGAAGCGTCCTCCATGCCTGCCAAGGCACAGGCCTCACTGTAGTTGGCCTTGAGAAGATAGAGGTCTCCAAGCACGCCTGAAAGCTTCGTGCACTTTGAAACGGACACGCAGTCTGCTGCAAGCTTCACTCCTCCCTTTGCAAGGCTTCCAAGGTATTCGATGGTCTCTACTGGAATGTTGGCCTCGAAAACCACATAGTCTGCGGCTTTCAAGGCATTGCTGTATCCACCAACAAACGCTGGAGTAAGCTCATTGTTTATCCCCATGTCATTGATTCCGCATAGAAGGGCTCCGTTGGAATCCAAAACGTAGGAGTACACCCCGGAACGAAGTTCTTTACGAAGTCCGTCTATGGTGAAGAACGGGGCGACGGATCCAACGACATCGGCCTTGAGGGATGTCATGATATCGTGCCCAAAGGTGTCGTCTGCAATTGCGGTGAGAAACGAGACCTCGAAGCCAAATCGTCTTAGGGCCACGGCAATGTTGCGACCAACACCCCCGCAAGCGGTCGAGACCACGCCAATGTTGGAATCGGCTTCACGTATGGGGTCGCTGCTCTTTGCACATATATCCATGTTGGATGCACCAACGACGAAAACCCTTTTCATAGTCCCCTTCGTCAAATAGCTTCCAAAGCAACTTCCATCATGCGAGTGAACGTCTGCTCTCGCTCCTGAGGGGTACAGCCTTCGCCTGTTATGATGTCATCACTCACGGTAAGGATTCCAAGCGTCTGGACCTTGTGTCTGGCTCCCAGAATGAAGAGTTCGGCACACTCCATCTCCGAACATCCCACGCCGTATTTGGAAAGAAGATCGAACTTGGAATCGCCATGTTCGTCGTAGAAAAGATCCATTGAGAATGTCGTCTGCACCTTTGCTTCGTAGCCCAATGCCTGCGTTGCCTTCACTGCATCGGAGAGCAGGAAGTAGTCCGCAACAGCCGGGAACGTAATACCTGCGCCAAACCTTGAAAGGGGTATTCCGCTGTCAGTTGCCGCAGCCTGAACAAGAACCATGTCCCTTACCTTCAGATCCTTGGAGAAAGTGCCGCAGGTTCCGGTCCTTATGAGACGCTTTACGCCATAGAATTGGATGAGTTCGCTTGCATAGATGCCAATGGAGGGCTGTCCCATTCCAGTTCCCTGCACGCTCACTTGCTTTCCTTTGTACGTGCCGGTGAAGCCCAACATGCCACGGATGGTATTGTAGCACTTCACATCCTCAAGGAAGTTGTCCGCTATGAACTTGGCCCTCAAGGGGTCTCCTGGAAGGAGTATCCTGGATGCTATGTCTCCCTTTTTTGCTGCAATATGTGGTGTTCCCATAGTCGCATCTCCTTGTCTTTGACGTTTCGTCTTTATTCGCTTCCCTATTTCATCACTTTCTTTATGAAAGAGAGCTTCTTCTTGGAGTATGGATGATACCTCATTGGAAGGTCAATTACATTGGACTTCTTAACTATGCTCTTGTAATGGGTGAACGTATCAAAGCTCCGTTTCCCATGGTAGCTTCCCATGCCGCTTTCTCCAACACCGCCAAAGCCCATGTAAGGAGTTGCAAGATGTATGATGGTGTCGTTCACACAGCCTCCCCCATAGGAAACGGAGGAAAGTACCTTGCATTGGACAGCCTTGTCGTTTGAGAAAAGATACAAGGCAAGTGGCCTTGGCCTTTGCTTTATTGCGTTGAGCACACTGTCCAGGTCTTCGTATTCTATTACAGGAAGGATTGGCCCAAAGATCTCATGTTCCATGACAGGACTGTCCCACGACACATCATCCAAAACTGTAGGTTCAATGAAACGAGAGCCCACATCGCCATTACCACCCATAAAAACCTTTGCGCCTTTGGCTTTTGAAGCATCGATTGTATCCATAAGCCTCTTGAAGTGCCTGTCGTTCACAATCACTGGCATATTAGAAAAGTCGCTGTTTGGAAAGAAATCCAAGACCGCCTTCTTGAAATACTCCAAGAACCTCCCCTTCACGCCTCTTTCTATGAGAAGATAGTCGGGAGCAACGCACGTCTGCCCGGCATTGAGGTATTTTCCAAACGCAAGCCTTCTTGCAGAGACCTCAAGATTGGCCGTCCTGTCCACAATGACAGGACTCTTTCCTCCAAGCTCAAGGCTCACAGGAGTAAGGTGCCTGGAAGCCTTCTCCATGACGATCTTGCCAACCGTCTCGCTCCCCGTAAAGAAGATGTAGTCGAACTTTTCCTCAAGAAGCTGAGTGTTCTGCTCACGCCCACCCTCCACGACAGCCACATGCTCAGAAGGAAACACCTTGGCCACGATATTGGCAAGGCAACGGCTCACCTCCGCCGCATAGGCCGATGGCTTTACGATTGCCACATTGCCGGCCGCCACCGCCCCAACCAATGGCTCCAGACACAGCTGCACAGGATAGTTCCATGGAGCCATTATGAGGACCACTCCGTATGGCTGGGGAACGACGAAGCTCTTTGATATGAACTGGGCTATTGGAGTCTTCACTCTCTTTGTCCTGCTCCATTTGCGTATGTGCTTGAGCTCATACTTGATTTCATCGAGAACCATGCCCGTTTCAGACATGTAGGACTCAAGCTCGCTCTTTCTAAGGTCTTTGTACAGAGCATCCGCTATGTCCTTCTCGTGCGCTTTGATCGAAGCCCTTAGCCTTTTGAGCGTATCGACCCTATAGTCCACATCCAAGGTCGCCCCTGTCATGAAGAACTCTCGCTGCCCTTGCACAACATCATGTATCGTCTTTGCTTCTGCCATTTCTGAACCTTGCCTCTGGTTCAATGATAATACCATCACATTTTGTTATGCAACGGCGGATTAATGTTGTACAATATATTGTTACAGAAAAGGAGACATAGGAGAAACAAAGATGAGAGAAGAACTGAAGCCCCTCCTTACCCCTTGGAAGATAGGGAATGTGGAAATCAAGAACCGCATAGTGCTTACATCCATGGGAGGAACGGACCTCTTTGGATGGATGGAGGTGAACCACTTCGACAAGGATGGTGCAAGATTCATCCAAACAGTTGCCCAGAACAACTGTGGCCTCGTGCTACCGGGATGCCAACCGGTCTACAACCCAATGTTTGGGCAGTGGCTGTACAGAAAGAACAAGATGTTCAAGGACCTTGCAAAATGGATGCCGCAGTTCCACAAGACGGGGGCAAAGCTCTTCATACAGCTCACAGCCGGCTTTGGAAGGTCGTTCACGGTCTCCAAGATGATGGAGACCCTGTACAACAACCCGGTCCTCAACGTACTGTCAAAGCCGTTCATGAATCTTGACAAGATAACGGCATCGGCCTCCCCTTCGCCCAATAGATGGAGCGACAGGCTTCCTTCCAGAGAGATGACCAAGAAGGAGATAGAGTTCTTCATCCAGGCATTTGCAAAGAGCGCAAAGAAGTGCAAGGATGCTGGCGTTGACGGTGTTGAGATCCACGCAGTCCACGAAGGATATCTTTTGGACCAGTTCACGCTCCATTATGTGAACAAGAGGACGGACGAGTACGGAGGTTCCCTTGAAAACAGATACCGCTTCGCAGCGGAGATAGTCAAAGCCATCAAGAAGGAATGCGGAAAGGACTTCCCCGTCTCGCTCAGGTACTCCGTCGTTTCAAAGACAAAGGGATTCAGGCAAGGAGCGCTTCCTGGAGAGGACTTCGTTGAGGCAGGTCGCGACATGGCGGAATCGGAAGTGGCTGCAAAGTTCCTTCAGGATGCAGGCTATGACATGCTCAACTGCGACAACGGTACATACGATGCCTGGTACTGGGCGCACCCACCTGTATACATGCCGGAGAACTGCAACCTCGAATACGTCGAACACATAAGGAAGTTCGTGGACATTCCTGTCGTATGCGCTGGAAGGATGACCGTTGAGGCCGGAGCCAAGTCAGTTGCAGAAGGCAGGATAGACGGCGTTGGCTTTGCACGCAACTTCCTTGCGGACCCACAGTGGTTCACAAAGGTCTTGGAGGACAAGGAAGCCGACATAAGACCATGCATCCAGTGCCACAACGGATGCTTCAACATGTGCCACTACAAAGGAGTTCCAAACGACCAGGACCTCTCCGACTCGCTGCACCTTGCCCGATGCGCCGTCAATGCAGAGATGATGCAGTGGAACAAGCACTACATCAAGAAGACGAGCAGGCCAAAGACGGTGCACATCATAGGCGGCGGAATTGGTGGAATGGAAGCCGCCAGGGTCCTCAAGCTGCGCGGCCACAACCCCGTGATCCACGAAAGGTCGTCCGTCCTTGGCGGCACGTTCATCCCGGCATCGGCCGAGTCATACAAGGGCAGCCTGCGGGCTCTTCTTGCTTGGTACAGGCACGAAATGGACAGGCTCGACATAACGGTGCACTACAACGATGATATAGCCGATGTCTCTGTGTTCGCCAAGGATCCGGTCATCATAGCCACTGGAGCAAAGGCAAGGCTTCTTAGAAAGGTTCCAGGCTACGAGAAAATGGTGGAGGCCTGCGACTACCTCAACGGAAAGGAAGTTGGCAGACGCGTAGCTGTAATAGGCGGCGGTCTCACGGGATGCGAGATTGCATACGAGCTTGCACTCAAGGGCCACGACCCTGTCATAGTTGAAATGAAGGATGACCTAATAGCCCAAAAGGGCGTATGCCTTGCGAACTCCTCCTATCTTAGGGAATGGTTCGCTTGGAAGAAGGTACCGGTATACCTTGAAACCACGCTTGCAGCTGTCAACGACGGCTCCATCACCGTCAAGGACAAGGAAGGGAAATCCTTTGAGATAGAATGCGACAGCGTAATATCTTCCGCAGGATACATCCCAAGTCCAATTGCAAAGGAAGGCAGGAACGTACATCTTGTGGGAGACTGCAAAGAAGTTGGAAACCTCAGGGGTGCAATCTGGAGAGCCTACGAAGTGGCAATGAAGATTTGAACACGCAGCAGCAGGAGGGAAAATGAAACTCACACAAGAACAGCAAGCCATACTTGATGGCAAAAAGGGAGAGACGCAGGCCAAGGTCATGGAGACCCTCGTCCGCTATGGAGAGCTCTTTGGAGCCGACGAAATGGTTCCAATCACATCAAAGTACAACCACCTTGTAACGTCATTTGGACTCAAGGCATTGGGAGCGGTCTACAGTCTTTTGGACCAGCTCATAGATGCGGGGGCGGTCTCCAAGCAGGAGTTCTCTGCAGATCCAAGGCCTTTGGACAAAAACATTCCTGCAAACCTGTTGGAGAAGTTCGTGTTCAACAACTTCATGTACACAAAGCAGGAGGAATACGAAAAGCAGCTTGAGAAGCTTGGTCTCATGAACAAGAACGCCTTCACCTGCACTGCATATATGCCAGAGGTTGGAAACGTTCCAAACAAGGGCGACATCCTCTCCTGGAGCGAATCCAGCGCAGTCGTCTATGCGAACTCCGTCCTTGGAGCCCGATGCAACAGAAACAGCGGAATCATAGATATTATGGGTTCGATTGCAGGTTTTGTACCATCGTTTGGTCTTCTCAAGGACGAGGGAAGGAAGGCTACCTGGGTCGTGAGAATAGAGACCTCCAAAAAGCCTGAAGCACAGCTTCTTGGCTCTGCAATTGGAATGAAGGTCGTGGAGGACGTGCCCTATATCATCGGTCTGGACAAGTATCTGAACAGCAAGCTGGACGACGATGCCAAGGCCTACCTCAAGGATTTTGGAGCCGCAACCGCCTCCAACGGTGCTGTAGGCCTATACCATGTGGAGAACATCACTCCAGAGGCCGTCGAACAGGGACGCGCATTGATTGCAGAAGGAGCAAGGGAGTATGTGATAGACGATGCGGAGCTTCAGAGGGTCTACGACAGCTACCCAGTCATTTGGAAGAACAAGGACGCAAAGCCCAAGCTCTGCTTCATAGGCTGCCCTCACCTTTCAAAGGCACAGCTCAAGGGCTGGAGCCACGACATAAAGAAGGCGTTGGAGGCCAATGGACGCAGGAAGGTTGCAATCCCAACAGTGCTCACAACAGCTCCAGATGTGCTTGAAGCGTTCAAGAAGGAGAAGGAATACCAGGACCTTGTGAACGCAGGCGTCATACTCTCCTACATTTGCCCTCTCATGTACATGAACAACCCAATATGCCAGAAGGTGCCTACCATAACGTCATCCAACAAGCTGAGGACTTATACATCGGCCCGATACTACAAGGATGCAGAGCTTTTGGAGATCATAACAGGAGGAAGGAACCGATGAAACAATTCAAAGGAAGAATAGTAGCAAAAGGTATCGTCACGGCAAAGGCCTTGGTATCGCACAACGGTCTCAACACTTTGGCATCGTTCCAGAAAGCCCTCCAGTTTGGAGACAAGACGGCGACCTGCGGCGACCAGAACAACCCTGACCTGTACGGCAAACAGATGGCTGGAAAGGCGCTGTGCCTTCCAAGAACCATAGGCTCCACTACAGGAGGACTGGTCCTCTACTGTGCATGCTCCATGGGTCGCCAGCCTGCATGCATGCTCTTCTCAGAGCCAATCGACTCCCTTGCCGCAGCAGGAGCCATCCTACAGGATGTATGGCTCAAGGACAGACACATGCCGGTCATTGACTCCCTTGGAGACGAGTTCCTCGCCTACGTCAAGGACGACATGTCCATCACCGTCAAGGATGACGGCATAGTGGAGGTCAGCTGAGGTCGGTTGAGGTCAGCTGAGGTCAGCTGAGGACTGTTGAGGCCTGTTGAGGTCGCCGCCTGATTGGAGGATCTTCAACCTAACGCATTGAAAATCAGGCCCCACGGTTTCGCAGGGGCCTGAATCATGGAAAAATGAGACAGCACATTGAAGGGCCGATAATTCCACTTGAAACAGAAGGATCCCTGCTGGGAGTGAATCCTTTTTTTTATTCAAATCCCAGTTTTTGTGTTTTCGATATACTTTTTTCTATCCAAAATTGGGATTTGAATACAAAACAATCTTCTTGAAGTAGAACAGGAAAGGAGAACCAGTGTAATAAAAACGGCATTTTCCTCAAATCATTAAACTTTCTTTGCATAAAAGATCTTTTTTCTTGATTTTATGCAATGGACTGTTTCACATTTACCCCCAAATTGCAGTCAATGGCTGCAAAATTGGTGTCAAAAGCCCAAGAAATCAGCCCTCAGCTATTTTAGCCATATTCAAGGAAGCAAGCGAGGGATAGTGCTATGATGCACAGCCTGAGTGCAGCAACGCAGGAGACGGCCTCAAATGGCTATGATTTAGCCCATCCAGTAGATGCGGCGGGAAGGGTCAGGGTTGGAAGCCTCATCGCAGCTAAGCCACATGCCAAGATGCCTCTGCATATTGAGCGAAGCCTCGTTGTCCTCGTAGATATGGCAGTATGGGATGCGACCCTCTTCCATGATGAGGTTGCAAAGGCTTTTCATGAGGATGTTGCCATAGCCGTGGCGGCGGTATTCGGGGAATACTTCAAGCATTCCAATTGTCTCTTCATGGTGCTTTCCAATGAAACCAATCATGCGTCCGTTCACGTAGCCGCCCCACACCTTGCCGGCGGCTATGCGCTCCTGAGCGTAGTCGAATCCTTCAGGGGAGTCCTTCATGATGGTGTAGTGGTGCCAAACGTCACCGGCATCGGCAAGGGAGGCTTGACGGAACTCCAAGTTCTTGTAGTCGATTTCAAACGGTTCTCTTCGAGAGAGAGTCCCGACAACGCATGGTTTTTCGCATGTTAAGCCACCAAGAACATCTGACACGACATCGTTTCCCAATGTCTGGTGGGTGCAGACCATCTCTGTCCTTTTCCTGTTTTTCCGCACAACCTGTGCAAGCTGGGCGGCCCTATCTTCAGTCAAGGCCATGATGTACCATAGGTCGTCTGGGAAATATATCAACACTCCGTCGTCATGGACCTCAACCGCATGTGCAATCCCAATCTCAAGAGGATCTATCATATCTATATAGAAACGCTCGTCTGCAGTGCGCAGAACATCCACCGCTTCTTTTGAAACATCATCCATGTTACAGTTGTCCATGCAAACACCTCCAGACGAAAAAACTGCGTCAAACGATGAAACCAAAACGATGATACCACCAAAAGCAATCTTAACAAAGATGCAATAAAACATTATAATCAGTCATGTGGTGCGGATTCATCGCCCACGTCATAAAATCCAAGGGGCCATGGTTCAATGGTAGAACGGTGCTTTCGCATGGCACAAGTGGCGGTTCGATTCCGCTTGGCTCCATTTGGAAATCGATTGTGGAAGTTCGTCGAAGCGAGAAGCTGTAAGAAGCAACATCAAAGAAGTTTTTTTGGGGGACGAAGCATGAGCAATGAGCTAATCCATAAATCCAAGACAGTTCGATGAAATCATCCATATCATCGAAAACGCCCGCAGACGTGCCCTGAAAGCAGTCAATGCAGAGCTTATCCAAATGTACTGGAAAATCGGTGAGTATTTATCTGAACTTTGTGCAGCATCAAGCTTTGGAGACAAGGTCATTGACGAAGTTGCCAATTATATTGCGAAAGAAAGCCCCCTCATCAAAGGATTCAATCGCCGGGGACTCTATCGCATGAAGCAATTCTACGAAACTTACAAGAATGATGAATTTGTGACACCACTGGTGACACAAATCAGTTGGACAAACCATTTGCTCATCATGTCTGGTTCCAAGACGATGGAGGAAAGACACTTTTACATGGAACTCTGCGCAAAGGAGCATTATTCCAAGCGCGAGTTGGAGCGACAGATTGGGACATCGTACTATGAACGTTCGATGATTTCCACAAAGAAGACAGTATCCAAATTTGTCCCGAATGACGTGCGAGGAAGCATCCTCGACACCTATGTACTTGAATTTCTTGACTTGCCAAAACGATTTTCTGAAAGGAACCTCCGTAAAGCAATCATTGAAAACTTGAAACAGTTTATACTCGAATTCGGTCGAGATTTTACCTTTATCGGTGAAGAGTACCGTATTCAGGTTGGCAACACGGATTTTTTCATTGACCTTCTGTTTTACAACCGTGCACTTTCCTGTCTTGTCCCTGTTGAATTGAAAATAGAAAATTTCAAGCCAGAACACATAGGACAGATTAATTTTTATCTCGAGGCGCTTGACCGTGATGTAAAGAAACCAAATGAAAATCCAAGCGTAGGAGTCGTTCTTTGTGCTAGTAAAGATGATGCAGTTGTAGAGTATGCTCTAAGCCGCAGCATGTCTCCAACACTCGTTGCTGATTATAAGCTTTGTCTTCCAGACAAAGAACTTCTGCAAAACAAACTGCGTGAATTGACAGGACTTGCATTGGAAAACGACGAAAGCGACAATAATGATGAATAATCACACTACCCTATTCATCAGGCATTTCCAAACGAAGACAAAGGGCTGCGTCTCCGCAGCCCTCTTCTTTTATGTTGACTTTGGGGTCACGTTGCCGTGAACCACCAAAGGGAAAAGCCCTACTCCCACTCCTTTATTCCTTTTAGGATGTCCGTCTGGGAACGTCTTCTTGGATCAATTGAGATGTCTATCCTTTTGACTATGTAGGTCATGATAGTCTCGATCACAAAGTACATTATGGCAGTGAGGATGAGAGGGAAGAAAGCCTCATAGGTTCTGCTGCGTACAAGGTCGCTTATCTTGGTCAAATCCAGAACGGCAATGTAGCCAACGACAGATGTCTCCTTTATGAGGGTCACGACTTCGTTCCTGTAGATTGGAAGGAAGTGCCTTGCCGCCTGAGGCAGGATTATCTTGAAGAACCTAAGGGTGTCTGAATATCCAAGGGCCGTGGAAGCCTCGAACTGTCCTTTGTCTATTGCATTGTAGCCCACACGCAGCATGTCAATCATGGAACATGCGAACATGAGGGAGAAACCAACTGCAGAGACCCACATTCCACCAAGCCGTGAGCTTCCAAACACGATGTAGTACAGAATCATAAGCAAAAGAACCGTTGGCATTCCGTGTATAAGCCATAAGAAGAAGTCCGTGATCCCGTTTGGAATCTTGCCGCCTCTTCTGATAAACATGAACACCGCAAAGCCAATGCCGGTTCCTGCAAGGATGGATACCAAGGTAATTAGAACCGTGACACCTGCACCTTGGAGGAAAAGCTTCCAGCGGTTCTCCCTAATGAAGGTCTTGTAGAAGCTGTTGCTTATCTGCTGGAAGAACGAAAGCTCGCTCTTCTGCTCGCCAAGGACAACGAGGACGACAGGACAGGAATAGTAGACATCGGTAAGGGTTCCGGTCTCGTTCCTTTCTTCGCTCACAACTATGTTCATTCCAATGTCGTACTTTCCGGTCTCCACGCCTGGAGCTATGGACTCGAACGGGACTTCATAGAACACAGGGGTGTAGCCATAAGCACGGGAGAAACGGCATATGAAGTCGATGTCGTAGCCTGAAAGGCTTCCGTTGCTAACGAATGAGAAAGGCTCGTATCCACCCTCTACAGCAACGGAGAGGATTCCGTTCTCCCCGAAGAAGCCGGTTGTGTCGCAGGTGCTCGTCTCTGGGTCGAAGTTGTTGATCCAGTAGTCATACATTTCATCGGCGGTGCCGTCTGCCCGGCACAAGGCAATGAACTCGTTGAGCTGGGCAAGGAGGGTATCCTGCTTGCTGTTGTTTCCAACAATCATCGTCGCATCTATGTAGCCAGGAAGCTCGTCCAGGGTCTCAAGCTCAGGGTGGTTGGCCTTTTGGACTCCAAATCCAACCTGTTCAATGAGATATGCACTTATCTTCTTGCTCTGCAATGCCAGAATCATGTCGTTTGGCATTGTATAGTACTGGAACGTGGTGTTTGGAACCCTGTCTGCAATGAGCTCTTCGTACAGGACTGCGGTCTGCACCCCAATAGGCTTTCCATCAAACGACTCTATGCTCTGCTTTGTAACGTCGTCTGCAAACAAAGGCATCACAGCAACCAATGAAAGGAACAAAACAATCAAAACAGCAATTCTCTTCATAGTCACTCCTCCACCCATTTGAAGCTCATGTCTATCCTGTTCACAAAGCCATCGGGGTCGTCTACGGTCTTCTCGCTGTAGGACGTGGTGGGTTCTGAAAGGAGTTCCTTGAACAGTTCGCTGTCAGTGTCGCGCACATCGAAATACGGCCCCTTGTAGGTGATGATGAGGGAAAGGATGTCCTTCTTCTCGGAGTATTCGACCTTGACGATGATGTCAGGGTTCTCCGAGTAGTCAGCAATCGTGTTGATACAGATCTCTTCTATGGCCAGGCTAAGCTTGGAAAGACGCTCGGACTCGATGAGAAGCTTCTCGCCGTAGCCCTGCAGCTCTTCGTTCATGGCCTCTATGTCAAAGTCGATGCCCTGGATCCTGTAGCTGAGGGATGAAAGACGCTGGATGAAACGACGGGTCTTCTCCCTCTTTGGATGCTCGAATATCTCCTTGGGGGTGCCTTCCTCGTAGATGCCGCCTTCATCCATGAAAAGCACGCGGTTGGCAACCTTGCGCGCGAAATCCATTTCATGGGTGACGATCATCATAGTACGGCCCGATTTTGCCAAGAGCTTGATTACGGACTGGACCTCACCTATCATGCTTGGATCCAAAGCACTTGTAGGCTCATCGAAGAGAATGATCTCCGGATCCATGGCAAGGGTTCTTGCAATTGCAATTCTCTGCTGCTGACCACCTGAAAGTTCGTCTGGATAATTGAAGACCTTGGAGGAAAGACCTACAGACGACAAAAGCTCCATGGCTCTGTCATAGGCTTCCTGACGGCTCTTCCCCAAGAGTGTTATCTGTGGATTCATGATGTTCTCAATGACGGTCAAATGACCAAAGAGATTGAAGGATTGGAACACCATCCCCATCTTCTTTCTGACTTCGTTGAGATTACAGCCACGCTCGGTGATGTCTTCACCGTCAACTATGATATTGCCGCTCGTTGGTTCAGTAAGCATGTTTATGCATCTGAGGAGAGTGGACTTTCCAGTACCGGAAGGTCCAATTACAGCAATAACGTCACCCCTGTTGATAACCAGGTTCACATCGTTGAGAGGAACCGTATTGTCATCAAACTCTTTTCTAAGATGCTTTATCTCAATCATCTTGGCACCCCCTAAAAGGACCCTTTGCAGAATCCTTCGAAAGTGAAAATTCCCAGGGAAAATGGCCTGGGCCAAAAGAGTCGTCAAGCAATGCACAGACGAGCAAGGCTCATTATGCCCATAATTGGGGTTTATGCAACCCTTTTTGGATTTTATTTTGTTTTATTTTCCAAAGACGAAAAAACACAGCTATATTTATATGCCATATAGAAAATCACAAAACCTTCCATGGGGATGGACAACATGTGGAAGAATGCCCATAAAAGCCCCTTTTTGGCCGTTTATGTCCAAAAAGATGAACATAAACTGAAAAAAAAGATATTTATGGGCAACAATGATGATATAATCTGTAGTGCATAGGAAACATAGGAGGAAATCATGAACCACGTAATAACAATAGGAAGACAGTTCGGCAGTGGAGGACATGAAGTTGGCCTTAGGCTTTCAAAGCGTCTGGGAATTCCTTTCTATGACAAAGAGCTCCTCACGCTCACAGCTGAGAACAGCCGTTTTGCAGAAAGCTACCTCACGAAGATGGACGAACAGAAGCCAAGCCTTCTGAACATGGGGACGACAAGCCTCATTCCAGGAGCCGGCGTTGCCACATCAAGGGAAGTGGTGATGAACCAGTTCTACAGCCTCTCCCCTACGGATCAGGTGTTCCTTGAGAAGTCAAAGGTAATACAGGCCCTTGCACAGAAAGGTCCATGCGTCATAATTGGACGCTGCGCAGACTACATCCTAAGGGATTGCGACACCATTGACTTCTTCATCCATGCAGACATAGAAGACCGCATAAGCAGGAAGCTTGCCCTTGAAGAGCACAGCGACAACGACCGTGCAAAGATGGAGAAGATAATAAGGAACACGGACAAGAGTCGCTCCAAATACTACGAGTACTACACCCACCAGAAATGGGGGGATGCAGACAACTACGACCTTAGCGTAAACACAAGTTCCGTAGGCATAGATGGAGCGGTGGAAGTCATCCTCAAGTTCATCGAGGAGTTCAGAAAGAAAACCATAATGCCGGACAAATAGAGCATTTGGCATCCCGCGCAGGCAAAGCAGCTAAAACCCATGCAGCCAAAAGAGGCCTTTTGATGCGCCGTAATGCGCCATAGTCCGCCCTAGTCCGCCCCGAAACTCTCAAAGAGCAACTACGGGGCGTATTCTTTCGCCTTCGATCTCCCACGAAACGAACGAAGCACCCACCTTTGAGGCGAACTCGAAGCATTCGTTGATATAGCCATCGTGTGCCGGCCACCCATGGACATCCTCTGGCCTATGGGCGTCGCTGTTGCAGCAAATCCTGACACCTGCGTCAACAGCCATCTCCCAGAACTCCTTTATGGTGTAGCGAGTCCTCTTCACGCCTCCAATTTCAATGATGCCCTTTCTTATGCCCAAACCGTTCATCTCAAGCGGCATATCGTTCTCCAAAGCGCACTGGATTATGTCATTGGACGCAGCCTTCAGGTCTGCGCTCCACGGCGTATAGTAGCAAAACAGATCCGGGTGCGCACCAAGCAAAAAGATACCGGATTCCAACATGTCGGTATAGTTCTTCACATACTCACCTAAATACGGGGTATAGTTTGGAATCTTATTTGGATACAAATCCTCGCCGGTCTCTTCGTCATGATGGAAGTGTACGGCCCCTATAAGGTAGTCGAAGCCACACTCTCCAAGAAGTTCATCCCTGTAGTACGAAAAATATTCCTTCAAGCTGTCGCACTCTGCGCCAAGCAATATGCGAAGTCCAGCCTCTCCCAACGAAGATTCGCAATCACAAGCAGCCCTTACGTCCTTCACATACGAAGGTAAAAGAGAATAGTCCATTCTCGTAGACGACCAGCGGTTGTCAGGTACAGGACAGTGCTCGGAGAATCCCAGGACCTTCAAATCTCCGCGTTCCTTTGCAGCCGCTACATAGTCTGAAATCTCGCCTTTTCCATGACCGCAGTACCATGAATGGGTGTGGAGGTTCACTTCTGCCTGGCTATACAACGACATCAAAGAACCTCCTTTGACGAAGCTGTATCTGCAGAAGAACCTAAAACAGAGTTCTCAACAGGTTCCACCACATAATCCGTACCATCCTGGAACACAAGGTCCACGAACAAATCTCCAGATGCAGAACCAGAAGAGTTCCCCAATGAAACAATAGCCTCAATCACAGAGTCCTTTGAAGAAAGTGCACACATATCCACCAGATAGGCCATGTCATCAACCAAGCCCCCCTCCTTCCAATCAAGAGAAACCAACGTGCAGGCCATGACCACATCATGGATCCCACCTGTGGAAGTATCGAAGAACAAATGCCTCAAACGACCATCAACCACAGAATAATACGAGCCAGAATACGAACCAAGAGGGAACGCCGCCATGAAAGCCTTGCTGGAACGGCCTTCAACCACAAACGAACCACGCTCCACGATGGAACCGTCCTCCTTCCCGTACAGCGCATAGCCCTGTTGTCTGCAACCGCTCAACGTAATTGCCAACCCATCCTGACTCAGCAAATACCCATCAGTAAAACCAAGGTCCTCCAACGCAGAGGCAATCATCTCCAAACGATATGCATTGGCAAGGAGGTTCAAATCCAAGGCCCCTGCCTCTATCTCCATCTCCTTGCAGAACGCTGCATACCCATCGGACACGGAGAACCGCACGATATGCCTCTCATCGTCCAGGAACTCAAGCGAAAAGTTATCCAAATTGGATACCTGCGCAGCAATGTCTGCAAAACGGGCAGCCATATCCTCGTTGGTCAAAGGGTCGAAACCCACAGGGTCGTCCAGTATGAGCACAGACTTCCACTCAGCATACAAAGCCCCTGCGAACATATTGAAGTTGCGCCTTTCCAGCGTGCGTGCGTATGCATCCTTGAGTACGTCATAGAGCTCTGCACTCACACCAATCTCTTCTCCCAAATGGTTGTTCAAGGCCCCTATGCTCACAGCACCAGCATACTCAACGCTTGAATCCAACTGCTTGTACGCCGCAGCCAGGATTGGAGAATACACACCAACAAGCTCCTTGGTCTCCTTCTTTATGGCACCGCTCGACCCTTCTAGGTAATAGCCAAACGAAATCTCCCTGTTGTAGAAAGGCGCATCGGAATCCGCACTGGCCTCTATGAGCTGATACCCGCTCTGTTTGGCCCCAAGCGCGCTTATACCATACGAGAAAGCCCCAACCGCAACGACCACAGCCACCACGAAGAAAACAACCCTTAACCCCACGTGCTTCTCGCTGACCTGAATCCTATCATCCTTCATACAGAATCCTTCATATAAACCGATATCCTTGAACATTCCTCTTTGCAAACAAGAAGTCCGCACCGCACAAACGTGCAGCACGGACCTCATTCTACCATTTTGGCGGAACTTTCAAAACCTAGTCGAAACTAGTTCCCAAACCTCACCTTCTTGTAATGGTCAAGCTCCCTCTCGTTGCCATAGATGAAGTGTCCGTTTCCAAGATCCTCCATCCTAGGCTTGTCCACCGAGTAGTCATGCTGCGACGGATCGTATACGAAGAGCTTCTTGTTCTTCTCAAGGATGGGATCTGGGATAGGAATTGCAGACATAAGGGACTTCGTGTATGGATGCAGAGGATACTTGAAAAGCTCCTCCGTCTCTGCAATCTCAACGATCTTACCCTTGTGTATGACGGCGATCCTGTCAGAGATGAACCTAACGATGGAAAGGTCATGGGCAATGAAAAGATATGACAGCCCCCTCTCCTTCTGGAACTTCTTCAACAGGTTCAGGACCTGCGCACGAATGGACACATCCAAAGCGCTTATAGGCTCATCTGCAATGATGAACTCAGGCTCCATGACGATTGACCTTGCAAGACCAACACGCTGGCGCTGACCACCTGAGAACTCATGAGGGTAGCGGGTCAGGTGCTCAGGAAGCAACCCAACCTCCTTTATGATGTTCTCAACCTTGTGGTACCTGTCCTTCTCGTCCTTGAAAAGGTGGAAGTTTATAAGACCCTCCGAGATTATGTATTCAATTGTAGCCCTTTCGTTCAAGGAAGCCGCAGGATCCTGGAAGATCATCTGGATCTTGCGAACAACCTCACGATCAGCCTTGCGAGAAAGCTTGCCTGATATCTTCTCGCCCTTGTAGTAGATTGCACCGTTGGTGCATGGATTTATACGTACAATGGCACGGCCAATGGTCGTCTTTCCAGAACCCGACTCCCCTACAAGGGAGAACGTCTCGCCCTTGTAGATGTCAAAGCTCACGTCATCTACGGCCTTGAACTCCTTCTTGCCGTTCTTGAACACCACATCAAGGTTCTGTATGGAGAGAACCACTTCCTTCTTGTTTTCTTCCATGTCTCCCTCCCTACTCTGTGAACTCTATGTGAGATTTGAGCATCTTCTCATGAAGATTCTGGATGATCTTTGGAGGCTCCACCTTAGGAGCCCTAGGATCCAAAAGCCAGGTCTTCGCCCAATGGTGCTCGTTTATCTGGAACATAGGAGGCTCCTTGACCATGTCTATGGCCATGGCATATTGGCTTCTAGGAGCAAAGGCATCTCCAACGATCTTGTTGTACAATGAAGGAGGCGTTCCAGGAATGGAGAAAAGGTCGTCCCCCTTCTCTGCAAGCTGCGTAAGCGAGCTGAGCAAAGCCCAAGTGTATGGGTGCCTTGGCTCGTAGAAGATGTCCTCTACAGTACCAAGCTCCACAATCTGTCCACCGTACAGGACGGCCACGCGCTCCGCAACGTTCGCAACGACCCCAAGGTCGTGAGTGATGTACACGGTTGTGAAACCAAGCTGCTTCTGAAGATCCTTGATGAGCCTAATTATCTGAGCCTGGATGGTAACATCCAAAGCCGTAGTAGGCTCGTCGCAAATGAGGATCTTTGGCTGACATGAAAGGGCTATTGCAATGACGATCCTCTGCCTCATACCACCGGAGTACTGGAAAGGATAGTCGTTGAACCTCTTCTCAGGCTCAGGGATTCCAACCTTTGCCATGATGTCGAGCGTTCTCTTCTTGGCCTCTTCCTGGGAACAGTTCTGGTGCTTTATTATGACGGTGGATATCTGCTTTCCAATGGTGACGACAGGGTTGAGGCTCGTCATTGGGTCCTGGAAGACCGTAGCTATCCTGCAGCCGCGGATGTGCTGCCAGTCCTTGGTGTACTTGACCTTGGCGCAGTCAATGATTGCATAACCTTCTACAAGGTTCTCCTTCTCGTTTATGCCGCGGAACTCGACTCTGAACGTGCAGGTCTCGAATATCTTGTTCCTCACCTTCTCATCGCTTAGGTTCTCGCCTGTGCACATTGCAAGCCTGAAAGCCTTCCTGAGCTTGCGGAAGAACACGAACTGGGTGTGCTTTGGATAGCGGGCTATGGAAAGCAGGATTTCGTAGGCAATGAGCTTGTTCCTTTCAAGAACGGCGTTCGACAACCCAAACGGATTTCTGGAATCATCGGCCTTCTCAAGCTTTGCGTCCCTCTTTTGGGTAAGGTCGTCAATAGCCTTTTTATCGCGGGCGACACGCTCCTTGTCCGCATTGTACTCCTGAGCCCTCTTCTTTATTAGCTCAAGACGCTCATTGACAAGAGCCTTCTTCTGCTCCGTCCACGAGGCTATCTTTGCCTTTATCTCCTGAATCTGAACAGCATCATCGGCATCCCTGCGATCCAAGGCAAGCATGAAGTTGGTCCTGTCCACGATGTCGTCGTCAAGGTCCTTTATCTTTCTGGAGTACTCCATCTCCTCTTCTGGAGTGAGCGACTTTGCGTGCTTGATCTCCTCTTTCTTCTGCGCTATGGCCACATACTCCTTGGCACCACGCTCCAAAGGAGAGAAGCTATTGAGCATGTCATAAGCCTTCTTGAGAACCCTCTTGTTCCGGTCCGTCAGCGGCGCAACGGTCCTTGAAAGCTCATCGTCGGAGAAGATTATGCTTCCATTGCTAATGAAACCGTTGGAATCCAACATACCCGCGAACGTCTTCGTCAAGACCGATTTCCCTGAGCCCGATTCCCCTACGATGGCAATGGACTCGTTTTCGTATATGTCCAACGAAACGTGTCTAATGGCAGAGAGGATCCTTCCTCTTACATTGAACTTTACGTCCACATCCCTGAGGGACAACAGGACTTTCTTGTCGTTTTCTTTGTTCTCCATGTCTCCCTCCAAATCACATGTGGGTTCTTGGGTCTGAAGCGTCGGCTAGGTTCTGACCAAGAACATAAAGGATTATGGTCACAAGAGATGCAATTGCAACAGGCGACCAGAACTCCCAAGGATAGGTGATAAACGCCGTCTGGGCTTCCTGGATCATCCTACCCAAGGATGGCACGCTTGCAGAAAGGCCAACGCCTATGAACGAAAGGAACACCTCCATGGATATGTAGGAGGGAAGCTCCGTTGCAAGGATCGTCACTATGACGGATGTCATGAACGGCAGGATGTTCTTGGAGACGATTCTGGTGATTGGAGTTCCAAGGCATCGGGATGCAAGGGAGTATTCGCGGTCCCTGATTATCATGACCTGTGTCCTGAAGAAGTATGCAATGCTCAGCCAGCCCGTCACGGTGAGGGAGAACACGAAGCTCCAGAATCCAGAGCCAATGATGTAGACCAAGACCGATATCATTAGAATGTACGGAACGTTGGCTATGATGTTGTATATGACAAGCATCACGTGGTCGAATTGCTTGGAGTATCCCCATACGGCACCCATGATGATGCCAACTGTCATGTTTATGGCGGCGCAGATCACAGCAAGCAACAAGCTGGTCCTAGCTGATGCCCATATTCCATAGAAGATGGAGTTTCCAAGGGCTCCTGTCCCAAGACACCACTTGAAGGAGAAGCCTCCCGTCTGAGCCATCGCCTGACTTGGACTTAGGTGGAACATGAGAGCGTTGGTGACGTTCTCGTTTGGGTCGTACTTGCAGAATATTGGGATTATGAACGAGCACAGAAGAAGAACCGTGAACAATATGAGAAGCCCCCAATTTGTCTTCTTGCGGAAGAACACGCGGAACACGGACTTCCAGTACGAGTATCTTGGAGCGATTATCTTCTCGCTCTCTATTGTGTTGTGGTCAATGAAGGTAAACAACGAATCTTCGTTGACAACAGTCTGTTTTTTGTTTGCTGCCATTATCATCTACCTCCCTTCGTTTCGAATGAAATCCTAGGATCGTACTTGACCATAAGGAGGTCTCCTGCAATCTGGGATATGATGGAGAGCGTCGTGTAGAACACCGTACATGCCACGATTATTCCATTGTCGTGTCCGTTTATGGCCAATGTGAGAAGGTTTCCAACGCCAGGAACGGAGTAGACGCGCTCTGTTATGATTGCACCGGTAAGGCATCCAAGTATGCTTGCTGGGATTCCATGTACCAGCGGAATGATTGCGTTCCTTGAGATGTGCTGGGAGAAAATCTCCTGCTCGCTAAGGCCCTCCGCCCTTGCGAACTTGACGTAGTCGGAGTTCATCTGGTCTATCATGTAGCGCCTCATCCACTTCATGAGGCTTCCAATCTGAGGAAGTGCAAGCGAGATGGTTGGCAGTATGTAGGCCAGGAATTTGACCTGGGCGTTCGCAAACTTGTACGGCAGATTGAACAACTTGGTACCAAGAGCTGCAAAGAGGAAAATGTATGCAAGAGATGGAACGGCCATTATGAAAACTATGTAGGCCATGCCAAGTTTGTCCACAAGCTTGTCTTTTTTCCTTGCCATGAGGATCCCAAGAGGAAGTCCAAGGCAGTATGCAATGACAACGGCAACAAGTCCTATGACAAATGAGTTCTCTATCATGCTAAGGCCTGAACGCCTGTAGGTCATGACGGTGTACTTGTCGTTGAACTGCTGCTTCTCCGCATCTGTAAGCTCTCCCATGTTGTACGTTGCTGAGTGGAAATTGGCGGAGGTCTCAACATATTGGTCGGTGCCTATGAGAGCCGGGTACTGCAGCCTTGCGGTCTTGAGGTCTCCCGAAGGGTCGTTTATGACACCTGTAATCTCCTGCCCTCTGAAACGGGTATAGGAAACGCCAAGGTTGAGGTGGATCCAGTTCTGATGTATCCAAGGGAACCTCGAATCGAAGTACAAAAGGTATTTGTGGGTCGTTCCGCTTCCAACTACTGCAAAGAGTCCGCTGTAGGGATCCTTTTCAAAGCGTACATAGCGGTCTGTGAGACTTGGATCCTTCACATCGTTGGTCGTCTCAACGGTGAAGAGGTTGCCAAGATAGTCGAAGAGCCTGTAGATGATTGGCCTTTCGCGCACAGCCAACAGGAAGCCTCTTCCTCCTGGCTTGAGCTGGCCCTTGGTTCTTCCAGAGGAGAACTTGATTGGGTCCAAACGGACTATCTTGTAGCCCTTTGCAGTGTATTCTTCAATGAACTGCTGAACGGTTGCGCTTTCAAGATATGCATCGCCTTCCTGTCTTTGTATGAGATTGCTCTCCTCAGTGTAGACATCGCCATTGCCAAGTTTGCTGCTTACATAGCTCGTGTAGTTGACGTACTCAAGATACCCGTACCGCTGGTACTGGGAGTATTCGTAAACGATTCTCTCGTTTGCGCTTCTTTTGTTCCACGTATCGTCGTTCTGGAATATCACGCTCCTGTCCGTAAGTGAGAAAACAAGCAGCATGACGGTCCAAATTACGACAAGCAGTGAGAAGAGCGAAAAAAGAATACGTCGCAAAAGGTATTTCTTCATAATGTCTAGATCCTTCTCTCCTTTGGACAATGCCTTGCACTATGCAAGAAAAGCAAAGCCTTGTCCAAAAAACCATGGGAGGACAGTATAGTCCTCCCATGGAAATTGCGTCTAATTATGACTGTGGTTTTGGTCGTTTATTAGAAGAGACCTATGACCTTTGTCATGTAGCCGGCACCGTTTCCAAGGAAGGTGTCGAGGTAGGAACAAGGATCACCAAAGTCTGGACCCCAGCCTGTGCCGTAGCACATATCGAAGTTTCCAGCCTCTCCCGTGGTCGCCCTGTAGCCGCTAGCATAGTAGTCAGCTGCGACGGTTGCTTCAACGAGGTTGACAACAACGTTCTCAGATCCGAGGGTTCCTTCGATTACCTGCTTGTACGCCTGTCCCTGAGCTGTCTGCGCTGCACTTGGCGAGTAGTAGACGACATCGATTGTGATTGGCCATGTAACGGAAGATCCAAGCTCCTTCTTGGCTTCAGCAAGGCAGGCCTTTGCCTGCTCTGGATGGAACCATCCGTTGACACCATCGGCTACCTGAACGCCCGCACCAATCTGATCGCAGTAGTACTGCACAAGCTCACCGTAGAGGGTACCGGCCTTCCACTCCTTGCCGTCCACGACGACATCGGAATCAAGCTGTACGAACTCTGGGTGTGTGTACATGTTTCTGAGGTTGGTCATTGCAAGGTCTGCACCACGGCTTGTCGCATTCCAAGTAGCCTTGTCGAATGCCAACATCATGGCCTTTCTGAAGTTCTTGTTCAAGAGAGCCGTATGGGTGTCTATCTTCTGCTGCTCCGTCTTTGGAGAAGCACATGCACCGCTTGGCAGGGCGAAAGTTCCTCTGTTGACGTTAAGTCCTCCAAAGAACGTCGTCGATGTGGTCTCTGAAATGTAGTGGTACTTGTCAAAGTTTCCGTCAGCCTTTGCAAGAGCAAGGGTTCCTGCTGCCTCTGTAAGTCCGCTTCCAGCGTAGACACCATCGCAGACATCCTTGTAGTACTGCTGCATGTTCTCGCCGTTGTCATAGACCCATGTGATGGAATCGAGCTGTACGCTTTCAGGATCATAGTAGTTGGGGTTCCTTACAATCTTGATGATTGAGGTGTCGTTCAACTGCTGAAGAAGGAACGCACCGTTGTAGACCTGCGAAGAGACATCCGTGGCTTTTCCATAGGTGTAGGTGATTGGGTTGCTGTATGCATCAGCATACTCTGTGATTCCAAAGACACCGCCACGTGAAAGGTAGAAGCTTTCACAGATAGGAGCAAAGCAGCTGTACGTGAGCATCGAGAGGAAGTAGCTTGTCGGCTGGCAAAGGGTTACCTGAAGTGTGTAGGTATCCACTGCCTTGTATCCAACATCGTCCCAGGAACCGCCTGCAAGATATTCGGTAACGCCTGTGACAACACCTTCGACGAGCCACTCAAGACCTGCTGCAGCATCGAGCATGTGATGGAAACCAGCCTCGAAGTCCTTTGCCGTGACCTCTGCGTACTTCACTCCCTCAGATGTGGACCAGTAAGCACCCTTTCTGATGTTGAAGGTATATACAAGACCATCCTCAGAGTGAGACCAGGACTCTGCAAGAGCAGGAATCATATGACCAAGGTTGTTGTACTGTACAAGGCCATCAACGCAGTTCACGAGAATCTCGGTATCGGACTGTGATGAGGTATTGAGAGTATCAAGGGTCACAGGAGCCGTCTGGAACGTGACTCTGTAGTTCTTGTTGATTGAGTGTCCGTGCTCCATGAGCCAAGCTTCTGGATCGTATACAGCTTCGCCCTTGACTGCCAGTGCCCAAATTGAAAGAAGCTCTTCCCTTTCAGCAGGGGTAAGGAAGTCGTCACCGGATATTACGATGCCTTTCCATCTGTCATCGTCGTTTCCCCACTGTACGTAAGGAACCGTTCTTGGTGCAACTCTGGAAATGGTGTATGCACCGTTCTGTGTTGTAGTTGGAATCACGACTGCGGAATCGAGAAGATAAGCCTCAGCCTGAGCATAGAGGACAAACCTTTCTGAATCTGTTGCGGCAGCCTTTGCTTCCATACAGAGTTCTTCATACTTTCCAAGGACAGAGTTGTAGATCTCTTCGTCATCGCCGCGCACATACTTTGCAGGTGCTGCTGGCTCAGAAGCCTTTACCTCTTCCTTGACAACCGGAGCTGATGTTGCAGGAGCATCGGCCGCACCCTGTGCGAACACAGTGGTGAGGGCAACTGCAAGAACCAGCAAGAGAACTGTCAGTTTTTTCATCTTTTTCCTCCTGGATTAGAATTCATTTCAATGTCATGTAGAAATTCTACAAGACGTTTGTTAGGAAATACAACAGAAAACTTGGAAAAATACAATACATTACGGCACAAAAATTGATAAAAATGCAACGTTTTGTGAATAAAATTACATTTTTTTAAATATTGTTTGTTTTAAAACCGTTTGGATTGCCTTTTTGCCATCTCCAAGAGTCCTCGCACATCCTTTCAAGACCATACTTTGTCTCAAAGCCAAGGACCTTTTTTGCCTTTGTTGGATCTGCATAGACAGTAGCGAGATCGCCTGCACGCCTCGGCCCTATTGTATATGGAATATGCCTGCCGCTCGCCTTCTCAAAGGCCTTCACTATGTCAAGGACGCTCGAACCCTTGCCAGATCCAATGTTGAACACCTCGCAGCCCTCGTGCTTTGAAGCATAGTCCAACGCCGCAAGGTGTGCACGCGCAAGGTCCACGACATGGATGTAGTCCCTCACCCCGGTTCCATCAGGAGTATCGTAGTCGTCTCCAAAGACCGTAAGATGGTCACGCTTGCCAATGGCAACCTGCGTCACATAAGGCATGAGATTGTTTGGAATCCCCTGGGGGTCCTCCCCCAAAAGACCGCTTTCATGAGCTCCAACCGGATTGAAATATCTAAGAAGGACAATGCTTAGGCTCTTGTCCGCCACACAGAACGCCTTGAAGAACTGCTCGGACATATACTTGGTCCAACCATACGGATTAGTGCAGTCGCCAGTTCTGGAAGTCTCCTTCAACGGCATCTCGTTGTCGCCAGAGTACACCGTGGCGCTTGAAGAGAACACAAGGCGCTTCGTGCCATGCTCCCTAATGACCTCCACAAGGGTAAGTGTGGCATCCAGATTGTTCCTGAAATACTCAAGAGGCTTCTGCACGCTCTCACCCACCGCCTTGAGCCCCGCAAAATGTATCACCTCATCTATATGGCACTGGTCGAACACGCGACCCAACGCCTTTTTGTCGCACACATCCACATTGAAGAACAGCGGCCTCCTGCCCGTAATGCGCTCGACCCTGGACAACGCCTCCTCGTGGCTGTTGCAAAGATTGTCCACCACCACGACATCGTAGCCATGCTCCAACAGCTCGACGCACGTATGCGACCCAATGAACCCAGCTCCACCTGTAACGAGAACCATTCTTCCCTCCATCTCCTCTATTATGCTAATCCTCTTTTAGACCGATGTCCCTGCGCCCCGTCTCTCTCAGAACACATCCACCATTATGGACCTAAGACACGCAAGCGCAGCGCTCTTGTTGTCTTCATTCGCATCGTCCGTAGCCTTGGAATCCACGACTATATGGGACTCCGGCAGGCTGGCCTTTGCTATAACGGCATTGCTCAGCACGCATATACTTGAAACAAGCCCGCACAGCTCAACCTCATCGTAGCCCTGTTTCGCAAGGAACTTGCCAAGTTCAACGGATCCAAAAGTTGGCTTTTCAATCACCTTCTCCGCCTTATCTTTATAAGGAAGGACGCTTTCATCAAGCTCCCAACCCCATGACCCATTTATGCAGTGCTTCACTGGAAGTCCCCTGCCTTCTGCCGTCTCAAGATAGTCCTCTCCATGGGTGTCCATCGTGAATATGACATGGGTCCCACATGCCAGAGCCTTCTCTATCTTGTCAACGATGACAGGCCTAAGCAACGCCGCACGTCCAAAACCCAAGGAACCGGTCACAAAATCGTTCTGATAGTCCACAACGACAAGAGCTCTCTTCATAATTCATTGCTCCATATACAACAATAAAAACATTGAACCAAAACTACGAATATTATATCATATTTTTCCATGGGCGATTATGTTTTGACACACAAAACCAAAAGAATCCTGAAGCTCAGGAAGGCCGTTGACATAGAGGATGTCACCACCGCCTCCCAGCAGGAGATAGACGAGTACAACCGCTCTGACATAAAATCGAAAAGGACTTTCTGTTCCCTTTACCGCCCAGTCACCAGGGACATCCTCAAAAGGACATTCATAATTCCAGTCAACGATGGCGCAATAACAGGATATTTCTTTGAAAAATACAAGGACCGCTCTGTTTCAGGCCAAAGTTCCCTCATAATACTGTTCCATGAAGGCGGATGGATGCTTGGCAACATGAGCAAGTGCGGGGCATTCTGCAGCAACCTTTGCAACGTCACTGGCGCAAGCGTGTTGGCCGTGGACTTCAGGCTTGCCCCAAAGTTCAAGTTTCCAGTTCCAGTCGAAGACTGCTACAGCGCATTCCTTTGGGCGTGTCAGGGTGCTCGCTACTGGCGTGTAGACCCCGACAAGATCTATCTCATGGGTTCGTGCACAGGAGGCAACCTTGCCGCAGCCGTAAGCAGGCTTGCCCGCGACCGCAAAGGCCCAAAGATTGCAGGACAAATCCTCATCTCTCCAGTGACGGACTGCCGCATGAGGACTGAAAGCTACGAAAAATACAAGGACTGCCCATCCTTCTCCGTCAAGGAGATGGAGTTCTTCATCCGCAACTACTCGCGCGAGCCAAAGGACATACTCGACCCTTTGTTCTCCCCTCTTCTTGCAAAGGATAATTCAAGACTGCCTCAGACGCTTGTGTTTGCAGCCCAATACGACCCCTTGTACGACGACGCCCGCCTATACAGCCAAACCCTCGTACAGGCGGAGACCCCTTCCAAATTCCTCGAAATGAAGGGAATGTTCCACGGATTCCTTCTCTACCCAAGCACTCCCGGCTGGATGGACGTGATGCTTGCAATAGCCTCCTTCGTGGGAGGCCGAGCCGTCAACGATGTAGAGATAATGAGCGACAGCGAACGCCGCCGCCTCTCCCGCCGCCCCCAGCTCATCGTCCAGTAGTTTTACACGAATCGGCAAGTTTTGGCCTCAATCGGCAACTTTTCATGCGAATCGGCAACTTTTTCGTCTCCAATCGGCAAGTTTTACAGCGCCCTTCAGCGCCATACTCCGCCATACAACGCCCTTCAACGCCCATCAAAGCCGCTCAAAGCCTCAATGCCTCAAATCACCCCTTCAAGGCATCGTTTGGCACGTTGCCAAGCAATAGTCCAATGGACTCCTTCTTGAAGAAGAGCTCCTTTTCGCCGCTTGCGGAGAAATAGCAGTACCAGCATTTTTCATCGGCCTTGTAATGGACGTCGCAGCCCATGATGTAGGAGCTGGACCAACCCTTTTCTGCAGGAACGAGAATTGGCCTTGAGCCGCAGCGGGACCAGTTGTATCCGTCCTCTGACCTAAGGAGCACCATGACAGAACTCGTGCGCTTCTTCTCCTGGTTCCAGAACACCGGGCACTGGAAGGCATACAGCACATCTCCGCAAGGGACCACCCTTATGCTTCCACAGCCAAGGTTGGACCAAGGGTCGTCTGGAATTGGCTCAAGTAGAGGTCGCTCAGGCTTCTTCATGGAATAAGGGCCGCTCACAGACGGGGAAGTGGCACATGCAAAGTAACGTGAGACCTTCTGTTTTGTGTCAGGAAGCACAAGATGGGAGGCTCCAAAAAACAAAGTATACTCATCACCTGCCTTTACAAGCTGTGGCCTTGAAATCCTGGGGTATTTGAGATAGTCGCCTGCAAAGGGGATCGTCCTGCTGTCAAGGATGAGGCGAGGCTTGCTCCAAGTCACAAGATCCGTAGAGGTCTTCATCTCAAAGCATGAATACGAATCGTGCTTACCCTCTCCCGTGCGGTTGTTTATGAACGGCATACTGCCGTCATGCTTCTCGTACAAAAGATAGTAGTTCTCGTTCTCAATGAAAATGAAAGGCGAATGACCTCGAGGCTCAATGAGACGGCTGGCCTCCCATGCTATGCCGCTGGAAGACACACAATGGTGAAGACCAAGCCAAGTATGGTAGAAAAGATGCCACTTTCCATCGCACGACTGCTCTGGAAGAAGGACCTGCGGGTCGCAGAGCGTTGGAGTGAGCCTTCCACCGGAGACAAGAGGTTCATCGCTGAACGGAAACCAGATGCACTTTTCAAGATCCTGCATTCAACGACCTTCCATTCATTCCTTCATGTTCATCTTTGGCCCGCTTGGAGAATCGCCGGACGAACCTTTCTTCCTGGAGAATATAGGCGCAAAGGTTTCATCGGCATCCACCTTCTTGGTGTACCATTTCACGAACCTGGAGTATATGAACCAGGAAAGCCCAATGGATGCGAAGAAGATGAGCATTATCCAAACCATGTTGCCGCTCTCATCATCAGGATTGCCGAACATTCCAAGAAGCGTGAATCCAAGGATGAAGAAGATTATCATCAAAACGACGTTCCCAATCGTAGCCAATGTGATGAAAACCGCGGTGTTTCTTTTCTTACGGGCATCGTTGTTCATTTCAAACCCCCTTTCCTGGACTCCTTTCCGCTGCCGGAGAACAGCACTGACAGCGCAAACAGTATAACGAAGACGACAACGCAGCTGTCGCTCACATTGAACGTTGGCCACCTCTCAAGACCAAACAGGCCATAGAACTTCACGCTGATGAAATCCACGACACCTTCGTCGAACCTGAAGATCCTGTCTGCTATGGTTCCAAGTCCGCCGCCAAGGATCCCCGCTGCAAACCATCTTTGAGTGTTCGTGAACAGATCCTTCTTCGAGGCAATAGCCCACGCAATGGCACTCATTAGGACAAGAGGCAGAACGATTAGCATGACGATTCTGACAAAATCGCTGCTCCCTGCACCCATGCTAAAGGCCGCACCTGTGTTGCGTACATGGCATATCCACAAGAAATCGCCAAAGAACTTCTTTGCAATCGTCCCCTGCGGAATGTTCTTCACAACCAAGAGCTTGGTCACCTGGTCAACCACGAGTATGCAGGCTGTAAGCACGAACGGCATGAATCTCTTCCTTCCTTCCATGCTATGCCTCTAGATCTCTACCTGCGTGTCTATGAAGCACGTCTCAAGTCCCATGCCTGCAACGACTTCCTTGACGGCCTTGACCCCAAAGGTCTCCGTCTCGTAATGGCCAAGGCACAGCATCGTGAAACCCGCCTCCACGCAGTCGTTGTAGGTGGAATACCGGGCCTCCCCTGTAATGAGGGCGTCAAGGCCCTCGCCCATGGCCTCGTACATGTCAAAGGCACCGTCACCGGATACTATGCCGATGTTCCTGATCTCCTTGTTCCCATCGCCTACTACAACCGTCCTTGGAATGGTTCGTACACCCAACTGCGAGATGATCTGGCTTGCCAACATCGGTCTAGAAAGGGAGCCTTTCACGCCAACGTAGACCCCTTTGTAGAAGGAGAAGGGCTTTGGGTCAACGATTCCAAGGCGTTTGGCCATTTGGGCGTTGTTGCCAAGCTCCATGTGCGCATCCAAGGGGAGATGGCATGCAAAGACGGCCAGTTTGTTGTCGAGAAGCGTCTTTATCTTGTCGTAATGCCTTCCCGTGACGGCGATTGGCTTTCCCCAGAACATCCCGTGGTGCACGAAGATCATATCCGCCTTGGCGGCAATGGCCTGCTCTATGCTTTGCATGTTGGCATCCACGGCAAAGGCGACCTTTTCTATGTTGGAGTCCAAATCGCCCACCTGAAGCCCGTTCAATGAGATGTCCGCACCTGCAAACGCAGGGATATCGAGAAGGCTTGTAAGCTTATCTGAAAGTTCGCTCAACTTCATATCTTTGATTATAATAGTTCATTGACATGAGTTTTTCCACTACCTACAATCCTAGGCATGAACATAGAGGAACTATCCGTCAGCGAAGCACGGTTCTCATACGACAGGTCCATGATTGGGACCTTGGTCTCTGAAGTAAGGAAAGAAGGCTGCAAAAGTGCAGTCGTAGGCCAACCAAGAGCTCTGAGCGCCCTAAGAATGGGAATGAGCGTGAACACGAAAGGCTACAACATATACATAAGCGGAGAAGACGGCACAGGCCGCCACAGCGCAGTGAGGCAGATTGCAGCTTCGTTGGAGAACGATGGCTCTGTGGCTTTGGACCTCGTGTATGCCTGCAACTTCGACAGAAACGAAGCCCCTTTCCTCATTGCTTTGCCATCATCGTTTGGCTCTTTGCTTTCCTCCCATATGGAAAGGATTTCCGGGCTTGCAAAGGACGGAATGTGGGACGAAGCCATTGCGCTCGAATGCGAACTCGAGGACTCGTTGGAAGGCATTGGGAACCCTCTCCTTACAACCTACTTTTCGCAGGTGCGTGCAGCTCTGAACAGAAAGAACGGCGATGCCCCTTCGTATCTTGTAAACATGGTACATGACGGTGCGGCAGATGCAGGACTCAAGGATGTGAAGGCAAAAAGACCTCTTGTGGAGGAATATCACCCAACCCATGCCAACATGTTTGGTCAGATAACCAAGCAGAACGCACCTTGCCACCTGAGTCTTTCTGGAGGATCGATCCTAGATGCCGTTGGAGGCTTCTTCGTTGTACGCGCAGACAAAATCCTCGCCCAAAGCCAAGGACAGCACTCCCTATGGTCGCTATGGGACAGCCTCAAGCTCTTTGCTGAAAGCTCAAGCTTCACCATAAGCGGAGACAACTCTCAGGACCAGCTTTTCATAAGACCAATCGTCTCCTCTCTTCCCGTTAAGATAATCCTTGTGGGAAGCGATGCTCTATACGACAAGCTGTGCGAAACGGACGATGAGTTCCTAAGGCTCTTCAAGGTATCTGCGGAATTCGATTTCTCCATGCCTGCCAACAAGGACAACATAAAGGGAACGATAGCCTACATCTTGGATGTAATAGAAAAAAACAACTTGAGACCCATTAACGAAGATGCTATATGCGAGCTTCTTCGCTACAGTTCATGGTATGCCGAGATGCGTACAGAGCTTACGACAAAGCTATCCTTCATTGGGGACCTTGCGTTCGAAGCGAACTACATGGCAGTGCGCAAAGGAACTCCTTCGATAGATGAGTCCTGCGTCAAGGAAGCCATGAACGCACGTGACTTTGCCAACGGAATCACAGAGGAGCGTATAAACAAGGAGATCCAGGATGGAGAGATGATAATCTCCCTCTCCGGCACAAAGGTTGGGGTCGTGAACGGCCTTGCAGTCATGGACAGAGGCCTTGCCTCGTTTGGAACCCCAACGGTGATCTCAGTGTCGGTTGCACCAGGATCCGAGGGCATCGTGAACATAGAGCACGAAGCTGGCCTTTCTGGGGAGATCCACGACAAGGGGCTTCTCATCCTTGAAGGGTATCTTCGCAAGCAGTACGCCCGCACCTTCCCTCTTTCCATCTATGCCGGAATATGCTTTGAACAGTCATATGCCGAGGTCGATGGCGACAGCGCCTCCTCCTCAGAGCTTTTCGCCCTGCTTTCTGCAATCGGCGAACTCCCAGTTCGTCAGGACATTGCAGTGACGGGTTCCGTGAACCAGCTTGGCGACATCCAACCTGTTGGCGGTATAAACGAAAAGATAGAGGGGTTCTTCTCCATTTGCGAAAAGATGGGCCTTTCAGGAAAGCAGGGGGTCATAATCCCACGTCAGAACGTGAAGTCCCTCATCCTTCCAGAACGCATCGTGAAGGCAATAGAGGAAAGGCGATTCCATATATACCCAATATCGTCCATAGACCAGGGGATGGAGATTCTGACCCTTCGTCCAAGCGGCGAGCGCAACATCAAGGGGAACTTCCCTCCCAACACCGCCAACCGCATAATAGAAGACCGCCTCAAGAAACTCTACGAGCTCTCCAAACCCGCGAACTGATTGGCAGGCCAGAGGTCGTTTATTCCGACATTTATTCCGTCATTGCGCCGATTTATTCCGACATCTTTACAATCCGTGCGTAATCCGTGCGCCCCATGAGACCCATGAGGCCCATGCGTTCCGTAAGTCCCATAAGCCCCATTGTCGTTCCACCGGCGCATCAAGGCGCATCAGGGCGCATAATAAAAAACGCACCCAAGTTGAAAAACCAAGGTGCGTTTGGAAACATTTGAAGTTTGAAAACACTTAAACAAGAAAGCTTACTTTCCGGAGTTGAAGCGGGAATCCCACTCGTTCTCCTTCTTCCTGCGCTCATAGCGCTCGCTGGCATCGGAATCGGATTTGGAATTCACAAAGTCATCGGGCTCAGGGTTGTAGTAGTAGGTGTGTTTCGAGTTCCTTGGATCGTCTTCGTCCTCGTATGGGTTTACGGGAAGAAGGAATCCAAGGATGCAGTATATCACAAGACAGGGCACGATCGCCGTGCAGCATGCAAGTATGATAACCGCAAGCCTGACGGAACCTTCCGGGAGGTCCCTCCACTGGGCGATGCCCTTGCAAACACCAAAGATCTCACCATGCTTCGATCTATAAAGTCTCTTGGTTGCCATTTTTATAACCCCTTCACAATAAATATATGTCTTTTATTTGCTTTCCATCTTCTTCTTGAGGGCGTCGAGCTCCTTCTGTATCTCGTCAAGCTCCTCAAGGTCCCTGAACTTGCTGTCAAGGTCATCGGAAGACTTGTCCTGCTCCCTTCTTGCGTTCATCCTGTTGATGCGCTCCTCCATCCTGTTGAAACGCTCCATTGGATCGTCGTTGCCGTAGCCGTTTGAGCCGTAGCCTCCATCACCCAGGGCCTTGCCGCTTGTACCGGCATCATAGCCAGTGCTATAGGAGAACCCTTTGGAAGCCTGTGCTTGGGCCTGTGCCTTTTGGCTCGCCTCTCTCATGCTCTGGTACTTGGCCTTTGCACTTGCAAGCTTCTCCTCAAGCTTTGCGATGTCTTCCTTGTACTTGGCAATGGTTGCATCGTACTTGGAAGCCTCTTCCTTGAGAGATGCAAGCTCCTGTGAAAGCTTCTTCTTCTCAAGAAGCGCTTCGCGTGCAAGGGCGTCACGTCCGCTTGCAATCGCAAGCTCCGCTCTGTTCTGCCAACGATCGACCAAGGATTCGAGCTCCTTGACCTTTCTGTCCATTGTGTTCTTGCTGCCAATGGCCGCTGCACAGTTGGACTTTATCTCTATGATGGTGTCCTCCATCTCGTTTATCATGAGCTTTATCATCTTCTCTGGGTCTTCAGCCTGGTCGAGAAGTGCGTTTATGTTGGAATTGACTATATCCAGGAACCTTGAAAAAACTCCCATGTCTCCATCTCCTTGCCACTATCGTTTTCCCTGCGCTTTCGCAGGATTCTCTTTTCAATACGTCAGTATAGTAGCACGTTCCATGCCAAGTGCACCAAAACCATTGATTTTTCGCAATTTGGTGCATATTTGTAGACCAAAAACCCAAAAACAGGCCGTTTTGGTGCACTTTGGTATTTCCTTTCTCGTTGCAAAGAGTTCACAAGCAACATATCAAGGCAACAACAATTGGCAAATTATGCCAATAATGGTATCATTTACCACATGGAACGACAGACAGAGAACTACATAGGAGAATCCGAGGTTTTCCTGGATTTCCAAAGGCGCATAGCAGATGCCGCAACGGTCGATCGCAGCGTACTTGTCATAGGAGAGCGTGGAAGCGGAAAGGAACTTGCAGCAAGCAGACTCCACTATCTTTCAAAGCGCTGGCAGAAGAACCTTGTGACCGTCAACTGTGCAGCCCTTGCCCCCACTCTCATTGAAAGCGAACTCTTTGGCTACGAGCAAGGGGCGTTCACGGGGGCTGGAAAAACAAGGAAAGGCCGTTTCGAGGAAGCCCAAGGAGGAACTCTCTTTCTGGATGAAATTGGAAACATTCCAATGCAGGTGCAGGAGAAGATACTACGCGTCGTTGAATACGGAACATACGAAAGGGTTGGCTCGTCAGTCACCCATGAGGCCGATGTCCGCATAATTGGAGCCACCAACGCAGACCTAAAGCAGATGTGTCGCGAGGGCAAATTCAAGGAAGACCTTCTAGATAGACTGAGCTTTGAAGTCATCTTCGTTCCACCCCTTAGGGAACGCGGCGAAGACATCCTCATCCTTGCCAACTATTTCGCCTCACGCATGGCCATGGAATGCGGACTGCTTGAGACACCGGCCTTCAGCGGCAACGTGCAGGAAACATTGCTTTCATATACCTGGCCCGGCAACGTGCGCGAACTCAAGAACACAATAGAAAGGGCCGTCTACCGCAGCAAAGGCCACACCATCACGACAATCCAACTTGACCCCTTTGAAAACCCATTCGACACTACATTCAACGGTGGCAACGAAGGCACACCCAAAACCACCAAAACGCCGACACAACCAAAGACCGATGTCCCTGAACCCCCAAATACGATGTCCTCTTTCTATGACAGCATACCAATTAACAAACTCAATGAAACGAAAGAGGCCATCGAACGTAACCTTTTGGAAAAAGCCTTAAAACAGGCCAACGGAAACCAAAAGGAGGCCGCCGCCCTCATGGAGCTCTCATACGACCAATTCAGGGGTTTGTATAGAAAACATAGAAAATGAACCGGGCTTTCGCCCGGCTCTCTTGGTTTTTGAAGTTGTTGGTAAGCCCTCCTTACTTTGAAGCAGGAACATTCTTTGAACTACTAGGACTGAACCTTTCCTTGAGTTGGGCAAGCTCAGCTTCTATGCTGGCATCCTGCTCCATGGAAGAAAACTCCTTCTCCGTTTTGTAGGACTGGGAAGTCATGTTCGCCTGAGCCTCAAGGTTTTCTACACGCTCCTCCATTTCGTTGAACCTCTTGATTGCATCACTGCAATCGAAGGAACTGAGCTGCTTTTCAACCTCAATCCTCTCCTTTGCATGCTCCGCTCTGGCGACAAGAGTCCTTTCCTTGTCCTTGATCTCCTGTAGCTTCTCTGAAAGCTTCTGGATCTGGGCTTCCTGACTTGCCTGGATGCTCCTAAGGGTTGCAAGCTCCTCCTCTACAGCCTTGGCACGTGCAGCTGAACGCTGCTTCTCTGCAATGGCTTCCTTTGCAAGGTCGTCCTTGCCGTTCTTTACAGCCATCTGAGCCCTTATCTCCCAACGTGTGGTTGCAGCGTTGTACTCTTCAAGAGCCTTCTCGCGGCCCTTGATGTTGCAACGGGTCTCGGCTGCAGACTCCTTTGCCTTAGCAAGGGTATCCTCCATTTTGGTGATGGAATAGCGGATTATCTTGGAAGGATTCTCAAGTTTGTCCAATGCATGGTTTACATTCGAGCTGAATATCTGACCGATTCTTTTAAACGTGTTCATTTGTGTTCTCCTACGTCTTTGGTTTTCTTTTCATGTCCTTTTGGGACGCAAACCACATAGCAAAACACATGCCAAGTCAATTCAATTCATTTACATAGAACAAATTACATCAATAAGCAACAAAAAAGACAAACTCATTCAAGCCTCAGTTGGCGAAAAATACCAATGCTGCATGAGGATTCCGGCTGCAACAGATACGTTCAAGGACCCCTTGCTCCCGCCCATTGGGATTGAGACCCTTCTTCCAGTGCATGCAAGGACAGTCGGGCTAATGCCAAATTCCTCGGATCCCAAGACGGCAACCCCACTTGGAGGGAAATCAAAGCCGTTTATGTCCTCTCCCCCAACCTCAAGCGCCAGGACATTGGAAGGGTCGTAGGATTTGAGGAACTCAACGACATCGGTCTGGGACATGAATGTCCAGTCCACGGTGGAAGTCGTTCCCATGGAGGTGCGTTTGGCGCGCACGTGCTCGGGAGAGGCGGTGCCGTCCACGAGGATTATGCGGCGGATGCCAAAGGAGTCTGCGCTGCGAAAGATTGCGCCCACGTTGTAGGGGCTGCGGATGCGGTCGAGGATGAGGATTTTGTCCTGGATGACACGTGCGTTGGCATCAAGCGAGCCTTCTGCAGTGCGAAAGTCCCAGTCGGACGGCTCGCTTCCAAGGCGCGTGAGGATTGACTTGCTCATGTCGTCAAGGGCTATTGCAAGGCCTTTTCCCTCCAAAACATCCGCATCAGGGGCTACTCCCGCACTAGCTATTGGCTCAAAGTCCGCCAATGGAATTATGTCGTTTATGTACTGCATGTCCACAGGACGTCCGGCTGCCGCTTCGAACGCCGCATCGTGCAGGATTATGGAGATCTTGCGAAGGCGGGTGTTATCCTTAAGGGAAAGGAGCTTCTTCTTGGTAATCATGCTGTTTTGTCACTGCTCCTCGCCACCACCATCTTCGTCTCCTCCGTCCTTCGCGTTGGAGCTTGGAAGGATGCAGAGTGCAAACTCCCCCTTCACAATCTTGAGGTCGGCCTTGACCTGCGAAGGGGTACCGCTGACTATCTGCTCAAAGGCTTTTGTAAGTTCGCGTCCAAGAACGACGGTCCTGTCAGGACACAGTTCCTCAAGTTCGTCCAAGAGCTTCACCACCCTAAAAGGGGATTCGTAGATTATGAACGCCTCGTCGCGCGCCAAGAGCTCCTTGAGGCGGTTCTTGCGTCGCCCGCTCTTGGGACTTAGAAAGCCTTCGAAGGTAAATGTCTTGCCGGCAAGCCCGCTTGCGCTTATGAGCGTAACGCATGCGCTTGCACCTGGAATTGGAACCACATCGTAGCCAGATTCCCTCACGGTCCTCACAAGTCTGCTGCCGGGATCGCTCACACCAGGGGTTCCCGCATCGCTTACATAAGCCACATCCATACCTTGGTCCAAAAGGTTCACTATACCATGGCTGGAAGCCGCTTCATTGTGGGCGTGGCATGCAATGAGACGTTTTCCTGTTATCTCGAGGTGCGTTAGCATGGTCTGCGTATGACGCGTATCCTCGCAGGCTATCACAGGCACTTCCTTGAGGGTCCTTATTGCTCTAAGCGTTATGTCGTCCAAGTTTCCAATTGGCGTTCCAACAATGTATAGCGTACTCATATCGCCAAGATTATTGCATATTGCAAAAAATTTTAAAAGAACGCAGAATCCTCTGGTGGCATTGAAGACCACGACAGGAGGTTCTTGGATGGAACTTTTGAAAGCATTGCAGAAAAGAAGAAGCGTTAGAAAATTCACAGAGGAAATCGTATCCAAAGAGGACATCGACATTTTGATGCACGCAGCCATGTCAGGCCCAAGCGCATGCAACGCAAGGCCTTGGGAATTCTATGTAATTGAAAGCGAAACAACGCTCCAAAACCTGCACAAAGCCACGAAATATACGAATATGAATGCGCCTTTGGCTATTGTTGTTTGCGGAAACCTATCCCATGCATTGCCAGCGCCGCTTACCGATTTCTGGGTTCAGGACTGTAGTGCAGCCACAGAGAACATCCTTCTTGCAGCAACTGACATTGGACTTGGAGCTGTCTGGTGTGGAATCTATCCAAACGAACAAGCCATAGGAAACGTAAAGGAAGCCCTTGGCCTTTCAGACGAGAACATCCCACTCAACATCATCTATGTAGGGCATCCTGACCAATTCCCAGAGCCACGAGACCAATACGACGAAAAATGTGTACATATGGTCTGAAACACGTCAAAAGAGAAACTAAGGTTCTTGGTGAAGTTCTCCAGCCCCATGATGTTTGTGGCTGTTGTGGCGGTTGGGGCACTTGAAGACCGTTGAATTTCAGACGGGTCAGAGCGTTCTAGATAGTACCTGATAGTACCTAATCGTACCCAAGCGTCCCAAAATCCTCAAAATCCAGACCGTTTTAGATAGGAAGGAACGGCTAGATTGGCTAGAAGGTCTAGAGCGCAAAGACAATAGAAATCACAAACACATCGTCATATAGGGAGGGAGGAACAGGATGCCATCCTTCTCCTGCAGGTTGCGGGGATGTATGACGAAGCAACCTCCAATCCTGCTCTTGAATTTTTCTCTGAAGCGATTCAAAGAATCTATCGAGTATTTTGATTTTGAGGACGACTTTACCTCTATTGGGAACATTCTGTATCTGGTTTTGCTGTTGTTTGAGATTAAGAAATCTATCTCTACATCGTTTCGTTTCTTTTCTTTGTCGTAATGGGTATAGAAGAATAGCCTATGCCCGTTGGAAACCAACATTTGGGCGATTGCATTCTCATAGAGCATCCCTTCGTTCAACCCTAGTTTTCCAGAGAGTATCTGTTTGTACACTTCGTTCTCCATCAATTCGTTTTCATCAAATGCATGGCTTACAAGCAGTCCAGTATCCCCCATGTAGCACTTTATGAAGGAATCGGATTCATTCAGAGACAATCCTATGTTAGGGTCGTTCGTTTTTCTGCATTCGTTTGCAATCATCGAATCACTAAGCCAGAAGAACGTCTCTTCATACTGTTCAGCCACAGAACCTTCAACTATGCGGTTGAATACAACCCTCTTCTCATGACGTGAAAGCAATCCTGGAATCTGGTCGAATATGGCAAGAACCTTTGCCCTATATCGGGCCTTAATCTTCATGATGTCGCTACGATAAAGTTCCAAAATGTCCCGTTTTTCAACATCGGCCTTGCCAAAGTCCTTCTCTCCTTCAAGAAAGGCCACGACACTCATGGGCATTCCGCCAACAAGTAGGTACTGCTTGAATATAAGCATAGCCTTGTCGTGTAGGCCTCTCTCAAGAGGAGTCTTTTCCTCAAAACATCGGTGAATGTACTCGACAAGGGAGGTCTCCTCCAAGGCCCAGCAGAACTCCTCAAAATCCATAGGGTACATTTTAAGATGACGTTCCTCGGAAGGGATTACTATGTCTTTGACGTTTTCCTTTATTGAAATCAGAGAACCCGTCTCCATGAAATCGTATCTGCCATCGGCAACAAGGTACTTGATAGATTCCCGGGCCTTGGGAAAACGCTGGACTTCATCGAAAAGTATCACGCTTTCCCTATGGTAGAGTTTAACTCCATAGTAGACGGACAATAACATATAAAAGGTGTCCAAATCATTGAGATATGAAGAAAAGTAACCTTGGACCTCTTCTGAAACTTTCGCAAAATCGATGATGATATAGCTTTTGTATTCGTTTTTGGCAAATTCCTCCACTATCGTGGATTTCCCTATTCGTCTGGCCCCTTCTATCAGAAGGGCCTTTTTTCCGTTGGATTCCTTCTTCCATGCAAGGAATTTATCATATATCTTTCTTTTGAATATCATACTTCTTTGTCTCTAAAGAGATAATAACGGTCTTTTCAACAATACGCAAGATTGACAACAGCTAAATTTCCAACAATACGCAGGTTTATAGCAAGCTTAAAGTCCAACAATACGCAGATATAGAGAAATCATCTTGCAAAGGAGACCCCTGTTTGGCTATTGTTCACAAAGGGTAAAAAAACGTGCGGCAAGGTGGAAAAGAATGACTTTGAACGAGCTTAAAGTAGGTGAAAGGGCAAAGGTCCTCTCCGTTGATGCAGAAAGAGAGCTTAGACATCACTTTCTTGATATGGGGCTGACCCCAAAGACGACCCTCACGCTGGTAAAGGTCGCTCCAATGGGAGACCCTCTTGAGTTCAATGTAAGAGGATATGAACTCACCCTTAGAGTGGAGGATGCCAAAAGAATAACAATAGAAAAAGTGGATTCAGACGAGCAGGCAAGCAGCGGAGACCAAAGGATCGAGTACGAAGACCACCCACACATAGGTGAACCGGGAATCTACCATGATCCAAACGAGAAAATGGCGATTCCTGAACAAAAGGAAGTCATCTTTGCACTTGCAGGGAACCAAAACTGTGGAAAGACAACCTTGTTCAACCAGCTCACGGGATCCAACCAGCACGTTGGGAACTTCCCAGGCGTCACTGTGGACAGGAAGGACGGCAGGATAAGAGGCGAAAATGCAACTGTGGTTGACCTTCCTGGGATATACTCGCTATCTCCTTTCACAAGCGAGGAGATTGTAACACGGGATTTTCTCCTCAAGGACAAGCCGGATGGCATAATAAACATAATCGATGCAACGAACATAGAGAGGAACCTCTTTCTGACTTTGCAGCTCTTGGAGCTGAATATCCCCATCGTAATTGCGTTGAACATGATGGATGAGGTAAGGGAGAACGGTGGGACGATAAACGTAAACAAATTGGAGGCCATACTTGGTGTTCCAGTCATACCAATATCGGCCTCAAAGGACGAGGGCGTGGACGAGCTTATAGAACATGCCATACATGTAGCCCGCTACAAGGAAGGCCCAGGAAGGCAGGATTTCTGCCATGCAGACGGCTCCAAGGAAGAGGTTGCCGTGCATAGGTCGCTTCATGCAATCATGCACCTTATAGAGGACCATGCGCAGAGGGCGGGCATCCCCGTGAGGTTCGCAGCCTCCAAGCTTATCGAGGACGACAGGCCAATTCTGGATGAGTTGGACCTTGACGAGAACGAAAAGGAGACGCTGGACCATATCATAAAGCAATTGGAAAGCGAGGCCGATGTTGATAGAGAAGCGGCCCTTGCAGACACAAGGTTCTCGTTCATTGAAAGTGTATGCTCGCTTACGGTCGTAAAGCCAAAGGAGTCAAAGGCAAGGCTGCGTTCGCTCAATGCAGACAAGATACTCACGGGGAAATACACGGCGATCCCGGCCTTCCTTCTCATAATGGCAGCGATCTTCTACATAACGTTTGGACCCGTTGGCACAGGTCTTTCCAATGGATTGGAATACCTTATTGGACTGTTCACGGACCTTACCGCCAAAGGGCTTGCGACGCTTCAGATAAACCCTGTAGTGCAGTCCCTCATAATAGACGGCATATTCACCGGAGTGGGAAGCGTACTCAGCTTTTTGCCTGTAATACTCGTGCTGTTCTTCTTCCTCTCAATCCTTGAAGATTCCGGCTACATGGCAAGAATCTCGTTCGTCATGGACAAGGCTTTGAGAAAGCTGGGACTTTCAGGAAGGAGCTTCGTTCCAATGCTCATAGGCTTTGGTTGTTCCGTACCGGCGATCATGGCGACAAGAACCCTGTCTTCCGACAGGGACAGGAAGATGACGATACTGCTTGTTCCGTTCGCATCGTGCTCTGCAAAGCTTCCAATCTACGCTCTTTTCACCGCTGCGTTCTTCACAAGGTACAAGGCGTTGGTGATGATATCCTTGTATGTGATTGGAATTGTCGTTGGGATCGTTGTGGCTCTGATACTCAAGAAATTTAACTTCAAAGGAAACCCTGTTCCTTTCGTGTTGGAACTCCCAAACTACAGGATGCCAACGCCAAAATCCGTCCTGCAGCTCATGTGGCAGAAGACCAAGGACTTTGTTACAAAGGCGTTCACGATAATCTTCTTGGCCTCCATCATAATCTGGTTCTTCCAGACGTTCGACTGGAGGTTCAATGTCGTATCCGATCCAGAGAACAGTCTATTGGCAATGATTGGTTCGCTTATCTCTCCATTGTTCGAACCTCTTGGATTTGGAGATTGGCGCATCTCTACTTCGCTGATTACAGGCTTTACGGCAAAGGAAAGCGTTGTATCGACTCTCACTATTCTCCTTGGTGGTTCGACTGCGGCACTCAAGACGCTTTTCACTCCACTCACAGCCTTCGTGTTTTTGGTATTCACCCTGCTCTACACTCCATGTGTAGCGGCAATTGCAACGGTCAAAAGGGAGCTTGGCAGACGATGGGCCTTCCAAATCGTACTGTTGCAGTGCGCCATTGCATGGATCGTCGCAGAGCTTGTGCACCTAGTTGGGATGCTGTTCGTATGAGCCATTGCAATGGCAATGCAGCCATACAACAACCTACCAGCAATACGCAGCTTCAAACAGGTTTTATAGGTTTCTAAAATCAAACGAAACGGTATTCCATACCATAGTAGCGAGGGTTCGCTTCGTTTTGCAGATAATCAAAGCCTTCGTTGGAAGCAATCTGGAAACCGCATTTGAGATGCGTCCGAAGAGAGGGTTCGTTGCGTTTTGAGACGCAATCGCACAATACGAAAGAACCCTTGGCCTTCAGGTTGGCGACAACTTCGTCCAACAACCTTGAAGCATGGCCCTTGAGTCTTGAATCGGGACGTGTTTCTAGGGCTTCCAAGTAATAGCGACGGCACTGGAAATCCTCAACAAGGGACAACCTCAAGGCACTGACCCAAACGCCATCTTCCTCAAGTATGTAATAGGTCGAAATGGGGCGCTCAAAGAAATCGGTCTTTAGGAATTTGAGGAAGTTTTCTTCGACCAATGAAAGTGCGGCGTCTTTGTCAGCCATGTTGGGGTAGAAGTAGTCAACGTTCTCCATGTTCCCCTCCATGTAGAGATCCATGAGCTTCCTTGTATCGATGTCGTTGTAGGAGGTAATCTCGATCAGCACATAAGCCCCTCTGCAATGAGCCTTTCCAAGACCAAGGCCTCCCTTTCCAGCGCGACTGGCTTACTGTGGGGGCCGTGATTGTGAGTGCGGTTGACAACGATGGCCTGTTTTGGAGCAATCCACTCCAAAGTGTAATGCTCATTCTTTTCATAGGCATCCAAATGTTGGCGTGCGACCTTTGGCTCAACATCACAAAGATAATAGAAATTGTCCTGCACGAAGATGTCTATACCCTCTTGGTCGCTTTTGGAAACACGATGCACATTGCCGTATTCCTTTATGGACTGGGGGATGACGACAAGACCAGCCTCCTCTTGGGTTTCGCGGATGAGGGCTTGCCGCTGGGTCTCTCCCGACTCTATTCCACCACCAGGGAACGCATAGTAGTCGTATTTGAGACTGTGAATCATCCCAACCTTGCCATCCTTGATTATGATTGCACGAACCGACGGGCGGGAGAACACATGTTCAGTGCTGGTGTAATCCTTTGTATCCAAATTGAAAAGAAGTCGCATGGGACTAAGCCTAATGGAAAAAGCAAAAACCTTCAATGTGGCACACACTACAGGATGAGTTGACTATCAGTTGACCCCAACGTTATGGAAGAACCATTATTTTCTCTTGTGTTTCTCCCCAAACGCAAGGTTTCCCATGAGAGCAATGAGGCTCTGCTGGAAGACTATTCCAAAGATGACTGGAAGCGAAGCGGCAGGAGGCATGAAGGATATGGCAAGGACCAAGGCCGCACTTATGTTTCGCATGGAAACTGCAAACGTGACGGACACAACGCTGTTACGATCAAGCTTCGTGAGCTTTGCACACAACAGGCCAATGGTAAACCCGCACACGACCATGAGGGCGTTCGCAATACCAATGGACACATATTGAAGCGAAGCATTTGCAATGATGGACTCTGACACCTGAGAAGTGTTTATCATTATGACGAGCACCATCAACAGCTTTGAAAGGGGATTCGTTGCAGGAGTCCAGACCTTCTTTATGGAAGCCGCCTTGAAATGGTTGAACACAAGTGCAAGCAACGAAGGAATCAACACCATAAAGCACAAAGACTTCATCATCCCCACGCTGTCCATGGCAACTGAAGCGCCAGTGTACAGCTTCAATATCAAAGGCGTCATGAAAGGCGATAGGAAGGAGTCCAAAACCAGCATGGCTATGGAAATTGCCATGTTGCCGCTATAGATTCCCGCCCATATGGTGCAGACCACCGCAGAAGGCGTAGCCCTTAGCAACACATAGCCACATAAAAGCTCCTTGTTGCCGGGAAAGAACACACTTGCAATCAAAAACGCCACAAAAGGCATGAGCACATAGCCACCAAGGGCAAATGCAACGAAGAACACCGGCTTTTTGAGGGAGGAGAACATCTCCTTGGCGCTTATCTTCATTGCGCCAAGGAATGTCATGACCCCAAAAAGCCAGTTTACGGCAGGTTTCATCCAAGAGACCTTGGAACCTAGCAGAAGACCCAGAAAAACCCCAAAGGGAGTCAAAAGGGGCATTATCCTGTTCAAAACCCTGTTGAGAGAGTTGGAAAAACCAAGAAAACGCTCTAGCCTTCCAGCGTTCGAAGGAACGACGGAAATCTCAGAACCCTTCTTCCCTTTGCAATCATCAGATGAAACCAAACCAAACCCCTCTTCTACTCAGTCAAGTTGACCAAGGCATGATTGTACTATCAAACCACCAAAACTGCAAACCTTATCCAACAAGGTTATCTGACGAGGATTCCAGGACGAACGAACGTCTTTCCTTCGACGACGATCTCCACCTTTGGGAAAAGAACAGGATGGGACACAGGAATCACACAGTCTTTCGTGCATATTACAGTATCCTCGCTCTTCGTTCCAGTGATCGAAGGATTCCAACAGAACGCATGATGGTCTGAAATGACTCCTGGAGTGGAGAAATCCACTCTATAGTCACGCCCTGCATATCCAATTGGTCCGCCTTGGTGGTGCTTGTCGAACTCGGCGGCATAGCCAAGCTTCTCGTATGCAGCCTTGCCAGCTTCAAGGGCGGAGACATAGGTGGCACCCGGCTTGCAAGCAGCCATGTAGGTGCAGTCTATTATCTGGTTCGCCTCATACTGAGAAAGAAGCTCAGCAGAAGGCTCTACGAAGTAGACATAGCGCGTCATGCAGACGACAAGACCGTTGCGTCTGAAGTTTCCGCCAATCTGGACCTTCTCCTTCACCCTCTTGGAAGTTGGAAGAGGATGCCTATACAGGGATATCCTCTCGTCTGCAGCGACCATGCATGAAAGGAGCTCAAGACCGCAGGCCTCCATCTTGTCCATGATGAGGCCTGCTATCTCGTACTCGCTGTCGCCAACGGAAATCTCCATGCCGGCCTCTTCCAAAGCCCTTGAAGCATCATTGCCAATTGCAACGTAGCGCTCGATCTCCTCAGAAGTCAAATCAAAGCGCAGAGCCTTTATGCCGTCCGCCAGATCACCGGTATCGAACCCAATGCGACCAGATGGTACAAGCTCAGCCAGAACCCTGTTCTGGAATCCGTTGTCATGCCATACGCCATAGCGGACATCGAAGCCAATCTCCTCTACATGCTCTTCTGCTACCATGCGCGGAGCCTCTATATTGTTGGTAATGGCAAAGAGTCCTTTCAAAGTCACAAGAAGGCCGCAGTTGCCAACCTCCCCCATTCCAACATAGTTGCGACCACCGCATGTAAGCCAAGCAAAGTTGTCCTGTCTCTTTATGAAGGCGGCATCCAAGCCTTTGGCTACCAAAAGACTGCGGACACGGGCAACCTTGTTATCAAATTCATGGCGTACAGCTTCAGCGAAACCGGACTTCATATCAGATTTCATACCAGGTTTCATATCAGATTTCACATCACATTTCATATCACATTTCTCGTTCATGCACCCTCTCCTTAGACCACTCTTAGACCTCAGATGCCACGCAAGCATTCTTAGCAGCCTTTCTTGACTCGACGACAGCCTTCACGTTCGCATACAGAGCATACAGAAGGGAGCCAATTGAAAGAATCATGAATATGCAGCTGATTGGACTTGTGAAGAACACACCCCAGTTGTTTCCAGACAGAATGAAAGCTCTGTCAAAGTTCTCTTCAGCCATTGAACCAAGTATGAGACCAAGGACAAGTGGCGCTCCAGGGTACCCGAACTTCTTGAATGCAAGGCCAACCAGACCAAACACTATTGCAAGAAGGATGTCGAACACGTTGTTTGCATTGGAGAAGGCTCCAATCATGCAGAGGATTGCAACTATAGGCATAAGGAGGGTCCTTGAGATCTTGAGGATCATTGGAGACACCTTTGCACAGCCAATACCTGCAGCCAGCATGAGGAACTGGATGACGAACATACCCGCAAAGATTGCATAGACGATTGCAGGGCTCTCGTTGAAGAGCTGAGGACCTGGCTTCACGCCAATGAGAATGAGTGCTCCAAGCATGACAGATGTAACGACATCGCCAGGAACTCCCAGGCACAACATTGGAATGAGAGCGCCTCCGGTTGTTCCATTGTTGGATGACTCAGGTGCGGCAACGCCTTCAAGCGCACCGTTTCCAAACTGATCCTTGTTCTTGGACATGCGCTTTGCGACCTGATATGCGATGAAACAGGAAATGGATCCGCCAGTTCCAGGAATGATTCCAATGAATACACCAATCACTGCACCAACTATTGCAGACAAAGCAAAGCCTTTGAAGTCCACCCATGTTGGTATGACACGACCAATCTTCTGAGCCGCAAGCTTGTTGTCTGACTCACCCTTGGTTGCAGACTGCATGAAGAACTCGCTCAGAGCGAACACTCCAATGAGAACTGAAAGCAAAGGAATTCCTCTCATGAGCTTGTACGTTCCAAACGTGAATCGGTCAATGCCCATGAGCTTGTCAACGCCAATGGTGGATATGAGAAGGCCCAGCATACCGGAGATGATACCCTTGATAGGGTCCTTGCCGGTGCTTGCCATGATGGTAAGGCCAAAGAACGACAGTGCAAAATAGTCCGCAGGCTTGAAGTTGAGAGCAATCTTAGCAAGCTGAGGAGCTATGAGGATAAGACAAATCGTTGAGACAAGTCCACCAATGAAGGACGACACAGCAGATACACCCAAAGCCTTTCCAGCCTTGCCCTGCTGACACAAAGGATAACCATCCAAAGCCGTTGCAGAAGCCGACGGAGTCCCCGGCGTATTCAAAAGGACAGCCGATATCGAACCACCGTACATGGAACCGCAGAACAAGCCGCACAACATGATAAGAGCCTGCGAAGCCTCAAGCCTATAGACCAACGGCAACAGCAGAATAATTCCAGTGGAACCGGAAAGACCAGGAAGTGCGCCAATGACAACACCAACCAAAGTACCAAAACAAGCCAAAAGAAAAGTAAAAGGTTGGAAAACGTTTGCAAAACCCTGCATTAGATAACTGAACATACCAACCTCCTCAACCCAAAATGCCCGCAGGCAGCATCACCAGGAAGACCTTGGTGAAAAGGAAATACACCGCGGTGGTGAACACGACGCTGAAGATCGCAGCCTTGACCTTGCTCTTGTAGCCAAACAGACAAATGGCAAAGAACAGATACAAAGGCGCAAGGATTGGGAATCCCACAATCTTGAGAAGCTTGTAGAACAGATAGGTCGCCAAAACCATGATGGCAATCCTTGCAAGCCCCTTCCAGTCCACGTTTGGACCATCCACGACGGGAATCCCCTTCACAAGCAGCACGCACTTTATGACCTGCACAACACCAAGGAACAGAAGCAGGATGCTTATGAACGTTGGGTACACGCCGGGGCCGATCCCCTTTGCCTTCGTAGGCAGCTTCTGCGCCTCGACAAGGAACACCACCGCAATTGCAATCACAACGATGGCAATGATGAAATCGGCGGCGACCTTGGTATTCTTCACGAAAAGGCCCTTCTTGTCCTTCTCTTCCATACTCGACTCTCCTATTCAAAAAGACCGATGTCCTTGAACCTTCCCATTCAAGGAAAACCCAAAGACAATGCCCTACTACAAATAGGCCGACTGCAAAGATCAGATAAAACCCCTGCAATCGGCCATTGTTTTCAAATCATTCTAATCAGAAGAACCCAATCAGAAACCCTTGGCCTCTACGAGGTTCTTGTACATGACATCCTGCTCGTGGAGGAACTTGTCCGTCTCAGCAGGGTTCTTGTAGACGACCTCTACGCACTGGCTCTGCATCTGCTCGACGAACTGAGGATCCTCGATGCACTGCTTGATGATGGAAGCGAGATTCTCAACGATCTCTGCAGGAGTGTTTGGAGGACATACGACGACTCTCCACTGTGGAAGGACAATGTCAACGCCACACTCGATACCAGTTGGAACCTCTGGGAATGCGCTGTAGCGCTCCTCTGCAAATACAGCGAGGATTCTGAGCTGACCGTTCTCAACGTTGGTGATTCCTTCCGGGGCATTTGCCATGACACAATCGACTGTATTGGAAAGAAGACCAGTGATAGCCGGGCCGCCGCCTGAGAATGGAACGTGTGTGAATTCAAGACCTGCGGCATCCTCGAAGAGAAGAGCTGCCATATGGTTTCCTCCCTGTGCTCCTGCGTTGCCCATCGTGATCTTTCCTGGATTGGCCTTTGCATACTCGACGAACTCCTGAAGAGTCTGGAAAGGGGAATCCGCATTCACAACAAGGTAGTTGTAGGAAGCGACTATCTGGCAGACAGGCGTGAAGGTATCAGCACCAGTTACAGGAACATCTGAAAGATGTGTCTTGGTAAGGGATGCATTGTTCCAATGCATGATCGAATATCCGTCCTTTGAAGCATCCAGAAACTCGATCGCACCTGTGATTCCAGCAGCGCCTGGAACGTTCTTGATTATCATGGCCTGTCCGTTTCCGTACTTTGGGAAAACAGCTGCAAGCGCTCTGAAGACAACGTCACCACCGCCGCCTGCGGACCAGCCAACTGTAGCTTCTACAGTCTTTTTAGGAAATTCTGCAGCTTCTGCGGCTGCCTGAGCAAAAACGCCTGCAATTGCAACGATTGCAATGAGCAGGACCATCAATGTTTTCTTCATATCAGTCTCCTTCTTCGAAAATGTTTATGGCGAACAACCAAGCCTTAGAGGGCTACGGAAGTCCCCTTTTTCACACTTTCATAAATTCCATTTATTATCTTCACGGCCTTTGCCGCTTCTTCACCTGTAACGAAAGGCTGACCGCCACTACGCACGGCATCTGCAAAATCCTCGAACTGAAGCATGTGTCCTATGTAATTGATGGCTCCTGGATCAGATGCGCCACCCATTGTGCTGTTCGCATTGGCAAAACGTCTCCTTATATCTTCGTCCTCAGGGGTCTCGTTCTTGAAGTCCCATGCCACAAGGGACTCGTCCTCAAGGATTGCAGAACCCTCTGTTCCACACACTTCAAGTCTCTTTATAAATCCTGGATATATGCTAGTCGATCCCTCTATGACACCAAGGGCACCGTTCTTGAACTTGAGGATTGCAACACCGTTGTCCTCGACCTCTATGCGCTCATGTGCAATGGTCTCCGTATAGCCGTTGATGCACTGCACATCGCCGCCAAACCACGAAAGCAGATCTATTGCATGGATGGACTGGTTCATGAGGGCACCACCGCCGTCTATCTCCCACGTTCCTCTCCAAGCACCGGAATCATAGTACTCCTGCGAGCGGAACCATTTGACGGAAGCCTCTACCATGGTGAGCTTTCCAAATCGTCCATCGTCCAAAGCCTTCTTGACAAGCCTTGGAGCCTCGTAGAAACGAGACTGGAACACTCCTCCAACAAGCCTTCCCTGTCTCTTTCCCTCCTCGATTATGTCATTGCAGCGCTCGACGGTGATCTCAAGCGGCTTCTCCACAATGACATGCTTCTTGGCCTTGAGGGCTGCAATTGCAAGATCATGATGCAAGCCCGATGGCGTTGCGATCACAACCACCTGGATATTCTCGTCTTTCAGGAAATCCTCAAGCTTGTCATAGGCCTTTCCGCCGTTTTCCTTGCAGAAAGCCTCCACTCTTTCCTTGTTCATGTCATAAGCACCGGCAAAATAGCACTTGCTGCTCTTTGAGAGCGCATACACATGCGTTCTGGCTATTGCACCAACACCTATAAGTCCAAAACCTATTTTGTCAATCATCTTTACAAATCCTTTTATGACAGTGTAACAGGCTTTGGTTATATGTCAATTAATTTTACAAAAAACTTTTTTCTCAGTATGCTGCCGAATTCATGTCTTTACAAACCCAAGGAGTCTCTTCATTTTGTCTACAGGTAGCCTTGATGGGCGTTGATGGGCGCTGTATGGCGTAGTATGGCGTTGATGGGCGTTGCAGGACGCTGTGGGGTAGTGATGATTCAGCAGTCTTCAAGCGTCCCAACGACCCCGTAGATCCAGTAAGCCCCAACGGCCTTGTAAACCACAGAGAACGGGACCAACAGCCTCACAAAGGCGGCTTTCCAGCCACACAGGGCAGGGACAAGGAGAATGAAGCGGTTTTGAAAATTCCTCGATCCAATATGGAATTGATTCGAGCCATGAATCATCAAACCTTTATTGCATAAAAGACATTTTACCCGTTTTCATGCAAAACACAGTAGACAAACAAAAGACCAAGAAGGTTAGGCTTTTTTAAGCTCTGTGTACAGCAAGTCGCACTTCTTGTCCAAGACAAGCGCAGCTGCCCCCAAGGCGGAGCCGTTGTCCTTGAGCTTGCCCTGCTCTATGGTCATGACACGATACGGCGTCTCTGCGGCTATCCTATTTGCAGCCTCTCGTACACGTTGGGCAAGATATGACGAAGAATAGCCTATTGGGCCGCCAAGAACGATTTTTTTGGGGTTGATTATGTCTACGAGTATCGAAATGGCCGTTATTATCGGCTCCACAATCATGTCCATGGCCTTCAACGAGCAGGGATCACCGGCATCGGCCTGAGCAATTATGTCAGCCACCGTGTAGGAAGGTATGCGGTGTAGGGATGAGTCTCTGTATTCCGGAAGGGTCAGGAATGCCTTGGCGTGGTGGGAAAGGGCCTTTTCGTTGGCCAAGGCCAGCAGGCAACCGCGTTTTCCGCATTCGCACAACGGCCCGTGGGGGTCGAGAGGGATGTGTCCAAGTCGTCCTGCGCTGTAGCTCGCACCTTCCATGAGTTTGCCGTTGACGAATATTGCACTTCGTATGCCTGACCCAAGGCCTACATAGACCATGTTGCGCTCGCCCTCGGGGTTGGCGTATTTGAATTCGGCAAGACCTGCAAGGGTATAGCGGTTCAGACAATAGGCCTCAAGGCCAAAACGAGCCTTGACAGCCCTTTTGATATCCGTTGAATGATGCCAATTGAGGTCGTAGGCCCAAAGTATGGCTCCGTTCTCGGAATCCACGACTCCTGGAGCTCCAATCCCTATTCCCGGAATCAGTTTCCCAGGAACCCTTTGGAGCATGTATTCTATGCCCTGCAGAAGCTTGGAGACCAACTCCTTTGGAGTCACCTCCTCCAAAGGAAGCGTGTACTCCTCCTCCATGCGCCCTGACAGGTTGCAGATCACAAAGTTCCAGCTTGCGGAATAAAAGGCCGCACCCAATGCGAACCACGTGTCGTTGCAGTAGCTCAAAGGAGACCCAGGCCTTCCTCTTGATGCTTCGTTGAGTTTGGTCTTCCCCTCCTCCAGTATGTTTTTTTCTATCATGACAGCGGTCATGTTCGACACCGTTGTGCGGCTTAGAGAAAGGTGCTTGGCTATCATGGCTCGTGAGGGCGACCCCAATTCGTCCATGGCTCCAAGGATGTTCTTGAAGTTCTCGTATTCCATGTCTTCGTAGCGCATAGAGTACATTGTACACCTTAAAACGGCTTCTTTCCACAAGAACATGAAACATCACATTGGAAGCCACAAGCCACCACTATGCTCACTACACCCACTACACCTACTACTCCCACTAATACGCTTTAATTCCCCGCTGAAATTGTGAGGAGTTTGTAGCGATGGTGAGCGTGGTGAGTGTGGTGAGTATCGTGAGAGAGGTAAGTTTGGTGGGTTTTGTGAGTTTGATAAGCTTGATGAGTGCGGCCAAACAAAAAGCGGCTGTGTTGGAAACTCCAAGACACAAACCGCCCGATAGAACAAAACGAAAAGAGTAGACATCTTTTCAAAAACAGGGGCAAACCACCCAGGCTTCCACCCCTTTGGATGCTGCTACAGTACCATCCATGCAGAAATGTTGGAAATGCCTTTTACTGATAAGGGTATACAATATGGACATTGCCATAATGCAAGGCCTCAAAGCGACCACAAAACAAGCAATCCCAATCCACTCACACGGCCTCCACGCCGCCTTCCACAGGAACCTCTTTCTTGGCGTAGTACTGGGCCTGTGCGTTCCACAGCTCCTGATACTTGCCACAACGACCCACAAGCTCGTCATGGGAACCGTACTGCACGACCTGCCCGTTGTCGAACACAGCAATCTCATCGCAGAACCTGCATGAGGACAGTCTATGGCTTATGTACACAGAGGTCTTGTCTCCTACGATTCCATTGAATTTTGAGTAGATCTCCGCCTCCGCGATTGGATCCAAAGCGGCGGTTGGTTCGTCGAGGATTATGAACGGCGAGTCCTTGTACAAAGCACGTGCAATTGCTATCTTCTGAGCCTCTCCGCCCGAGACATCAATGCCATCGGTCTCCATTTTCTTGTAGAGATAGGTGTCAAGGCCTTTTGGCAAGGAGGAGAGTCTGTCGCCAAAGCCGGCTTTCTCCAAGCAGTCTGTCGCACGTACACTGTCGTATTTCTCGCAGGAAGCCACGTTCTGGCCAAGGGGCAGTGAGAATAGCTTGAAGTCCTGGAACACCACGGAGAAGAGGTCCATGTATTCGTCATAGCGATACTTGCGAATGTCTATGCCGTTGAGTAGGATTTCGCCCTCGGTGGGGTCGTACAACCTGCATAGCAGCTTTATGAAGGTCGTCTTGCCGCTTCCGTTCATGCCTACGACAGCCAAACGCTTGCCAACCTGGAACTTCATGTTCACATAGCGCAGTGCATACGTCTCGCTGCCTGGATACTTGAACGACACATCCCTGAACTCAACATTGTACCTGCGATCCGCACGCTTTTCAGTGGTAAGGCTTCCCTGATACATGTCGTTTGGAATGTCCAGCAACGAAAACACCACATCCAAGTACTGGCTGTTCGCCCTTGCAAGCCCAAGCTGCTCGATCAATTCCGATATCCCTGCAAACAGCGCAGTGCTGGCTCCAACGTACTGCGTCACGGAACCCACTCCAAACGCTCCTCCCCAGGCCTTGGCGCACACGAGCAGGTATATCCCACCAAGAAGAAGCCTTGATATCACCGCGGACAATGCTTGGAACGCACCCATGGGCCCCTTTGCAAGCTTTGCAAAGTATCCGTTCACTCTGAACGGGTCGTCGTCGCTGCAGAAGAACGACCTGAAAGACCTTTCCTGCCCATAGATTCTACTGTCCAAAGCACGATGCTTGTCCTCAACGAGCTTGAAATAGAAGGAGAACTTCCTGTTTCCGAACTTCCCCGCATCGTTGTTTCTGTTAAGATACCCTATGGCCTTGTTAGAACAGCCGGACGACAGAAGAGAAAGGCCAAGGAGCAAAGCGAACAGTCCAATGCACACAAAGGGGTTGTCTAGAACCACAAACGAAGGATTCGTGACCTTTGAAGTGAAAAGGGATATTGAAAGACCTATGCCACCCGCAATCTTGGATATAATCCATATGATGCTGTCGAATGAATGCATCGCCATGAAGAGACCAAAGCCTCTGAAGTTGGAGTCCTGCTCTATCTGGCTCTTGATGTCGTATACCCTTTGGCTGTCCACATCCACGAAGTCCATGTCAAGGAACTTGTCCTGGAATATCTTGTAGACATCCAGAATGGTTCCATACGAATACTTCTGGTACAGATGCTGGAAGAAACTGGACAGGAGGAACAGCACGGCACTTGAAGAAAGGATCCATATCACCCACATCCACAGCGTATGGGGATCCCTTGCCCCTGCAAGCTCGTTTATTAACTGGGCCGAGAACCATATTGCAACATATGGGGTCGCAGAGTCTATGATTCCGTAGACGACTGCATATATGAACCTTTGGGGACAGGCCTTCCACAGCACTTTCCATGCCCTGAGAGTGTTCTTCATAGCCTTTGGAAAAGATGTTTTGGTTCCTTTTTCCTTCTTATTGTTCATCCTCAACCTCCTTTCTGTAGTATTTGCTCTGCACCTCAAAGAGCTTCGAATACTCCCCGCCCTTTGCAAGAAGCTCGTCGTGGGTACCTTCTTCCTTTATCCCACCGTCTGCAACGAATAGGATTCTGTCGCAGAACCTTGTAGATGCAAGCCTATGCGAGATGAATATGGAAGGCTTTCCATTTGTCATGTCGCTGTATTTCTGGTATATCTCGCTCTCTGCAATTGGATCCAAGGCCGCCGTAGGTTCGTCCAATATCACAATTGGTGCATCCTTGTACAAAGCCCTCGCCAACATGAGACGCTGCGTCTGTCCACCGGAGAACTCTACGCCGTCCTCGTATATGCTGCGTCCAACAGGCGTATCCAACCCTCTTGGAAGGGTTTTGACCTTGTCCGTAAGGCCTGCATCATCAAGGCATCTCCAAACCTTTTCATCGTCGATTCCCTCTGTGCACTGCGCCACGTTCTGCCTAACGCTTACGTCAACGACGGAGAAATCCTGGAACACCGCGCTGAACATCCTGTAGTAGTCGCTACGGTTGTACTGCCTTATGTCCTCGCCGTTGAGAAGAACCCGTCCACTGGTTGGATCCAAAAGACCGCATATGATCTTTACAAGCGTCGTCTTGCCCGCTCCGTTGAGGCCTACGACTGCAAGCTTCTCGTCTGGAGCAATCGTAAGGTCCACATGCTCAAGAATAGGCTTCTCCGCCTTGGGGTAGCGAAATGAAACATCATCAAGCCTTATTTCGTACTTCATTCCAGCAACAGATGAAAGAGGCTTCCCCTCTTCGAACTTGAAGACCTCCGGCCAATCGAGGAACCCACGGATCATAGAAAGGTCAAGGCTTTGCCTATGCAATGTGGAAAGACCTGAAAGTATAAGGTTCATCCACTGGGTGAAGCCAGTCAGAACATTGAAATACAAAAGGAACTGCGAAGCGGGCAGCCCTTGGTCCAACGTAAGCTTTATGAGGTACACATAGGCTATTGCGTTTCTAAGGAACGTCATCACCATGTCAACGATGTTGGCTCCAAAGCCAACCATCTCCTGCCTGCCAAGGAACGCCACATGGGCTCTTCTGGAACAGGCGTAAAGTTCCTCTATCCATGCCTTGAGGCCAAACAGCCTTATGTCCTTGGAGAACACCCTATCCATTGAGACATTGCTCAAATAGTGGAGCTTCTTGGCATACCTGTTCAGCTCCTCCCTATGCTTATAGCTCCACTCGTTGGCATTCTTTCGTGCAAAGTAGCTGGCTACCGTAGTTGCAAGGACAAGGGCGACCATCCACAGATTCAGGTTGGAAAGGAGCAGCAGATACACGACAAAGCAGATCACGTTGGAAAGAAGTCCTTCCAAGGTCTTCCATACCGCCTCGGTCGAGTCCTGATTGCTGGAACAGGCGTTCATCGACTTGTCCTGAAGCGTGAAGAAGTCGGAGTCAAGTGTGTTTGGATAGGACGTGTTGGCTATCTTCTCCCCCAAGAGACCTATTATCCCAGACCTGACTTGAATCCTCCCATAAAGAGTGTTCTCTCCAATATATGCCTTGATTGCAGACAACCCAGCTAGAATTCCAACGAACATGGCAATATAGACTATCAATTCAGAGAACGGCACATAGTTTTCTATCTTGGAAAGGAGTACAGGGGACACAAGAACCTCTGCAATGCTGAGACCTGCGGACGAAACAGCCGCAGCCACAAGTAGAAGGACTACGCTTTTGCAGAACCTCCATGACAGACCAACCATAAAGGCGCTGTTCTGCCACATATTGTACTTTGGCTTCTTGTCCTTTCCATCTTTTTCCATAGGAACCTCTCGGAACGCTTTCCAAGCCTATAGTAGCATCCAAATGGAGAATCCGTTGAAAAAGGTGATGAAACGCAGAAATTTGGTGACGAAATGCAGAGCATTCAACAAAACGGCCTGTTTTCTTCAGGTTCAGACCTGCGGAATGAGGATTTCAGTCGTGAACGCCCCGTCCTCAGAGTTGCGGCTAAGGTATCCATCAAGACGCTCCACAATGGCATCCATGCTCACAAGCCCAAAACCATGGCCCTCGCCCTTCGTCGTCTTGAAAAGGCCTCCTACCTTGCGCCTCTTTCCAACCGCCGTGAAATTGGTGAAAGAAATGTAGAGCTGGGTTCCCTTCATGTCCATGTACACGCGTATGAGGCGCTTTTCCGCAGGAAGCTCCATGCTTGCCTCTATTGCGTTGTCGAAAAGGTTCCCAATTATGCGGCACAGGTCTATCTCCGACATCTTGAGCTTCACTGGAATCTGAGCATCCACCACGACCTCTATGCCCTTCGACTTTGCAAGCGAAATCTTGCTGTTGAGGATTGCATCGGCCATGGCGTTGCCGGTCTTCACCACAAGGTCAACGGTGTTCAGATCCGTATCCAGTTTATCAAGGTATTCCCTAAGTCCCTCGTTGTCTCCGTTGGCGGCAAGGACTTTCAAAGCCTGTATATGGTTGCGGTAGTCATGCCTCCAAGCACGCATCTTGGCATACATGTTCTCGACTTCCCGGTAGTGGGTCTCAAGGAGCTCGCTCTGGTAGTCTGCAATGCGCCTGTCGATTCGTCTGTTGAAAAGCCTTGAAAGGAATTTCATGACAACCTCGCCCCTGTCAACCCTGCATTATTATGGCTCTGTTCAGCGTCTCGTATGCGCCACGTGGAATCGAAAGGGCCTTTCCATTGGCAAGAAGCACCTGAGACTTGGTCACACGTCTTACCATCTTGAGATTCATAATGTACGACCGCCCAATCCTGTAGAATCCTTCGCCCAGCTCCTTTTCGAACTCGGCAAGGGTTTTCTTTACAACAATGTCCTGATTTGCATGTATCGTCACATAATTTCCATATACTTCAAGGTATTGGACCTCGTAGATTGGAACACGCACAACTCCTCCACCAAGCTCCAACGTCAATACACGGGCATTCCCCTGAACCTTGGAAGCCGCCTTGTCAAGGACCTCGAAGAGCTTGGATTCTTTCACAGGCTTCATGAGATAGTGCAAAGCCTCCACATCGTAGCCCTCTGAAATGTAGTCGCTGTAGCCCGTGATGAACACTATTTGCACGGCCTTGTCATTGGCTCGCACACGACAGGCAAGCTCCACGCCATCCATCAAACCCATCTCTATATCCAAGAGAAGGATGTCGTATCCACCACCTCCATCGTTCTTGAACAAAAACGACTCGGCACTTGGAAAGACATCCACAACGACATTGGCCTTGCGGGAAGAGGCCCAGCTGCAAAGACACGCCTTCACATAGGAGGAATCCATTTCGTCATCGTCGCATATCGCAACCCTATACGTCATTCTCACCTCCTTGCAATGGTCGTCCCGTCAGTCGAGCACCTTCCATTCTAGCCCGATTCCCCTGTTTTTACAAATCTCAGTCCCTTTTTCCTACAATGGAGACGATTGTCATTACCGCTGCATATAAAACACCGGCAATGGGCCAAATCAACCAGCTTTCCCTAAAGCGTGTCTTGGCGACGGAATCCGCTGCCGGCCAAAACGAATATGCCAGATAGATGGCCGTCACCACAAGCCAATAGACTGTGCTTACTGCACTTGTCACACGACTTGCACTCTTGGATTCCCTTGAGAAGTCGCCTTCTTCCAAAAGCCTTTTCATTGAATTCTCTATGGTGTTTCCATAAACGAAGCACACGCATCCAATGCCTACCAGGATGAACATGAAGCACACGGACAGGACCATAAGGAAGTCATCCACCTCCAATCCACTTGCAACGAAAATTGGAATGACTGAAACGATGCAGAGTATCGTTCCTGCAATGCACAGCCTTGTATAAGTTGGAGCAAATGTGCGCATTCTGTCCCTCAACATCCCTTCGACGCCATACTCCGTCTCAAAGCCCACACCATCCAGAAAAGAGAACTCCTTTGTCCTTGACCAGCATGATATGAAAAGCCCAACTGCTACCGCAACAAGGCCAAACATGGTGCAAAGACCAATTGCGGAGGCAAGGTTCTCGGAGACTCCGCTGTCTGGAACCTCGCTCAAGGCGGCAAGCATCATTAGAAGAACAGGTGACAGTACGCAAAGGAATGTAGCTATAGCCATCCGTGGTGCCATCCTTCTTCTCAACGACAGGTAGTTGGAAGCCTCCTCCATTGAAACGCGGCGGACATCACGGCCTTCTTCGGAGACCGATACGATTGGGTCTTCATCGCAAAGTTCGTCCTTGAGGAGATAGTCGGTGGAAACTCCAAATATACGGCTCATCTGGACTATCTTGTCCATGTCCGGGATCGACTGGGCACCCTCCCATTTGGAAACGGACTGACGTGAAACCCCCAGCTGGTCTGCAAGATCCTCCTGCGACCACCCGGCCTTCTTCCTTAGAGCTATTATCTTGTTTGCCAGAATCATGTGCAAACCTCCTAGTATGAGGAAGCCAGTGAAGCTTCCTCGTGAATCAAAACATCCACAAGATAGCCTTGGACATGGTTGCCCACCACCAAGTCCGCTGTATTTCTTGTCAACCAGCGGTTGCAAATGGTTGCAAGAATACAGAAAACAACGTTTTCATGAATCGTCCACGTCTTTGTCCACGCCTCTCTCCATCAATGAAATCACATGATGCAAAACAGTTCAACCCCAAAGTCCCCAGAGCGGCTTTCCAAAGAGAAATCCCAACGCAAACCCCCTACACAAGAGCCTGCCTCACATACCTGAACGTATTCCCTTTCTCGTCCACAACAACGACAAGCTCCCTATCCGTCGAGGGATTGTAGAACCTATGCACCCCTTCGCTAAGCCTTATGGACGGCATCATGGAATCCTTCACTATGTAGTACGAACCCAAAGCTGATTCACTCACCCACACTCCATTTGGAATCGCGAACTGAGACATATCGAACGGCTTGATGAAAACGACGGAGGACTGGGAAAGCTCTCCATTCATCACATCCCGCAGGAAACGCACCTTGTCCAAGGCTAGAACACCAACGGAATCCGCAGTGGAGGCGCTGCTGGAAGATTCCTGTCCAACGGACTTCAATACCTCCTTCAGAGCCCTGTAGTTGATACCTTTGGTCGAGTCTCTGTCCACATCCATGAGCAATGCCGCTATGTAGCCGTCCTCCTGGCTCATTACGAAGGCGGCATCCGAATCAAAAGGAGTCACGACAGCCCCAAAGGGCCGCATCTCACCCAAAGGGAATGCACAGATGAACACAGTCTCCCCTATTGGAACCTTGATGGAGGCTCTCCGCTCACCAGGTGGAACATAGAGGCTTCTCACCTCGTTGCCGTAGGACCATTTGACGGAGTACCACATTTCCACATCGTTGGAACAGGCTTCCCACGGGTGCTGTGGAATGTCCAGTTCCACGGTCCTGTCGAACAAGGCTGCAGAACACGAAGGGAAGAGAACTCCAATTGCGAAAAGCACCGCAACGACAGCGGCGATGCATACGAAACAAGCAAAAGCGAACCGGAAAGAAATGTTTTTTCGTCTCATACATAATGAATCAAAGAAACCTGTCGTTTCCATTCACGGTTTTCTAAAAATTTTTTACGATTGGGACAGCTTCAACAGCCTGCGGTACTCATTGCGGAACGAGAGCAGAACAGAACGCACCTCATCGCTGCTGTAATCCGCATACGTCCAAGGAAGGCGTTGGAAATCCTTGTTCTGGTAAATAAGGGTCGTCTCCGCATAGATTCCGTCCTTCAAGGGGATGCGGTGCGAACGGTCCTTGCACGTTGCAAGTATGAAACTGGAAAGCGACAGTATGCCGGGGTCCAGGTTAACCCTGCGTCCGGAAGGACTCCCAGCAGGAACGGCGAACGAAAGCTCAAGTTCGTTGGTAGCCGTCTTTATATCAGCAAGGGTCGAAGGGTCCACGAGATTGCGGAACATAAGAAGATACCTCACGGGACGTGAACCCATCTCACCGTCATAGTAATCGGTATAGGAGAAATCCATCGTGGGGCTTGCAAGCTGGATGGGACCAAAGGCATCCTCAAGGACGGCAAGAATACGACCACGCTCGCCCTCAGCGCTCGAAAGCACGCCCATAACCAAAGCGCAGTCCGTATAAGGTCTTGCAATCGCCATAATGCCCTCCAAGGAGTATCAGACCGATACCTCTGAAACTGATTATTTTGCCAAGGCTCTGCAATGTCAACTTGCTTTGAGCCAAAGGAAGGATTATAGTTTAGATATGCCTAAGCTCATCGTCTTTCTAGGTAATCCGGGAATGCAGTACCGTCACACAAGACACAACGCAGGTTGGATGGTATGTGACGCTTTTTCCGCATACAAAGGCATGACCCAAAGCTGGACGACGAAATTCCACGCACAGTACACAAAGCAGGGAGATGCGGTCCTTCTCAAACCACAGACGTTCATGAACGAAAGCGGATTGTCAGTACAGGAAGCCACCAAGTTCTATGGGATAGACTGCAAGGACGTGCTTGTCGTGCACGACGACATAGAACTGCCGTTCAAGAGCGTGAAGATCCAAATGGGCGGAGGCATGGGAGGTCACAACGGACTCAGGTCCGTGAAGACGCACCTAGGGACAGACAGGTTCTGCAGGCTGAGGATTGGGGTTGGAAGACCTCCTGCCTGCATTCAGGTTGCAGATTTCGTCCTTGGACGCTTCTCTCCTTTGGAGGAGAAGGAACTGGAAGATATTCTAAAGCAGGCGTCCAAGGAGATAGAAGGATTCATCAAGAACGGAATCCAATCAAGGTGATACAAGTATGAAGAACAGGGATTTGAGGATTTCAGAGCCAAGCAGAATAGAGATGTCATACGAGAGTCCGGTATTCGAGACATCAAGCAAGATAGGCGTCATGTACAGGCAGGCGCAGGAGCTCACGCACATATACAACGAAAGCCACGACAGGCCGCTGTCTGCGGCCAACGTGCATATATGCGCCGTACTGCACCTCATATACCAAACCGTGATATCGGCATACCTCAAAGGCACGGACTCAGACCCCTTCTCCCGCATCCAGGTTCTTGCCCAGAAGAACGAAGCCTGCAAGGAGGTTCTGGGCTTCTACAACAGGATGTTCCCCACAAAGCTCACGGATCAGCGCTTCGACGGCTTGGACGAAACGGCAAGGGCGTTCTTCGTGCATCAGGTGTTCGAATCCAACCCGGCATTCCTCACGGCTACTGGCAACATGTTCGACCAAAGCACAATGGTTTTCCCTCAGGGAACGAAAGCCCTTACAGGAATGATGGGAAGCTACCTCAAAGGGACATCGTTCATTGAGAACACGGACTCGGACGATCTCTTTTCGTTCCTCACAATGCCGTCCCGCCTGTTCCCGGACTCGCTCATGAAGCAAATGGAGTACATAACGGAGCACTGGGATATGCTGCTTCCAGAAGAGCTGAACACACTCCTTCTAAAGGCCAAAGACTATTTGAGGGAGGAGACGAAACCACACCCCATGGGACCGGGACCAGGCCCAATGGAGATTCCAAGCTTCAAAGACGAGGACCAGGACTTTGAAATGTTCACTCCGGACAAGAACTGGATGCCAAACGTGGTCATGATGGCAAAGAGCACTCTGGTGTGGCTAGACCAGCTGTCAAAGAAATACGAAAGGGACATATCCCGCCTCGACCAGATTCCGGACGAGGAGCTGGACTACCTGAGCGACAGCGGCTTCACGGCACTGTGGCTCATTGGACTTTGGGAGAGAAGCCCCGCCTCCAAGAAGATAAAGGTGCTGTGCGGAAACCCTGACGCCGAGTCGTCAGCCTACTCCCTCAAAGGATATGAAATCTCCTCCCGCATTGGAGGTTGGCAATCGTTGTACAACCTCAAGAAGAGGTGTTGGGAGCGTGGCATTAGGCTTGCAAGCGACATGGTTCCAAACCACACAGGAATAGACAGCGACTGGATGATGGAGCACAGCGACTACTTCATCCAGCAGTCATACCCACCGTTTCCATCCTACACGTACAACGGCCCCAACCTGTCGGACAACCCGGACATAGACATAAGGATAGAGGACCACTACTACGACAGGACGGATGCCGCCGTCACATTCCGCAGAGTCGACCGCCGCACAGGCGAGACTTCGTATATATTCCATGGCAACGATGGTACAACAATGCCTTGGAACGACACTGCACAGCTCGATTTCCTCAACCCAACCACAAGAGAGGCTGTCATTCAACAGATTCTTGAAGTTGCAAGGAACTTCCCCGTCATACGTTTCGATGCCGCAATGACTCTTGCAAAGCGCCACATCCAAAGGCTGTGGTATCCAAAACCAGGCACGGGCGGTGACATTGCAGGAAGGATTCCATACGAAATGACGGACGAGGAGTTCAACAGAATGATTCCCAACGAATTCTGGCGCGAGGTCGTGGACAGGATATCACAGGAGCTGCCTGACACCCTGCTAATAGCGGAAGCATTCTGGATGATGGAAAGCTATTTCGTCAGGACTCTTGGAATGCACAGGGTCTACAACAGTGCCTTCATGCACATGATAAAGAACCAGGACAACGCAAAGTACAGGGAAATGATAAAGTCCACCATTGCGTTCGACCCTGAAATCCTCAAACGCTATGTGAACTTCATGAACAACCCCGACGAAGACACTGCAATAGCCCAGTTCGGCGATACGGACAAGTATTTTGGAGCATGCACACTGCTTTCAACCATGCCGGGTCTGCCAATGTTCGGACACGGACAGATAGAGGGCTTCAGAGAGAAGTACGGCATGGAATACCAAAGGGCCTACTGGGACGAAAAGCCAGACGAAAGGCTCATAGCCGAGCATAGAAGAAGGATATTCCCTCTTCTCAAGATGCGAAGGCTCTTCTCAGAATCCAAGAACTTCCAGCTCTTTGATGTACACCGCGAAGACGGAAGCACGGCGGAATCGGTCTTTGCGTATGTGAACGGCGACGACAACCAAATGGCGCTTGTCCTGTACAACAACCAATACGACCACGTGGACGGAACCATAACGGAATCGGCCCCCAAGCTGGTGCGAAACGGCGAGGAGAAAAGCCTTGAAACGGTGTCGCTTGCAAAGAGCCTAAGGCTTACGAGGGGTGTGAGGCGCTATGTGATATACAGGAACTTCAACGATGGGCTGTACCGCATAATGCCTTCTGTGAAGCTGTACGAGGAAGGCCTAAAGGTATCGCTCAACGGCTACGAGACCATGGTCGTCACGAACATCTATGAGATTGAGGATATAGACGGGATATACCAGAAGCTCTACGAAAAGATGGGTAGCCGTGGCATGGAGAGCATAGAGCATGAAATGCAAATTCTCTACCTTGGACCGTTCTTCGAGGCGGTGGATCCAATCAGAAGCCAGAAGTTCGCAAAGGATCTCAGAACCATCCTCAACGGAACCTCCACAAGCGCCAACAAGAAAGGCATAATGCAGACCCTTGGAACATGCTACACCTATATGGACGAGCTGACAGGCCTGTTCGAGAAGATAGGCCTTCACCCAAGACGCATGAAAGCGCAGGTCATACTCGATATGGTCAACACGCTCGAAGCCATCTGCAGAAGAAAACCATTCCAGAACGCAAACCTCATCCTTGACGACATGCTTGCAACCGTGGTATCAGCAGCCTTACTTGAAATGCCATTCATAAACCCCGATGGCACAGGGCTTGCAGAATCCTTCGAGATAGCCCGCACGCTTCAGCTGGACAGACTCTTTGGAGTACAGCCGTCCGTTGCTTTCCGGTGCGCCATACTAAATGCCTCCAAACCCAAGGAAATGGAGGAGCTTTTGTGCAACAAGACCTTCCAGATGCTCATTGGATGCAACGAATACCAAGGGGTGCGCTGGTACAGAGGCGAAGCGTTCCAGGAGTGCATGTACCTCAACGTCCTGTCACAGGCCATGCAATGCATGGACAAAGGAGCAGACAAAGGTGTGGATGCGGACGAATGTACGAAGGAGAGCGAAAAGGAACTGAGGAAATGGCTTGACCGCAGCAATCAGGCGCAGTATAGGCTGGACAATCTCATGGAGGGGACACACTGCTAGACAACTGCAACAAGTTGGAAATATAATCCAGAATATGAAGACCTGGTTGACATATCTGGCTGCAGCTGCAATGGGACTCGCCTTTCAGGTGACGTTCAAAGAAAGCTCCTTTTTCTATTCATCCGTGAATTTCATAGCATCCATCGTCTCAAAGCTGGGTGTGTTCATCGTGTTCCCTTTGGTTTTCTTCGCAATGACGGCAGGAACCTCGTCCCTTGCAAGGAAGAAAGGTGGAAACGGCTTCGTTTGGCTGTCTTCCTTTTTCTGGAGCCTTCTGACAACCGTTGTCATGACAGTCTCTGCGGCGCTTCTCTTCAGGCTGGTACCAGCAGCCTTCCCCACAGAGCAGTCCACTGCATCAGGTGCCAACGCAATAAGCGCAATGCAGGATTCGTCCCTGTTCAATGCTTTCTCAGAGCTTACGTCAAGCAGACTCGTCCTTGCGAATCCACTTTCCACGAATGCATTTCTCAACCTTGTGAAATCAAGCGACAGCCTGTTGCCTGTGATGTTTCTTGCCTTGGTCATGGGTTATGCTACAAGACCCACAAGCGAAGTGATGCGCCCTGCATACCAGGTGCTCAACTCAATGAGCGAAGCAATGTTCAGACTTGCAAGACAAACCGCCAGAGTCCTGTGGATCGCCGTTTTCTTCATTGCAGGGACATGGTTCGAGACACTATGGCTCAACGGGACGGTCTTCGCTTCATGGCGTTTCATAACGATGCTCTGTATCATAGGGTTTGGAACGTTTTTGATAGTCGTTCCACTGATATACGCCATTGCAACGGGATTCAAGAGAAACCCCTACAGACAAATCATCAGGCTTCTTTCAGCAGCCACAGCAGCGTTCTTCTCAGTGAACAGTCTGTTTGCACTTCCTGCACTCTACACTGACTGCAGGATAAACCTGGGGATTCGCAAGAACGTGGTCTCCACATCGCTTCCAATACACAACGTCCTGACCAAGGGCGGCAGCGCAATGATGGGTACGCTTTGTTCATGCGCCCTTGTATTGGCGGCAAGCGGAACCATGCCGTCTGCAACCCAGACCATTACCATAGCGCTTGCATGTACAGCCGTAAGCTTTGCAAGCAGCCTCCATGCAGGATATGAAGTGCTGTTCTGTGAATCATGCGCACTTGGCCTCATAGGGGCGGACGTCTCCAACGGCACAGCATCCTTGATTGGGATGCTTCCACTTGTAAACGGAATCGCCCTGCTGTTCGATACGATGCTCTCAGGCCTTGGCACGAGCTTCACGGCCTGCAACCTCAACGCGGACTGCAACATAGTCGAAGAGGACACCGTATAAGGATACAACAATAAGGATACAACACCATGAGAAGCAAATTACTGAAGATTCTTATCCTCATAGTTCAGATCATCATGATGGGTGTGTGTGGAGCAATAGCAGCAAGAGGCTTCTTTCTTGCACAGGACATATGGCAGGAGCTTCCGTTCATACAATCCGTGGCCAGAATAGGTATGCTTCTCGTGTTCACGATAAGCTACTACAGAAGCTGCCTGTCTGGAGGCAGTCCTGAGAATATCTTCATGGTATGCTTCCTTTTCTCAGCATCGCTTGCAGAGATAAGGGTGTTCAATGACTTTGCGAACCTCACAGGGATAAGCCTAATGTCGCTTATGGTGCTCTCAAGGATATCCATATTCGCGGTCATGGCCATGCTGCTCTCCCTAATAGGATCAGGGCTCTATTTCCAGAACAACGAATACGGCGCAGTCTCTCTCTACTCCTGGATAGGCCTTGCAGGTGCGCTTTTCATGGGGCTTCTTCTTCCGGCACCGCTTTCGTTCGAGAACCTTTGGAGGATGAACCCCTCGTTTTGGATATTTACAATACTCAGCGCAGTCGCCGCTGTCGTCAATATACTGCTCCTCTTCACAGAGGCTCCTGGAGCCGGAACCGTTAGGCTTCTTGCTTCCGTGATTCTGGATGCAAGCATCTTCGCAACCTACTTCTTCAACATCTCGTACTCCAATCTCATTGGTACTAGCCTGTTCGTGGCCGGTTGCCTAATCAATACGATCGTATTGACAAGGAACACCATAAGACTGTAGTCATTGGAGACTCCCGCAAGGTTGCAGTTTTGGAGAGAATATGAAAATTGGACAATTTGGAGAATCCTTCATACCCGTATTCGATGGTGTTGGAAGAGTCATGAAGGCCTATGCAGAGACCATGTCTGCAAGAGGCAACGAAGTATATGTCATAGCACCTATGTACGATGCAGGCTACAGGGGCCAGTATCCGTATGAAATAGTGGACTTCATCTCATTCAAGATGTCCCACAAACTCCCTTACAGGATAGGACTCAAGACGTTCGACAGACACTTCGTGACAAGAATGAAGCAAGTGAATCTTGATATATGCCATGTACATGGTCCGGCATTTGCAGGGAACATTGGAATACATTATGCAAAACGCAAAGGAATCCCAGTCGTAGGTTCCTTCCACACGAAGTTCTACGACGACATCCTTGAAGTGACGAAGATGAAGTCCGTAGCAAAGGTGGGAGCCAAGATGGTGGCCGATTTCTACAGCCACTGCGATGAAGTGTGGGCTGTATCCGAGGGAACAGGAGAGACACTCAGAGAATATGGATACAAAGGCAAGGTCGTCGTTATGCCCAACGGCACCAACAAGAGAGTCCTCAACGTGGAGAAGGTTCCGGAAGTGCGGGCGAAGTACGGAATAAATGACGACAAGCCAATGATACTGTTCGTTGGACAGATAAACTGGAAGAAGAATCTGAAGCGCGTAGTAGAGTCCTGCGGTCTCTTGAAGCAGCAAGGCATAGACTTCCAGCTCGTCATGGCAGGCCAAGGCCCTGATGAAAAAGGAGTCAGGGACCTAGCTCAGAAATGCAACATAACACAAAACCTAATCATGACTGGACATCTACAGGACTTCGAGACCTTGGACTGCCTCTACAGCATGGCGGACCTCTTCCTCTTCCCATCCATATACGACAACGCACCAATGGTTCTTAGGGAAGCGGCAGCCCAGAGAACGCCAGGCCTCGTAGTGGAAGGCTCCTGCGCCGCAGAGGTGATACAGGACGGCATAAACGGCGTACTTGGAAAGGACACCAACGAGAGCATTTGCGAAAAGATAAAGCAATTCCTTGCTCTGCCTGAATCTGAGAAGTCCAAAATGGGGGGGGTAGCATACGACACCATACCCATCCCATGGGACGGACCTCTCATGGACACCATCCTAGGCCGATATCAGAATCTCATAGACATCTACAAAACCAAGAGAAGGTAAAGAATCCTTCAAGACCGATATCCTTGAGCCTCTTTTGTTTTGAGACCTCGTTTCATGCAGGTACATTTGGATATGCACAAAAGAGAGCCTAAAATGAAAGCCCTATCGTTGTTTGGAAGATGGAGACGAAAAAGAAGATCCCAATCCTTGAAAAAAGCAGAGAAGAGCCTGTACCATACAAGAGAAGAAGGAGATGAGACCATGAGAGCTTTGATTCTAAGCGCCAACACCGGTGGTGGACACAATTCATGCGCAAAGGCCATAAAGGAAGTCTTCATTGCACATGGCGACACCTGCGATATAGAGGATTGCCTTGAGTTCATCTCAAAGGGAGTATCCAAAAGCATATCTGACGGCCACATATTCCTCTACAGGCACGCCCCTGCCCTCTTCCAAGCTGGCTACAGGGCAATAGAGAACAACAAGACGACCATGTTCCAGGAGAACTCCCTCATATTCAAGTTCTTCGCCCTTGGAGCGGAGAACCTGTACGAGCTCATAAGCACAATGGACTATGACACGGTGATATGCACACACCTGATTGGAGCCATGATGCTTACAGCTATGTTGAAGAAACATCCACTTCCAATCGTCACCTGCCACATTTCCACCGACTACGACTGCAGTCCAAGCACAGCGGACAGCGACCTTGACTTCTACTTCATACCAGACAAACGTCTCATGGATGAATTTGTGAAAGCAGGAATCCCCAAAGAAAAGGTTTTCCCAAGTGGTCTTCCAGTAAGAAAGGAATTCTACGAACATAGGGACAAGGCCCTGGCAAAGGAGGAAATAGGACTTCCAAAGGACCATGAACACCTTCTTGTCATGTGCGGCAGCATGGGAGGAGGACCAATTCCAAAAGTAGTGAACATGTTCTCTGAAAAGCTCAAGGACGACCAGGAGATGACCATCGTATGCGGATCAAACAAAGCCCTCTACGACAAAATCACAGAAAAGCACTCCGGAGCCAGGAACATACACATAATTGGCAACACCAATGAAGTTCCAAAACTCATGCAGGCAGCGGATCTTCTCTTCACAAAACCAGGAGGACTGAGCACCTCGGAGGCATATGCAGCGAAACTTCCAATGGCATTCTTCAATTTCATTGGATGCTATGAAACGGACAACCTGAACTTCTTTGTAAAGCTTGGAGGAGCAATGTCAAAGGAAGACCCTCAGGAACTTGTGGATGCGACATTGGAGCTTCTTTCAGACCCTGAAAGACTCAAGGCCATGTCAAACGCTTTGGCTGAGGCCTCAAAGGACAAGCCAATCCCAGAGGACTACATCTACGAAGTCCTACGCAAAGCCCATGAAAACAGGAAATAACTAGACGTAAAAGTTTCTTCTTTTTTTTGTTTTTTGGACCTTTCGGAAGAAAATTTTCTTCATCCATCGGCTTTTTCTCGTTTTAGGAAGAAAAGTCAAATGGACTGTCATGCAACAACGCACTTATCCTAGCAGGTGCTTCGACATCTCAAGGATCAAGGAGGGAACCACTTTGACTTCGTTTCTGTCATACGTTACAAGCCCGTTGGTCTCCTGCTCTACGTCTGACAGCTGCGTGTATATGGCGGCGGCAAGTCCCTTGGCCTTTGCAGGGATTATCTGCTTGTCGTAGAGCTTCACGATGGCTTTCGTAAGCTCCTCTTTGGAGTGGCATTTCTTGTAGACGAATCCTTTTTTTGCAGTCGTATTGGTGTCATAGCCATAGCCGCCAAACTCGGTGAGAATCACGCAGCGCCCCTTGCGGTCCTTGTGGAACCTGTAGGGCTTGAAATAGACATGAAGGCTTTTGAAATCACCAATGCCTTGGTCCTGCCAACCAGAGGCGTGGTCTATGGTTCTGGTACCGTCAAGCTTTTCCATGTTTCCAACGATCCTTGCAGAGTCGAACTGACCCCACCCTTCGTTGAAAGGAACCCACATCGCAAGAGAAACCACATTGAAAAGATTCTTCACCGTATCGTAGGCTTCAGCCTCCCATACGTCACGCTCATGTGAGTCCATCCTTGCAAAGAGGTCGTATCTGTCATCCTTCAGATGAGAGCCAAAGACCAAAGGAAGAGAGATCGTTGCCAGTCTATACTTTCCACCCCCAGATACCATGTCCTGCCATACAAGCATACCCAAGCGGTCGCAGTGGTAGTACCATCTCAAAGGTTCTATCTTTATGTGTTTTCTAAGAGTATTGAAGCCCAAGCTTTTGGCAAGCTTTATATCGTTGACAAAATCCTCATCGCTCTTTGGGGTATAGTATCCATCCTTATAATAGCCCTGATCAAGTAGTCCATGATGGAAATAAGGTTTTCCATTCAATTTCAGGACATTGTTTCCTTTTTCATCCGTACCAACACCAAAAGTCCTGAGCCCCACATAGCCATGTATGCAGTCGCAAAGGGACGAAGGCTCAAGGACATCGGTCTTGAGGGTTATCGTGAAATCGTATAGGAAAGGATCCTCCGGCGACCATGGGTGCGGGTTTGGAATGTCGATGCGTGTGCACTCACCTGTGCAAAACTCAAAAGAGGAATTCCCTTCAAAGGAAAGAGAGGCTGGAATGTGCCGGGCATCGTTTGTGAAAACCTCAATGGAGAAGCCTGTCAAATCAGGAACCACCTTGTAGCCCGTTATATACGTACGCGGAACCTTCTCCATCCAAACCGTCTGCCAAATGCCGCTTGTCTTTGGGTACCATATCCCTCCTGGCTCGCTGCTCTGCTTGCCGCGTGAGATCTCCTTTGCATCTCCAGGGTCCTGGACCATGACATCCAAATCGAATTCGCGAGATGAAACCTCCACAGAGAACGGAAGGTATCCGCCTATATGTTCAAGCACCTGTCTGCCGTCTATGCGTACAATGGCCCTGTAGTCCACAGCTCCAAAGTGGATGAAAAGCCTCTCTTTGGAGAAATCCACGTCCTCTGGAAAGCTCACATGCCGGCTGTAGCACATCGTTTCATGGGCCTGAAGGGTTCTTCCTACTCCGCTGAATGCACTTTCAGGCGAGTATGGAACCAACACGGTGTATTCCTTTGCATCCTTTCCATCCGATATGAACTTCAACGTCCACCTGCCGTTGAGGCACATATAGCTGTCTCTTGCCATTTGCGGACGCGGATATTCGCAAAGCGGAATTCTGTTCTCTATATCCATCATTGAAACCCTCCGTATAAGATGATATCACAATCCGTGACTGAAGCAAGCTCAGTGCTTTCTATAACATTCTATAGCGTCCTACAGCGCCATACTCCGCCATACAACGCCCTGCTCCGCCGATCAGCGCCATACTGTGCCACACAACGCCACACAACGCCACACAACGCCCCTCACAGACCCAACCCCCAATTGAAAAACACTCCCTTTTGAATGATAATCCCTGTAGGCGCCCACCTAGGAACCGCCAAAACGCACCCAATGGAGGGCCAAATGCGACTATTCCTACTTCCATCGTCGTTCAAAGGCGAGCATGACAAAATACACTCCCTGGAGATTGCAGGAAAGGAATACAACTACCTTGTGAACGCATTGAGGCTCAAGGAAGGCCAAAAGATAATGGGCCGGGACCGCAGCGGAGCACTTTGGGATCTGACGATAGACGAAATATGCAACGGACACTGCAAACTCACAGCAGAACCAACGCAGGAAGCCATCGAATACACAGACGCACTCCCCCAGCAAAGGCCACTCAAACCCATAGTCCTATACCAATGCCTACCAAGGGGCCGCAAGACCGATGACATTGTGAAAAGGGCCACAGAGGCTGGCGTACAGGCTATAGTCCTCGTCAAAAGCCGCAACTGCGTTGCAGACATATCGGGAAAGGAGAGCTCAAAGCTTTCACGCTACGATGCAGTCATAAAGGAAGCGATACAGCAAAGCGGTTCAGTCGTTCCAACAACGGTGGAGGGACCAATAGACATATCCAAGATACCAGAGGACCTCAAAAGGAGAGCCAACGGAAGCCCAACTCTAGGGCTTGTCCTACACCAGTGCGAACTCGAAAAGGACCAGAGCGACCTTTTGGGTACGGTCAAAGGATTCGAAGGGACAACAGCCATCGTAGTGGGGTCGGAGGGTGGCCTCACAAACGAAGAATGCAACAAACTGCTACAGGCGGGATTCAAAGCTATCTTGCTTAAAACAAACATTTTAAGATGTGAAACAGCCTCTATATACGCAATTGGAGCAATTCAGACCATTTTGGAGTCAACCTGTTCATAACTTGTGCATAACCTATGTGCAAAACCATAGCTGAAAGCCTTTCAAAGAAGATCAAAACACTTAAAAACCTATATAACTTTTAAACAGCTACACACCTTGTATATTTACAACAACTATTTATAATATAAGAAATTACATTACACTTTTTGTTTGATTAGTACCAAGGTAGGAATGATTAGAAAACATACCCGAACCCACTTATAGACAGGGTTTGCACAAGAAGCCCAAAGAGTTGTGCACAACTTGTGCAATAGTGTGTGTAATTATTGCCGTACCGCAGGCTTTTTCTTTGTAAATACTGAAAATAAAGGAACTCCCCTCTCGTTCATACAAAAAAGGCAGGGACACTATGGCCCCTGCCAAATCCAAAAAACTAGAAAACCATGGAACTACAAGAAGTCCAACTACTTCAATTTCTTTCAGTCTTCCAAAAGATACTCGTATGCAGCCTTGCAAGCAGGATCGTACTCGATGTCAGCCAAAGGCCTCTCCTCCGTCGTCATCCTAGCGTAGTACTCGTTCCTTGCAAGGACCTGAAGAACCTCGGCTCTGATTCCCGTATAGGAGAACTCATCGACGAATTTTGAAACGTTCTGTGCAGTGTAGTCAGGATTGGAATCCACGAACTCTTCAATCTTGGTCCCATTCAAAAGCTCCGAATAGGCTTCCATTTCATCGTCCTGGACCACAAGGGACTCCACTTCAATGTCTGGAGAGACACCTTCTCCCTGTATCGTATCACCGCTTGGAGGAACGAAGCTTGCAACCGTAATGGAAGTATAGCCATCACCAAACGATGAAATCTGCTGCATGACACCCTTTCCGTATGTTGTTGCACCAATGAGAACCGCCCTTCCATTGTCACGCATCGTGGAGGAAAGGATCTCTGCAGAACTTGCAGTGCCTTCGTTTATGAGGATTGCAACCTTGACGCTAGGATCCACTATAGTCCCTTCGCTGGATTTATAGACGACATTCCTGGAAGTGTCTTTGTATGAAACGGAAAGAAGCTTCTTGCCGCTTATGAACATATCGGCTATTGAAAGCGTAACGTCCACATCTCCGCCAGGATTGTCCCTAAGGTCTATTATGAGGCTCTTCATGCCCTGAGAGTCCAAATCCTCCAAGGCCTCGTTCACGGCAGAGAGGGTGTTCTGGGAGAATTCAAGGATCCTAAGGTACGCCACGGAATCATCAACCATCTCGTATTCTACAGTAGGAACGGTTATAACCTCACGAGTGAGGGTAAGTGTGAACGATGACGACTTCCTCTTTATGGTGATGTCAACTGTGGTTCCTACCTCACCCTTCATCTTGGCAGCACATTCGTTGGCCGTCATTTCATCGACAGGCTCTCCGTTGATGTGCGTTATCATATCCCCTGCAATGAAACCAGCCCTGGAGCTTGGTGTATTGGGGAACACCTGTGTTATGTTGCAGTACAGAGTGCTCTCGTCATCGGGGTTCTGGTATTCAAGGTATGTCTTGGAGAAGTATATTCCAAGCCCACCGTAGACCCCCGTCAGCTGTTCCTCGTAGTCGGAAGAATCGTCCGATGTTATGTAATATGTGTACTTGTCGTCCAAGGCATCGAAAAGAGCCGTGGCCATTGCATCGTATACGGCGTCGTAGTCGATGTCATAGAGGAAGTTCTTGTTCACATACTGGTACAGCCTCTCCAGCGAAGCCATGTCCCTTGAAATGATTTCAGCACCCACCGCTGCAGAAGGCTGCTGGGAAACCTTTCCGCTGTTCGAAACGTTCTGAACGCTCTGATACTGCTGATTTCTCAGAAGGTTCTCGAAGATGGCCTGGTCCTCAGGAGACCCGTTTGCAAAGACAAGTCCTGTAAAGACCGCCGCAATCAAAAACAAAACCAATGTTCTCTTCATGACTGCAATATACAACATTTTCGCCAAATGAGGCACTCAACAACGGCTCAAATGCGGCAAACGTCACAAAAACAACATATTTTCCAAGTTCAGGGACAACTCCAATTCCAAAGGAACTTCCAACCTCCCGCAAACCCGGTTTTGCAAGCTCCTCTCTATTCACGCTTTCACTGTAATATGGTAGAATCCAGCCATGTTGATGTATGTGGATTTCCCCAAATGGATTTCGCCGTTTGTGATTCCTTCGCTGCCGGTAAGATGGTACGCAGTCATGTATCTGCTTGCCTTTGGAACCTGCTACATCCTGTTCAGGCGCCAATGCGACAAGGAAGGCGCGCTGAACCACATGGACTACGACACATCCCTTACGCTCTTCTGCTACACCATAGGATTCCTCCTAATTGGTGCAAGGCTTTTCTCAACCCTGCTCTATGACGGCTCGTGGTACTATTGGACACATCCATGGATGATATTCTGGCCGTTCAGAAACGGAAGGTTCATTGGACTTCCAGGCATGAGCTACCATGGAGGTGTGGTGGGCGCAGTCTTTGGAGGATGGCTGTTTGCAAGAAAGTACAAATACAGACTCCTGGACCTATCGGACACGGTCATAGCGGGAATCCCTCTTGGATATACATTTGGAAGGCTTGGCAACTTCATAAACGGGGAACTGTGGGGGCGTGTAACCGGCACATCATACGGAATGGTGTTTCCAGAAGCACCATCCTTCTCTACAACGATATCCTGGGTAAGGGACATTGCAGACAAAATAGGCATGCAGTACATAGAAGGAGACATCGTAAACCTGCCAAGACATCCTTCTCAGCTGTACGAAGCCTTCTTCGAGGGAATCTTCCTGTTCCTAATGCTCTGGTTCATAGTGAAACCTTTGGCAACCAAGCACAAGGACGAACACGGACCAGGAATGATTACAGGAGCGTACTTCGTAGACTATGGAGCAATACGCTTCGTACTGGAGTACTTCAGGGAGCCGGACAGCCAGCTTGGGTTCATAATAAAGCTTGGAAAGGAATGGGAGCCAACGGCGCTGTTCAAATCGGTGCTCAACATATCGCTTGGACAAATCCTGTGCCTAATCATGGTTATTGCAGGGATCGCAATCATCGTATATGCAAAGAAATCCGCACCAACAACATACAAACCAACGAAACACAAACCAACGAAAGGCAAAAAGTAAAACGAGGAAAATAGAATGAAAATCGATGAGAAAGTAAAGCTGCTCAGAGATGAGATGAAGAAGTCTAGGCTCAGCGCCTGGATAGTCAACGGTACGGATCCGCATGAAAGCGAATACGTAAGCGAAAGATGGCAGGCCAGAAAATGGCTAAGCGGCTTCACAGGAAGCGCTGGAACCGTCATAGTGACAAAGGACAAGGCCATGATATGGGTCGATTCCCGCTATTTCGTGCAGTGCGCAGCGCAGATCAAAGGCACATGCTTTGAAATGAGGAAACTCAACGGCCCTGAAGCCTCAAGCCCAATCGAATTTCTCACAAGCGAATTCAAGGACAACGAAAAGGTTGGAATCTCCGCAGAAACCCTCATGGTGGCCGCAAACGAAAACTACAAGGAGCATGGAATCAACATAGTCCCAACGGACGACATCCTTGACGCAATATGGAAGGACCGCCCGGCAATGCCTGACTACCCGGTCGAACGCATGCCAGACGATATATGCGGCGAGACACCGTCCCAGAAAATCGCACGGATCAGGGAAGCCGCCACCAAGAACGGAGAGGACTACAACCTCATTTCAAGCCTTGACGACATAGCCTGGATACTCAACCTAAGAGGCAGCGACATAGAGGACACCCCAGTCTTCATGGCCCACCTCCTCATAGGGCCCACCACAGTCAAGCTCTTCACTCCCCCACAGCGCTTCTCCAAAGTACAGCCCGATGTCTTTGAGCTTTTCGACTACGACGGCATAGTCCCGGAACTCGAATCCCTTCACGACTGCACGGTGAGGATGAACCCCCACAGAATAAACATGAAGCTCAAGAACGCGTTGGACAAGGCTTCAAACGTGAAGATATCATGCGGACGCGAGTATTCCACAGACTTCAAAGCCTGTAAGAACGAAGCGGAGCTCGAAGGAATGAGGACCGCCCATATTCTGGACGGTGTCGCTTTGGTTAACTTCCTTGCCATGGTCAAGCGAAACGAATTAGACTTCACGGAGCTTTCCATCTCCCAGGCCCTTGAAGACGAAAGAGCCCTGGAAGAGGACTACCTTGGACCGTCGTTCTCAACCATAGCAGGTTTTGGCGACCACGGAGCTGTTGTGCACTACAGTGCAACCGAGGAGACGGACAAGGCAATAGAGGGCAACGGACTTCTCGTTCTGGATTCCGGTGGACAGTACACATGCGGCACCACGGATGTGACAAGGACCTTGCTGTTTGGAGAAGCCACCCAGGAACAGAAGGAAGACTACACATTGGTCCTCAAAGGACACCTTGCACTATGCTCCCAAGTATTCCCAAAAGGAACAGCAGGCGTACAGCTGGACATCCTTGCACACCAGTTCCTATGGCAGAGAGGCATGAACTACTTCCACGGTACAGGCCATGGAGTTGGATTCAGGCTCAGCGTACATGAAGGGCCTCAGAGGATATCCGCAGGCTTTGGCTCTGAAAGGCCAGTGTCCCTTGAAAAGGGCATGGTCGTAAGCGATGAACCGGGCCTCTACAAGGAAGGCAAGCACGGCATAAGGATAGAGAACCTCATAGCAGTCGTACCTGCAATGACGACGGAGTTTGGAGAGTTCTACACATTCGAGGTCCTCACCGCCTGCCCTTACGAAAGGGACCTTATATGCAAGGACATGCTTACGGAAAACGAAATATCTATGACAGACGAGTACCACAAGTGGGTCTACGAAGTCCTGAAGGACCTTGTTGACGAAAGCTCCCTTGACTACCTCAAGGAAGCGACCAAACCACTATGAAGCTTTGCCGTTGGCAATGGCTGACATTATATTCGAGATGTCAGGTTCGATTGGACGAGACACAATAATATAAGAGGAAACTGAAATGGTTGAAAAACTTGCAAAGACTGGAAAGATAGAGAGAAAAGGACCTGTCGTCCTTCTCATCATGGATGGAGTTGGATTTGGCAAATATGCAGACGGCGATGCCGTGAAGCAGGCCATGACGAAGAACCTTGACCACCTTATGGAGACATGCCCATGGACGAAGCTCAAGGCTCATGGAACAGCTGTTGGACTTCCATCAGATGCAGACATGGGAAACTCAGAGGTAGGTCACAACGCAATGGGCTGCGGAAGGGTTTTCTCCCAAGGTGCAAAGCTTGTGGCATCATCCATTGAGAGCGGCTTGATGTTCAAAGGCGACACATGGAAGAAACTTGTGGCCAACGTCAAGGACAACGATTCCACAATGCACTTCATTGGCCTTTTGAGCGATGGCAACGTCCATAGCCACATAAAGAACCTCATGGACATGATAGTCGAGGCAAAGAAGGAAGGAGTCAAGAAGGTCCGTGTACATGCCCTTTTGGACGGAAGAGACGTAGGAGAGACGTCAGCCCTTGACTATTTCGACCCGTTCGACAAGTTCCTCAAGGACCTTTCGACAGACGGCTTCGATGCCAGAATAGCATCCGGTGGTGGTAGAATGGTCATAACAATGGACCGTTACAACGCAAACTGGGACATGGTCAGGAAAGGATGGGAGACCCACGTCCTTGGAGAAGGCCGCTACTTCGACAACGCACATGACGCCATCACAACCCTTAGACAGGAAACCGGTGCAATAGACCAGGACCTCCCTCCATTCGTGATTGCAAAGGATGGAAAGCCTGTTGGAACCATAGAGGACCACGACAGCGTGATACTGTTCAACTTCAGAGGCGACAGAGCGCTTGAAATCACAAAGGCGTTCGAAGCCAAGGACCTCAAGGAGTTCGACAGAAAGCGCGTACCAAATGTGGAGTATGCAGGAATGATGGAGTACGATGGAGACCTGCACGTACCTCACCAGTACCTTGTGAACCCACCTTCGATCGACAGGACAATGGCTGAATACCTCTGCGCATGCGGCGTAAAGCAGTTCTCCATCTCAGAGACCCAGAAGTTCGGACACATCACCTACTTCTTCAACGGAAACAAGAGCGGCAAGTTCGACGAGAAGCTTGAAGAGTACGTCGAGATTCCATCAGACATCGTACCTTTCGAGCAAAGACCTTGGATGAAGTGCGCAGAGATCGCTGACCGCGTAATCGAGGAAGTCGAAAGTGGAAAATGGCAGTTCATAAAGATGAACTTCCCAAACGGCGACATGGTTGGACATACAGGAGTGTTCGAAGCAGTGGTATGCTCAATGGAAGCCCTTGACCTCCAGATTGGAAGGATTGAGGAAGCCGTCCGCAAGGCAGGTGGAATCCTCGTAATCACTGCTGACCACGGCAACGCAGACGACATGATAGAGCACAACAAGAAAGGAGAGGCATCCCTCAAAGCCAATGGAGAACCAAAGGCCAAGACAAGCCACAGCCTCAACCCAGTGCCATGCATCATCTACGACCCATGCTACAACGGCGAGTACTCGAAGGAACTTGCACAGGGCCTTGGAATCAGCAGCATAGCAACGACATGCATAGAGCTTCTTGGCTATGAAAAGCCAGAAGGCTACGATCCATGCATCGTGAACTTCAACTGATTTCAATTGAAAATAGACAGCCAAAGGTTTAAACTACCCCCATGGCATCCAAGACAGGCAAGGTTTACGGAATTGGAAATCCCCTCATCGATGTGATTGTAAACGTCGATGACGAGGATCTTGAAAAACTGGGACTCTACAAGGGAACCATGAACCTCATATCACTTGAGAAAAGGCTCGAGCTCACGAACTTCATAAAGACCAAGAAGGAGCCAAAGTTCTCCTGTGGTGGTTCGTGTCCAAACACCGTCATAACCCTTGCCTCGCTTGGAATAGAAACCACCCTTGGCGGCAAAGTTGGCTCCGACGAATACGGAGACATCTACAAGGAAAGGCTCGCATCGCTTGGAGTCAAGGACAACCTTGAAAGGTCATCCAACGTGACAGGCTCTTCCATTATCCTCATCACACCAGACTCAGAACGCACGATGAACACCTACTTGGGAGCCAACAGGGACTATAATCCCGATGATGTCGTGGAGGACGAAGTCCGCAAGGCCGATTTCTTCCATTTCACAGGCTATATGTGGGACACCCCAAATCAGAAGGAAGCCGTGCGAAAAGCAATGGATATAGCAAAGGCCAGCGGTGTTCGCATCTCGTTCGACGTAGCGGATCAGTTCGCAGTAGGCCGCTACAGGGATTCCTTCCTCGAACTTGTGCAAGACAGCTGCGACATAGTGTTCGCCAACAAGGAAGAAGCACGTGTCATGTTCGACAACTACGACCCATACGAATGCTGCAAGAGCATGGGAAAGCTGTGCGAAACCGCAATAGTCAAGAACGGCAAGAAAGGCTCCTTCATAAGCTACAAACGTGAAATCCACGAAATTCCAGTCATGGGGCCAGAGACCCCTGTGGACACAACAGGAGCTGGAGACACCTACGCAGCGGGCTTCCTCTACGGACTTTGCAAAGGCATGGACATAGTTGAAAGCGGCCTTGTCGCATCAACCCTTGCAGGACAGATAATCAAGCAGACAGGAGCCCAGTTCTCCCCCGAAAAGTCAGCCCAACTCAAAGCCTACTTGGAAAAAGACCCATGGAAATA
>ULPT01066189.1_pt1 | contig 161314 bp, 169 predicted proteins | sample 1953751 | NCBI WGS metagenome assembly ULPT01 (sample SAMEA4835636, study PRJEB28245) | human gut metagenome | biome: gut microbiome; material: fecal sample | place: Denmark | collected 2008 | reverse complement strand
CCACTTCTTGTTTACGAACTCCATAACGCAGTCGTCGGGTTCAGAATCGTGGTCGCCGTAACATTGAAGCACCTTTTTGTTTTTCAAAGAGTATTCGACCGTTACAAGCGGTTTTTCGGGTTCGTCTTTCATTCGGATAAAGAAAATAAGCGATTCTTCGCGAGCAAATTTTTGGTCGTAACCCATACGTCCTACGCAATGATGAAGCAACTCGCCTTCGCGCGTTAAATCGGACGGTTTTTGTGCGATAATCGCTATATAGACCGACTTCTTGTCGTATTCAAGTCCTAAATATTTGCTTGCCACGGCGGCGAATTTGTCGTAAAACTCTTTGCGTTCCTGCTCGTCTTTCAATGCTTGTGCGGAGCGATATTCGTCTATGCGTATATCGTGCCAACGTTTGAAGTTGTGGGGATAGCGGTTCTTTTCTTCGTCCATATCTAAGCCGAGATATTGGCAAGCGTCGAGATAATCTCTATATGAATAAAAGTTTGTGTTTTGCCTTTCGATATAGTCCAAAAACTTGCCGACTTCCTTTTTTACAAGTGCTTTTACATTGTCCATTTTGTCGGCGTGATCGAATTTTATCTTGCGTTTAGCAAAATTGTTGATTTCTCGTATCGGTTTGCCGGTCTTGTAAGCCTTCATGATAGAAGAAACGTAGTAGTCGGATAAGACAATATCTTGTCTGTTTTTCGCAAGCCATTTGCAGAACTTTTTGTCCTTACCGCAAAGCTGTAAAATCTGCGTTGACATTGCGATATTATGCAATCCGAGTTTAGTCAGATATTCGATTTGCGGATACTGTTCGTAAAGCCGTAAGTATTTGAAAACGTGTATGCCCGTATATCTGTCAACTGCGCTGTATTTGTATTCGGGAAAATGCTGCAAGATATAATCGCGGTTGACTATCGGGGCATAAGGATCAAACGAATCGTCAGACGACCAACCCCAGTCGTTGCTTTCATACCAGTCGGGATATTTAGAAAGTCCTTGTTCGTGCCAACCGACAGAATAACCGGCGATAAAAGTAAACTTAATATCTTTGCCGAAACATCTGTCGGAATGAATGCCGTGAACGACAACCGGCTTACAATACCATTGTTTTTTATATTCTCGAACGGCTACCGTAACTTTGACAAGTTCGCCGTCATTTTTCGTAAAGTAAGCATAAAAGCGAGTTCTTCCGAACGGCGCGGTTTTCAATTTATCGTCGTAAAGTTTAATCTTTTTCTGTATGTATTTCGGAATAGGTTTTATCTTTTCGATTTTCATTTTATCTCACCTCAACTTTGTTGCCGAACAGAGCGAAAACTTCTTTCGGTATTGTTTGATTTACAGACGGTTCGGGTTCGTAAATTTCTTGCGGTTCTTCGACGTCGCCGTCGAACTTTCGCATATCGTCTTCGGTCAAATCGTCGCAAAGGATTTCGCCCGTATCTTCGTCTATAAGTCGATTATCTACACAATTCATGCACTGAATGAATTGCGTGTCGTAGGGATTTTCGATGATATACAAGTCGTGCCGTTTAACGATTTTAGCAAAGTAATTTTCGGCTGCGTGATACGGGAAACCAATCATCGAAATGCGGCTCTCTAAGCCAACGTCTCGGCTTGTAATGGTAAGTTCGAGTTCGTTACCGAGCATAACGGCATTGTCCCCGAAAACCTCGTAAAAGTCGCCTAAACGAAGTGCTACAATCGCTGTCGGACGTTCGCTCTGGTAAAGCATATAATCTCGGTAGGTCTGATTGCCTTTCGGCTGTTCTTTGACGATGGTAGGTTTTACTTGTTGCGATTCTTCTTCGGCAACGATTTGCATTGCCTCTTGCATTTCTTCTTCCGTCGGCATATCCGAATTATCGTCTTTTGTATCGCTTTCAGCAGTTGAAGTGTCGTTTACGGTATCTTTAACGTCCGTTTCGTCGATTCTGTCAAAGATTGAGAATTGCAAGTCCTGCGGTTTCGGTTTGGAGGAAGAAGTCGGCGTATAGGTCGATTTTTGCGTAGTTTTCGGTTTTGCTACAACGGGTTTATATTCTTCGCCGTCTATCGTGTAAAGCGTTCCTTCGATCGACTCTTCCTCAAAATAATGGATTGCCCAACCGTAAACGATAGCGTCGTCAACGCAAGCGGAAGAAGCACCTTTTTCTGCAAGTTTTCTCGCTTCGTCACAAGCGTATTTCATAAAGCCGGAAAGCGTCTTTTTGTTTATAAGCGACTTACCGTCTTTTTCAAACGGTGTGCCGCTGTTTATCTTGTTCGCCAACGTTTCGCTTGCATTTTCTTGTAAATATGCAAGTATCAATTCTTCTTGTTTATTGGCGGCTGTGAGATTTAATTTAACCATCGTTTTCACACTCCTTTTGTAGTATTTCTAAAATATCTTTTTCTTCGTAGCCAGACGAGCAAAGCCAAATAATCGTTGCAAGCGTTTCAAGGCTCGCACCTTGTTTATTGCGCTCGAATAATTTTTCGTATTGACGGCAATCGCCGCTCGTAAACCATTGATATTTGTTGCAAAGGCGATATAACTTTTCTGTTGAAATTTCCATATTCGTATCTCCTTAAAACGGTAAATCGTCGAGCAGTTCGCAAGCCCTGAGTTCAAGTCCGTCAAGCGTTGTATAGTTATTAAAACCGCCGCGATAGTCCTGTTCGTCTTTCGCCGTGCGGATAAGTATGTGGTTATACCACTCGTCGGAAAAATAGCGAACGTCGGATATGGACACGTAAACGCATTTGTTTTCCGCGCTCTTTATAAATGCCGAAAAGCAGTAATGGTTTCTGCCGACGTTTACAAGTTGCCAGTGGTTTTGGTTGCATATTGCTTTCAGAAAGTTTATATACTTCGTCTGAAATGATTTGTAATCGTCGCCGATGTAACAGCCCGACGAAAACTCATAACCTATGTATTTTTTCAAGTCTTTAATGTTTGCCATAGCGATTATCTCCTTAAAATAATTTAGATATTTTGATTCGTTTATACTGCAAGCCGTTGTCACGTCTGAATTTGCTTACAGCCTGTTTTAACGTATAAAAAACGTAAGATTGCGATACGTGCGTTTCGTCGTCGTAATAGTCGAAAACGAGCGTGCCGTATTCGTTGTAATGATAAAAAATGTATCTCATTGTTCAATTCTCCCGTAAATATCGTCGGCGTAATAAGTACAGTTGAACCAATTAAAAAGAGCGTGACATTTCACGCCCTTATAGTCCACAATGTAGTCGTTATCTCCGACTTCTTCGAGTACGGTTATTTCAGTCATTTCGCCGTTAAGCGAATGAATGTGTGCCATTGCCTTATAACTCATTCGAGTCCACCTCCAAAATTCTTAATTCTATAAAATCGTGCAAATACCAATCTAATTTGCAAGTTAGATTCCACCAAAGTTCGTGTTCTTCGGTATCGGTAAAGTCGGAACAATCGAGTTCGTAGTTGTGTTGTAACTCACCGTTTTCAAAAGCGTTAGCCGCCCAACTACATTCAGGATTCTTTTCGTTTTCTATAATCTCGTGAAAGCGCTTAACGGCTTTTTCGTAAGTAGAAAAGGCTTGCGTATCCACGCCGTCGCAATCATCGGTTGAATATTGAAATAAAACAAGATAAATTTTCATATCAGTACCACTCCGAATTTTAGTGCGTGGGCAAGTTCGTTGTACATTTCCTGTATAGCGTCAGCGTCGTTTATTAGTGTCCTTATAGAACCGGGAACGCCGTTTTTTCCTCGGTGTTCAATCCAAATTTCGGCGTGTTCGTCCGCATCGAAATTATCTGCTATACTCTGCATTTGGGACGGAATATCTATGTTTTTATCAAGATATTCGACAATGTTTTCTACTGCGGGCGACCAGTTTTCTATTTCGATTTCATTATCCGAAACGTTCACATTCCAACCGCAACGCTTAAATACGAGCAAGTATTTTTTGTATTTCATTGATTTCACCTCACGCAACTCTTTTAATTCCACCGCCGAACGAGCGGATACCGATTGTGCCGAATTCAGAGCAAAAGTCATCGGTTTTATTCCATACGTAAGCGTAGGCGTAAAACATATTGCCTTGCGGATAAAGCATTTCATCCCATTCTTCTTCATAATCGGGTATGTAAAGAAAGTCGTAACATTCGCCGAATTCCAAGTATTCGTGTGTTACGGCATATACAAGCACGTTGTGTTTTTCTTCAAATTCTTTGATTTTAGCCATCAATTCAGGCTCTTGGTAAGCCCAAAATCCGCCAAAGTTTTCGTAGAAACAAACGCTGTTTTTGTCTTTGAAACCTTTGATATAGGGCTTGTAAATGTCTAATTTGTTCATAAGTTCGATTGCTTTCTGTTTTTTAATTGCGTTTGTAATGTTCATAATTTTTATCTCCTTAATGAATTTATTTGTTTTCGGTATTTCGTTTTGCTTCTTTCGCCTCATATTCCTTTTCGGCTTCCGAGTAAGCGTCGGTGTATAGATAATCTAAACCGATCGCGTTATTTAATGCGATTTCCAAAATTTTGCATACTCGCAATAAATGTTGTACTTGTCTATTTTTTTCATTTAATTCTTCAATATATTTACAAATAAAATCATCGTAAATTTTATTTGCAGTTCCTTGGCAAATGCCGCACGTTGTATATTCTCCGATTAAATCGTGACAATCGCCGTCAAAATCCCCGCCCATTTCACAGGCGTTGCAAGCGTATTTTGCAATTTCGTTTATTAGTTCTTTTTTATCCATAGTAAAAATATCTCCTTTATAAAATTTCTATAAGTCCGTCGCTGTATTCTTGAACATTATAATCGCCGCAATATTTTCCGTAGCGTTCAAGGTCTATAAAGTCTAAAATGTGGTCGGGTATCTGATAGCCGCAACAGTCAAGCATTTCTTTGCCGTAATCTTCCCACGAGTAGCCGCTCCAAAGATTTATATCGTCATCCCAATGTTCGCCGTGTGATTTGACTTTTTCTTCAAAATCGTCATAACAGCGGACTTCGATGAACGCACAAAAGACTTTGTATTTGTAATCGTTATCTAATACGCCCGATTCTTTCAGAGTATTAAACAGCGTTTCGGGGTTGACGTAATCCCAGTTTACCGAGCGATCTTCGATGCCTTCGACGTCTTGAATAAATAGTTCTTCGTCGATACCGTCGAGTTCAAAGCCTTCTTTTTTGAGTTCTTCTACAATTTCGTCCCAATCGGAATAATCCGAAAGGTCAAGCCATTTAGAGCCTAATGCTCTTTCATTGCATTCGTTATATGAACCCCAAGAACCTATTACAATATTGATATTTCCTGACATTTTAGTTTTCCTCCGTAAATTCGTCTATGTAAATTTTTGTGTATAAACAACCATATTCAAAATAACGGCGATTACCATCGAACAGCAGGTCAAAGGTTTTAACGCTTATTCTTCCAGTGTCGCTAACTGCAACCGTTACTTCGCGTTTTTCGTCGTCGATTTCGATTAAATCGAACGTTATGAAATTTTCACCGTTAAAATAATCAAATTCGGGCATTTTAATTTTCCTCCACGATTTTATACCAAACCGAGTATTCGACTTCAATATCTCTTCCGTCGTATTCGTAATACATTGTTACGTAACCTTTGAATTCATTTTCTTTTCCGATTATCGGGTGGCAATGCTGTTCAACGTCATCGAAAGCTCGCGTATATCGTTTGCCGTTTTTTGAAACGCACTTACATAGCAACGTTCCTTCTTCGTTAAGAAATCCGAGACCGGAAATCTTGTCGTCAGAGTTGCCTCTGACTTTTTTGATTGAGTAAACAACTTTTTTCATTTTTTTGGAATACCTCCATATTTTATTTTGCCTTTCGGCAGGGGCAAAGGAGCACAGGTCGAAACTCATTTGATTTGTAAATAATGTTGCAATGGGCAATAGCAACTACAAACTCGTTTTGAGAGAAAAATAGTGTCGTAAAAAGAAAAAAGCCAAACTCTTTCGAGTCTGACTCAATCAGTAAACATAAAAGTTTTAAGTGCTATTTTTCGCGGTAGTTGCTATTGTCGCTGACTTGTGCTACAACAGCCACCACGAAAGGCAATAAAATATAGATTTTATTGCTTGATAAAATAATCAACTTAGTATAGAATATCGTCGTGCGATAACTACTTCATAGTTTATAGTCATTAGAAAAACTGGTATTAAATTGGTATTATTTCGGTATTGAAGTTACTTCAAACTTTGAAAAACACTTCAATTAACCGTCGAAATTAGCCGATTTGGATGTAAAATAGTGCTTAAAACGGCTAAAATCGCAAGAAAATTGTCGTTTTTAACGCTATTTTACAGGGAACGTCGAACTCCTAAGGGTTAGTTATGGGTTCGATTCCCGTCGGGAGTACCAAAAAGCAGACACAGACGTGTCTGCTTTTGCTATCCCGACTCGGAATCGAACGGCTGTTAACACAGCCCGATTCCCGTACGCTCGGCGTGCTCGCTGATGCACGGGAGTACCAAACGACTGATTATTTTCAGTCGTTTTTTTAACCCCGACTTGGAATCGAATGGCTGTTGACACAGCTCGATTCCCGTACGCTCGACAGGCTCGCTGATGCACGGGAGTACAAAACGACTGTGAAGACAGTCGTTTTTATATGATGAAGAGAAAGGGCTGACGATTCAGAACGCACAAAGGGTTTTCGGAAATAAGTTTTGATAAATGAAAAACAATAAGTTTACGGATGGAAAAATAGGGGATAAAGGTGGGGAAATGAAAAAACAGGCAAAAGGAAACGAGACGCCGCAAAGGGCGTCCCGTCAGGTTTTGGGGGATTTAGGATTGTTATTTTGCGGGGACGAAGCCTGCGACAACCGCGAAGATCATAAGCGAGCAGCAGATGAGCATGCAGACAATCTGCACGGGTTTGCTGTTCTTGACGCGATTGACAAACTTGTCGAATTTTTCAAAGTAGAAGTTTTGTTCAAACCAGTTTTTGCCGCCGATCTGCAAAATACCGCCGAATGTTAAGGTGCTTGCTCTGAACAGGAGCCAGAGACCGGGGTCGGGAGCCATACCGAATCTGCCCATTCCGACAAGAGGGCCGACGAAAACGGCAAGGATAGGTGCAAGCAGGAATCCGACGTGCATAAGCGCAACTGACGAAGAAAACTCGCCGGTAACGAAAAGCCAGTTCCAGATTGTGTAAGCGATCATCGTGGCGATGGTGATGCCAAGGCCGACGCTTGTCGTGCCGGATACCGCGCCGTTGAAAAGGTTGGACTGTCCGGTGAAATACGAGGAAGTAAAGGCAACTTCGGTGCCGAGTTTCGAGAAACCGTCGATGAAGTAAATGGGGGAGTTGGCGGTTGTGGTAGTGCCCCAGGTCGAGCCCAGGAAGAGTGCCGACGCGCCGATTGCCATAAAGAGTCCCGAAACGCCGTTGAAGTATTGCTTGTTTTTGAAGAAGTCGGTCATCGTTGCTTCCAGAACGTTAATGATATAAAGTCCCAGCACGACGACAACGAAGATATCGCCGGGAAGGAGACCGAAGCAAGCAAACAAGACGATTGTTCTTCCGACGAGCAACGTGGTAAGTTTCAGCGTTTCGAAGAACACGGGCTTCATCGCGATCAGTACAAGAATACCGAGCACAAGGTTGAAGGGGATATTGCCGTACGCCTGGAATTTCGACGTGATGACGGAAACACCGAGAATCGTCGCCGTAAACATAAACCATTTGAGAATGGTGTCGAGTCCCGGCGTGACCTTGTAGTCAATCGCTTCGGGGCCGGGTGCAAACATTTTTTTGAGTCTTTCGACTCGCGCTGCTTTTTTTTCGCTGTCCATAATTTTGCTCCTGAATGTTTTTTGATTTCTAATCAAAGCATACCCGTCAAAAGTGTATTTGTAAACGAAGATTTTGGGACTAAACACTAAAATCGTCCCAAAATAGAACCAAAATAAAGAAAAGACCCGAAAATATTGATAAATAATTAACAATATGATATTATGATTAAAGAAGGAAGACAAAAAACGACAAAACGAGAAGTCTTTTTTCGGGTGGTGGAAAGATGTCCAAGGATACGACCAAACAACACATCACGGATTGTTTCAACGGATTGTCGAGAAAGTACACGCTTGACCAGATAACCGTCAATATGATTGCCGAGGCGGCGGGCGTTTCGAAGTCGACGTTTTATCGGCATTTTCTGGACAAATACGACGTCATGAATTACAACTACAAAAGGGTGCTGGACGAGATTTTTTCGTTCAATGCCTGCAAAAGCTGGAACGAGTTGTTTTTGAGCATACTTTCGTTTATCGAGAAGGACATCAACAGGATAAGGCACGCCTTTTTATATCTCGGGACGAACTCTTACGAGCAGTACGTTTTCGAGTATTCGTTCAAACGTATGAACGAGAAGTGCGTCGAAAAACGCGGAAGCGAGCTGAGAGAAGACGAGATATTCACGGCAAAACTCATAATATACGGTTGCGTATACGCCGTAAAAGACTGGGTTTTCGGCGATAAGAGGGTGTCGCGGCAGGAACTTGCGCGCCAGATCGACAACGCAATCCCCGAAGAATACAAGGCGTTATTATAAGGTCGCGCACATAAAAACGCGCATAAAAAGAAATCATTAAAGAAATATAAACAAATCAGAAGAGGTACATTATGGCTATGAGAAAAAGCATTCTTCATCTGGTCAAAGTTATGGGCGGTCTCGCCGGAATGATGACCAAAATCACAGAAGACTCCCCCGAGTATTATGCGCTTAATTGTTTGACCGACGAAGAAGCGGACGTTGCCGCAAGTCTCGGACTGAGAAAACCCAGAACGCTCGAATACGTCGCCGACAAGTGCGGAAAATCGACGGAAGAAACCAAGAAGATTCTGGACAGACTCGGCCATCTCGGAGTAATCAAAATTTACACCGAAGACGGGCAAACCCTGTATTTCATGCAGATTTTTGCGCCTGGCACGCTTGAAATGATGGTGGGTTGCACCGAAAACGTCAAAGAGCACCCGGAAATCGCAAAGGCGTTCGAAGCGTACACTCGCGGACTTATGGAGTCCATGGGCACGATGTTGCCGTACGGCGCAAGTATGATGAGGGTTATCCCCATAGAATCCGCGATTGCGGGCGACAGCCAGGCGATCCCTTACGAAAAGATTTCTTATTATCTTGACAAATACGACACTTTCTCGGTGTCTCCCTGCTCGTGCAGACGTTCAAGGCGCTTGCTGGACGAAGGCTGCGGACACCTTGAAGACGATATGTGCGTCCAGATGGGAACGGGTGCGGAATACTTCATCAAAACCGGCAAAGCAAGACAAATTACAAGGGAAGAAGCCGAGGCGATTTTCAAAAAAGCCGAAGAAAACGGACTTATGCACCAGATGCCCAACCTCGAAGGACCGGGCGAATCGGCGGCAATCTGCAACTGCTGCGCGTGCTCGTGCTTTGCAATCCGTATTTCCACGATGTTCAATTGTCCCGACGCGGAACGCAGCAACTACCACGCCGAAATCGATCAGGAAAACTGCGTCGCGTGCGGTCAGTGCGTTGAAAACTGCCCCACGAACGCGGTAAGACTCGGTCAGAAACTTTGCACGGTAACGCCCATCGAAACCCCCAAATACGACAAGGTTCGCAACACTGTCTGGGGCAAAGACAAATGGAACGTTGATTATCGCGAAAACAGACAAGACACCCTTGAAAGCGGCACCGCTCCCTGTAAGACCGCTTGCCCCGCACACATCGCGGTTCAGGGCTATATAAGGCTTGCGTCTTTGGGCAAATATACCGAAGCGTTGGAACTTATCAAGAAAGAAAACCCGTTCCCCGCAATCTGCGGACGTATCTGCCCGCATAAGTGCGAAGACGCTTGCACGCGCGGACAAATCGACAAGGGCGTCGCAATCGACGAAATCAAAAAGTTTATCGCAGACAAGGATAAAAACAGCAACCACAGATTTATTCCCAACAAAAAACACGATTATTCGATGAAGAAGATGGCAGTCATCGGCTCGGGCCCCGCGGGACTTTCCTGCGCATACTACCTTGCCGTCGACGGATACAACGTGACCGTGTTTGAAAAGGAAAACAAACTCGGCGGTATGATGACGCTCGGTATCCCCGCGTTCAGGCTTGAAAAAGACGTCGTCGAGGCGGAAATCGACATTCTGCGCGAGCTGGGCGTAAAATTCGTAACAGGCGTGGAAGTCGGCAAGGACAAAACGCTGGACGAGCTGAAAAAAGAAGGCTTTGACGGATTCTATCTTGCAATCGGCGCAAGCGCGGGCAGAAAACTCGGCGTAGAAGGCGAAGACGCAAAAGGCGTAATCCTTGGCGTTGATTTCCTGAAAGACGTCGCGCTTGAAAGAAGCGAACCTTTGCACGGAAACGTCATCGTTATCGGCGGCGGAAACGTTGCAATCGACGTCGCAAGGACGGCAGTCAGATGCGGCGCGCAAACCGTCAATATGTATTCGTTGGAACAAAGAGCGGAAATGCCCGCCCTTGAAGAAGAAATCGAAGAAGCGGAAAGCGAAAACGTCGTCATTAACAACGGATACGGACCGAAACGCATCGTCGTTGAAAACGGCAAAGTCGTCGGCGTAGAGTTCAAGAAATGCGTGTCCGTATTCAACGCGGAAGGCAAATTCGCGCCCAAGTACGACGAAAACGACACCGTTATCGTTCCCGCGGACTTTGTGCTTGTCTCAATCGGTCAGAAAATCGAGTGGGGTAACCTGCTGGACGGCACCAACGTCAAACTCAACAAAAACAACACCGTTGCGGTTGACGAATTCTACGTTACGGGCGACAAGAATATCATCGCCGGCGGCGACTGCGTGACGGGACCGAAATTCGCAATCGACGCAATCGCAAGCGGCAAAGAAGGCGCAATCTCCCTGCACAGGGCGGTATGGCCGGGACAAACCCAGAAATACGGCAGAGACAGAAGAGTTTTTATCGAGCTAGATAAGGACAATCTGGAACTCAAAGGCTACGACAACGTCAAACGTCAACGCCCGCTGCACATAAAAGAAAACGACGGCACGTTCAAAGACAACCGCGCGACCTTCACCGAAGAACAAATGAAAGCCGAAACGGCAAGATGCCTCGGATGCGGCGCGGCGAAAGTTGATACCTATATGTGCGTAGGTTGCGGACAGTGCACGACGAAATGTAAGTTCGACGCAATCAAACTTGTCAGAAACGACAAGACCGTCGTGGCAAAAGTATACGAAAAACTGCCCCTCGAAATGGCAAAACACGCCATCAAACGCGTCGGCAAAATCATCACCAAACCCATTTCGCCGAAGGAATAAAGTATGCACGAATTAGGAATCGTTTTTGAAGTCGTAAAACTTGTGGAACAGGTGGCGGTCGAGCAGCAGCTCCCCGCCGTCGACACCATAGTCTTGCAGGTGGGCGAACTGTGCGGGGTAATTCCCGTATATCTTGACGAATGTTGGCCCGCCGCAATCGACAAAAAGCCGTTTTTCAAAAACACGAAACTGAAACTCGACGTCGTGCCGGGAATGGCAAAGTGTCGCGCATGCGGGGAAGTATTCAACGTTATCGCAAACGAAGGATATTGTCCGAAGTGCAATTCTTTTGACAAAGATTTGTTGTCGGGAAGAGAATTTATGATCAAAGAAATTCTCGTGCCCGATGACGGTTTCGACGAGACGGAAACCGTCAATAATGACAAAAACGACAATTAAAGGAACGGAATTTTAACATGATCGACCCGATTAGTACGATTGAACTGAAAAAGAGCATTCTTGAAGATAACGACGCCGACGCCGAAAAACTTCGCGCGGAACTTAACGCGCGGGGCGTTTATTATATCAATCTGATGTCTGCGCCGGGCAGCGGAAAAACCTCGCTTCTCGTTAAGCTTATCGGTGCGCTTAAAGACAGGTGCGCCGTCGGCGTAATGGAAGCGGATATCGACGGCGACGTGGACGCATATACCGTAAGAGCAGCCGGCGCCGAGGCAATCCAGCTGCACACGGGCGGCATGTGCCATCTTGACGCGGATATGTCCAGACAAGGCTTCAAGGAGTTTTGCACAAGCGCGGACGTCGTGTTTCTGGAAAATATCGGAAACCTTGTGTGTCCGGCGGAATTCGACACGGGCGCGCATCTCAAAATGGCGCTTCTTGCGGTTCCCGAGGGCGATGATAAACCGCTGAAATACACCCTTATGTTTTCGACGTGCGACGTTGTCGTCGTCACGAAAACCGACACGGCAAAGTACTTCGACTTCGACCTTGAAAAATGCAAAAAATATATCGCGAAAATCAATCCGAATGCAAAAGTTTTCGCCGTATCGTCCAAGACGGGCGAGGGCGTCGATACGCTTGCGGACTGGATTTTCGACAGTTATAAAAAATGGCGCGAGGGATTGAAATGAAAGTTATTGCGGTCAAAGAAAGTATTTTTTCCAACAACGACAAGGTCGCGGACGAACTGCGCGCGTCGCTCCAAAAAAAAAGCGCGTTCATGATTAACGTTATGTCTTCGCCGGGCAGCGGAAAAACGACGCTTCTCACAAGGCTTATCAACGATATGAAAAGCAAAATCAGGATCGTCGCGATGGACGTCGATATCGAGACCGACGTCGACGCAAGGCGCATTGCGGAAAACACCGGCGTCGAAAGCGTGCAAATCCACAACGGCGGACTGTGCCATATCGACGCGCAGATGGTCACGGACGCGCTGGAACAGGCGGATTTTCCGGAAACCGATCTAATTGTGCTGGAAAACATTGGAAACCTTGTGTGTCCGGCGGAATTCGACACGGGCGCACACCTTAATATGATGCTTTTGTCCGTGCCCGAAGGCGACGATAAGCCGCTGAAATACCCGCTTATGTTTGAAAAGTGCGACGTGGTTGTCGTCACGAAAATCGATACACTCGAAGCGTTCGACTTCGATATGAAAAAGTTTGAAGAACGCGTCGGAAAGCTCAATAAAAACGCGCGGATTTTTAAGGTCAGCGCAAAAACCGGCGAGGGAATCGAGGCGTTGGAAAACGAACTGTACGAAAGGATAAAACTTCTGAAAAAATAAATATCCATAAAAAAGGACGGCAACTTCAAACGAAATGCCGTCCTTATTTTTTATCATTTTTGGGTATTGATTAAATGTGGGTTTTCTTTTTGATTTCGTTGTATATCGTGCGCCCCGTGAACGCGACAAGGAAAATAAGCGTTATCATGGATATCCCGAACGCCACCATCGGAAGAATTATTTCGGTGCACGCGCCCGCCATGACTGCCGCCGCCGGAACGATTCCAAGAAGACACGTCATCCACATATATCTGAAAAACGAATTGCCTTTTCTTTTGCGGAAAGCCCCGACAAAAACAAGGTGCAGGGCAAGCGACGATATGACGGTTACGGGCATCGCATAGGCAAAACACCACTCTTTCGTTTTGAAAATATACTGCGCCGTAATGAATATGACGGACAGCATCAGCGTTTGCGAAAACACTTTTGCGCCGTTCGGTCCTTTGTAAAAAACGGTGGTTTTGAGTGTAAAATAGCCGTATAAAGTAAGGATTAGTGCAAAAACGCACCAAAGATACTTTCTTGCAACGGTAAGGTTGACGGCAATGCAGATTACGTTTATTGAAAGCGCGACGATAAGATATACGCTTGAAAACGTTACTGGGTGCCCGATTTTTCTTATATGCTTTTCGGGATACAACGGGCGCTCCGCAGGCTCGCCTTCGAGCGGGGATTTGCACAGGGGGCAGACGTCGTAAATACCGTCGACGTGAACGCCGCAATTTTTACAATACATCGTTATTCCTCCCAATAGTTACTTCGCACGGTAACGTCCATACCTTCGCCCGCAAGGAAACGGAAAAATTCCTTTTCGACAGACGTGTCGACGAGTTTTCTTGCAAAAGTAAAGGTGGTTTTGTCGAGTGCGGATATGCTTGTCAGCGCGCGCGGCGACGTTTTTGCCGTCGACGCCATGATGGATATTTGATCGACCTTGGCTTTCATTCCGTCGGGAATCTGCACGACGCCAATGTTTGAAAACGTCATCGTTTTTTTGCTGTTTCCGAAGAAAAGCCCCGACGCCTTGAAAATAAATTGTTTTACGGGCAGGGGAAGTATGCGGAACAAAAACAGACGTTCCGTTTTTGCGGTCACGTTGATTTTGTTTTGCAAAACTTCTTTTTCGGTGTCCTTTTTCAGGCGGGTTTCGACGCGCTTTATTATTTCCTCAAACGACGGCGCGTCGTTGACGTCGACGCCCACGCGTGAGAACAATGAGAAGTTCAGCAAAGTGCGGCTCGGGAAAGGCTTTCTGAGATTTATCGGCACGAAAAGAACGATGGGCGGATTCCCGTCGGGCTTTGTGATTTTTGCCTTGTAAATCGCGTTTATGAGAACAGCCGCCGAATACACCGTTACGGTTGTGTGATATGCGTGCGCGCGTTCAAGGAGTTTCGCCGTGTCAACGGTTCCCTCGATAACGCCGCTTCCCTTGAAGTCGAATCTGGCGTCGGGGAAAGTGTACGCTTTGCTGCCTTGCAGGTCCTTCACGCCTTTAAGGTGGAAAATGCTCACTTTTTGCGCGTATTTCAAAAATCCGTCTTCCGCTTCGTCGGGCAAAGGCTCGCTTTTGGGCAGTCTGATTTTGCCCTCGGGATCCACGTCGTCGCCTGAAAGACGGACGTATTCGAAAAGTATCGTTTTGAAAAATTCCATGCAGCCGTTTCCGTCGCAAAGGGCGTGGAAACAGTCGATTGAGATTTTGTTGTTGAAATAGGACACGCGGAAATTATATCCGTACGTTTCGATGCTGTCGATGTCTTTGATTAAGTAGTCGGAATCGGGCACGACCTCGGGCTTTCCGTCAAGTTCTTCCAGATAGTGCCAGAAAATCCCGCGACGCAAACATACGTTGAAATACGGATATCGCTTTATCGAGTTTTGCAGGGCGGTTTGAAGCACGGCGGGATCGACGTCGTCGCGCATAATCGCCGATATTCTGAACAGGTTTTGTATGTTGCTTTTCAGGTTGAACGGATATATCTTTCCGGAGTTGTCCAGCCTGTGCCATGACTTGATCTTTTCCATTATGTTATAAAGTATAGACTTAACTATGCAAAAAGTCAATAAACGAACGCCCGTAAAGAATTGTTCCGAGATTTGATTAAAAAACGAAAGGCGTTATTATTTTTGAAATAAAGCAAAAAGATTTGACAAATCAAAAATAACCGCTTATAATTACCATTGCTTAAAAAGTAAGTACCATTAGCTCAGCTGGATAGAGCGTTTGGCTACGGACCAAAAGGCCAGGGGTTCGAATCCCTTATGGTACACCAAGGACTTGTGAAAACACAGGTCCTTTTTTTATACCACTGCGGGATTCTACGTGCTATCGCACACGTTGCTTTGCAACTGAACCCCTGCGGGCTGGCGCTCCGTTTATACGAGTAAACTCGTTCACTTCGCTATTACGCCTGTCGGCTACGAATCCCTTATGGTACACCAAAAAGACTCACTATTTTGTGAGTCTTTTTAATTTGCTCAAGGGATTCTGCGTGCTATCGCACGCGTTGCTTTGCAACCGAACCCCTGCGGGCTGGCATAAAAAAAGTTATAAAAAAGACTCGCTATTGCGAGTCGTTTTTGTGGTTTCGGAAATTTATATCTTGCAAACGTCAATCCACTCGACAAAGTTTGAGTACTTTTCAAGTTCGGGAATCGTGAGTTCGATTGCGCTGTTACTGCTGCCGCAGGCGGGGAAAACCGTCTCGAATCTTTTCAGCGATTCGTCAAGGTATACCGTGACGCCGTCGTTGATACCGAAAGGGCAAACGCCGCCGATACCGTGTCCGATAAGGTCGTTCACTTCCTCGGGTTTCAGCATTTTGGCTTTCGCGCCGAAGAAGGACTTATATTTGTGGTTGTCGATTTTTGCGTCGCCCGCCGTAACGATTAAAATCGCATTGTCGCCCAGCATAAAGGACAACGTTTTCGCAATGCGACACGGCTCTGTACAAAGGGCGTGCGCGGCAAGCTCGACGGTTGCGCTCGACTCGTGAAATTCCTTGATTCTATCGGCGATTCCGAATTGTTCAAAATATGCTCTTACTTTCTCAATTGCCATTTTACACACCTGTTTTAACAACGTAAACTCTTTTATGCGAAACGACGGGTTTTTTATTCAACCCGTTTTGTTCCGCTGTTTGCAGGCATTATACCACCTTTTATTATTATTTGCAATTAAAAAGATATTGCCGCATAAAAATAAACCCTGCTGTCGTTATATGTTGTCGTATGAATAAATTTTTAAAAGGTAAAATTTCATATGAAAGGTTTGCGTTGAAAAAATGAAAACGCGCGTTTCACTTGCGATGAAATCGTTCGCGTCGCTCACGGTGAAAGGAAATTCGCTTTTCAAAGTGTCATAATCTCGTTTTTTTGACGGTAAATGGTTTCCACCTTCTTATATTTTCAGGATTACTCATCGAAATAACCTAGTTTTTGACACATTTCGGTTATTGCTTCGGCATATATCGACCGAGAGTGCTTTTGCGGGTCGCTATTGGTGTTTTTCTTTTCTATGTAATAGTCCCGTAGATCTCCCCAGTATCCGTTTGCATTCAGCCAATCTATCTTGTCTGGCAGCGTTTCAAAGCCACCACCTTGGTATTCCCAAGTATAAGTTTGATGGTCCTTGTTGTATCGGATATACTGCTGTCTTCCTCCACCGCAATTATTGACGATTGCAAAATCGCAACTATGAATGATCCTTGAGTTTGGCCTATCTTTCTTTTTTATCGTGAGTACGCGAGTGGAGTCTTCACAATAATCATAGCCATACTGCCTTGCTACCTTATCCAAAGTCTTTCGGATGGTTGTTCGGATTTCCTTTGGTTCAAAGTTTTCGTCATCATCGTTAACTTCAATGTTGACATCGAAATCGAAACCGATGTTTGACTTTCTATCATAGGTAATCATGTTCCTGCTCGAACTACCTATAAAGGTGAATTGAAAAGTGAAATCGTCTCTTACAGCATCCTGTACTTCGTGGATAATGTCTAACAACTCCGCTTTTACCGGGGCCGCTTCTTTTTTAGATACATAGCAAAAATCGTGCATACTATCTGCCTCCCAAATTTATTATCCCAAGCCGCTCATTTGGTAATTATTTCCAAATCATGTTATTATACTTAATTAGAAATATGCTGTCAAGGAGTTTGCTGGTTTTGTATCTATGATTACTATATTAGTCAAAACCCATCGAAAAACCCAAGTTCGTATTGTAATATGTTGAAATCCGCAGTATAAAAAAAACTGACCACAAAAATGTAGTCAGTTTTTTTGGCTCCCTGTATCTAATTCGAACTCTCGGGGCAAACGCCCGTTGCTATCGCTAAAACAGCGCACTGTGCTGTTTCTTAACGCGGCAACCCCTTCGTGCGCTTTTTGTTGCACAAAAATGCTGCGGCGTGTCGTCTGCCCGAACCATACACGACGAAAATAAAAAAACTGACCGCAAAATGCAGTCAGTTTTTTTGGCTCCCCCTGTCTGGTTCGAACAGACGACCCTTCGGTTAACAGCCGAATGCTCTACCGCTGAGCTAAGGAGGAATATTGTTGCTACCTTGATAGCACGACTATTCTATAATACAAAACCCGACTTGTCAACGATTTTCGCGGTTTATTTTGAAAAAATTCCGTTATTTCCTTTTCGGCGTCGGGATTTTTTCTGCCGCGGCGTAACCTTGACTTAATCGGTTGATATGTTATAATAGATATATTGTTAAAAACGCAAAAGAGAGACAATATGGATAAAATCAAATCGTTTTTCAGGGAAGAAAATGCTGCAAAGATTTTTGAATCTAAGGAATTCGTCTGGGTATGGCTTGCAATCGTATTCATATGCTGGATTACCGGCGGCTGGGTTGCGGGCTTTATAATCGCGGCGGTGCTTGCGGGGATAATCTTATGTTTATGTCGCGACACGTTGCCGGTAACGACGATACTTTGGACGTTCCTGTTCATACTGGGAGCAAACCGACACAAACTTCAAGGCATGGCGGGGCTTATCGCGGCGGTGCTTTTCATAGTTGTCGGGATTGTCGTAAACGTTGTGAGATTCCGTCCGAATTTCCGCTTTATGAGTTATAAAACGGTAACGGCGACGACGGTTGCCATACTTGCGTTCTGCGCGACGGCGATGCTGTCGGGGATTGCAAGGGGCGAAAGGTATCTGAACTTTTCCGAGCACGGCTTATATGCGACGGTTGTCGGCGCGTTGTGCGTGATGCTGGCGCTTGGTTACGTCTTTTTCTCGGCGACGATATCGGGCGGCGAAGACGGCAAAAGGGTATTGAATCACCTTTTATTTCTGATGTTTGCGTCAAGCGTTGTCATCGTGCTGCAACTTATCGTATATTATGCGATGCGCGGTGGCGGATTCAAGGCGGTTATCGACGGATTTGTGAAAAAAGACGTCGAACTCGGCTGGGGCGGCCCGAACAATTACAGCATAATCCTGGCGATGATGACGCCTGCGACGTTGTATTTCGCCGTGAAAAACGGAAAATATTCGCCGTTGTATTTGATTTATGCCGTCGTGCAATACTTTTTCATATTTGCGTCGGCAAGCCGTGGCGCGATACTTTTCGGCGCGTTCGGACTTGTCGCGTCGTTCGGCCTTGCGATTTACAAAAGCGAATTCCGCGGCAGAATGATAATCACGACGGGCGTGCTGATGGCGGTAACGACCATCGTTCTGATGGCGAAAGCCGACGTCATTTACGACTCGATGGGCGTATTTATGGGAAAAGCCCTGGACGAAAACGGACGTATTCCGCTGTGGAAAGACGCCTGGAAGAATTTCAAGGCAAATCCGATTTTCGGCACCGGGTTCGATTACTATCTCGGCGGACACAACGGCGGAAAATCCGACGGATATACGCCGTACTGGTATCATTCCACGTTTTTCCAGGCGCTTGCCGCAACTGGCATCGTCGGCTTTTTGGCGTGGGTAAATCTGGAAGTTTCGAGACTTCGCGCGTTCCTTACGAACGTCAGCCTTGAAAAGTGGTTTATGCTTTTCGGATACGCAGTGTTCTGGTTGTACGGCATGGTCGACGTGTTTTATTACACGCCCAACGGGCTGCTTTTCCTGTTCGTCATCACGCTTGCAATCGAAAAGAGCGTCGAAAGCACAAAGCTTCGTCCGTACTCGCTTGTATATATCGAAAGGAAACGCCAGCAAAAATTGCTGACGAAAAATGCGGAAAATGAAAAATAGAAAGCCGTCGTTTTGCGACAAGACGTCGTTTTCGCTTGCGATGGCAGGGGTAAGCCGCGCCGTCGTCCTGAAAGAAACCGAAAGCACCAACGACGTCGCGAAAGAGATGCTGAAAAACGGTTGCCGCGACTTTGCAACTGTCGTTGCCGAAAGACAGACGAAGGGCAAAGGGCGCAGCGGAAAATCTTTTTATTCGCCCGACGAAACGGGGGCGTACGTCAGCGTCGCTCTGCACGCGTCTGACGACAAAAAACCGTACGTCACGATAATCGCCGCGCTTGCGACCGCCCGCACCGTTGAGGAGTTTTCGGGCAGTCCCGCCTTTATCAAGTGGGTGAACGACGTATATCTTTTCGACAAAAAGGTTGCAGGGATTCTGGCGGAAAGGGTAATATCCGAAAGCGTCACCGGCGAAGTCATCGGCATCGGCACGAACCTGCAAGATCCCGACGACGGTTTCCCCGACGACATAAAAGACGTCGCGGGCTCGTTGAATCTTCTCGTCGACAAACGTGCGGAATATATCGGCGCGCTTGTAAAAAACCTTCGGGACGAATATGAAAACTTTGACAAAAAGTCCGCCCTGAAAACCTTCCGCGAGAAATCGTATCTCACGGGGAAGGACGTAAACGTCCGGGATTTATTCGGTACGTACAAGGCGCGCGTTCTCGATATCGACGACGACTTTGGGCTTGTCGTGATGAAAGAAGACGGCGTGTCCGTTTTAAGAAGCGGCGTCGTAAGCATATCGGTAATAAAAGAAGAATAAAAACAAAAAACGAAAATTTTCAAGCCGTCGGAAGACGGTTTTTTTATTGCGCGGGTTTTATATTTCGGATTAAGGCAAAAATACGATATTATGATCAGGAGCGCAGACGTAATCGAAAAACTGAAAGCCGACGTATCGTCCGACGACTTTATCGCGCGCGATTTTTCGGCAGACGGCGCGGCGGGCGCGTTGCTTTACGTCGACGGAATGAGCGACAAATTGCTGCTGGAACAAAGCGTTGTGAAGCCCTTGCTTTCAATGAAGTGGGCAGGGGTTGGTATTGCAGACGTAAAGAAACTTCCCTATGGCGAAGAAATCAAGGAAATCGAAGAAACCGCGGCGGGACAAACCGTCGCAAACGGCGATCTGGTGCTTGCGCTTGACGGGGCGGAGAAACTTTACGAAATCTCCCTTCGGAACTACCCGCACCGCGCCGTTGCGGAGCCGCCCACCGAAACCGTAATCAAAGGCCCGCGCGAAGGATTCACCGAAGAAATCAAAACAAACGTGTCGCTGGTCAGACGGCGCATAAAATCGCCGCGGCTGAAAGTGAAAAAATTCACCGTCGGGAAATACGGAAATACAACCGTTATGATGGTTTACATTGACGATATTGTCGATAAAGACGTTGTTTTGCGAATATCCGAAAAAATCAAATCCATAAACATCGACGGCATAATCGGCGCGGAATACGTGTCGCGGTTTGTCTGCGAGCATGCGGGCAGCATTTTCAATCAGTCGGGAATGACCGAAAAACCCGACATCGTCAGCGCAAAAATTCTGGAAGGACGGGTTGCGCTTTTCATCGACGGCACGCCCGTCGTCATAACTTATCCTTACGTTTTGCTGGAAAGTTTTCAGGACGGATACGATTATTACGTCCAGAACAAGCGCGCCACGATGCTAAGGCTTATCAGGATTATCGGCGCGTTTATGGCGGTGTTGCTGCCGGGACTTTACGTCGCGTTTCAGGAATATCATTATCAACTGATGCCGCTGAAATTTCTCATATCCCTGCTTAACAGCGTGTCGGGGATACCTTTCACGCCGCCGATGGAAATGTTGTTTGTCCTTGCGCTTTTCGAGGTGCTGAATCAGGCAAGCGTCCGTATGCCGCGATACGTCGGCACCGCGCTTTCGATCGTCGGGGCAATCGTTCTCGGCGAAACGGCGGTAAACGCCGGGCTTTTAAGCAGTCCGACGGTGCTGGTGATTGCGATTTCGGCAATCGGCATAAACTGCGTGCCCGACCTTGTGGATACTTTCAGCATTTTGCGGCTTGCGGTGCTGATTACGGGAAGTATTCTGGGGCTTTTCGGCATCGTCGTATTTTCGATGGGGCTTGTTGCGTATTTGTGCGGACTGGACAGTTTCGGCTCGCCTTATCTTGCGCCGTTCGCGCCGATGATAACCGCCGATTTTAAGGACGCCGTCGCAAAGGAAAACCTATTGTCGTTTGAAAAGCGGCCGTATTCCGTGCCGACGAAAAACAGAAGGAGAATGCGCCGTGACAGATAATCGGAATTTAATTTATACAAGGCAATTCGCGCTGCTTGCGTTCGCGACGTGTCTGACTTTTCGGGTGTCGAGGTTGCCGCCGCTTATGCGACAGGCTGTCGGCACGAACGATCTTTTCGTGCTTTTACTGTATCTTCTTCTTGACGCCGCGCAATTTTTCGTCGTATATAAATTCGTCGCAACGGGCGGAAAGGAAGCGATAGAAGACACCGTGTTTTACAAGGTCGCGGGGGCAATGCTTTTCGTCAACTTTTTTATGAAAACGTTTATGGCGACGGCGGGAACGGCGGCGTTTACGACGGAATCCATTTTTGAAGACATCGGCACCGGCAGCGTTGTCGTCGCGCTGCTCGTTACGACGGGGTATATCGCGGCAAAGGGCATAAGAACGATAGGTCGCACGGCGGAAATATCGTCGTTTCTTATTTTCACGGTATTTACGCTGAATCTCGTTTTTCTGAAAGTGTATCTCGATATTTCCGAAAACCTGCCGTTTATCGACGGGGAAATTTCGGACGTGTTAAAACGTGGCGACAAGTTTTTCATGTGGTTCGGCGACGCGACGCCCTTATTGTTTTTAAGCATTAAGCCGTCCAAACGGAATCCGACGTCGTTGATGTACGGGTTGTCGGCGGGATTCGTGATAATCGGATTCGTGCTGATGAACGCGATTTACGGAAACGCAAGCGAATACGTCGTCAACCTTGTCGTGAAAGTCGCGGGGTTCAACCAGTTTTCGGACGTTTTGGGCAGGCTTGACTGGACGGGCATAATCGTGTGGCTTATGCTTGCGGTCATTTATATTTCGACGTATCTTTGGGCGTCGGGAGAGGCTCTCAAAAACCTTTTCAAAGGGAAAAAGAATATCGTCATCGTCCTTACGATTATCGGAGTCGGCGCAATGACGATATTGAAAAAGGATATAAGAAACACGCTGGATTTCGTGACGGGTGGCGCAAGGTGGTACGTCGCCGCGACAAACTACGTCCTGCCCGTCGCGCTTATCGTTTATGCGGAAGTCAGAAAAAGAAAGTCGGCAAAAATCGCGCCGGCGAAGGAGGCTGTCGGTGAGTCGGAATCATAAGAAGGCGATAATCGCGTTCCTTATCGTTTTTGCCGTCGCGCTTTGTTATCTGCGAGTCGTGCCAGAAACCGCGTTGTCGGAGCGGGCAATCGTCGTGGGACTCGGCATCGACAAGACGGAAAAAGGATACGCCGTATCCTGCGAAATAATCAATCCGAAATCGCAAAGCGGCGGCGGACAGGGCGAGTCGGACGGCTTTGCTCTAATTTCCGGAACAGGGAAAACTCTTGACGCCGCAATCGGCGAGATTTCGCAAAAAACGGGGTTAAAAGTGTCGTTAAGTCAGTGTAATCTTATTGTTTTGGGAAATATGTTTTTGACAGAACAAACTTTTCCGAGCGTGAATTACCTTGTGCAAACCTATGCCGTGCCGGAACTTGCGATAATCGCCGTTGCCGAAAACAGCGCGGCAGAACTTTTGAAAACTAAGCCCGTTATGACGACTCTCAGCGCGCTTCAAATGCAAAAGACTTTGCATTCCGCAACCGACGACGCGTCGATAATTTCAACGAACGTAAAGGACTTTTTCAACGGGTATCTGTCACGGACGGGGGTGGCGAACGTCGTCAGCATATCCGCAAAAAAGATTGACAAAAACGACGTCGATAAAGGCTCGGGCGAAAGCGGGGACGTTTACGAATACGACTACTCGAAACTTGCGCTGTTCATAAACGGAAAAAGCGCGATGCTTCTTGAAAAGGACGACACCGTCGCGATAAACTATATGAAGTACGACCTTAAAAAGGGCGGCGAAACGGTGAGCGTCGACGGCGAGATTTTCGGGTTGCAGATAACAAGCAAAAAAACGAAATACAAAACGGAAGTAAACGGCGGCGTGCCGAGCGTCTTCGCCGACGTCGAAATAAAAGCCCGTATTTCGGAAAAAGACGGGCTTGGAAAATATTTTTCGGTTGACGAGATTCCGGAATGTTTGACCGAAAAAATCGCCGCCGCGATGAAAGAAGTCGTCGAAAAAAAGATTGTCGCGACGTTTGAGAAGTGCAAAGCGCGCGGCGTCGACGTTTATGAACTTTTCGATAAGCTTTACGAAAAAAGTTTCAAGGATTTCAAAAACGAATCCCCAAATGGCGACTATCTGAACAGAATCCGACTTATCGTCAACGCCAAAATCAGCGTCTTCAAAAAATAGTTGTTCCGACAGCCGCCGTTTTTCGACAACGAAAGCGAAGAAACAACGGTTTTTCCGCCCAATACTTTTTCGTATTCTTTCTGCATTTTAAGCAGGTTTTCTTCGTCGGGGAAAGCAAAGTCGTCCATCGTCGCACCTCCGATAAATTTTATGCAAAAGGGGCGCGATTTGTGAAAGACGACGATTTTTTAAGATTGCTTGCAATAAGCGCAAATAAAATGTATAATAGCAGATATGGAATATAAGTTAATGACGCCGATGACGCTCTGGCAAGGCTACAATCCCACGACCGAGCCGCTGGACGTTGTCGTAAACGGCGTGAAAAACAACGAAAAATACGTTTCGAAAGAAGTGTCTTTCACCGCGGAAACGGTTGCCGACGGGAAAATTCGCGCGTATGCGAACATTGTTGTGCAAAAAAACAAGGTCGCGCCGACGTTTTTATATCTCCCGAGCGGGGAGTCGTCGATAAAGCGCACGGCGTTTTTTGATCTGATTGTCGATGCCGGGTTCAATATCATCGCGGTCGATTTCGCCGGAAGATCGCCCAAGAAAAAGGTGTTTACCGAATATCCCGAAAGCCTTTCGTACTGCAATTTTTCCGAGAATAAGGAACTTGCATACAGCCCGTGCCAGGCGGATATGTCGCCCTGGTTTGTGTGGATGAAGGTTGTGCGCCGCGCGATAACGCTCGCGTTTGAAGAAAGCAATGTCGACAAAAACAACTTTTTCCTGATCGGCAATCTCGAAGGCGGGCAACTTGCCTGGAAAGTCGCGGGCATCGACGGGCGCGTTTCGTGCGTTATCCCCGTGGGCGCCGACGGATTTACGGAGTTTTTCAACAAGCCGAAATACGATTCCAATCCCACCACGCAGTTTTCGGACGAGTGGGAATGTTATCTTGCCGGTATGTCGACGCAGGCTTACGCGCGCATGCTGACCTGTCCCGTATATTGCGTGCTCGGCACGAACAGTTCTTATGCGGATATCGACAGGCTGTCAGATTTGTTCAACCTTATTCCGCACAATAAAAAGTTTTCGTCGTTTTCGGTCGGCACGAACGTGAGCATTTCTTTGCAGAATTTCACGGGCGCGATAGAATTTGCAAAAAGCGTCGTTGCGGGCACGGAAAAAACGTTGCCTCGTCCCGGAATCAAGACGTACGTCAGCGACGGCAGGCTTTACGTAAGCGTGACAGACATCGGCGATATGGCGAAAACCGAAGTTTATTATTCCACCGACGAAATCACCCCCGCGTTCAGACGATGGGAACAGTGCGAAAAGCCCGTGCTGCTTAATAACGAAGAGGTATTGTGCGAGCTACACCCCGCCGAAGAAAACAAAATATTGTTTGTGTTTGCAAACGTTACGCTCAAAAACGGAATCGTGCTTTCGACGCAGGAATTGATGATGGACCTTACGAAAGTGTCCCTTAACGACTACGACGAGGACGCAAAAACGACGGAAAGAATCCTTTACAACAACGAGATGACCACCGTGCCGTTTTCGGTTGAAAATTTCAGCCCCGTCGTCGACAACGACGTGTTGAAAATCAAAACGGGGCCGCTCGGGCTCAAAGGGTTCATGACAACCGAAGGCAGACTTTGCACCTACGACGTGGAGCCGCCGGAAACGTCGTCGATACGCAACGAGGACTACATATTGCAGCTGGAAGCGTATTCGGAAGAAAAACGCAACGTCCGTATCGTTATGTACACGGCGGAGAATACCGTCACGAAATACACCTCGGTGCTGCATCTTGAAAAAAGCAAGAAGTGGCAGCGTTTCAACCTTGAAATTTCCGATTTCAAAACCGCCGACAGGAAAACGCTGAAAGATTGGCGACTTGTAAAAATTATGAAAATCAAGGACGCCGAAAACGTTTTGTTCAACAACATTCTGTGGATTTGATGGAAGACAATATCGCAAAAAAACAACTTAATCGCACAAAATCGACAGCGCAAGTCCTGATTGTGATAATATGCGCCATTATCGCCGCAAGCATTATCAGCGGCGCGGCGTTTGACGTAACACGGATTTCGGGCAGGAGCATGGACGATACTTTGTACGGCGGGAAAAGCGTCGGGCTGTATGACGACGCCGAATACAATTCCTCGCACTTCGACGTCATACGACAGGATACCGCGTTCGACGTTCTGTTTTTCGGACGGCAGGACACGCTCGGCGACAAGGCTCTTCTTCTAAGAACCAAAAAGGCGCGCCGCGGCGACATCGTCGTCTTCATGCACGAAAGCGGCGGGAAAACCGAACAATGGATAAAACGAGTCATCGGCGTTTCGGGCGATACCGTAAGAATTTCGGACGGGAAAGTTTATCTGAATGGAAAGAAACTTGACGAAAGTTACGCGCTCGGCAACACGTTCCCGCGCGGCGTTACCGACGAGTGGACGGTGGGCGACAGCGAAATGTTCGTGCTGGGCGACAATCGCGCGGTTTCGCAGGATAGCCGCGACATAGGCGTCGTGAAAACGCAGTCGATTGTCGGACGGGTTATCCTTGTCGCCAAAAAAGACGCGAAAAAACTTGTTTCCGCAAAGAAACTTTAATCCGACAAAATTCGATATTTTTAAGTTAATTCCGACGTATATTTTCGTGCGTCGGAATTTTTTTGCGCGCGGGACGGCGTAGCGTTTTTAATATGAAAAGGATTTCGCTTAGGCGCAACGATATTATAAGATATTTTTGCGACCTTGTAATTTTGTTACTTTTTGAAAACGCGGAAGCCGCGGGCGGACTGCGACCGCTCGGACTTGCGGTGTTTTCCGCGCTGGTGTTTTCACGGCGGAACGTTATATTGCTTGCGCCGATGTATCTTGCGGCGTGTTTACTGAAAGATTTCTCGTACGTCGGGCTTGTCGTCGCGATAACGCCCGCGGTGTTGTTTATCGCGGCGTATTTCGTATATCACAAATTAAATCGTCCGATGCACAGGACGACCGCGCTTATCGTTACGCTTTTGTCGTGCGTGCCGCGCGTTGCGTTTTCTATGGTAAACGGCGAAATATACGCGCCGATTTTGTCGTCGGTGATAACGCTTGTCGCGGCTTACGTGCTGATGACCGCGCTGAACGCCGTCGCCGTCAGGGGACTTCGGTATCGTCTGACCGTCGACGAAAGAATATCGCTTATCGTCGCCGTCGGAATGCTTTCGCTGTCGTTATTCACGATAAAAATAAGGAATTTCAACCTGCTATATCCGTTTTTCGCGTTTTGTCTGATGCTTTCGGCGTATGCGTTTCAAGGCGTTCAGGGCGCGCTCGTTACGGGGCTTTCGGTTGCTCTCGGGGCAAGCCTTCAAGGGGGCTCGGCAGGCGTTTTCGCCGTGATAATGATTACCGCAGGCGTTGCCGCCGCATTCAAAAATCTGCCCGAGGCGGCGTGCGCGTTCGCACTGACCGTCGCGTTCACTTTCTCGCTTTTCTTTCTCGACACGTTTTCGGGATACGGTTACGTCAACGCGATTTCGATATTCGTCGGCGCGTTTTCATACGTACTTGTCCCAAGAAAATACAAAACTATGTTGTCGTCGTCGGGAATAAGTTATACGGCGGTCGGGAAATCCGTCGTCAACAAAAACCGTCGGGAAACGTCGATACGGCTGTATTCGCTTGCCGGCGTATTCGAAGATATGAAAAACCTTTTGTCGGCGGAGTCGGGCGGGAAAACCGAAGTATCCCCGGAAGCGGTCGCATACGACGTCGCGTCGAATTTTTGCGGAAGATGCGAGAACGCGAACAACTGTTTCCGCTCGCTTGGCGGAGATACCGGCGTAATACTTAACGGTGTCGTGGAAGCGTCGATGAAAAAGGGCAAAGCCACGATAATCGATATGCCGCCGTTTATTACAAGCAGGTGCAAAAAACTGAACGGACTTATCGGCGCGGTGAACGATCGCCTTATTAAAATCGAGTGCGCGGGCGAACAGGCGGAAGAGGCCGACAAAAACCGCGTTTTGTTTGCCGTCGGCGACGGAATGGGCAGCGGCAAAAATGCAAACGATTTGTCAGAAAGAGCAGTTAAGACAATCGAAAACTTCTTTGAAGCGGGGTTTTCGGAAGACGTCGTGATGGAAGTGTCCAACAAAATACTGACGCGGCACGCCACGGGCGACGGGTTCAGCGCGGTCGATATTATGGTGCTGAACCTTAACACGGGCGCGGTAAACTTCATTAAACTCGGCGCGACTTTCACGGTGATTAAAAGCGGTGACGAGCCGGAAATTATTGAAGGAAACGCGCTCCCGATGGGCGTGGTCGAAAACGTGCAGCCGTTTGTCACCCGTCGCGTATTGTCCGAAAACGACGTTGCGGTGTTGCTGTCCGACGGCGTTACCGACGTTACGACGGGCGGCGAAATCGCGGAAATTCTTGACGAAGAAAGGCGGATAAATCCCGAAGTTTTGTCGTCGAAAATACTCGATGCGGCCGTGAAAAACGGGGCAAGCGACGACGCGACGGTTTTGACGGTCAAAATCTTTTCGCGCATTTAATAATATATATTTAATAAAATTATTGTTTTTTAACGCGGATGATAGTATAATTTTATTCGTGAAAGAAAAGATTATCCAAAACGTTTCGGAGGCAGCGAAAAATCAAAGAATTGCCGTCGGCGTCAGCGGGGGAGTTGACTCGATGGTGCTTTTGCGCGCTCTTATCGAAGCGAAAAAATCGACGGATTTTTCATTTTTCATTGTTAATATCGAACACGGAATAAGGGGACGTTCGTCCGAAAACGACAGCAGATTCGTGGCGGATTTCGCACGTTCGCACGGCATAGAGTGCCGCGCGTTCAAGGTCGATTCATTGCGCCGCGCGAAAGAGTTTGGCGAGACGGAAGAAGAAGCCGCAAGGGTTTTAAGGTACGGTGTTTTCCAAAAACTGCTTATCGACGGCGATTGCGACAAGGTATTTCTCGCTCATCACGAGGACGATCAGGCGGAAACGGTATTGATGCGTATAATCCGCGGCACGGGCATAAAAGGGCTTTCGGGCATGCAAAAGGAAACGCGCGGATACGTCCGTCCGCTCCTTGACGTGTCGAAGGAAGAAATACTCGACTTCCAAAAAAAATACGACGTGCCGTACGTCGTGGACGAAACCAATTTCGAAAACGACAAAACCCGCAATTTAATACGCAATGAAATTATGCCGCTTCTGAACCGCGCCGGCGACGCGACGGGAAGCCTCAACAGACTTTCGCGCATTGCCGCCGACACGGAAGAGTTTTTAAGCACGCTCGATCTGCCGCTTGAAATCTCGAAGGATAGCGTCGGAATCAACGTGAAAAACCCGCCCGTTTTCCTTTTGAAGCGTGCGATAAGGAACGCGTTTTCGGCGCTTGGCGTCGATAAGGACGTGGAAGAAAAGCACGTCCTCATCATTCTCGATTTGCTGCAAAAAGAAAACGGCGCAAGCGTCGATATGCCTTATGGCGTCGTCGTCACGAAAGAATACGACAAGATCGTTTTTTCAAAATCCAAGCAGACACAAGCCTTTACAACGCCGTTTGCGACAGGTAAAGTCGCATTTTTGGACAAAACCGTGATAATCGACAAAACCGCGAAAAGCAAGGACGGCGTAAAAACGCTTACTTTCGACCTGTCGAAGATACCCGCGGGCGCGGTAATCCGCACGCGCGAAGACGGCGACGTTTTCACAAAGTTTTCAGGCGGCACGAAAAAACTCGGCGATTATTTCACCGACAAAAAAATCCCCAAAAGAGAAAGGGACGAAATACCCCTTGTCGCAATCGGCAAAGACGTACTTATCGTCGTCGGCACGGAAATTTCCGACAAGGTAAAAATCAACGAAAACACAAAACCCGAATATATTTTCGAAATTACATCGGAGGACAATTAAATGTACGGCAAAGAAATTGAAAAAGTATTAATCACGAACGACGACGTCCGGAACAGACTGAAAGAAGTCGCGAAAAAAATCGGTGACGACTATAAGGGCAAGGACGTTCTGTTCATTTGCGTTTTACGCGGGGCGTTTATGTTTTTCGCCGACCTTGTCAGGGAAATCAGCGAATACGACGTCAACGCGCAGGTTGACTTCATCGCGGTTTCGAGTTACGGCGAAGGCACGGTCTCGACGGGCGAAGTCAAGTTTATCAAAGACTGCTCGACGCCGATTGCGGGCAAAAACGTAATCATCGTCGAAGATATCGTGGACACGGGCATCACTCTCAATTACCTTAAAAAGGTGTTTCTGAGCCGCGAGCCCGAATCGCTTAAAATCTGCACGCTTCTCGATAAACCCGCGCGCAGAAAGGTCGACCTTGTTCCCGACTATAAACTTTTTGAAATTCCCAACGAATTCGTCATCGGATACGGGCTCGACTACAACGAAGACTACCGAGCGCTGAAAGACGTTTGCGTACTTGCGCCGTGGGTTTACGAAAACAAATAAAAAAATGGATATCAGACTTCCGAGAAAACTGAAAATTCTGTCGTATTATCTGCCGTCGCTTTACATCGTCGGCGGTTACGTCAGGAATTCTTTATTGGAACTTCCCGTGAGCGACGTCGACCTTGCGGCGGAATACACCGTGCAAGAGCTTGCGACCGCGCTTTCCAACACGGAATTTTTCTTAAAAGATTTCAACAAAAAACTGGGCACGGTCAAAATTCTGAGCCGTGAAGACAGGCGTTTTCAGGCGGAATACACGACTTTCCGCATTGACAGTTATCCCGTAAATTCGGGCGCGCATACGCCGTCGGACGTAATTTTCACGCGCGACATCGAAAAGGACACGCTGCGCCGCGATTTTACGGTAAACGCCATATATTACAGCATCGACACGGCGGAATACGTCGATTACACCGGCGGAATTCCCGATTTGTACAAGCACGTTTTAAGGACGACGCAATCGCCCGAAAAGGTTTTTTCCGAGGACGGTCTGCGTATTTTGCGTATGGTAAGAATCGCCGCGGAACTCGGCTTCGACATCGACGAAGAAACCCTTGACGGCGCAAAAAAATCAGTGCATCTTCTGAAAGATATTTCGGGCGAAAGAAAGCGCGAGGAATTTTTGAAGATTTTGCGCGCGGACAGAAAATACCCGTCGGACAGGACGAAAGACAGCGAAGTAAAAGCACTTCGCGTGCTTGACGAAATCGGCGCGCTCGAATACATTCTGCCCGGCATTTCCGCCGCAAAGGGCATGGAACAACGTCCCGACTTTCACGTTTACGACGTGTTCAACCATCTTATCGAGACGGTGCGTTATTGTCCGCCAGATTTACGTCTTGCGGGGCTTCTGCACGACGTCGGCAAACCGCTTTCGGTGCAAAAGTACGGCAATATGCACATGCACGCCAAAACGGGACAGGAAATCGCCAAAAAAATTCTCGGCCGCGACGGGCTGAAAATGTCGAATAGAGACGTGAACAAAATTCTGCGGCTTATCGACACGCACATGTACGACATCGACGGGCTGACAAGCGAGAAAAAAATCAGAATGTTCGTCGTCGATAACCTTGAAATTATCAACGATATAATCGCGCTGAAAAGGGCGGACGCAAAAGCGTCCCAGGGTGACGCGTCGGCAACGTCGATGTCCGCCGAAAAAATCAATAAGGTTTATCGCGAGATGCTGACCGACGGCACTCCGCTTGCTTATTCAGATTTGAAAGTCGACGGCAACGACCTTGTCGGCACGAAAATTCCCGAGGACAAGCGCGCCTGGGCGATGCGTAAAATTCTGGAACACGCCGTCCTGCACGAAGACTGTCGCACGCGGGAATCGCAACTTCAATATTTAAGGGGATTAAACTATGGAAGCAATTAGTATAGTCGCACTCGTTCTGGGCGTCGTCGCCGTCGTACTTCTTATTGCGGTGCTTGCGCTTACGGTTCGTGGCGGAAAGAAAAAGAACGACTCGTCCGTCGAAATCGGGCAGGCGACCGTCGACGTCATCAAGGGCGAAATCGCACGCGACGGACAAACCACCAGGGAAAACGTGCTGAGCGCGATGGGGCTTCAAAACACGTCCATTCAAAACGCGCTGAACGCAAACCAAACCGCCATTCTCGACACCGTACGAAAGGAAGAAGAGCGCACCGAAAGGTTGCAGACGAACGTTTACGAAGGCTTTGCGACACTCACGACGGAACTCAAAAACTCCTTGAAAGAACTTAACGAAAGCAACGAAAAGCAGCTTGACAAAATGCGCGCGACCGTCGACGAAAAACTGAACGAAAATCTGGAACAACGCTTCCAGAAATCTTTCCAGATGGTGTCCGAAAGAATCGACGCAATCACGAAAGGCTTTGGCGAAATGCAAACCCTTACAAGCGGAATGTCCGACCTTAGAAGGGTTTTGTCCAACGTGAAAACGCGCGGCACCTGGGGCGAAATGGCGCTCGATAACCTGCTTTCGCAACTTCTGACGCCCGAGCAATACGACAAAAACGTCGCGCTTACCAAGTCGGAAAACGCCGACCGCGTCGATTTCGTAATAAATCTGCCCGGAAAATCGTCGGAAAAGGTAATGCTGCCCATCGACGCGAAATTCCCGCTCGAAACCTATCAGCACGTCCTTGACGCGCAAAACGAAGTGCAGATTAAGGAAGCCAAACAGGCGCTTGCCGTCAGACTCCGCGCCGAAGCAATCAGCATAAAGAGCAAATATATCCGCGTGCCGAAAACCACCGATTTCGCGATACTGTATCTGCCCATCGAGGGGCTGTTTGCCGAAGCCATGCAAATCCGCGGGCTTTCCGACGAACTTCTGAACAATCAGCGCATAATTCTTGCTGGGCCCACGACGCTCGCCGCGCTTCTGAACAGTTTGCAAATGGGATTCAGGACGGTGCAGATCGAAAAGCGTTCAAGCGAGATTTACAAACTTTTGGGCGCGTTCAAAAAGGACTTTGAAACCTTCTGTCAGATCCTTGAAAAAACGCAGAAAAAGCTGGGCGAAGTTACGACGGAAATCGAGCGCGCCGGCAAGCGCACCGAATATATTCAGAAACGACTTGACAAGGTTACCACCGACGACGAAGGCATCGCGGCGGAACTTTCCGAGGGGGAATTATGAAAGTAAATTTGCATACGCACAGCGTTAAAAGCGACGGTGTGTTCACGCCGGAAGAAGTCGTGAAAATCCAGCGCGACGACGGCATCGAAGCCATGTCGCTTACCGATCACGACAACGTTTCGGGCATTGACGAGGCAATCCGCGCCGGCGAAAAATACGGCTTGAAAGTGCTTCCCGGGATTGAACTTTCGTGTTACAGTATTTGCGAAATCCATATTTTAGGATACAATTTTGACTACAAAAACCCCGATTTTGTGCAGGAACTTGAAAACGTCAAGGATTTAAGACGTCAAAGAATAAATAAGACCGTCGAAAAACTGCACGCCCTTAACGTGCCTTTCGACGACAGCGCGCTCGACTTTGAAAACGCAAATCTCGGCCGCGTCCACGTCGCCAAAGAAATGGTAAGACAAGGGCTTGCAAAAACGGTGTCCGACGCCTTTTATCAATACTTGGGCTCCGGCAAAAAAGCGTATATTCCGGGCTACCGACTCCGCCCGATGGACGGCGTGAAACTCATCAAAAAATACGGCGGCGTTGCGGTTGTCGCGCACCCCGTGTATATCCCGAAAGACAAATTGGAACTTCTTGTCGCGGGGCTGGTGCCGTACGGACTTGACGGGCTTGAATGTTATTACTCCACCTTCAACGAAACGGACACGAAAAGGTTTTTGAGCCTTGCCGCAAAGTACAATCTCATCACGACCGCAGGCACGGATTTGCACGACGCGAACCTTTACGTATCGCCGACGTACGATTGTACTAGGGTTGACAAGCGTTCTCTCAAAAAACTCGGTCTGTAAAACGGCGATAATTCGCGCCTTTTCGGCGTTTTGACGGAACCCTGCTCAGTTACGTACGCCTAAGTACGCGCCTTCGCACGAACCCGTCAAGAACCCCGAAAATCCATCAAATTCTCGCCGTTTTAGGGGAGTAATTAGAGAAAATATTATTTTACGTACGAAGTACTTAATGTCATTGCGAGGAGCATAGCGACGTGGCAATCGCCGGGAACGGACACCTTGTTGAAAGATAATGCGATTGCAAAAATATTCCGAAAAAACCTTATCCGAAAGTAAAAACTTAATATATACACATAATAGCGGTATGGCAAAGGTAAGAATTATTTTGGTCGTACTGCTTTTTTTATGCGCGGTAAGCGTTGCGGCAAAGCCGAAAACGCAGATGCGGGTTATCGTCGTGGACGGGGCGGAGATATGTTTTGACGAGACTTTTTCCGCCGACGGCGAAGGTATTCCGCCGTTAAAGCGGCTGTTCGGGTTCAACGTTGAAAAGCGACTGACGGGACTTTTAAGGCAAGGTTATTCCGAAAAGGACGCGCTTTTGAAAACCTTTCCGTCGCTTCTTCGCTCGCTTGAAAATCTGGCGAACGAAAAATACGTGCCGCCCGAAAACGCCCGCGTAACGTTCAACCCGGACGGTGAAAAAACGTTTGAATACGTCCTCGAAGTGACGGGGCGCAAGGCGGACCTTGATAAACTTATCAAAGACGTCGTGAAAAACGTAATCGGCGCGCAAAGCGTAGTCAGCGTTTCGTACGACGCGCTGTATCCCGAAATCACCGAAAAAGATTTGCGCGAAAACACCCTTCTTCGCGGAAAGTTTTCGACGGCGTTCAAAAGAAGTTCGGACGCAAGAAAGTCGAACGTCGGGCTTGCCGCGAAAAAACTTAACGGTGCGACGGTAAACCCCGGCGAAGTTTTTTCGTTCAACGAAAGAATCGGGGCAAGGACACTTGACAACGGATTTTTGGAAGCGCCGGTCATCGTGGACGGCAAATTTCAGGGCGGCGTCGGCGGGGGCGTATGTCAGGTTTCGACGACTTTATACAATGCCGTGCTGTATGCGGATCTGACGATAATCGGCGTATCGCGCCACTCGCTCCCCGTAAAATACGTGCCGGCAAGTTTCGACGCGATGGTGTCGTCGATGACCGATTTTAAGTTTGCAAACGACGGAAGGTATCCGATATACGTTAAATCGTACGTTAAAGACGACGAATTGTACGTTGAAATATACGGAAGCCCGTTGAACTATGAAGTGCGGCTTGTGTCGGAAATCACGGGAAGCGCGCCGCGGGACGTGAAATACATTGACGACGACACGATGAACGTCGGCGAGGAACTTGTGCTTGCCGAGGGGGCGGACGGCGTGATAAGTCGCGGAATAATGGAAAAGTATATGAACGGGGAATGCGTGTTCCGCAGGGAAATCCGGAAAGACTTTTATAAATCGCAACAAAAAGTCGTGGCGCGCGGCACCAAAAAAGCGGCGGACGATAACAATAAAGAAAATCAACTTGCGGGGATAATTTGACTTTACTTCCATTATCATATATAATACTAATGCAGTAAAATATCAATAGGGGCAAGTTATCCACAAAGTTATCCACATCGGGTGATTTTATTGTTGACAACTTGATTAAAAATCGCAAAAAGGCTATGGATTACAGAGATATCTACAAAAACTGGCTTGCATCGGGCGCATTGACAGCCGACGAAAAGGCGGAATTATCGGCGATTTCCGATGACTTAAACGCACAAAAAGACCGTTTCGGGGCGGAACTCGAATTCGGAACGGCGGGTATGCGCGGCGTTCTTGGCGCAGGCATTAACAGAATGAACGTGTACACGGTTGCCCGTGCGACAAAGGGACTTGCAAGGTATATTATCGGCAGGGGCGAAGACGCGATGCGTCGCGGCGTCGTGGTGTCTTATGACACAAGGCGTTTTTCGACGGAGTTTGCGATTGTTTCGGCGGAAGTCCTGAATTCTTTCGGCATACGCGTATATCTTTTTGAAAACGTACGCCCCGTGCCCGTTTGCAGTTTTGCAATCCGCAATCTGAACGCGGTTGCGGGCATTATGATTACCGCGTCGCACAACCCCAAAATTTACAACGGATACAAGGTTTACGGCGAAGACGGCGCGCAGATGTCGCCCGAAGACACGGCGGTCGTCGTGAAGTTTATCGAAGAAGAAAAGGATTATTTCGCGCCGTATAAAAAAATCGGCATTACCGAAAGCGACATAAGAAACGCCGACGGCAAAACGTACGAAAATATCACCGTCATCGGGAAATCCCTGGACGAGCGTTATTTTGCGGCAATCGAAAAACTTATGTTGTCCGAAGACGCCGTAAGAGCGCAGCGCGACAAAATGAAAATCGTTTACACCCCCATTCACGGCAGCGGCTATATGCCCGTCACGACAATGCTTGAAAGAATGGGTATGCCGGTCGTTACCGTTCCCGAGCAGGTCAATCCCGATCCCGACTTTTCGACGGTGCGCGTGCCGAATCCCGAGGAAGCCGACGCCCTGTCGATGGCTGTCGCGCTTGCGAAAAAGGTCAACGCCGCCGTTGTTATCGGCACCGATCCCGACTGCGACAGAATGGGCGTTGCGGTACGAAACGACAAGGGCGAGTTCGTCCTGCTGAACGGAAACCAGACGGGCGTTCTTATTATGGATTATATATTAAGGCGCAACCGCGACAAAGGAACGCTTCCGAAAAACGCCGCCGTCGTCAAAACCATCGTTACGACAAGGCTTGCAAACGTCGTCGCAAAAGATTACGGCGCGACCGTGTTCGACGTGTTGACGGGGTTCAAGTTTATCGGCGAAAAAATAAAAGAGTGGGAACAGACTAACGAATATACCTTTATGTTCGGCTTTGAGGAAAGTTACGGCTGTTTGTCGGGCACGCACGCCCGCGATAAGGACGCCGTCGTCGCCTCGATGCTCTTTGCGGAGCTTGCCTGCTTTGAAGAAAACGAAGGTTCAAGCGTTTACGACAGGCTGCAAAAGATTTATAAGGAATACGGATATTTCCTTGAAAGGGCATTCTCGTTCGGCTTCACCGGCATCGACGCCATGGACAAAATGAACAAGATTATGAACGATATCCGCACAAGCGATATTTCGTCGGTTCAGGGCAAAAAAGTCCTTGCGCTCAGCGATTACCTTACGGGCGTTACGACGAAATGCGACGGAACAAAGGAAAAAATCACTTTGCCGAAGTCCAACGTCCTGCTTTACACGCTTGAAAACGACTGCTGGATGTGCGTCCGCCCGAGCGGTACGGAGCCGAAACTCAAAATCTATCTTGCCACGAAAGAAGATTCCTTCGATTCTGCGGAAAAAGACCTTGCCGCGATGAAAGACGAAGTGGTAAAAAAATTCAATTTGTAAAACAATTAACACTTATATAAAAAGGGAGTAAACGTTATGAAAAAGTCAATATTTAAGATTACGGCATTTTCGATTATCGCAGTGCTTGTCGTCGCTCTTTCGGTAACGGCGTTTGCATTGACTGCGCCCGGCGGGAACGTCACAACGACAGGCGACAGCGTTTCGTATGCGAAAACCAACAACGATAATCCGTACATAGTTTACAACACGACGGGGCTTTTGCGTTCGGCTCACCGCGCAGGCGGCGTACAGGATCCCGAAAACACGATGAAGGCAATCAAAACCTGTCTGAACAGTATGAACGAAGGTTACGACGTCGACATTCTGGAATTCGACCTGCACCTGACGAAAGATAACGAGCTTATCCTTCTTCACGACGAGAATTTCGACCGCACCACAAACAGCGTCGAAGTCTGGGGCAGAGAAGGCGTGTTGCCGCGCGACAAAGACCTTGCAGAAATCAAAGAGCTGAACTTCGGATACTGGTTCCCGTACGAAAGGGGCAGCGTCCAGGTTGAAGATAAGCGTATTTACAAGAACCTGAACGATTTGCCGGTCGGCGTCGACGCAAACGATTTACGCGTCGTTACGCTGGAAGAAGTTATTGTCGCGGCGGAAAATGCGGGCAAACAATATCGCTATATCATCGAAATCAAGGACAAAGGCGCGGTCGGCAAATACGCGGCGCAACAACTTTGCGCGCTTATGGAAAAGTATAATATGTTCGACAAAGTCGTTGTCGGCACCTTCAACGGCGATATCAGCGATTACTTCGATTATCTCAACGCCAACGTGTACAACGGCAAAATCAACCGCTCCGCAGGTATCCTCGAAGTTCTGAAAATCTTTTTGAGTTACCTTATGAACCGCGACCTCGGCACGGTGAAATACAACGTTTTGCAAATTCCTTATATGAATTGGTTCCCGTTCCTTGGCAGCAAGTCGTTCATTGATTACGCGCACAAGTACGGCATCGCCTGCCAGTTCTGGACAATCAACGAGGCAAGCCAGATGGAAACACTCATTAAAAACGGCGCGGATTGCATTATGTCCGACAACCCGAAACTTCTGTATGAAGTCGCAAACCGCGTGAAATACGGAAATATGGTGCAGCCTGCCGAACCTCAACCGCAACAATAATCTTAAATACCTTATAAAGCCCACGGCACGCCGTGGGTTTTTCATTGCAAAATATAAGGTTTTATGGTTGACTTAATAAAATAAGTATAATATATTTAATAAAGACTTTAATAAGTCCTTGGCTGAAATGCCATGACATGATGCGCGGAATTTATCTTCCGCGTTTTTTATTTATCTTGACAAGAATGCGGAATTCATATATACTTTGACTTGCTTAGAAATAAGCGGACTGGCAGAAATGCCGATAACAGGATGGACGAGCGGGCGACTGCTCGTCTTTTTATTTTCGTTCAAATCAAATTGCACAAAGAATTTTAATTTACAACATCGTTCAAAGCCCTTATTGCGGGCAAATAAAAAACACACAACGCAAACAACGCGTGTGTGTTTTTTATGGTCGGAGTGACGGGATTTGAACCCATGGCCTCATGGTCCCGAACGACGCAAAACGTTAGAAAAAGCAATAAAAATAGGGAAGCGACACAATTTTGACACAAAATTTTTGAAGTTTTTTCATATTTTCGACGCGGTACAGGTACGCTTTTTTACATAAGGCGTTCGCGCGGCGTTTTTTTATTGAAGTAACGCGCCTTGACATATCGTCTGCGGCGCGTTTTCTTCTATAAAATAATATCGCTGTACCCGTACGGGCTTTTCTTTCCTTTTTGGTTTTCGCTGTCGTCCGGGGGACGTTGCCGTGGGCGATTCCGGCGCCGGTGCGTGGAATAAAGGCATTTTTCGGAGCGAAGCGACACCTTTTTCGCGCGTCCGCGCGCATAAGTACGTGCACGCTCTTAACTATGGGTAACGTAGTTTCTTTTTTTTACTTTCTCTATCATAATCTAAATCTAATGGTGGTGGAATTTTGTCTGGTATTTTGGGAAATTTGGCGTGTCGGATAGTGGAATTTTGTCATAGTTTTTTCGCGATATAGACCAAAGCAAAATGGCAAGACGCTTGTCTTGCCTTAAAAATTGTTTGAAATTGTCGATAAAATGCCCGTTAAAACGCTATATTTACCGGGCGAAAACCGTCCTTATCTTTATTTCTTTCGTTGTATAATTCAACCGCTTCGCGCGGATATAACGCCGTATATTCGCGTTTACGCGGCGTCGGCGCCTTATGTATAAATATCTTGTTGTTGTCTTTCAGCGCTTCCAGAACGCGCGACAGCGTGCGTTCAGACAGCCCTGTTTCTTTCGCAAGGTAAGACGCCTTGCAGGTAAGGCGTGTTGCACAGCCCGGGATCGGCTGGGAATATGAGTATATAACGGCATATATAAGTAATTCTGACGTCGTGTTTACCCAACGGAACATCCAGCCGTTTACGACGATATGATAGCGAGAAACGGGCATTTTCGGCAGCACAACGGCATACCGTGCGCGTTCGACGCCGTTCGTCATTCGTAAGGTTTCCGCCTTGCGGATCAGTCCGCGCTTTTCAAGCGTATTCAGAGCGGAAATTATCGTTTTGCGGTCTTTATTTAATGAATTCTGGATAAACGTCAGACTTCCGAAGAACGTCGTGTCGCTGCCCGGGCGTGAAAACTGATAGATCAGCGCGTAAACAAGCATTTCGCTTTGAGTCAGATCGAGTTTCAACATCCAGTCATATATTGACATAGTGAATCCGTCTTCGATACGTTTGTTTTTTATGCGGTTGCGCTTGCGGATGTCGTCCGCAAGCCTTGTCATTTTGTCGTTATATTTCATATTTTTTTCCTTTGTAATGTTATTTGTTAAGGCGCGCCGCGATATCAGGCACACGCGCGAAATCGCCATTAAGAAGAAGATAGTACGCGCCCCGGATAAAGTCCGGTATTGTAAGGTTCTTTTCTTTCAGAAGGCGCTTTACGGCGTCTGCTTCGGCGTTCGGAAGAATCGCGGATATTTGTTTGTAATCGCTTTTATATTCGTCTTTCATATTATCAATCGTCGTCTAAAAAACTGGGACGTTCTTCGTCCTGTTTCGGTTTAATTCCTGGAATTTTCACCGGGGAATTTTGCGGTTTTTCGGACGGCGTCGCGTCTGACGTCGATTCAGACGTCGGCGCGTCCTTGTATTTCGGCTTTTTCTGCGGTTCTGGCGCTGTCGGAGCCGGGGCAGGTTGTGCGTCTTGCTTGTCCGCAAGCATTTGCAACGTCGCAAGATAAACGTCAATAGGCACGGTATTTCCGGCGCTTTCGGATACGTCCAGACCGTTCACGAATTCGCTTTTGCCGCCAGCGCTTTCAAGTTCCAACGTGCGAATCTGGTTCAGAATCATCTGGCACCCGTTCGTGCAGGAAAAACCGCACGCTTCGCAGTCCATAGCGCGTAAGATCTTCCACATTTTGCGGATTGTCGCGGCGTTTTTCAGCCGTTGCGAAAACGAAACGTAATTCTTTGCGCCGACGTTTATATTAACTTTCGGATTTTTAGCCATTTATCGCTCCTAAAATTTTATTTCCGTCCAAAAACAGACGTGAAAAGTAATAAGTATCGTATTTCAGCCACGATTTTTTAACGAAAAAACTTCGATATTCCACTTCTCCGAATCGCGCTTCGAAGTCCCGGGCTTCTTTCGAGTTCTTGTCGCCTTCGTACGGGGATAGCCCGGCGTCCGCGCTGGCGTATTTATCGTATGATATGGCGTCAACGATTAAAAACCGTCCGCAGTCGTACGTTTCAAGGCATTTAATAAACACGTCTGCCTGCTCACGCATTTTGATATATAAGCGTCCCAGCGCCTGCGTATTGACGTGGATCTGATGTTGTCCGAGTTGTCGCGAAAGTGCTTCGTATATCGCAAGTTCCGGAAACATGGAATCTATTTCCGAATTGTTCTGACTTCCGAAATAAACGGCACCGTCTGATATAAATATCGGAAGACCGGGGATAAAAGGATCCGGGTACTTCGTGATTGTTCCGTTGACGATATCCTTATAAGTGTTTCCGCCGACGCCCAGCGCGCGCAGCGATTTAAGCACAAGAGTTTTTGCGTTATAAGGCATATTCGCGTAATGTAAACCGTCCAAAATGTGAATAACGGTTGCGAATAGTACGTCCTTTCCGCTGCCTTTTTTGCCAAAAACGATAACGTTCGACTTCTGGAACGTATCTACAAGCCACGCCGCCTGCTCCGAAAAGTACTGATTATTGAAATTTATTTGTTGCCGGTTGTTCATTTTCGTGAAATAACGTACTTCCAGAAGGCTTTTGCGGCGCTGCTGAAATCTACCTTATAGACGGCGCCATATACCGCGCTGGCACATAAAAACATACAAGCAGCGGACACTGCAAACGCGACGATCAGACACAGCGCGCTCATTCCGATTTTTGCAAAAGCGCTGTTAAACTGTTTGACGATAAGTTCTTTAAGAAGCACAAACAGCAATATCGTAAAGATCACTGTCAAGACGATCGCAACGATAAGAATCAGAAGGTCATAGCCCGGCAGTTTTTTCATTCCAATGCCCGGGCTATCGTAATCGTTGATAATATCGATAGGGCTTGCAATAACCGGCACGGTGAAGACTTCTTCGCCTTTCTGGAAATCGAATTCGATAACGTCGAAGTCCATAAACACGGTCTGACTTGCGGCATAGCAATCTTCTTTGCCTTCGTTTTCATTTCCAGTACGGCATACGGGATATGCTTCGTAATCGCTTACGGCAAAACGGAATAACACGACCGAATTTTCTTTTTCGTTTTTGTTAAAATAATTTTTAACTTCGTTTACGGAATTGACGTCAATCAAAAGGCGTTTCGATATCTCGTTTATATCACCATCGAAGTCGTTTCTTTTCAGATACACAATTGGCGATACGTCGGAATATTCTTCGCCGGTATTTTGGAACAATCCTTTGAATCCGAATGTAAGAAGTTTATTGAATCCGTTGTATTTGCTGTCGAAACTTTTGACGTCAAACGTGCCGTCAACGCTTGTTTTTACTTTGTTATAACCGCGTTGTAGCCCGGCTTCTGCGCGCGAATTGTCAATTCGATTCAGAAATAAGTCGTTCGAGATTTGCCGACCGTTGCAATCGATAAACCCATTTCCAAGATTATTGCGGTAATTATATATCCATTCCGAAACGACCGAAGCGTCTACTCTCCCTGCCGGTTCCTTATAGAATAAGTCCAGTAAAGTATTTGTTGCGACGGACGGCGAATAGAAAACGTAGGGAATAATATTCGGATAGTTTTTTGTATTATAATAATACGTAGTGCCAAAGAGAGCGTCACCGTATCTTATCGAATAATTCGCGTTATATCCCCAGTCAAACTCAAACGATGTGGAAGATTGCAGAATTTTTTTGTTATAATACAAGTAAAAAGGAATACTTTCATTCCGATAACCGGCAGCGGTTCCCACGTATTGTTTTGCAAGGTCATAAAAATCTTTATTCGACGTCACCAATGCGAATTGCGTCTTATATTCCCACCATTCCGCAGTAATTGCCTTTATAAAAGTTTTGTCGTTGACGTACTTGTTAGGGATAGAGAAATAAGCGGTGTTGATCTGGTTAAAGTGATTTGCGCCTTTATCAGAGTGGCCGGTTCGGTAATATGTATGGTTGAGCTCCAGCGCGACGGTTTCGGGCATTCCTTTATCCGTGCATTTCAACGTGTTTTCGGCGCTTTGGTTTTCGCCGAAGGACGGCATATACCCGGAAAACGTCAGAGTTTTCGCGACGGCATATTCTGTTGCGTTGTAGTCGCCGCGGGTCGTAAGTTCAATGCCGGAAACGTCGTAACGTCGCGCATCGCGGTTTGTAAGGCGCTTGACGATTTCCGCGCTTTCGGCGATTTTGTATTTCAGGAAAAGTCCGTCTGCGCTGGCAGAAACAAGTTGCAAGCGATATTTCGTGTATTCCGTCGCATTTCCGCTTTTGTCGTACGCGCTGGCAAGTTGGATCTTGTTTTGACCGGATGCCGCGACAACGTCTTTTTTTGGGTTGTAAACGTAAGCAAAAAGCGCGAATTTATCGCGCGCGGTTTCGTCAAACGAATACCCGTATTCAATAAACGAAAGCATACGCGTTTCGCCATTGTCGTTCGCCGGGTAGTCTGCTACGTCGAATTTTTTACCGTCGATCGTCATTTGCATAAGGTCTGCGTAAACGTCTGAATCAACCGTCACGGCAAACGCCGCGCCATTCGTTCCGATAAACAGCGATACGAAAAGAATTATTATTATAAACAGGCTTGCGCCCGTGATTTTTCTGATTTTGGCTTGATTATTCATATATTGTTGACTTTTTCGAATATTTTGCATATACTGTAAATACCACAAGAAAATATTTTTCTTCTGCCCGTAAGGTTATATAGTTACTTACGGGCTTCTTTTTGTTTTGCGTTTTTGCTTGTTTTGGTAACGTTGTTTTCTGCGGTTGCCTTTTTCTTTTTCTTTTTTTCTAATTCTAATTTTTCTTTGTAGTCGTATTTTGCGAAATTCTTAATTCTGTCCGCTTGCTTTTTGGATATATAACGCGGTGCGATTTTTTTGATTTCGTGATCTTTTAAGTTGATTTTTTGTCCGTCAACGGTTTCGGAATAGTAATAATCCCAGACGCCGGACGGAACGTCGAATTCCTTGAATTGTTCAACACTCAATATGCCGGTTTTGATTTGCGAAAACCGTTTATAATCTTTACGATATAAATGAGTTAAGGCGACGGCGCGATTGCGCTTTGACTCTTTGTCATAATAAACGGCATAAGTGTGTACCCCTTCCGGTATTTCGCTCTGAAAAAGGTATTTATTTTTGATTTTTACAAGTTTCATTGTTTTACGGTTGACCGTTGCCGGGCGGCTACGGCGCCGCCAGGACGGTCTGAAAAAAAGGAAAAAAATTATGAGTCAACGGCAATTACTGCCGATTTGACCGATTAGAATGTAATGGAAGTGCTCGAAAGAGATACGCCGGTTACGTCGATTTGAAACCAAAATTTAACATTGACCGATTGATTAAGGTAGGTATTTGTCAGCGTGACCTCGAAATAAGGGGCGATACCGTTTTTCAGTGCGGTTTTCTTATAATGTCCGGTGTAAGTTGCGCCGGAACTGGAAGTGGATTGTACAGATTCATAATAAGAAGTAATGTCTTTTTTAACGTTAACGGAAATGTTTTTACCGTCGCACGTTACGTCGATAAGTTGATTCTGAATCGTGCTTAAATCGACAGTCTTTTCTTTTCCGTGAAATCTAAAACCTCTTCTATCCTCTGTGGCGTCATCAAGTATGATTTGACCGTACGACGTGACCGCTGAAATGGTGTATTGTGAATAATATGATTCACCTACGTCGCCGAAAACGTTATCAAGAGATATAGCAAACTTATTATTATCGGTAACGCCGTAAACGCGTTTAACCGCGCGAACGTCGCTTGCGCCTGTGACTTCGATAAGACCGTATTGACCGTTACCGACAGTTATTGAAGTAGGAATACCGTCATAACTTGCCATACAAATTGCGTGATGACCACCGGAACGCGTTTGAACCTTTATAATTGCGACAGATCCGCGGAACGATTTGTGACAAGTTACCGTCGCAGTCAGAGCGCCGTCCGCTGTCGGGGTAAGGGTAAGATATTCACTGATGTCTTTATCTTTAAGGGGCGCGTCGTCAGCCCAATAAATAGACCAGTCTACCGATTTATCGGGGGCGTCTTCGGGGGTGACGGTTGCAGTAATGACTTGCGACACCGTGCCGTCTTCTGCGGTTGCTTTTGCCATTGAAAGCAAAATGCCGTTTGCTTCGATTTGATCGACTTTTATGTTCTCGCCGTCGCCGGGCTTCTGTTCTTCGCCGGGCTTGTCGGGTTGTTCGACTTGCGGTTCATTGTGTTTGAATTTAGACCAATCCGTAAATCCCTTTGAGGGGATCGCGATTCCGATTGTTGCCAGCAAAAGGACGATAAGCACGGAACATAACGCCTTTACGCCGATGTTTTTTTGTTTTTTACTCATTTCTTTGCTCCTTGTTTAGTGGTAGATTTCTTGCCGGGTGCCGACGTTGTCTGAATGACCGTGCGTCTGACGCCGTTAGAGTTCTGATACGTTGTTTTGATAGTTTGTGATACCGGCATGAATCCGCCGGACGGCTTCGTTGCCGGCTTTGGCTTCGAAGGTTTCGCCGCAGGCTTTGCCGATTTGGGTTTGTTAGATTTTTTTTGTGCCATGTTTGCTCCTTTTGATGTATCATAACCGTGCTTTTTTGCCCAGTTCAACGCTCCTTTTTCTGTTTTCCAGTTATTTGGTGCGGCGTGTAAGACCTGATTTTCTTCGGCGTTTTTCAATCCGAAGTATTGCGACGGTTGACCTTTGTTAATGCAATAAGTTGATACTTTCATTTGTTCCTCTAAATTTTTTGGGTGGTTTTATGATTTGTTGTTGCAAGGTGTTTTTCCCGGTGATCACCGCCTTTTGGTTATGAATGTCCACATTGCGGACAGGCTCTGTTCGAAAGTCTGCCCGGATATTGCGGAATAAACACTGCCGACGGCAAGATACGCAAGGGCGATCAGAACGGCAGTAATGATAATAAATGTTAAGGTGTCGTATAAGAGTTTTTTAATCATAAGTCGTTGGGGGCGTCCCGTTCCCCGGCGGTCTGGCGACTTCGGGAGTAACCGCCGGGCAGGACACTTTTTTAAGGAGGTGATTATGCCAGAATGCAAGTCAGACGTATTCATAACGCGGTGCGTCGTCCGGGTTATACGTGTTATATCGCTTTATCGGTTTAAGACGTTGTACGCAATCGACGTCAACGTCAATTCCGGCGTCGAATGCAAGCGCCTGCGCTATCTGGATCGCTTCTTCGTCGTCGTGCGCCTTGATTATTTCGGAACGTCGTCCCGTGAAAGTTACTAAATATCTCATTTTCCTTTTTCCTTTCCTTTTTCGCTTGACAAGCGATTTGAATTGCTTTATTATCTGTTTCAAGAAGTGTTTAGGGACTGCCCTTTGGGATGTGTCCCGTTGCAGTGCTGGGATCACGTTTGTGGTTTATCTGGGCGCACTTCTTATTTTTTTTACCTTTTCTTTGTCTTTCTCGCTTAACTTCCAGCCTTTTTTCACGCTTCCGAAACGATTAGTTTTGTCGCTTTCGGGAGTTTTTTTCATATACGTTGTTTTTTTGTCTTCCGGGTTAGGACTGACTTCCAAACGAATTTTTGTCGTACCTTCGCCGACGCTGTTATGCGTTATTCCCAGAAATATGAATTCGTCGCCGATTTTCTCGTATATGTAGGCAGGGTGTCCGCTTTTTTTATATTTTCTGAATTCGTTTCGCGGTTGCGCCCGACGATTTTTAGTATTGTCGGGCTTCCGTTGATTCGGAAAACGATTGATTTTGCGGTTGTACTGCTGTTGCGCGTTCTTTTTGGTTTTGGTGTTTTTGTTCGATTTCGTCATTTCAATTTTTCCCCGGCGATTCTGTAATTGATTGATACAACGGTCGTGCCGTTTTTTGCGGCGGTGCGATCGCAATATTTTTTGAGATTCGCCGCGGTTTTGTAATCGTGCCAGAATTCGACGTAAACGCCGTCCGCAGTTCTGTAAGAAGATTTCGTCATTTCGATTCCCTGCCTTTCAAAAATTCGGATACTTCGTCTGCACGCGCCGGTGCGGAAATTTCAAGTTCAACGACGTTGTAACGTTTTGCAACGTAAGCGCAAAAGTCCGCAAGCATTTTTTCGACTTCGATGTCGCCGGCAGTGAGAAGTTCCACCGCAGCCAAAAGCGCGCTGGTGTTCTGATAACAACCTTTTGCAATGCCTTTCGCGCAAAGTTCGTCGGTTGCTTGTTTAAGTTCTTCGGGGGTGATGTTCCATTTGGATAAGATGTTTTTCATATTTTTCTCCTTTTTTTCCAAAAATCTTGGACTTATAATATAAATATAATTCAAGATTGTTGGAATTGCAAGTGTTTCGTCCAAATTTTTTGGAAAATTGCTTTGAGGTGAAGTATGAAAGCATTAAAAGAGTTGAGAAAAGAAAAAAATATTCTTCAAAAAGACGTAGCAAAAGAATTAAATATCAAAAACACAACTTATTCAAATTGGGAAGTTGGCGTATCTGAACCTGATATTCAATCGTTAAAAAAACTGGCGGACTTTTTTGGTGTCAGTATTGATTATCTTGTCGGCAGAGAAGCGGAAGACGGTGTCGTTATCGTTTCCGGCAACGAATTATCGAAAGACGAATCGGCGCTGATAGATAAACTTCGTCGTCTGGATCCACTAAACAAGGAACTTGCGTATCAATACGTTGACTTCCTTTCGGAACGTCAGAAGTAAGTTTTGAATTCTTTTCATAAAAAGCGACAGTCCCTGTCATATTTTATCCGTTACGATAAAACAGTGTAACGGAGGGGAGAATAATGACAGAGAAGGAACGAAAGTATTTTGAACGGCTTTCGGCGAAACTTGAAAATTTAATACTAAATCAAAATTGTGTCGCTTCGAAAGGAGATGACACAATGAATAAAAAATCGACAGTTTATAAAGGTTACAGGATTACCGAAAGGACAGACGGTCGTCGGTGGGCGCGCATTACAAAAAACGGGCATACGACTTGTATTTATGGTCGAACCGACGACGAAGTTAAGAAGAAGATCAGCGAATTTTTGAAATACGGCGTAACAAACCGGGAGCCGGAACTGAAATGGACGCTTTATTCGTGGCTTGATTTTTGGCGGCGAACTTTCAAAACGCCGTACAACAAGACCGATATGTATCAATATCACATTAAAAACCACGTCAAGGCACGATTCAAGGATAAACCGCTAAAAGACGTTACGACGATTGATTTACAGATGATTATTACGGCGTGTCCGTATTCGCGTAGCCGCGTTGACGTCTATCAGATGTTAAACGCAGCGTTCAGAGTCGCGAAACAACAAGACGTTATTTCGAAGAATCCGGCAGAAGGTCTGATATCGCCACGGCACCGAAAAGTGTCGGGAATGCCGCTGACGCTTGCGGAGCAAAAAGCATTTTTCAAAAGCATAGAAAATGAAGAATGCAAAAACGATTACTTGTTTTATCTGTTTTCCGGCGTCAGACGTTCCGAACTGCTGACGATAAACGTCGCAAGTCTGGATTACGAAAACAATCTGATATATGTTCACGGCACAAAAACCGAAAACGCGGAACGGGCGATCCCGTTTACGGATATTCTTAAATCAATAATTTCGGAAATGACGCCGGACAAAAACGGTTATTTTTTCACGCATTCAGCGGATTGGTACACCAAAAATTTCAAAAAGTACAGTCAGAATCATTGTCTTCGGGAACTCCGGAAGTCGTTTATCACGCGTTCTGGCGAAAACGGCGTCGATATCAAAGCGATCCAACGCTGGGTAGGGCACGCCGATTATCAGACGACGGCAAATATTTATTTCAAAGCGCAGGACGAATTTTTGAAAAGTAACGCAAAAAAATTAAACGATTATCAGACTGCTTATTGGCGCGACGTTACGGAAGACGATATCTGACACAATTTTTTGACACAATTTTCCGGTTTTTACGATTATCACAAGAAAAAAAGAGCATAAAAAAACCGCAAAATCTGCGAAATTTTGCGGTTTTGGTCGGAGTGACGGGATTTGAACCCATGGCCTCATGGTCCCGAACCATGCGCGCTACCATCTGCGCTACACCCCGATAATACGGCGGTTTTTGCCGTACTGCTATATTATATAATATTTTTTGAAATTTGCAACTGTTTTTTCACACATACATTATCGACAATGCGATTAAAGCCTGTCCTGCGAAATAGGTCGCGAGTTCCAGAACGGACAAAGTGCGGTTTGCACGCCACTCTTTGAAGTACACGAACGACAGACACGTGTCGCTGAACAGCAGGAAAAGCGCGCCGATCATCGCAAGCAGCCCGCCGACGGTCTTTTGCACCGCGTACAGATAACATGCGGACACCGCCGTAAACGTTACCGTAAAGGAGTAAAGGGTGATAAGTATGCGCATCCACAGCGGAATTTCAAACTTAAAGACGTACGAGCCGCCAAACGTCAGTATTGCCGCGACCGCCGCGACGATTGCCGTCACGAAATAAAAGCCGCTTGTCAGGTTGAACGCCGTTGAAAAGGCGACGTGGCCGAGAAGGAACGCGAATAAACCGATGGGGATAAGGCGTTTTCTGTACGTCGGAGTAAGTTCCTTAACGCCAAGGAAAGCGTCGCCGGCATGGCACAAGATAAGCCCGAGAAACAGCGGAACGAAGTAGTTCATATTGCAGGCGGGGTTTTTTGCGAATGCGGCAATTCCGATTATCAGAAAGGACAGCGACGCGATATATTTTGCGACAAGCCCCCAGAAGTTTTTATTGAGCGACCGAAAGCCGAGGCAGAAAGTCGCCGCGATTATGCAGATTCCGAAAAAGAGATATACCATTTCCTGTTATACGTTTGCGAAACGCGCTTTCATACGCAACTCGTGGTTTAAGATGCGTTTTCTGATGCGTAAACTCTTGGGAGTGACTTCCAACAACTCATCGTCGGCGATGAATTCAAGACATTCTTCAAGGGAAAGTTTTTTGACGGGGATAAGGCGCAACGCGTCGTCGCTGCCGGACGCGCGGGTGTTCGTCAGATGTTTTTTCTTGCAGACGTTGACGGTAATATCGCCAAGCGTCGGGGGATAGCCGATGACCTCGCCTTCGTACACTTGTTCGCCTGCGGAGACGAAAAGGATGCCCCTTTCCTGCGCGTTGAACAAACCGTAAGTAACCGCCTCGCCCGTTTCAAAAGCGACAAGGCTTCCCGTTTTACGGCGGGGAAAATCACCCTTATACGGCTGATATTCAAGGAATATGCTGCTCATTACGCCTTCGCCGCGGGTAAGCGTAAGAAGTTCGCTCTTAAAGCCGAAAAGTCCGCGCGACGGAATATCGAATTCAAGGCGCATTCTGTCGCCGATTGCCTGCATGTGTACGAGATCGCCGCGACGTGCGCCGACCGCGCCCATGACCGAGCCGTTGCAGTCGCCGGGGACGTCGATGACAAGCCTGTCGATAGGTTCAAGCAGGGTGTCGCCTTCCTTTTTGAAAAGGACTTTGGGCGTGGATACCGCAAACTCATAGCCTTCGCGGCGCATTGTTTCGATAAGAATGGAAAGGTGCATTTCGCCGCGTCCGGACACTTTGAAGCTGTCAGTGCTGTCGGTGTCTTCGACGCGCAGGGAAACGTCTTTCAGAAGTTCGGAATAAAGCCTTTCTCTCAGGCGTTGGCTGGTGACGAATTTACCTTCTTTGCCGGCAAAGGGACTGTCGTTTACGGAGAAAGTCATTTGCACGGTGGGGTCGGTAATTTTGACGAACTCGCACGGTTCGGAGTTTTCGGGGCTTGACACGGTGTTGCCGATGTTGATGTTTTCGATGCCCGAAACGCACACGATGTCGCCGACCGCAGCCGCGTCGCAGGGAACGCGCTTTAAGCCTTCGATCTGATAAAGGTTGGCGATTTTGCTCTTATAAGGTTGAATGCGGTTGTGCCAGTCGCTGACGACGACGTCGGAGTTTGTCCTTATGACGCCTTGTTCGACGCGGCCGATACCGATACGACCGACGTAGTTGTTGTAGTCGATTGCGGAAATCAGCAGTTTTGCGGGTTTTTGGTCGTCGCCTTCGGGGCAGGGGATATGGCTCAGAATCGTTTCAAAAAGCGGGATAAGGTTTTCGCCTTCCGCGCCTTCGGTAAGGGTGCTCGTGCCTTTTCTGCCGCTGCAATAGACGATGGGGCTGTCCAACTGTTCGTCGGTGGCGTCAAGGTCAATCAAAAGTCCCAGAACTTCTTCCACGACCTCGTGAATACGTGCGTCGGGACGGTCGATTTTGTTTATGCAGATGATTATTTTAAGCCCGAGCGATAAAGCCTTTGACAAAACGAATCTTGTCTGGGGCATCGGCCCTTCGACGGCGTCGACAAGCAAAAGCACGCCGCTGACCATTTTCAGGACGCGTTCAACCTCACCGCCGAAGTCCGCGTGTCCCGGGGTGTCGATGATGTTGATTTTCACGCCGTTGTAATGGATTGCGGTGTTTTTCGCAAGGATGGTGATGCCGCGTTCGCGCTCAAGGGCGTTGCTGTCCATAACGCGATCTTCAACCTGCTGATTCTCGCGGAAGGTGCCGCCTTGTTTAAGCATTTCGTCAACCAGCGTGGTTTTGCCGTGGTCGACGTGGGCGATAATTGCAACGTTTCTTAAATCTGTTCTTTTCATATTATTATCTCTCGTTTGATTTTTGTATTATATACATATCTTAAAATAATAGCAAGGATATTAACCGCCCGACGCGAATTTTTTTGAAAAAATTAAGTTTTCGGCAAAAGAAAAGGGACGGAAAAACCCGTCCCCGGAATGGATATTCGTTTGTCAGCCGTCGATTTCGTCGGCATTTGTTTTCATATCGCCCATCCACTTTCTGAAAAAGTTTTTGACCCTGAACGCGACGCACCAGTCGCCCAGCATCGATATGCCGTGTACAAGCAGGAACACGCCCAGAAGTACCGTGAGATATATCGCGCCACCGACGGGATTGAAGAACGCCAGCATACCGAAAACGATTTCGAATATCGAAGTTATCAGAAGTACCCACCAGTACGGCAGTCTGAGTCTGCCCGCGGCAATCGCCATCGACAATTCCGAAATGCCTTCGTAAATAAACCACATTGCGAAAATGAAGGGCAGAAAACCTGCGACGACGTTTTCGTTTGAAAGCATTATTATGCCGAGAATCGTCGTGATTATGCCGTCCGCAAGAAATGCTCCGCCGCCGAAAAGTCCGACCGTCGTGAAGAACATTGCGATTTCCACAACGCCGATTACGAGTACGATCGCACCGATTACGTATGCGAGAGTCGTAAGCGTGGTATCAACGGGCAACGCAAAGCACACGATACCCGCGGCAATCATTAGAATACTTGCTAAAAACCATAAAATTGAAGTTGATTTTTTCATATCGTTCACCTCTTTACGCTTGCATTATACAACCGATAATTAGCAGTGTCAATAGCCGAGTGCTAATTTTTTTCGCAATTATTAAAATTGATTTTTTTTGATAATAAATCTATCAATTTGATTTAATTTCCGTCGTTTAATTTCAGCATGAACGCGCCTTGCTTTGCGTGGCACAGCGGACATTCTTTCGGGGCGGATTCGGCGGTTGTTTCATAGCCGCAGCCCGAGCATTTCCATTTTACCGCTTTCGGGCGTTTATAAAGGGCGGAATCTTTCAGCTGCTCGTGCAGGTCGAGAAAGAGTTTTTCGTGGCAGGTTTCAACCTGAATAAGGTTTTCAAAAAGCCCCGCGATATCCTTGAATCCTTCCTTTTTCGCGGTTTCCATAAATTCGGGATAGATTCTTTCCGCCTCGTTTTTTTCGTCTTCCGCGGCAAAGGCAAGGTTGTCGAGGAGATTCCATTTTTGTTTGAATGGGAAGCCTGCGGAAATATCGATGTTTTTGATGGCGTTTTCGTCGGCGGTTTGCAGGAATGAATAAAGCATGCGTGCGTGATTGAATTCTTCGTAAACCACTTTGTCGATGATTTCGGACAACGCGACGTAGCCTTCGTTTCTCGCGCCGTATTCGATGAACATATATCTGACGTGAGCCTGACATTCGCCGGCAAACGCCCGCGCCAGATTTTCGTAAGTTTTGCTATTTTTCAGATTTTTCATAAATACCTCCGAAAAAAGTATCCGCAAATTTACAAAAAATATACGGTCTTGCTTTCAAAGTATCAAAAGATGTGTTATACTAATCGCCGTTATGAGATATTTGTTTTTCGACATAGAGTGCAGCGAAGGTAAAAGTATGTGCAGTTTCGGTTACGTTCTGACCGACGAAAAATTCCGCATACTCGAAAAGGACGATATTCTGATGAACCCCGAGGCGATTTTCCATACGGGCGCCTGGGGCAAGAAAAACAGGGAAGCGTACCCCGGCATCGAAATGGCGTACCCGAAAGAAGTTTTTCTGAAAAGCCCGACTTTCCCCGCGTTGTACGAAAAAATCAAATCGCTTATCGAATATAAGGATCAGACCGTCATCGGGTTTTCGCACAAAAACGACACCGTGTTTTTGGACAACGCCTGCAAGCGTTACAACCTGCCGTCAATAGATTACGACTTCGTGGACGTGCAGACAATTCATAAGGATTACAATAATCTCATAAACCCGTTCAGCACCGAAAAACTTGTGGAAGAACTGAACCTCGACGTCAACAAATACGTCCCGCATAAGAGCGACGACGACGCCGAAGTGTCGATGCTCGTCACCAAAAACTTTTGCGAAAAGCTGGGGCTGTCGCTTAATAAACTTATCGCGCAGTATCCGAACTGTATGGGCGTTCATAAGGCGTACAACACGGTTTATCTTTACAAAACGCGCGCAGAAAGCCTTATTTGTGCAATAAACCGCAACAGTACGTCGGGAAGTAATTTAATGCGCGGCAGTAATTTCAACAAATACAAACACTTTCTGGAAGACTTTATCGCGGATTCTTCGGTTGAAAAATCGTTGTTCGGAAAACACGTCGCGGTGTCCAGAAATTACTTTGACAATCACTTCCGCGAGATGTTGCTTATCGTTGAAAAAGTCCGGGACAGGGGCGGCGTTATGGAATCGCACGTCGGCCGCGCCGATATATTTGCGGGCAACCCCTCAAAAGAAGAAGAAAGGGCGATTGAGTCCGCAGTCCGCCGCGGGAAAAACGTCCTTACCGTCACCGAGGATGACCTTTTCAAAATGCTTTCGATTGATAAAATATAATTGTTTTTTCAACCTTTATCACATATTGAGCATTTTTTTGCGAAATGCTTTTGACAAATGCAAACTCGTATGCTATTATAATTAAGCATCTTTTGTGATGCGTTTTCGGTTTAAGGAGAAATACCCAAGAGGCCGAAGGGGCTCCCCTGCTAAGGGAGTAGTACGTGAGAAGCGTAGCCAGGGTTCAAATCCCTGTTTCTCCGCCATAAAAACCCGACTTATTTTGTCGGGTTTTTATTATGCTCCGAAACAGGGATTTTGCACGATGCGGTGCATCGCGCCGCCTGCGGCGTGAACCCATGCTCGTTAATTTACCCGCAAACGAAGAAAAGAAAAAGGCGAGCGGTTTTCGTTTGACGAAAAACGGGGCGCAACAGGGCGCAAGAAGACTTGATAAACAATTTTTTTTATGATAGAATGGTTTCAACATCAGAAAGGCACGGGGGTATCCGACCATGAAAATGAAAAACAATACGACCGGAAGCGCAAAGTGAACGAAACGTTCCTTTGCGTTTTTTTGTATTCAGCGGAAAGCCGTCGCGACGAATATAAAACGACAAGACAAATATAAATAAAAAAATCGAAAAGGCAGGTAAGCGGAAAATGGATAAACATATCGAACAATGCACGCACAGAGAAAAAGCGGATCTGGTTTTCAAAAACTGCAAAGCCGTGAACGTATTTATCGGCGAAATCGAAGAGTGCGACATAGCGGTTTCGGACGGAATAATCGTGGGCGTCGGGCGATACGACGGCAAGAATGAAATCGACCTTAACGGCGCGTACGTTTCCGCGGGGCTTATCGACACGCACCTGCACATTGAAAGCACGATGTTATCGCCCGCAAACTTTGCAAAAGCGGTGATGCCTTACGGCGTAACGACGTGCATAGCCGACCCGCACGAAATCGCCAACGTTTCGGGGATAGCGGGCGTCGAATATATGATAAAAGAGGCGAAAACCGTCCCGATGGACATAAGATTTATGTTGCCGAGTTGCGTGCCTGCGACGCCTTTTGAAGACAACGGCGCAACGATTGACGCGTCCGACACGGAAAAATTCATAAAAAACCCCGACATATACGGGCTTGGCGAATTTATGAACAGTCCTGCCGTCCGCGCGGGCGACGAAGAAGCGATGAGAAAACTGAAATGCTGCGCGGAAAAGGGCAAAATAATCGACGGGCATCTGGTAACCGCAAACGAGGACGACGTCAACGCATACGCGCTCAAAGGGATAAAAACCGACCATGAAAACGTCTGCGAAAAGGACGTCCAGGACAAAATCAAACGCGGATTTTACATTCAGATGAGAGAGGGTTCGTCCACCCGCAACATAAACGCGCTGGCGGGGGCGTTCACCGACAAAACGAAACGCAGGCTGTTGCTTTGCACCGACGATAAGCAGGTGAGCGATCTGAAAGAAAGAGGACACCTTGACAACAACGTAAGAATGCTTGTGAAAGCCGGGAAAAATCCTGTGGACGTGCTGACCGCCGCGACTTTGAACGCCGCCGAGTGTTACAAAACCGACGACCGCGGGGCAATCGCGCCGGGAAGAATCGCCGACCTTGTGGTGTTTGACGACCTGTACGATTTCAGACCGAAAGAAGTTTACAAAAACGGCGTGCTTGTCGCAAAAGACGGGAAAGCCCTGTTCGACGCGGAAAGCATTTTCGACGCCGCCGTAAGAAACACGATGCACACGGATTATATTTCCGAAGACAAACTGAAAATAAAATTAAAGTCGGACAACGTAAAAGTCATCGGTTTAATGCCCGACAACGTCGTTACGTTCAACAAAAAGAAAAAAGTCAACGTCAGAAACGGCGAATATGCCAAAACCGAAGGACTTAACAAAATCTGCGTTGTCGAAAGGCACAAAAACACGGGGAAAATCGGGCTGGGACTTATGGAAGGATACGGTCTTAAAAACGCCGCCGTCGCGTTGTCGGTCGCGCACGACAGCCACAATATCATCGCAATCGGGGACAACGATAAAGATATGGCGGCTGCCGTCAACGAAATTATTCGCGCGGGCGGCGGAATGACCTTTTCAAGAAACGGCGTTATCGAAGAAACGCTGGAACTCCCCGTCGGCGGGATTATGAGCGACAAGGATCAGGAATACGTCTTTGAAAAAACCGAAATCCTGCGAAAAAAAGCGCGTGACGCGGGCGTGCCGGAAGAAATCGAACCTTTTATGTGCCTGTCGTTTATGTCGCTTGCTGTAATTCCCGAACTGAAAATTACGACGCGCGGGCTTTTTGACGTGATTAAATTCGATTTTACGCCGATTGAAGAATAACCGCCTTATCTTCTCGTAAAACGAGAAAATATCGGCGTTTTGGCAACGCTTGTATTATTTTATTATTTGTTGGCATATAAACGGAAAGTTAAAAACGAAAACAAATTTAATCCACTTTATAATCCGCGCCGCGTGAAAAGTTTTTGAGATTTTTTAACTTTCACGCAACGACGCGGATTTTTTGTTGTCTTTATAGGTAGACGCAGCGTTTGATCGTCGATAAATCGCAAACGGTTTTTCGACGTCGAAGGAGAAGCAAAATGAACGACCAAAAAATTATCGAATTGTTTTGGGAGCGGCACGAGAGCGCGATATCCGCCACGGCGGAAAAGTACGGGAAATACTGCCATACCGTCGCTTACAACATTCTTTTCAATCATTTCGATGCGGAAGAATGCGTTAACGATACTTACCTTGGCGCCTGGAACAGTATCCCCCCGCAAAAGCCCGGCAACCTGACGGCTTTTCTCGGAAAAATCGCCCGCAATCTCGCCATCAATCGCTATAAGCGGCAATCGGCTGCAAAGCGCGGGAAAGGACAGGTCGAAATCGTTTTGTCCGAGCTTGAAAACTGTATTCCCGATATTAAGGGCATCGAGGAGGCCGTGGACGAAGCGCATTTAGTGGCTGTGATAAACCGCTTCTTGCACGCCCAGCACAAGACGAAACGCAACTTATTCGTGCAAAGATACTGGTATATGTATCCCATTCGCGAAATCGCCGAAATGCACGATATGAGCGAAAGCAAGGTCAAATCCATTTTGTATCGTATGCGCGTCGAACTCAAAACAAATCTCGAAAAGGAGGAAATCTACCTATGAAAAAAGAAAAATTACTGAACGCAATCGGTCAGATTGACGACAATTTAATTACCGAAGCAAAGCCCGAAGCGAAGGTGCAAAGAAAAAAGGTTAAACCTCAATGGTTTGCGCTGTTGGCGGCGTGTCTGGTGTTGGCGATTTGCATAAGTATCGTGACGCCGTTGTCGCTCGGCAACAAAGAAGCGGGCAAAGTCACGATGGAAATCAACCCGGGCGTCGAGTTCACGATCGCAAGAAACGGTAGCGTAAAAGCGGTGCGCTTTTTGAACGACGACGCGGAAGACGCCCTTGGCGCATTAACGCTGAAAGGACAAGATTTGAGAACCGCGGTCGCGCTGGCAATCTCGGCGTACAAGGCGAGCGGTTATATGGACAGAAACGACACCGTTTTGGTCTCGTTCAACAAACAACTTAGCGAAAACAAAAAACTGCAAAAATCGGTGTCCGAGAACGTGCAGTCCGCCCTTGAAGAAACCGACGCCGTGAGAGTTTTGGTGTTCGTCAACGAGTCGGAAAGTAAAGAATCCGCCGAAATCGCCAAAAAGTACGGCGTATCGCAAGGCAAAGCCCAACTTATCGCCGACGCAAAGAAAAACAGCAGCATGTCCGAAGAAGAACTTGCAAATCTGCCCCTCGACGAGCTTGTCGGATTGCAGAAAGATATCAATTCCAAAATTATCGGTTCCGACTATATCGGATTTTTAAAAGCCAAAGAGATCGCATTAAGTGACGCCGGCTGCACAACGAGAGTGGAATTTACCGAAGCAAGGCTTATCGACATCGGCGCGAAATATCCTTATTATCGCATCGTGTTCAACGACAAATACACGCAGTGGACATACTATATCAACGCGATCAACGGCGACATTCTTGATAAAAACGAAGTGGCAATGTTCATATCTTTGGAAGACGCTCGAAGCATCGCTCTGAAATTCGCGGGGCTTGCCGATAACGATGAAGAAAAAGTCGTGTTTACCAAAGAAGAATTGAGCAGAAATTCGGGACGCCCGTGCTGGATTCTGGAATTTTATACGACAAAGTTCCAATACTTTTTCAAAATCGACGCCAAAACCGGCGAGGTGTTCTTTTTCGAATACCATATCGACATAAGGAAAGCAAAAGAAATCGCAGCGCAAGACGCAGGTGTCTTTGAGGAATTTTCAAGACTCACGTTCACCATTGAAGAATACGTCGGCGGCGGCATTAAAACCCCGTATTTCTATCTCGTTTTCAATAACGACAAAACGCAGTGGACTTATCGTATCGACGCAACGTTAGGCCACGTGCTTGACAAGAGCGAAGTCGCGTTACTCGTCTCGTTGCAGAAAGCAAGAGAAATCGCGTTGAAAGACGCCGGCATCACGGACGAAAACGAAGTTTCTTTCACAAAGGAAGAACTGAACAAATCTCCCGAACGCCCGTGCTGGATTATTGAGTTTTACAACGAAAATTATCAATACTCCTACGCCATCGACGCCGAAACGGGAGAAATCGTATTCAGCACCCGTTACGTGAGCATGGAGAAAGCCAAAACGATCGCGCTGCAAGATACGGATCTTTCCGACGGCAGCAAGGTTGTCTTCACCGTGGAAGAACTGGTTGCCGGCGGCATTAAAACCCCGTACTATCTGTTCGTGTTCAACGACGGGAAAACGCAGTGGACTTACCGCATCGACGCGACGGACGGCAGCATTATGTACAGCAACGCAGAAGCCCTTATGGTTTCTCTGGACAAGGCAAAAGAGATAGCTCTAACGGACGCGGAAATTCCGAAAGGAGTCGAAGTCGTGTTTACCAAAGAAGTGTTGAGCAGAAATTCGGGACGTCCGTGCTGGGTTCTGGAATTTTACATCGAAAAGTACCAGTTCAGCTATAAAATCGACGCAAAGACCGGCGAAGTGATTTACAACCGCAGATATATCAATATCGAAAGGGCAAAAGAAACCGCTTTGCAGGACGCCGCGATCGAAGAAAGCGGCAAGGTCGTTTTCACCGTGGAAGAGCTGGTTGACGGCGGCATCAAAACCCCGTATTTCTATCTCGTGTTCAACGACGGACAAACGCAGTGGACGTACCGCATCGACGCGACAAACGGCGGAATCATTCATAAGGAAGATAAAGCGTTAAGATAAACCGACTGCGTAAAAAGCAACGAAAACGGAGATTCGTTTCCACAAATCTCCGTTTTTCATTGTCAGATAAAGAAGCCGTTCGCCCGAGAAGAATTTGTAAGCAAAAAGACGTTTTGTTGCAAATTTGTGACAATTCTGACGCAATCGTTCGGGGAAGTCGGTTTTATTATCTGGTAAAATTATTGTGTGCGTTCTGAAAGCACAAAAATGAATTTAATCGCCGTGCGGCGTTTAAATAATAAAAAAAAGGAGCAAAAAAAATGAAAAAATCATTCATTATGACAATTTCGCTGGTTTCCGTACTTGCGATATGTATGGCGGTTTTTGCGGCATGCGGGAAGAAACACAACTTCTCAAAAACCTATACCTACGACAACGAGTACCACTGGCACGCTTGCACCGATAAGGACTGCAAGGAAGTGAAAGATAAGGCGAAACATACCTATGGCAAATGGGAAGTAACGAAAAAACCCACCGCAACCGAAAAGGGCGCGAGAACCCGTTACTGCACCGTCTGCAAAAAGAAACATACAGAAGAGATCGCCGCTCTTCAAGCCAACCCCGTAACATTGAAAGAAGGCGTTATGCTTGACAAGAAGTACGACGGAAAAGCCGTGATGTTCACGAAAGAGCAATTCAATTTCATGGGCAACGGCGCGGTCACTTTCATGTATAAGGCAGGCGAAAGCGAATGGACGGCGGTTGCCCCCATGGCGGTCGGCATGTACAAAGTGAAAGTCATGGTTGCCGAAACCGAAACGTATCAGGCGGGCGTTGCCGAATTCGATTTCGAAATCAAAAAAGGCGACAACACGATTACCTTGAAAGAAGGTGAAATGTTGGGTAAGACTTATGACGGAACCGCTGTTGAAATCACCAAAGAAAAATTCAACATAATGGGCACCGGAGAAGTAACGTTCATGTTCCAGAAAAACGGTGAAGAAACTTGGACGGCGGACGCTCCCATGGCGCCCGGCATGTACAAAGTGAAAGTCATGGTTGCAGAAACCGAAATGTATCAGGCGGGCGAAGCAATGTTCGACTTTGAAATCAGCAAAGCGGACAACGCGATTACCATGAAAGACGGCGAAATGCTGGGCAAAACTTATGACGGAACCGCCGTTGAAATCACCAAAGAAAAATTCAACGTGATGGGCACCGGCGAAGTAACGTTCATGTTCCAGAAGAACGGCGAAGAAACCTGGTCGGCAGAAGCCCCTATGACAGCCGGCATGTACAAAGTGAAAGTCATGGTTGCCGAGTGCATGAACTACAATGCAGGCGAAGCAACATTCGACTTTGAAATCAAGAAAGCAGACAATGTAATCACGTTGAAAGAAGGCGCAATGCTGGGCAAGACTCATGACGGAAACGCAGTTGTGATCACCAAAGAACAGTTCAACATAATGGGCACCGGTGACGTAACGTTCATGTTCCAGAAAGACGGTGATAGCGAATGGACGGCGGACGCTCCCAAGGAGGTCGGCAAATACAAAGTGAAAGTCATGGTTGCCGAGTGCATGAACTATAACGCGGGCGAAGCAACGTTCGACTTTGAAATAACCGCAGAAGAAGGCGAAACCAAGTAAAAACAATTCTTTTTTATACCATTCTTTTCCTATATCCTTATATAACGTTTTTCGGAGTGCGGCGCATTTTATATGCGCCGTGCGACGGAAAATGTTGCAATATTGTTGCAAAAGAACGGCAGGTTTTCGGGGAGTTATGCTTTCGGGATAAGATATGATTAAATTGTAAGCGACGGGCTTGCAAATAATCAAAAAGGAGCATATACCAATGAAAACCGAAAAAACAATGAAAGCAAAAAAGATAACTTTACTTTCCGCCGTCGTTGCGATCGCCGCCGTGGCAATCACGCTTACGGCAGTGCTTTTGCCGAAATATAAGGTCACGAAAGCCTCAACGGGGAACGAAAAGAACACCGCCGAAATAGAACGGACGATTTCACAAATCGAAAGTTTGGAGGCGGAATATCAGAAATCGTTTGACGAAAACGCCGCGCTTTGGGAAAAGTACTTTGCAGAGTTCCGAAAACTTGACGAAATTCCCGAAAATTTTGACGAAAGGGCGTTCATCAAAGAATTGAAAACTCTCACCGACGACGAAAAGACCGCGCTTTTGAAAAACGTTGACGAGCTTGACGCGCTCGACGCGAAACTTGACAAGCTGTACGATGAACTGTATGATAAAGACGAGGACGTTCAGTACAACGAATGCAAGGACGGCTCCTGCGGCTTTTCCGGAAACGGATGCGGCGAGTACGACGTGCTTTTTATCGAATGCGATGAAAATTGTTTCGCTGAAAACTGCGGAAAATAAAAAATAAAACCCACCAAAACACATCTTGCAAAAGGCGCCGCGCATAGCGACGCCGATTGCGCGCGAGAGGGAATATGGCGTACAGTATTTACGTTGCCGACGACGAAAAAAACATAAGGGAACTATTGAAAAACTTCCTTCAACGCGACGGGTACGAAGTGAGCGCGTATGACACGGGCGACCTTCTTCTTGCCGCGTTTGAAAGGGAGCCTGCCGACCTTGTCATTCTTGACATTATGATGCCCGGGCGCGACGGAATCGAGTGCGTGAAAGAATTAAGAAAGTATTCTTCCGTACCGATAATCCTTCTTACCGCCAAAGACGGCGAGCTTGACTACGTCAACGGGATAACGCTCGGCAGCGACGATTACCTTACCAAGCCGTTCCGCCCGACCGTGCTTTTAATGCGGGTGAAAGCCCTTTTGAGAAGGGCTGAAATGAGCGGCGACAAAAAGTCGAAAGGCAAGGTTTTGAAACATGCCGATTTGACGTATTCGGAAGATGAACATTCTGTTTTTGCCGATAAAACCGTCGTTCCATTGACAAAAACCGAAATGAGTCTGCTGGCGTTTATGATGGAAGAACCGCAGAAAACCCATTCCCGCGATAGTATGCTGGACAAAATCTGGGGGTTTGACGAAGACACCGAAACGCGCGCCATTGACGAAACGGTAAGGCGGATAAGAAAAAAATTGTCCGCGGCAAAAAGCGTCGTAACCATAGAAACCGTGTGGGGATACGGATACAAATTAAGCGCGGCGGTGAAAGACGAATGACAAAAATCAAGCTCAAAATAGTGCTGACGTGCTTATGTTCGGTCGCGCTTATCCTTTGCACTTTGCTTGTCGTCGTAAACGTTGTTGTCCCGAAAAGTTTGGAAAATCAGGCGAAAAAGGCGATTGAACAAGAAATCGGCGAAAATCACGACGACGAAAAGTCGGGCATGAATTTTCTGAGTTCGAGCGTTGCGTATCTGGAAATCGGCGGGGCGAACGAAGACCTTGTGTATCTCACCGAAACGGAAAAAGCAGTGCTGGCGTTTTGCGACGATAAAAAGCCCGTCCGCGGCGAGTTTTACAGAATGAAAGACAAAAACCGCGACGTTGTTCTGGCGGTTTATTCGTCCGCCGCCGACTTAACGGATAAATACGAGTACGTTTTGTACGTCGATATAAAATCAATATTGAATTACGTCCGCTGGCTCAACCTGTTGTTTTGCTTCGAGGTGATAATCGTGGGCGCGGTGATATGCGCCATCGGCTTAAAACTCGGCAAGACAATCGAATCGGCGCAGGAAATAAGGCAGTCGTTTTTCCAGAACGCCTCGCACGAGCTGAAAACGCCGCTTATGGCGATTCAGGGCTATGCGGAAGGAATACAGACGGGGGTTCTCCCGGTAAAAGAATCCGCCGGCGTTATTATGGAAGAAAGCGACAGAATGACGGAGCTTATCGAAGAACTGCTGGCGTTGTCGAAAATCGACTCCGCACAGGCAAAACCGGAGTTTCTGGAAACCGACGTAACCGAAATAATAAAAAGCGTCGCAAATTCGTTTGCGCCCGTCTTTGAAAACAGTCATAAGACGCTTAAAACCGAAATATCCTGCGAGGCGGCGGTTTTGTGTGACGAGAAGCAAATACGAAAAGCCGTTTCAAATCTCATATCCAACGCGTTCAAATACTGCAAAACGACGGTGACCGTTGCGTGCAAAAACGAAAACGATAAAACGATAATCGCGATTTCCGACGACGGCGACGGCATTGACAAGGACGATCTTCCGCACGTTTTTGAAAGGTTTTACACGGGCAAAAAGGGAAATACCGGCATAGGGCTTGCTCTCACGAAGGAAATAATCAAAATGCACGGCGGGGAAATCCGGGCGCGCAACGAAAACGGGGCGGTTGTCGAAATAACGCTCGGAAACGTAAACGGCAAAAAGAACCGCGAGCACCTTTGAGATGCGAAAACAACGCCTTTTTCGGCAGAACGCGACAAATTGACAAAAACGAAGTTTTGTGATAAAATATTCATACCTAAAACAGGAAGGAGCAAACGACAATTATTTTTAATCGGAAGTTTTAACCCCGCGACGGAGGTAACAGCCTATGAGAAGAATTATCAAAGCGCAATCGGAATAAATTTTATTTCCTTGCGCTTTTTTGTTGCGGAAAACCGAAAAAGTCCTTGAAAAGCAAGTACGGATTATCTTTTGACAGGAATCTGAAAGGAGAAGAAAAATGGAAAAGTGTCTTGCAATCGACATCGGAGGATCAAAAGTTCTGGTGGGCGTCGTTGACGAATCGGGCATTGTCGTCGAATACGATCGCAAAGAATATTCGTCGGCTTATTCGCTTGAAACGCTGTATGCGGACGTAAAACGAATGGCTGCGCCGTATATGGAAAAATACAAGCCCGAAATATGCGGCGTTTCGTTGCCGGGGCCGGTGAACGGCGATACGGGAGTATGTCCGCTCGCGCCTTTTTTGGGAATAAGGGATTGGCACGCGGCGGAAGACCTTAAACAAATTCTTGGGATCCCGGTGTATGCTGAAAACGACGCGAACGCTTGCGCCGTTGCCGAGAAAGTTTTCGGAAAGGCGGCGGACGTCGACGATTTTATGTGGATCACCGTCAGCAACGGAGTGGGCGGCGCGCTGTATCTGAACGGAAGTCTTTACGTCGGGGCGAACTTTTGCGCCGGCGAATTCGGGCATATCAGGGTCGAAGAAGACGGAAAGGCTTGTACCTGCGGGAAGAAAGGCTGTCTGGAATCGGTGGCGTCGGGACGGGCGGTTTCCGCTTATTACAAGGAAAAAACGGGGCGGGACAGGACGGCGAAAGAGATTGGCGCGCTTGCAAACGAAGGCGATGAAATCGCAGTTGCGGCATACAGGCGCGCGGCAAAAGCACTGGGCGCGGTCATAGCGAGTGCCGCGACTCTTCTGGACGTGAACGTATGTTATCTTGGCGGCGGAGTATCCCAAAGCCTGGACCTGTTCAAAGACGACCTTATCGCAGAAATCAACGATAAACTGTTTCTTCCGATTGATAAAACCGTCAAAATCGAATATTCGGGGCTTGGATACTATGCGTCCCTGTGCGGCGCGGCGGCGGTTGCATACGGTGCGAACAAACAACGAGAATTAAACAAAGGAGAATAAATATGACGGACGAAAAAGAGAAAATTAACCTTTCCGCATTGTTCAGAATCGGCTACGGGCTGTACGTTCTGACCACCAACGACGGAAGAAAAGACAACGGCTGCATCGTAAACAGCGTAATGCAGGTCACAAGCAATCCGTTGAGAGTCGCCGTTTGCGTAAACAAACAGAATTACTCGTGTGGGACGATTCTGGAAACGCTGAAAATGAACGTCAACTGTTTGTCGGTCGACGCGACCTTTGACGTTTTCAAAAGATTCGGTTTCCAAAGCGGCAGAACCGTCGATAAGTTTTTCGGAGAAACGCCGAAAAGGAGCGAAAACGGGCTTGTCGTAATGCCAAAGTGTTGCAACGCGTTCATATCCCTTGCGGCGGAGCAGATAATCGACCTCGGCACGCACGACATGTTCGTTTGTTCCGTCGAAGAAGCGGCGGTGTTTTCAGATCTCGACACGCTGACTTATACGGAATATCAGAAAAACGTGAAGCCGAAGCCCATCGCGCCAAAGAAGAAATCGTACGTTTGCAAAGTGTGTGGCTACGTTTTCGAGGGCGAAGAACTGCCGCCCGACTTCATTTGTCCGATATGCAAGCACGACGCGTCGGCGTTTGAACTTATGAAATAAATCAAATACAAATAAACCAAAAGGAGAACAAAAATGAAAAAGTACATTTGCGAAGTATGCGGTTGGGTATACGACGAAGAAAGTTGCAAGGAAAACGGGATCCCGCTTGTCGAGTTCGAAGACTTGCCCGACGATTTCGTCTGTCCCGTATGCGGAGTCGGAAAAGAATTGTTTTCCGAAATAAAATAGGACAAAAATGAAACACAGGAAAAAAACGATAATCTTTCTTCTGATTATGGCGTTGACGTTGTTTTCGTCGGCCGTATTAACGCCGCCCGCCGTCTCGGAAGCGAATTCCGCGCCGAGAGAAACGAAAGGCTACGATTCAAGCGGGGTTATCGTCAAGACCGAAAACAGCCCGATAGTCGTCGACAAGGAAGATCTGACTTTTCATATTTATTCCGCCGACCGATTTATCCCCGCGCAGGAATACAACAGGCGTGGCACAGTTACAGCCGAATACACTTTCCGCAATCCGACAAATCTGACTGTCGAAACAAGATGCCTGTTTCCTTTCGGATTCGTTCCGTATGACGAATCGCAGACCGAGGCGGACAAGGAATACTTTAAGGTAAAAACCAACGGAAAAGACGCGGACAAAACAATCCGTCATACTTATAAAGAGGATCGCTTTGCAAAATTCGACCTTGAAGAGGACCTTCGATACTTTTCGGACGACTTTATCGCCGACGATACTCTTTCAACCGATTTGCCGGTTTATGAATACGTTTTGGACGTTAAAGGTGCAAACGGAAAATTGCCGACGTACGTCAAGTTTTCGGACAACGTGAAAAACCTTAAATACATAGTGTTCGATAATTACGTCAAATACGAAAAAAACGGGGACATAATGGAACTTGTCGCAAGGCAGGACGGCCTGAAAGGCGGGCAACTGACGCTGACGTTTGTCGGAAAAGACGTGGCGGATATCGAAAGCAAATTCAGTTTCTTTGACGATAAGTGGAAAAGCGTCGGCGGAAGCGTCGTTAAGGGAAAGAAAGTCGAGTATAATTTCAAAGATTACGTCCTGAAATTCAGACCTGCGGGAAGCGACGTCAGCGACGTAGACTGGTACAACGCGACGGTTGCGCTGATTAAAAGCAGAACGTCGACGGTGTTTCAAGTGGGGGAACTGTCGTTAAGCGCGTTCTTGTTCCGCTGGTACGATTACACTCTTACGTTCGCGCCGGAAGAAACGCTTGTCAACACGGTATCCGCGCCGCTTTATCCGTCGGTAAACCGCAATTACGTGCCGCCGGTGTATTCGTACACTTATCTTTTAAGTCCCGCGGCGGGCTGGGCGGACTTCAACAACCTTACGATACGGATATATACGGATATGTACTTATTAAGGGGCGAAACGCGAAAGAGCGTGACAAATCCGGACGGCTCGGTTACCGTAACGGGGGAAACCGTCGACTTCTTAAAGGACGGCGGGGTTTACGAGGCGCGTTTTGAAAAACTGCCCGACGGCGATCTCACGCTTTTCCTTTGCGCGTCGGAAAAGCCAGAAAGGTACAAGCCGCCGCTCGGAAAGGTGACCAAAATCATCATAGTATTGTCCACGGGCATCGGGTTGATTGTTATCGCGACGATAATACTTGTCGTTACCGTCAAAAAACAGAAAACAAAAGGAAAGAAAAGATAAAATCAAAAAAAGAGGAACGCGTACGGCGGATTATTCCTGTTCCGAAACGGGGGCAGGGATTTCCGTGTCGGCGCGTTTTTTGCGTGTGACAAAGAATATGATAATCGCCGCAACGAGCGTCAGCATTTCGGCGGCGGGCGTTGCGAGCCAAAGCCCCGTGATTTTCCAAAGATGTGCGAAAAGATAAGCAAGCGGAATAATCAGCACGACTCCGCGCAGAAGGGTGATGATTTGCGAACATACGCCTTTGTCGGACGCCGAAAAGTATGACGAAAATAACAAATTGAATCCCGAAAACAGCGAAGAAATGAAATACAGTTTTATGCCGGTCGTGGCAAGTTTTTGAAGGTCTTCCGCTTTTTCCGTGTTGAAGATTGCCGCAATGCCGTCCGCCGAGAAAAACAGAATAACGTACAGGACGGCGGCGGTCGCGCCGATTGTAATCAGGGCGTATTTCAGCACCTGTCGTATTCTCGTGAAATCGTGCTGTCCGTATGAAAAACTGATTATAGGCTGGGTGCCCAACGAAATCCCGTTGAAAATCGCGTTGATTACGTAAAACACGTTGACGACGATGGCAAACGCCGCAACCGCCGTATCCCCGCCAAGCGACTTGAACAACTTATTGATGAGCATCATCACGAGTCCGAAGCCGAACTCCGCAATAAACGACGCAAGTCCCAGCGAGATTATCTCGCCGAACACGCGAAGAGATAGTTTCGTCTTTTCAAGACGGAACGTGTTTTTCTTTCGGAAAAAGAAAATCATCAGAATAAGCATGCTGATTACGGGCGAAATGCCTGTCGCAAGGGCGGCGCCGAGCATGCCGAGTTTGCACGGGAAAATAAAAACGTAGTCGAAAACGATGTTGAAAAGGTTTCCAAGAAGCGACGCGGTCATCGCAAGTCTGGGCGCGCCGTCGTTGCGGATGAAGTTTTGCAGAACGTTGTTGAACATAAAAAAGGGCGCAAAGCAAAGTATAATCTGCACGTAGGTTTTGCTCCCCGAAAACGTTTTGCCGTCCGCGCCGAGAAACGACGCCACGGGACCGCTTAAAAACGCGCCGAGAAACACGAATACGACCGCAAAACACGCGACGACAAAAACGGTGTGAGTGAACACTCTGTTTGCGCTTTTGCCGTCCCCCGCGCCTTTGTATATGGCGAATTTCGTGCTTCCGCCGATGCCGAACATAAGACCGATTGAAAAAACGATACTGAACGAAGGCATTGCCAGATTCAACGAGGCAAGCCCGGTCTTCCCGAGACTCAAAGAAATGAAAAACGTGTCCGCCAGAATATAGCAGGACAGCCCGATCATGGCAATCACGTTTGCCGACACGTATTTAAAAAATTCTTTCAAGGTCTGGTTTTTCATTTTTTCTCCACAAATAAAAAAGCGCCAGGTTGCATCTTCAAAGGCCTAACGATGCAATTTGACGCGCTCACCCGGCGGCGAGATTATTCATTTGATTGCATTATATAGAAGTAAACGGCGGTTGTCAACGAGATTTCGCCAAAACTTTTGAAAGACCGCTGCCGTGAAAATGCCGCGAAAAATGAATAAATTATTTTCAACCGTTGTAAATAAGGATTTTTCGTGGTAAAATATCTTTGATTGAAAATTTTAAGGAGCTTATATGAAAGTTTGCATTTACGGAGCGGGTTCGCTCGGAACGGTACTTGGAGCATACGTCGCGAAAAGCGGCGAGGAAATCGACCTTGTCAACAGGAACAAAGCGCACGTCGCCGCGTTGAAAGAGAACGGCGCAACCATCACGGGGACAGCGAATTTCAACGTGAAAGTCAACGCGATGCTGCCCGAAGAAATGAAGGAAAAATACGACATAATTTTCCTTATGACAAAGCAACTCAACAACAAAGAAGTCGTGAAAATGCTCACAAACTTTTTGGCGGACGACGGTGTAATCTGTACGATGCAAAACGGTCTTCCGGAACACAGCGTGTCCGAAATAATCGGCGAAGACAGGACGTACGGTTGTGCAATCGGCTGGGGCGCGCAAATGACCGCTCCCGGCGTCAGCGAACTCACGTCGGAACCCGACGCTTTGGTTTTCGCGCTCGGCGCGCTCAATAAAAAAGCGCAGGAAGACAAGCATTTCAAGGAAATCGTCCGCATTCTGTCCATAATGGGCAAAGTCGAGGTTGAAGACAATTTCATAGGGGTAAGGTGGTCAAAACTTCTCGTAAACTCCGCATTCAGCGGAATGTCGGCGGTGCTCGGTTGCAATTTCGGCGAGGTCGCGGACAACAAAAAAAGCAGACTTTGCGCGCAACGCATCATAAAAGAAATCATCGACTCAACCCGCGCGGGCGGCATTCATATTGAGCCGATTCAGGGCAAAGACGTCGTAAAACTTCTGGATTACAATAACCCGATCAAACAAAAAATCTCGTTTGCGATAATTCCCGTCGCAATCAAAAAACACCGCCTTATCCGCGCAAGTATGTTGCAGGATATCGAAAAAGGCAAACCTTGCGAGGTCGAGGCAATCAACGGCGTCGTGAGCGAGTACGGAAGAAAGGTCGGCGTGCCGACTCCCGTCAACGACAGGGCGGTCGAAATAATCCGCGGCATCGAAGAAGGCAAGTACAAACCGTTTTTCGACAACCTGAAACTTTTCGACGACGTTCTTAAAAAGAAGTAACCGCAAAGTCAAAAAACAACAAACAAAACCGTCCGGACGCGGGCGGTTTTTTGTTGAAGAAAAGGAACAAACGAGTTGAAAAAGGTGCGGGTGATAGGATTTTAAGGTTTTCTACCAAATCTTTACAATCACAAAAAATCGTGCAAATACTTTACATTCCCGAATTTCCGTATTATTATTCATAGTGTAAGAGAAAATATATCAAAGATATATTGAAAATGCGGCAATTTCGGACGGAAAATCCGATAATTCTTGCAAAAGATGACGTATCAAAAACATCCGAATTTTACAAAAAAGGTTTTAACGACGCGAAAATTTTGAAGCCCTACCGCGCAGTATTTATCGTATGTGCAAGGAAGGGCGACGAAAAGTCGCGCTCGAAACGAAATTTATAAAACAAATTTTCAAAGGAGAAAACAGCAATGGCAGAGATGAGTAAAGCTTACACACCGGAGTTTATGGGCGATCCCAATCCGCGTGAAAAAATTCTCAAACTCGCAAGAAAGATCACCGACTGCGTCGACCATAAGATTCTGGGCGTCACGGTAAACGATCCCGAATACTGGGGACTTGCCTGCGTGGTTACCGACGAAATGGCGGACGTCGCGCTGAAAATGAAAGTGCGTCATCACTACACGTTTGAAGACCTTCTTGCAAAGAATCCCGAACTCGGGAAAGAAAAACTTCAAAAGTTGCTTGACGACATGAGCAGAATCGGTATTCTGGAATACGATTACGGCGACAATTACGACCACAACGGCCCCATTAAGGGCGCAAAGAAAATCCGTCGCTATACGTTACCGATGTTCGTTCCCGGTTCTGCGGAATTCACGAACATGATAAAGAAGCAGCTTGACGACCATCCGGAACTCGCGATGTTCTTCGAGCGTATGACGTATCTTCCCCTGACAATGGTCACGGCTATGGTTCCCCCGGGAGGAGCAGGAATCGGTATGCACGTTATCCCCGTCGAGAAAGCAATCGAGATGGAAAACGGCACAATGGATATCGAGCATATTTCGTATTGGCTCAAAAAGTACGAAGGTCACCTTGGCGTAGGCATTTGTTCGTGCCGTTACGGCAGGGCGAAACTTGGCGAAGGCTGCGGCGACAGCTGTGAAGAATGGTGCATCGGTATCGGCGATATGGCGGATTACTGCCGCGAAACGGGCAAAGGCCGCGATATCACTTACGACGAGGCAATGCAAATTCTGAAAAACGCCGAAAAGAACGGTTTCGTACATCAGATCACGAATATCGACGGCGAAAACAAGATTTTCGCAATCTGCAACTGCAACGTCAATATCTGCAACGCTCTGCGTACGTCGCAACTTTTCAACACGCCTAATATGTCCAGAAGCGCGTACGTCGCAAGGGTTGAAAAAGACAAATGCGTGGCGTGCGGCAAGTGCGTGGAATACTGCCCCGCCGGCGCGGTAAAACTCGGACAAAAACTTTGCACGAAACAGGGCGAAATCAAATATCCGAAGCACGAACTCCCCGACAACCTCAGCTGGGGACCCGACAAGTGGGACGAAGATTACCGCGACAACAACCGCATCAACTGCTACGAAACGGGTACGTCGCCTTGTAAGGTTGCCTGCCCCGCTCACATCGCGGTTCAGGGCTACATAAGAAAAGCCAAAGAAGGCAAGTACAGGGAAGCGTTGGAACTTATCAAAAAGGACAATCCGTTCCCCGCAATCTGCGGACGCGTCTGCAATAAGCGTTGCGAAGCCGCCTGCACAAGGGGCACCATCGACGAAGCCGTCGCAATCGACGACATCAAGAAGTTCATCGCGGAACAAGACCTGCACGCGGAAACGAGATTCGTTCCCGAAGTCGTCATTCCGTCGAACGTCGATAAGCAATGGTCCGAAAAAATCGCAATCATCGGCGCAGGCCCTGCGGGACTTTCCTGTGCATACTATCTTGCGACGAAAGGATACAAGCCCACCGTGTTTGAAAAGAACGCGCGTCCCGGCGGAATGCTCACTTACGGTATTCCTTCCTATAAACTCGAAAAGGACGTCATCGAGGCTGAAATCGACGTACTGCGCGAACTCGGCGTCGAAATTAAATGCGGCGTGAACGTCGGCACCGACGTCACCATCGACGAACTCAGAAAACAAGGCTACAAGGCGTTTTACGTTGCAATCGGCTGCCAGGGCGGCAGACTCCCCGGCGTACCCGGCGAAGACGCGATCGGCACGGATATGGCTGTATCGTTCCTGCACGACGCAACCGAAAACCACGACAGAAAACTTGTCGGTAAGACGGTTGTCATCGGCGGCGGCAACGTTGCGGTGGACTGCGCTCGCACGGCTGTCAGATTCGGCTCTGACAACGTCGGCATGTACTGCCTCGAATCGCGCGAAACAATGCCCGCGTCCGTAAACGAAATCAAAGAAACGCTCGAAGACGGCATCTCGATCAACAACGGTTGGGGTCCCAAAGAGATTTTGAAAGACGAAAAAGGCAACGTTAAAGCGGTCGTGTTCAAGAAATGCCTGTCGGTCATCGACCCGAAGACAAATCGCTTCAACCCGCAATACGACGAAAACGACACGATTACGGTCGAGGCGCAACACGTTATCTTTGCAATCGGTCAGTCCGTTGTCTGGAACGACTTGCTGAAAGGCACGAAGGTTGAGTTCCATCACGGTAATTATCCCGTTGCGGATTCTCTGACTTATCAGACGGCGGAACCCGACATTTTCGTCGGCGGCGATGTGTACAGCGGACCGAAATTCGCAATCGACGCAATCGAAGCGGGCAAGAACGCGGCGGTATCGCTGCATCGTTTCGTACAGCCCGGCACGAGCATGACCATCGGCCGCAACAGAAGACAGTTTGTCGAGCTTGACAAAGACAACATCGTCATCGACAGCTACGATACGGCAGGCAGACAGGAAGCGAAAGAACTCGACGGCGACAAGCGCTCCTTCCGCGATCTGCACGGCACTCTCACCGAAGAACAGGTCAGGATCGAAGCGTCAAGGTGCTTGGGCTGCGGCGCGAGCATCGTCGACGAAAACAAATGTATCGGTTGCGGTATCTGCACCACGAAGTGCGAATTCGACGCAATCCATCTGCATCGCGAACATCCCGAATGCTCCAAGATGAGCAGAAGCGAAGATAAGTTCAAGGAGATTTTACCGTACGCCATAAAACGCGGTATGAAAATCGCGTTCGGCAAGAAAACGCCCGAAGAAAAGGCTTCGCAAAAACGCCATAAGGCTGCGAAAAAAGCGGCAAAACAAGCCAAAAAGGATAAGTAATTTATGCACGAACTCGGGGTGGTCTTCCATATCGCGGACATAGTGCGCGACGTCGCGGTCGAAAACAAGGCGACGAAAGTCCAGAAAGTCGTCATGCAAATCGGCGAAGTATCGACGGTCGTCAACGACCAGCTTATCGATTGCTGGAACTGGAACGCAAACCGTACGGAACTTCTGAAAGGTTGCGTGCTGGAAATCGAACCGGTGAAAGCCGTGACGTACTGCGAAGACTGCAAGAAAGAATACGAAACGGTCAAATACGGCAAAATCTGCCCGTATTGCAAAAGCGAAAGGACTTATCTTTTGAGGGGCAACGAAGTCATGATAAAAGAAATCGTCGTGGAATAAGCGGCGAAAATCAAAAAAACCATCGGGTGTTTTCCCGATGGTTTTTCTTTGTGCTTTTATTCTTCTTTTTCTTTTTCCTGTTCGTCGAAAAACGCGACGATGCGTTTCTTCACGTTACGCGGGATTTTTCTGTAATAAATACTGTTAAAGAAGTTTACGGGGTGCAGCGACACGAAAAGCCTTGTGAAGAACGCGGCGGCGGAATTTCCCTTGATTTCGATATCGGCGGCGGACGTTATCGGCAGCGATTCGTCAAGACCGTTTATGGGGCAAGTGCGCCCGAGATTTACCGTGATTTCCTTTGTTTCGCCGGGGACAAGGTCAAAGAAGTTGTCCGAAAACTTTGCGCCGTTAATATTGTTTCTGATGAACACGCCGCGCGCAAACACGTCCGTTGAAAGTGTGATTTTAAGCACGCCGTCGCGGATAAAGTCGTATTCTCTTTTGATGACGGGGTGCAAAAGTCGCGCGTATTTTTCCCGCCTTACAAGCCTTGTGTCGGTATATTTTCCGTCTTCCGTTTCAAGTTCCGCATAAGCAAAACACCTTAAACGTTTGTTCTGATTTCTCACGATTGCCATACCTTGTGCAAGTTGCATTTTGCTTTCTCCGGCGACAAGGGTAATGTCGCTATGTTTCTCAACAAGCACTTCACCGTCGTAATTGCACACCTTAAACGTGAGTTTTGCCGAAATATCCTTATTTGTGTCATTGAAAGTGTGGACGTAAAAACCGCCGTCCACTACGTCGATATTGACTGCGACGGGCGCGTAATAACGCCTTAAATAATACCCCGCCGCTTTAATACTTTCGTCAAAATCTCTTACCGACCAGCTGAGCCCCTCGAACACGTCGTTGAGTTGCCAGACGATAGTGCCGTTCACGGTGGGCTTATTGCGCCTGAAATGCGACACCCCTTCGCGAAGACCTTCCGCCTGTGCGATTTGCGAGGCGTAAACCCAGCCCGAAATATCTTTCGGCGCGTTGAACCTTTCAAGGGTATAATACTTGATTTTGCCGATGCCGTTTGTCGAAAAGTCGCGGGCTTTCAGTTTTTTGGAATTTATATTTTCGTCGTCGCCGAGAATTTTTTTCGTGCTGTTTTCGGACGGCAGACTCATCATGCCGAATTCGCTTGCAAAGCGCGGCAGACGTTTTTTGAAATAAGTCGCGGGCTTCATTCCGTGCCAAACCGCCCAGATATGCGCGTCGCCGACGTTGTCCGCGGCGTATCCGAACATATACGACACGCCCGACGGGCTGCCGGGGATATACGCTACGTCGGAATTTTCTTGCACGATTTTTTTCAGGTCGTAATAGAAAAACGGTTCCGCTACGTCGATATAGCGCGAGAAAAACATCCAGTTGACGGACATCGCCTCGATTTCGTTATTGCCGCAGAACAGCGCAAGCGACGGGTGGAAGTGCAGACGTTTCACCTGATATTCCGCTTCCTTTTTTACGTTTTCCATAAACGCGGGCAGGAAAAGGGGATATCCCTGACACGCAAACGGGAAGTCCTGCCACACAAGGATACCGCGCTTGTCGCACTCGTCATAGAAAAACTCGTTTTCGTATCCGCTCCCGCCGAATATTCTTATCATATTCATATTCATAAATTCGACGTCGGAAAGCAAACGGCGGCATTTTTCCCTGTCGAAAACGTCCGTGACGTCGGGCGGGACGTAATTCGCGCCTTTTATGAAAAGGGGCACGCCGTTTAACGTAAAGCGGAAGTTTTTGCCGATTTCGTCGGGGCTGTTGTCGAAAACAAGGTCGCGAAGACCGATTTTCACGATTTTGCCGTCGACGATTTCGTCGCCGCGGCTCAGACTTACCACGACTTCGTACAAAGGTTGTTCGGGCTTATCCGACAAATCTCTTGTCCACCAAAGTTCGGGGTTTTTGATTTCGATATCCGCCTTGAACAAGCCGTTTTCGATTTCGATGCCTTTTGCGTTGAACTCCGACTTATCGGGGGACAGTACCGAAAAGAAGGTTGAAAAATCGTCCGTTGTATTGTATCTTTCGACGCGCGCCGTCATCGACAGCGTTACCGCGCCGTCCGAGTTGTGTTTTTGCGATATTCTGAAATCGGAAATTTCCGCGCCGCACGCCGTTTCGAGATACACGTCTTCGCGGATGCCCGACGCGGGGGCAAAGGGCGCAAAGTCCCAGCCGAAGTGGAAGGCGGGTTTTCTTATATGCACGTCGCCCGTAAGACCGTTGAGATTTTTCGGCGTTTTGATGAGTTTGGTTGCGCCGACGACGAAAGACACCGGCCCGCAGATTCTTACTTCCAACACGTTTTCGCCCGGCTTTAACAGCGATTTCACATCGCGGCGAAAAGGCAGAAACGCGTTTTCGGAATGGTCGACCTCTTGGTCGTTCAGAACGACGAAAGCGAGCGTGTCGATTTTGTTCAGCACAAGGAAAACCTTGTCGGCTTTCAAAAAGTCCTCGCTCACATTGAAAGTTTTCCGATAAATCCAGTCGTCCGCGCCCGCGCGGAAAAACCATTCGTTATCGCGCGTGTTTTCGGGCGAAACGTCCACAAGGGGGTTTTTCATGCGGTCAAGGCGTATAAGATCCAGAAAGTTCGTGCCGGGGACGACCGCGTCTAAAAAGCCCGCGTCCCTTGACGACTTGAATTGCCATTTTCCGTTCAGATCGAGTTTCATAAAGTAATGTTGCCTTTTTTTCGTAGGTGATAAACAAATTATACGACGATTTTCGGGGCGTTGTCAATGCGTGCCGAACAAGGTTTGTATTATTTTTTCCCGGCAGCCGAAAAGTCTTGTAAAGCGCAACAACTTAAAATTATTGACAATTCGTTTTGATACATAATAAAATAATTATATCAAAATAACGGAGACGGCAAATGAAAAAGAAAATTCTTTTATTACTTACGGCGATTGCGATTGTGTTCACGTCGCTGTTTTCTTTTACCGCTTGCAACAAAAACAAGGTAAAAATCACAAAGAATATGAAGCCCGAAAAGCTGTACGAAATGCTTGTGAACGCCGATATAAAATCGTACACGGTTGAAATATCAAGCGAAGGGTACTCGATTACGTTACAATATACGCCGGACGGATACCTGTCTGCCGAAAAAGAAGGCGACAACCCTGCGGAAGAGAGAATATTTTTAAAAGACGCAAGCCGCGTATATATGATCGAAAAAGACGGCGAAGGCAATATTACTTTCAATGCGTTCGATATGATGGGCGCGAAATACGACCTTGACTTTGATGAAGACGACGCGAAAGAAAACTTCTTCTATTACGCGATAGGTCCGCTTGCGAGTTATATCTACGACGTGAAAAACGGTTACGACGCCTTAAAGTTGACGATTGAAAAAGACAAAATAATCTTCGTTGACGATGAAGAAGAAATGAAAGTCGTCGTGTCAAACGTAAACAAAACGACGCTTAATATTCCCGAAGAGTATAAGGATTACGCCTCGCGCGAGACAACGGATTACATTGCGAATTTCTCGCCGCACGGCGACGGGCTTGCGTTCACCGGTTTCAAACAAAGTGTAATCGAGTTCTCGATTCCCGAAACGTTCCAGGGCAAAAAGGTTGAGGCGATCGTGGCAAACTACAACAGAAGCCTTAAAAAAATCACCATTCCGAAAAGCGTGAATTACATCGACGGGCTGGACTTTTTGACCGCCAACAACGAAAACATTTATTTCGCCGGCACGAAAGCGCAGTGGGGAGAGATAAAGATTGCAAGCCGTTATATCAGAGATAAAGCAATCGTCGTGCACTGCACGGACGGCGACGTCGAAGTCAAAGAGTATTAAGGAGAAAGGTCATGAAAAAGAAAATATTATTGACGGTTTTTGCGGTAATTCTTGTCCTTGCAACTGCGCTGACTTGTACCGCGTGCAATAAAAAGGAATTGAAACTCAAAAACGATATGAGCGCGGACGAACTAATGGTTGCGCTTGTCAAAGCCGATGTAAAAAGTATTACGAAAGTCGAGACGTTTTCCGACGGAATGGTCAGCACGACATATTTCACCCAAAGCGGCTCAACAGAAATAATCGAAAGGGACGGGAAGGTTCAGCGTGCCGAATTCAAGTCGTTCGAAGACGGGAAATATTTCAATTTCACGAAAAGAGACGCGGATTCCGAGTGGATTAAAGGCGCATATACGCTTGGCGGAAACGAAGTCTTAAAAAGCAGCGTCGATGAGTTCAGAAGCGAATTTACCGATCTTCTTTTTAATATAAGCGTCGGGAAAAACGTCCGCGTGGAAAATAACGACAGCATCGTTATCGAAAAGAAGGACAGAACAATCGTTTACAAAGACATCAACAAAACGTCGCTTTACGTCCCCGCTGAAATCGCCGATTACAAGTCGTCCGCTCTGATGGAAATAGGCTATTACCATATCGTTGACGGCGGTTATGGCTTTAACGGAACCGCCGGAAATATTACGTTCAAGTCGTACAGGATTTTGTCCGAAATCGGCGACTCGCCCGTGGTTGCGGCTTGCATATACGAGGACGCCCAAAAAATATATATCCCCAAAAGCGTTGTGAAAATTGAACTTAACGGCGGAGCGTCAAGCGTCGAAATTCACTATGACGGCACCGTCGCAGAATGGAATAATAACGTGACGATAGTCAATAATTATCTTTCCGCCGACAAGATTATCAAATGCTCGGACGGCGACGCGACGGTTGTTGCGCCGAAGAAGGGCGAATAAGAATTATTGCTTAAAACGCAAAACAAAACCCCGAATTGCTTCGGGGTTTTTTATTGGTTTTGGATTATTCCTTGTCGGCGCGTTGCGCTTTGAGTTCGTCAAGAATTGCAGAAAGCAGTTCCTGCGTTTTGTCGGGAGCGGGTTCAACGGGCGCGACTTCAACGGGAGCGGGTTCTGCGGGGGCTTCTTCTGCGACCGCGACTTCTTCTTGGGCTTCCGTCGTTTCGGCATCGCCGTTCTTTTTCGTTACTTTTTGTGCAAGTTGTTCCAGCCTTGCTTTTTCTTTGTCGCCGATTTCGCGCGCCTTATTGATTGCTTTCACGATAAGGAAGAGTACAAGCGCGGTGAGAAGGAAAGTAACGATTGCGGAAATAACCGCGCCGAAGTCCAAAATGACCGCTTCTTTTACGACTGCGCCTGTCGTCGCGTCGATGACGGGATCTCTCAGGACGACTTGAAGGCTTTTGCCGTTTTGTCCCAAAGGAATCATATTGATAAGGGGTTGAAGTATACCTTTGACAAGCGAGTTTACGATTGCGGTGAACGCGCTGCCGATAATCATACCTACTGCAAGGTCAAGGACGCTGCCACGATTGATGAACGCCTTGAATTCCTGCCAAAGTTTGAATTCGTGTTTCTTTTTCATAAAGTGTGCTCCATAACTTGATTTTCGAGAGATAATATAGCACACCGCGAATAAGTTTGCAAGTATATGATTAAAAATAATTATATAATTATATAAGCGACAGATATAAGCCGTACGACCGACAAAACCCGCAAAACCCGCCAAATCTTGACAGCGCGCCGCACGGGTGATAAAATATAAACAACAATATTTTCGGAGAAGACTATGTATCATATTATTATAAATCCCGTCGGCGGCAAGGGCGAAAGCCAAAAAGCGCTGCAAACGGTCAAAAAATTGCTGGACGCCAAAAAAGTGCCGTATATCGTGCATGAAACGCAATACGCGCACCACGCAACCGAAATCGCAAGGGAACTTTCGCGCACACCCGACACAAAAATCATCGCAATGGGCGGCGACGGCTCCTTCCACGAGGTGCTTTGCGGCATTGAAAACTTTGAAAACGTTACGCTCGGGCTTATCGCGTGCGGCAGCGGCAACGACTTTATCAAAAAGTCCGGTCACCCCAAAGACGTCGAAAAAGCCCTTGACGTAATTTTAAAAGGCAACGTCGGTTACGTCGACTATATGGACCTCGGCACGACAAGGTGTCTGAACGTCGCGGGCGGCGGCATGGACGTGGACGTCCTTGTGAAATACGCCTCCGTCAAAAAACTGAAAGGCAGCGCGGCGTATAATTACGCCTTGATTTACACCCTGTTACATACCCGATTCCACAAACTCCGCCTGATTGTCGACGGAAAAACGATGGATAAAAGCGTGTTTATGATCGGAATCGGCAACGGCGGCTTTATCGGCGGCGGATTGCCCATTTGCCCGCACGCGGAAGTGTCGGACGGGAAACTTGACGTCGTTATCGTCAACGAAATGAAAAAAAGACGGATTCCGTCGATGCTCCTGAAATTTATGAAAGGCAAACACGTCGAGGACAAAACCGTTGAAGAATTCCGTACCGACCACGTCATTATCGAGGCTCTGGACGACAGCCGGTTTGAGCTTGACGGCGAGATTATCGAGGACAGATACCTTGACATAAAAGTCGTGCCGAACAAACTGAAAATGTTTATGTAACAAACCAAATTTTTACCACAAAAAAAGCACTTCGCAAAGAAGTGCTTTTTGTTTGGAGTTTCAAGATTAAATGCGCGTGGTTTTGTCTTCGCCGATACCGACCATGCCGTCGACGGTGTATTTTTTGCCGTTCGTGTCGGTGACGTAGCCGTAAATCTTGCCGTAAGGCAGGGCGTAATAAACAGCCACGGGAATGGGCATATAAAACACGTTGTCGATTTTGAAAGTGATATCGACAAGCCCTTGTCCCGCCTCGTCGCGGATATGCCATTCGTTCGCTTTCTTTTTGCCGTCTTTATGGGTGAATACCACGGGCGGCATCGGGAAAGATTCGCCTTCCAGCCAGATTACGTTTTCGTTGTAATTGACCTGATCGACCGATTGGTTTCTCGTCAGGTTGAAAGCAAAGAACTTCTGTTCGCCGTCGATTTCGGTCTTGCCCATCGTGGTGAGCCAGTCGTAGTGCGAGAAGAAGGGATAATATCCTTTGTGGTCGTCGATGATACCGACCGAGCGCTCGTTGGTTTTATAGGTTTTGCCGTTTAACGTAATCGTACCCGTCGCCTTGAAGAAATCTTTTTCGCTGTAAAGGGGGTTTCTGAACGAGCCGTCCTTGTTTTTCATAAGGGGCATAACGCCGTTGGCAAGGGGCGAAAGACGTTCAAACGAAATGTCGATTGCAAACTCGCCGGATTTGCCTTTGGTATGACCGACGCATTGCGCTTTGCCGTTTGCGAAATCGTTGATAATCTTATATTCGCTCTTTTTGGTTTTGCAGTAGCAGTTGTCGGACAAAAGTTGTTTTGCGACCTTCGCGCGTTTCACGGGCACGAGATTGCGCCAGGCATAAATTTTGTTGTTGGCGTTGTTGTGCCATACGAAAATGGAAAAACCGATGGGGCCCATGTTGTAGCACGCGCTGATGAGAGAGCCTTCGTCCATGTTGACTTCAAACGCTTCCCACTCGATAAGGCGCATGCGTTTGATAAACGACGGTGTCTTCATAAAGAAAGGTTTTTTGCAATCCAGAAGGTTTAAGTCCTGAAAAGGCTCGCTGAACGTGCCGTAATGCGCGACGCCGTTTTCAACGATATGCGCGGGCGTCGTGACGGGCGTGCGTTTTTCGCCGATGTTTTTTGCAAAGTTACTCATAATAAAACTCCTTATCAAAAAAGATTTTGTATATTTTGTCCGTAATTTAGTATATTGATGTTATCACACGCGCGTGAAAAAAGCAAGGTTTTTTGCCATTATTCGCGCGGCGCGCGTTTGGTTTTTCCGAAAAGTATGACGGCGCGTTCCGACGATTTTTTGATTTCTTCGGGACTGACGCCTTTCGCCTCCGCCAGAATTTTCACGACCGTCGGGCTGCAAAAACCGCCCTGACACCTGCCCATACCGGGACGGCACCTGCGCTTAATCGCGTCAAGGGAATATACGGGCAGCGGACTGTCCAGCGCGTCCAGAATTTCGCCTTTCGACACTTCTTCGCAGCGGCAGACGATTTCGCCGTACGCAGGGTTTTGTTTTATCAGAGCGTCGCGCTCGCTTTCCGACATTTCTTTCGGGTGCGGGTGCTTTTTTCTTACCGGGTTGAAGGAAGCGTTCTTTTCAACCGCCTTGAATTTCGACACGTATTCGACCGCCCATTTCGCAAGGTCGACGGCGATTGCGGGCGCGGCGGTCGCGCCGGGCGATTGACCCCCCGCCGCTTCCAGAATATTTTCGGTGAAAATACCTTTTCTTACCTGAAAATCTTCTTCGTAGGTCGGCGAGCGCACTCCCGAAAAGTATGCTATGACGTCGGACGGCTTTATATTTTCGGCGACTTTCATTTGCTCGTTTATGATAAAGTCCATCGTCTCCTTGTCGGTTGTGACGTCTTCGCGGTCGGGCGTTTCAAGGACGTTCGGTCCTATTATCATATTTTTGTCGACTGTGTGAATGACGGCGATACCCTTGCTCGTGTTTTCGTGCGACAGGGCGAATTTCGTCATATCGATGCGTTTTTTCAGCGACAGTTTTTCGTCGGACAAAACGGTTATCGGCGACTTGACTTCCGTCGTGTTGATGTATTTTCCGACCTTTTTGTCAAGGATTATGTCCGTGCCTTTTCTCGGGTGAATGGTAAAGGTTCTGTCGCCCGCCATATCGGCGATGACGTCGGTATAAACGCCGGCGCAGTTTACGACGATCGTCGGGTGCAGCGTGCCGCGGTTGGTTTTTACGGCGGTAATTTTGCCGTTTTCGACGTCCATGCCCGAAACCATCGTGTTCAGTGCGATTTTCGCGCCGTTTTCAAGGGCGTTTTCCATAAGAGCGACGCACATTTTATAAGGCGACGTGAATCCGCCTGTGGGCATATACAGCGCGCCCGTTGCCCACGACGGGGCGTAAGGCTCGATTTTCAGCAGTCCTTTTCTGTCGACGTATCTGACGCCGGGTATTTTCAGCCGCTTGGAGTTAAGCACAAGAAGGCGGGGAAGAAGTTGCTCCCACTTTTTTGCGATGAGCAAAAGATGACCGAGCCTTTCAAACGGGACGTCAAGGTCGCGCGCAAGGTCGGTGTACATTTGATTTCCGACGTAGTTATACTTGTGTTTTTGCGACGACGGGGAATAGTTTATGCCGACGTGCACCGCGCCGCCGTTTCGTGAGGACTGTCCCGCCGCGACGTCCGCGCCTTTTTCGACGACAAGTACGTCAAGGTTGTATTTTGAAAGTTCCCTTGCGGTTGCCGCGCCGACAAGTCCCGCGCCGATAATCAGAACGTCGGGGGAAAGCCCGTCCAGAGCGTTGTCGGTAATCGGGGGAACGTATTGCTTTTGTACAAAGCCTTTCAGTTTCACGTCGTTGACGACGCCGATATATTTTTTGTCGACGGCGATGCGTCCCGCCTTTACGACGGTGTTCCAGTCGTCGACTTCGCCCGAAAGGTAAATGCAGCCGTTTTTCTCTTCGGCGGTAATTCTGTCGTCAAGTTCTTTCAGTTTTTTGACTTTTTTCTCAAAATCGCTCATTTTATGTTTTTGATTTCCGCTTTTATTTTATTTTGCAAAAGTTCGCGCTCGGACGCGATGTCCCAAATGCCCAAACGCAGAACGTACGCGACGACGTCCCACGGCTTATGGCTGTCCTTTGTGAAGCCTTTGTTCATTTTTACGTAGTTTTTGATAAATCCGTTGTAAATGAACACGCGGACGGTACTCATAAGGAATATTTTGAGTTTGGAGCTGCCGGGGAAAAGTTCCGCGTCGTGGAACAAAAAGTGCATCATCGCAAGTTCCGCCTCGGGACGGCCTTTGCAGGCGGTCATCCAGTCGATGACCTGATATTTGTCGCCGTCGCACATAATGTTGTCGGTGTGGAAGTCGAGGTGGATTATGTTGTCGGCTTCGGGCAGGGCGGAAATATAGTTTTTAAGTTTTTCGGATTCTTCTGCCGAAAGAAAAGTAAAAAGCCCGTTGTCAAGGGTTTCGAGCGCGACTTGCCGGACGTCGCGGAGTTTGTCGGAGTGCGCGGAATGAACGTGAGTGTGAAGCGCGGCGATGATTTTCCCGGCCTTGAACAAAATCGCGGGGTTTTTCATCGGCATGTTCGTCAAAGATTCGCCGTAAAGTTTCTTGAAAACGAGCCCTTGTCTTCCGTTTACTTCGACTTTGCCGAAACATTCCATCGGAGTGCAGCCTGTTTCAAACGCGACGGTCGTGTTCAGAAGTTCGATATCGACGTTTTCTTTCGATACGGAATCGAAGTAAAGTTTCAGCACCTTTTCGTCGCCAAGGTCGAAAACTTCCGAGGAACGAGCCTTGAACATCGGCTTCGATAAATCGCAATTTTTCACAAGCGTCAAAATTTTTTCGTCCATAATTCTCCTTGTTTTTACGCGTACACGCGCACGAAATTTCATATAATAATTTTATTTTACATCATATCAATATTAACTTTCAAGAAAATTCGACAAAGTCTTTCTTTTTTTGCATAAAATAATTAAAAAAATTTCATAATAGGTATTGACAAACCCGAAAACGGGTGTATAATATAGTTAGCAATCAAGGAAAGCGAGTGCTAACAATCGCAAACGATGATTGCTAACAATCTTAAAAAATAAGGAAGTGCATATTATGAAAAACAATCTTACAAGATGGGACAAATTCGAAAAAGGACTTGACAACTTCGGCAATTCTTTCAACGCCGCATTCGATAACTTCTTCCGCCCGATGTACGACGGGGATATGATGCGTACCGACGTCAAAGAAAGCGACAAGGAATACGTTTTGGAAATCGAAGTGCCCGGCTACGACAAGAAGGATATTTCGGTTGACGTCAACGACGGATACCTTACCGTTTCCGCAAAGAAAGAAGAAAAGAGCGAGGACGAAAAACACGGCTATATCCGTCAGGAAAGGACGGCAAGTTGCAGCCGTAACTATTACGTCGGCGACATTGACGAAGACAATGTTAAAGCAAAGTATGATAACGGCGTATTGACGGTTTATGTGCCCAAAAAGGAAGATAAACCCGAGAAAGTGCGCACAATCACGATTGAATAAGTCAACTTAACATAATTTCCAATCCCCCTAAAAACGAGAAATTGCCTGCATTTTTTGCAGGCATTTTTCGTTTGTTTCAAATCGAATTTATTTATGCTTTCTTTTCAAGAAGGTTTTTGAAAAGTTTTACCGCGGCGTCGTAAAGTTCCTGTTTATAATTTCTGGACGGAAGAAGCGGCGTGTTTTCGGGCGAGGTCGCCGTCGCAAGGGCAAGTCCCGATTTTTCAAGGTCGAACCCAAGTGCGATTTGTCCGCATATCGCAATCACCGGCACGCCGAACTTTTTCGCGTGTCTCGTGAGCCCGCTGATTGCTTTTCCGTCAAGAGTCTGGTTGTCGAGTTTTCCTTCGCCGGTAACGACGAAAGCGGCGTCTTTCAAAAGGGAATCGAATCCCGTGCCGTCAAGCATTACGTCGATGCCCGACGTGAGTTTTGCGTTGAAAAAGGCAACCATTCCCGCCGCGATACCGCCTGCCGCGCCGCCGCCTTTCAGGTTTTCGACGTCGACGCCGACGTCGCGTTTTATAACGGACGCATAATGTTTCAGTCCGTCGTCAAGGTCTTTCACCATCATATAATCCGCGCCTTTTTGCGGGGCAAAGACGTACGACGCGCCGGTTTCGCCGCACAACGGATTGTCGACGTCGCACATACACGTAAGGTTAAAATTCCGGGCGTTTTTCACGTCGATTTTTTCAATGTTTTTAAGCGTGCCGCCCGTCGGGATAAAGGTTTCGCCGCTTTTATCGAAAAATTTCACGCCAAGGGCAGCCGCAATCCCCGCGCCGCCGTCGTTGGTTGAACTGCCGCCAAGTGCAAGGACGATATCTTTCGTACGCATCAATGCGTCGTCGATGATAACGCCCACGCCGTACGACGTCGTTTTTGCAGGATTTTTGAATTCCGTTGAGGCAAGTCCGATTGCTTTTGCGCTTTCGACGATCGCGCACACGGGCGACAAAAGATATTCCGCCGTGCAGGGACGGAAGTTGCTGTTTCTCGTGCGGACGCTGATAAGTCTGCTGGTGAGCGCGCGACGGAAACATTCAAGCGTGCCTTCGCCGCCGTCGGCAATCGGCAAAACGCGCGTGTTTGCCGCAGGCGAGACGTCTTTTATCGCTTTTTCGATGGTGTCGGCGACTTCTTCCGCCGTAAGCGTCCCCTTGAAACTGTCGGGACAAATGAGAATTTGTTTGTTTTCCATAAATTCCGCCGTGATGATTACTTCGATATAAGTATATTGTATACGCGCGGATTTTTCAAGGAAAAAATCAAAAGTCAGCGTTTTGTTGCAATGGTAAGTGCGATAAGGCGGTTTTTTCTGTGGGCGTCGAACACGACTTTTTTCGTCACGAGCGCGCCTTTTTTGACGATAGGGACGTTGTTCCTGTCGTAAACGGAAGACGTCGCGACGCGTCCGATAAGAAATCCGTAGTTGGAAAGAGCCTTTACGGGAAGGGACAAGGCGGTTTCGGGCGGCGACAATATCGACACCTTAAAATCTTTCTCTGGTTTTTCGATGACGGGCTTGCTTTTTTGTTTCCGCACGCGCTTTTTCCCGTCGGGCAGGAGAAGGACTCCTTGCGCGTCAACGGACGCGATTCTTTCGACAAGCACGGGCGTTTCGTTCACGATGATTGCGGTGGCGATTTTATCGGTGTCGCCGAAGTACAAATCCGAAAGAACCCCGAGTGCTTTTCCGTCGGCGGTATATACGGGCGCGCCGAGGGGAAATTCGATAAGGTCTTTTCCCGAAACGTCGGATTGGCTTTTTATGCATAAAAGATTAGACAAAACGACAGAATCGTCGTTTATTTTTTTCAGGCTTCGGGCAGCGACGTACATATTTTCCGAATCTTTGGAATAAAGGTCGGAAAACGCGAAAAATCCCACCGATTTCAGACGCTTTTCGCACAAAACCCCCGTGATAGTGCCCAAAATTTTGTGTTGAGAGCCCGATATGACGGGTAAAGACAGATAAGACGTGATTTTTCTCATATTATTCCTCGCAAAACATACTACAAAATTAAGATATTTCAAAAAACGGGCGTTTATGTTGCAAAAAACGTCGATATTCTTCCGAAAAAAGAAAGTTTGTCCGAAGATAGGCAAAAACGGCGCGAAAAAATCGGAAAAAATCGGGCGAAACGCCAAAATCGCAGCGGAAAAACATCGGCAAAGTTCGACAACTTTTTAACGAATAAATGTGGATTTGTCAACATAAAATAGTGCGAATGTGGATAACTCGGTGGATAACTACCCGTTTTTATACAATTTTTGAATAAAATCGCAACGGAGTGCAATGTGGATAAACTCGGCAAAACAATTTTCAAAATCAGTATGGCAATATTCGTAATTATTTTGACAATTTTTGCGTTTTTAAGCGTCGTATGTGTGAAAAACACGTTAAATATTCTGAAAAACGACGCGGGTTACGTCGTTGTGCTGGACGCGGGACACGGCGCACCCGACGGCGGCGTTGTCGGAACAAATACCGGCGTACTTGAAAGTGATCTTAACCTTAAAATGGTGAAAATTCTGCAAAACTACCTTGAAAACGCAGGGGTGAAAGTCGTTTTGACCAGAAAAAACAAATACGCGTTGTCGGGCGGTGTAAAAGGGTTCAAAAAAGAAGACTTCAAACTCAGAAAAGAGATAATCGAGAGCGAAAATCCCGACGCTGTTATCAGCATTCACATGAACTTTTACAAGGCTCAGCCGTCGCGGCGCGGAGCGCAAGTTTTTTACGACGCGAAAAACCCGTATTCTCTGCCGTTTGCGGCGACGCTCATGCAAAAAATCAATACGGAAATCAACAAAAAATACGGCGGACGGGAATATGCTGCGCTTTCGGGCGACTTTTATATAATAAATTCGACGTCCGCCCCCGCCGCAATCGTGGAATGCGGATTTTTAAGTAACGCGGAAGACGAAAAACTGCTTGTCGGCGACGAATACAAAAAGGAATTCTGTTATCACTTGTTTTCGGGCGTGATGCAATATCTGTACACGGGCGCAAGATAATCCCGCGGAAGAGATTTACGTGATTATCAAAAAACCCACTTTACGCTGAAAGCGCGAAAGTGGGTTTTGTTATATCGTTTGCTTTGCAAACGGTTATATTTTTCGCCGACGACGAAAAGTTATATTTCGGCTTTCAGCCGAAGTTATATTATATTTACCTTAACTTCTCTCAAAGAGAGAAATATCACTTTGCGACGGCAAAATATCACGCCGTAGGCATATCACTTGCCGTAAGGCAAATATAACTAAGGTGTTGCGATAAAACCACATCGCAACGCCGACTTTAAATTTCCGTTTTCATCAAAAGCAAAGGCGTCTGATTGCCTCGCGATAGATTTTGAACACGTTCATATAGGTCGAAATCGGGGTGCGTTCGTCGGGCATATGAATGGTGGACTCAACGCCCGGGAACTCCGGCCCGAAAGCGACGCCGTGTTTTAAGGCGCGTGCGTAGGTGCCGCCTCCGATTGAAATCGCGTCAAGGTTCGTACCCATTACGTCGTTATATGTCGAAAGCAAGGTTTTCACCAAAACGTTGTTTTTATCGACGTAAAGCGGCTCCTGAAACTCCGATTCTGCAATCGTGAAGTCGTAAAGGCACTTGTCGAGAATATCAATCAAGGTGCTTTTTTTCACCGTGACGGGATAACGGATATTGATTGTGAACTTCAACTTTTCGTGCGAAGAAATTATGCCGAGGTTGACCGTAAGCGCGCCCGAAACGTCGTCGCGAAGGTCAAGCCCCGCGCCTTTTCCGTCATAGGTTTTGAACGCACCATAAATCTTTTTCAAATCGACGTCGATATCGCTCAACGCTTTCAGAAGTTTGACGATTGCGTTGTCGCCGAGCGCGGGCGTTGCGGCGTGAGCGGCTTTTCCGTGAGCGGTAACCACGATTCTTCCGTCTTTTATTTCATATTCGAGCCCGGATTTTTCGATAATCGTCAGGTTGTCGGCGGTATCGGGGATGCGCGCGGTGCAGACGTTAGGCACTACGTTGGGACGAGTGCCGCCCGAAATTTCGACGTTGCCCGAATAGTTTTTCTCAAACGTTATCGTCGCGATGCCTTTTTCGCAGTTGATGACAGGGAAGTCCGCGTCGGGCGAGAATCCCGTGTCGGGCATTTTTTCGACGGTATTGAAATGTTTTATACAACGCCAGCCCGTTTCTTCGTTGCAGCCGACGATGAATCTTATGCGTTTTTTGGGGATAAGACCTTCGTCAAGAAGGGACTTTACGGCGTACAGACACGCAAGCATGGGACCGCGGTCGTCAACGACGCCTCTGCCGTAAATGACGTCGCCCGAAATTTCGCCGCGAGGGTTATGCGTCCAGCCGTCGCCCACGGGCACGGTGTCAAGGTGACCGAGAATACCGAAAGCCTCGCCTTCGCCGATGTCCGCAACGCCGCAGTAACCGTCAAGGTTTTTCGTCTGAAAACCGAAAGATTCCGCTTTGCTTAAAAACCAGTCGAGGCATTGTCTGTTACCTTCGCCGAACGGGGCGCCGGGCAAAGGTTTGCCTTCTTCGCCGTCGAAAGACAGGAGTTCAAGGGTGTCTTTCAGCAGTTCGTTTTGATATTTTTCCATTATTACCTCCGAAAAATCCGTTTAATTTTTGAAAAACGTTTGTAATTTTCAATATATTATTATACACTATTTATAATAAATGTGAACTAATATTTCAAAGCACAGGGCGATTTTATGCATGAGGGACATCGTGACAGAATGAGAGAGCGAATTTTGCTGTCGGGTATAGAAAGTTTACAGCCGCACGAGGTGTTGGAGTATCTTTTATATCACGCAATACCGCGAAAAGACACAAACGGTATCGCGCACGAGCTTATTTCGAAATTCGGCAGTTTCAACGGGGTGCTTAACGCCGACTACGACGCGCTTCTGGACGTAAACGGTATGACGGCAAACGCGGCGTTGTTGCTGACAAGTCTGAAAGGCGTGTTCAGAATGTACGCGTCGGGCGACAAGAAGGGCAAAATCGTCATTGCGACGCGCGGCGACCTTGTCAGGTATCTCAGCCCGTTTTTCTACGGCGAAAAGACCGAAAAGTTTTACATGCTGTGTCTTGACGCGAAAAGCACGGTAATCAAACTTGTGAAACTTTCATCGGGTATTCCGCAGGAAGTCCGTGTGGACGTCAGGGACGTCGTGGACAACGCGTTGAAATATAAGGCGGTTTCGGTCGTAGTCGCGCACAATCATCCGTCGGGCGACGTGTCCCCGAGCGTTCAGGACGTCGAACTCACGCGGGCGATCGCGGCGGCTTTGCAACTTATCAAAATCAAACTTGCCGACCATTACATATTCAGCGATTTCGGATATTGCTCGTTCGTTGAAGACAGCGTCGGCGGACAGATTCAACAAAACGTAAATAACTTCTTGAAGGACGGTATAAAATACTGATATGGAACAAAAAGTAAGAACCCGTTTCGCACCAAGCCCCACGGGATTTATGCACATCGGAAATTTAAGGACGTGTCTTTACGCCTTTCTTTTTGCAAGGAAAAATAACGGCACGTTTATTCTTCGCATCGAGGACACCGACCAGGAAAGGTTTGTCGACGGCGCGGTAGATCTTATTTACAGGACGCTCAAAACGTCGGGAATCACTCACGACGAAGGCCCCGACGTCGGCGGCAACTACGGCCCGTATGTCCAGAGCGAAAGAAAACCCATATATATGGAATACGCCAAAAAACTTATCGAACTCGGCGGGGCGTACTACTGCTTCTGCACGAAGGAACGTCTTGAAACGCTGACCGACGAGAACGGAGTCAGGACTTACGACAAGCACTGCTTGCACCTTTCCAAGGAAGAAATCGAAGAAAACCTTAAAAACGGCGTGCCGTACGTTATCCGCCAGAATATTCCGAAAGTCGGGACGGGCACTTATCACGATATGGTTTACGGCGATATTTCCGTCGATTATTCGGAACTCGAAGACAATATTCTTATTAAGTCCGACGGTATGCCGACGTACAACTTCGCAAACGTCGTCGACGACCACCTTATGAAAATCACGCACGTTATCCGCGGGGTTGAATATCTTTCCAGCACGCCGAAGTACAATCTGATTTACGACGCGTTCGGATGGGAAAGACCGCAGTATATGCACCTTCCGCCCATTATGAAAGACGCGTCGCATAAACTTTCGAAGCGTTACGGCGACGCCAACTTCGAAGACTTCATAAATAAAGGTTTTTTGCCCGAAGCGATAATAAATTATATATCCCTTCTCGGGTGGAGTCCCAAGGACAACACCGAAAAAATGTCGATGGAAGAACTTATCGAAAAATTCGACGTGTCGGGGCTTTCCAAAAGCGGCAGCATCTTCGACGAAGCGAAAATGCGCTGGCTCAATCAACTTTACGTGAAAGAGTTGCCGTTTGAAAAGTTTATGGAATACGCCCGTCCTTACTTCGATAAAAGCTGCGCGAAAGGGAAGTACGATTACGACAAGCTCGGCCGCATTCTTATGAGCCGCGTCGAAATCTTTTCGGAAATTCCCGACAAGGTTGCATTCCTTGACGAGTACGGTCATTTCGATACCGCGCTTTTCGTCCATCAAAAGTCCAAGACGACTATCGAGCTTGCGCGTGAAATACTTGAAAAGATTTTGCCCTTGTACGAAGGCGTCGACGAGTGGACGAACGAGAATCTGTTCAAGGTGTCGGAAGAGTTCGCCGCGGCGAACGGGTACAAAAAACAGCAGTTGTTCTGGGCGGTGCGAGTTGCCGTCGCAGGTCGCGACGTTACCCCCGGCGGCGCAACCGAGCTTATGGACATTCTTGGCAAAAACGAAAGTTTACGTCGCATAAATTATGCGTTAACACTATTTTAATTCAATTTGGAGGAAATTATGAAACAACTGTCAATGCGCGCGAAAACGATTATCTCTTTCGTTTTGTTCGCCGTGGTTTTCACGGGACTGACACTTATCGCGTCTTACTGCGATCTGTCGATTTCGAAAATTCTCACGAAAAACACGTTGCCGGAAGGCGCGTATATTTCGACGAGCGTTTTCACGCTGTTCTTTGAGGCGATGGGAAGTTGTCCCATTTATCTCGTCGTGTCGATTGCCGGCGCTATATGGTTCTGGTGGGGCATCGCCCACAAGAAAATCTGGCTTTCGGTCATTGCCGCAATCCTTGTTTTCATCGGATTCTTTTTGACGCTGCAAGACGTTTTCAAATATTACACGGAAGCGGTCACGGCGTCGCTCAATAACGGTATCCCCGTCGAAGTCGAAATGAAGGGCGGATTTTACAAAACCCTTATTTCGGCGGTTATCGCGATTGCGGAAGGAGCATGCCTTGTGTTCGCCTGGTCGCGCGTCAAGCCCGAAACCAACGACGCTCTTTTCAAATGGGTGTTCGTCATCGTCGTCGCAATGGCGGGCTATCTTATCGTACACTTTGTGAAAGGTCCCGTCGGCCGCATGCGTTTCAGAACGATGAACGCCGCAGGCGACACGGAATTCACGCAGTTTACGAACTGGTGGGTAAGCAACGGAAAACGCAAACCTTATTCTGCGGAAGCGGGCTCGGCGCTCGTGCTTCCTTCCGACCAGTGCAAGTCGTTCCCGTCGGGACACACTTATTCGGCAGGTCTTATTTACACCCTTATTTGTCTGCCCGATCTCGTGAAGAGCATCGGCGACAAAAAGTGGACGCGTCCCGTCATTTATGCGGTAACGATCGCATTCACGGGTATCGTTGCAATCAGCCGTATCGCCGCGGGCGCGCACTATATGAGCGACGTCTTGTTCGGAGGCACGCTTTCGTTCCTTTTCATGATGATCGGTCGCGAAATCTTTATTTTCAAAGGCGCACATTTCAAGGCTTTGTTTGAAAGAAAGGCTGTGCCGCTTGACGGCGACAACACGGAAACAGCCGAATAATCTTAAACAATAAACGAGAAAGCCCTCGCAATGCGCGAGGGTTTTTTTATATAGAAAAAGTGCAGAAATCTAAACAACAAAAAACGACAAAATGCAACATATTTCGATAATTATAATTAGACATAGATACGGATAAACTAATCTGTATAAACTTGCCTCATACTTCGGGGTGTCCTCGGATTATCTGCCGGGACTTCAAGAATACAAATAAAAAAACGCAAAAAAAAGCGTCGGGACGATCGTCCCGACGTTTTTGTTATGCCAACAGATAATAATACGAACTCAGGTTTTACGCCGTGTTTTTGACTAATACTGCGTTACGCTCACGGCTTATACGATAAAGTATTAAGCCGCTCGCGTGCCTTGTCTTATCCTAAAAACACGACGGGAAACTTGTTCACAACCGAAAACGCCGAGATTTCAGATGATTTTTGGAAAAGGCGAACGCAGTTGTACTTTTCGTACTACAAGCGAGCATTTTTCATAAAAGCGTTGAAATATCGGCGTTTTGGCAACGTTCGTATTGTTATCTGTTGGCATACATTGGTTTAATTTTCGGTAATTTCGGCAGATTCTTCGGTTTGTGCCGTTTTCGCCGCCGCGTTTTCTCGTTTTTCGGAAAGCGTCAGGCGCAGTCTGTCGCTGTCCTTCCTTACGAAATACAAAGGCAGGAACGCAAGTACCGCAACGATCGACGCCGCAAGGAAGATTTTGAACGGCGGCGTGAAGCCTGCCGCCGACGTATCGACGTCCGAAAGCCCGATAATAAGCGTGATCAACGGACCGATAATCATCGGAAGAAGTACGTTGAAGCACATTCTCACGCCCTGGAATCTGCCTTCCGTGCCCGTGGGGATGTAGTCCTGGAAAGACGCCATAAGCGCCGCGCTCAGGCTCAGAATCGAGCCCAGCATAAAGATGCCCGCAACGTACAGCACGGGAAGCCACGCGGCTTTCGGCATAAACTCCATCAGATACACGATAAGAGTGCAGGCGACGATGACCGTAAGCAAGGGCAGATAAAAATGTTTTCTGCCGAATTTGTCAAACAATACGCCCATAACCCCCGTGAATACCGCCGCGCCGATAATAACGACCGCAAGGGGCACGACGAAGTTGTCGCCTAGTTCCAGCGTGTTTTGGACGAAGTTGATGAGATATGAGAAAAACGTTTGTTGCGAGATGCCCAGTATGCACGAGGTAGCCAGACAGACGTACAACATACGGTTGTCTTTGATGACCTGTTTGCGGAAGCCGTAAAAGGTTTCTTTCAGGAAATCCGGATTTTGATTTTTGACGATATGGGTGCTGTCCTTCATCATAAAAATCGCGAGGATTCCCGCCACGATGGGGATAATTCCCAAAACTATGAAAAACAGCCAGTTGCTCTCATTCGTGGGTTTATACAGCGATCCGAGCCCGATAAATACGATTACCGTCGCAAACACGGGCAATACCGACAAAACCGTGTTGACTTTTCCGCGGTTTGTATCGTCGGTAACGTCCGTTACCCAGGTGTTGAACGCGGCGTCGTATGCCGTCGAACCCGCAAACGTCATAATGCAGTCGAACAGGACAAGCAAAAAGCCTAAGAGCCCCAGAGTATGCGAGTCGGCGCGCATAGGAATTGCCGCAAACAACATTATGGTAAGCCCCCAGGCGATGTATCCGTACGACACGAAAACCTTGCGCTTTCCGAGTTTGTCGCAAAGCCCGCCCGCAAATATCGTCGTTACCGTTGCGGTGATTGCCGAAAAGATGACCATAAGCGTCGTTACGACGTATGCCATGTCTCTGTTGCCGGAGTTTGTGTAAATGTCCTGCGCGAAAGTTGCGAAATACATGTTCTCGACAACCCACGCAATCTGACCTACAAGCCCGAATACGATTGCCGAAAACCAGATTTTCCACCCGAGACGAGTGGATTTTGCGTTTTCTTTCATAATTTCTCCTTAATCATAAAGCTATATATATTATGATAACACCAAATACAGTGAGTGTGCAAGAAAAAAATAATTAAACCGTGAACGATGCTTTCCTGAAACGCTGCACCGTAAAAAAAGACTGCTTATCGCAGTTTGTTTACGTTCGCAGTAAATCTTTAACGAAAAAAAAAGACTGCTTTCGCAGTCCGTTTACGTTCGCAGTAAATCTTTAACGCACCAACCCGCAACAAGTGCGGGTTGTCTTGTTTCGCCGTTTCTTTGAAATGCAAGCATTTCTCGAAACGCTGCTCCGTAAAAAAAAGACTGCTTTCGCAGTCTGTTTACGTTCGCAGTAAATCTTTAACGCACCAACCCGTAGCAAGCGCGGGTTGTTTTGTTTCGCCGTTTCTTTGAAATGCAAGCCTTTCTCGAAACGCTGCTCCGTAAAAAAAAAAGACTGCCTTCGCAGTCTGTTTACGTTCGCAGTAAATCTTAAACGCACCAACCCGTAGCAAGTACGGGTTGTCTTGTTTCGCCGTTTCTTTGAAACGCAAGCATTTCCCGAAACGCTGCTCCGTAAAAAAAAGACTGCCTTCGCAGTCTTCTTTTTTTGGCAGGAGCAGTAGGAATCGAACCTACACCATAGGAGTCAGAGGCCTATGTGCTGCCACTACACCATGCTCCATCGGGGAAACTTTTTTCAAGTTCGTAAAAAATATAGCACAAGATAATATTTAAGGCAAGCGTTTTACCGAAATTTATGAAAAAGTGAATCATAAAAGAAAATTTTGCCGTTGCAACGGCGGGGAAACGGTGGTACAATGGTTTTATGGCAACACTCAGGGAAATTATCGACAACAGCAAATACGCCGTTTTCTTCGGCGGCGCGGGCGTATCCACCGCAAGCAATATCCCGGACTTCCGCGGAAAGAACGGCATTTACAACACCGAAAACGAGTGGGGACTTCCGCCCGAAATCATTATCTCGCACACCTTCTTCACGCGGCGCACGAAAGACTTTTACGATTACTACAAAAAGTATATGGTATATCCGTCCGCCGTGCCGAACGCCGTGCATATCGCGCTGGCAAGGCTTGAAAAGGAAGGCAAGATCAAGGCGGTGCTGACGCAGAATATCGACGGATTGCATCAGGCGGCGGGCAGCAAAAACGTCTATGAACTGCACGGAAGCGTCCACAGAAATTATTGCACGCGCTGCGGGAAGTTTTATGACCTTGATTATATTCTCGGCGCAAAGGGCGTGCCGACGTGCGAGTGCGGCGGCGTGATTAAGCCCGACGTCGTTTTGTACGAGGAGCCGCTTGACGACGACGTATGGCAGGGCGCGTGGGAAGAAGTGCGACGCGCCGATACGCTTATCGTTGGCGGCAGCAGCCTTACGGTTTATCCTGCGGCGGGGCTTGTCGATATGTTTTACGGCAAGAACCTTTGCATAATAAACGCAACCCCGACGCCATTTGACCGCCGCGCCACCTACCTTTCTCACGAAAGTTTAACCCGCGAGTTCGAAAACTTATAATCCGCATAAATTATCGAAAAAACCGAATAAACAAACGAAAAGACCGAAAGTGATTTCGGTCTTTTTTATGTACCGCAAACGGTGCATATATGATGATAACATAATATCGTAAAAAGGAGAAAAACCATGTTTGAATACAAAAAAATAGTTGACGAAATGCTGAAACAAAACGGCTTTGAACACCAAAGCCTGTCGTATCTTGAAAAAAGATACAAAGACACCGAATACTTCGGCGACGACTACAACGAGTCGCTTCGTCTTTTCAAATTCTTGTTCGCCGCGCACACGAAAGAAACGGATATCGTACTTTGGAATAAGATTTATTGTTTGTTCGATAAATCCTTGCGCCATTACGACCGCGCCGATTTCACGAAAGAAGAGTGGGCGCATTTCAAGAAAGTTTTGGAAAAGAGCAAGCGCGACAGAAAGTACGGCACGGCAAACTTCAATGCGCCGCTGCAAACGAAAAGATTGTATATCGAAGGGTTTCGGCAGCATCATCTGGAATTTGCGAAAGCGTATGCGAAAACGCATTTCGACGACGAGTGCGGATATTATCAGCGCAAAATGCAAAAACGTGAAATTGCAAGTTTATCGTCGCGAAGTGACAGTTTAAAGTTTGCAATTTTGCAAGAAACGTCGGGATTGCAAGTTGGCGAAATAATGCTTTTGTTTGAAGACAAAGAAGACGAGCCGTGCCTTTCCGTATTGATTTACGACGAGTTTAAGCGGCAGGGCTACGCAAGCGAAGCGGTCGGCGCGTTGTATGAAAAACTCGTGGCGGGGTGCGTCGCAAAAGCGGAAAGTACGAACTATTGCGGGGTAAAAGAACCCGTGCAATATTTGCCGAAAAAAATTGTCTGCATTCCGCAAACGAAAGAGGCGTTAAGTTTTATGAAAAGCCTTAAAATTCCTTTTGAAAAGACCGACGACGATCCGAAAACGTTTTGGGTTTCGGGGGAAAGTAACAAACCCGTTTACAAGGCGGAAATAAAATACGATATCCCGCCCGAATACGACTTTTCAAAAAAATGACCGAAAAACAGCGATTGTACCGTAAAAGGTACGAAAAGATTTTTATAATATAGTTGTATCAATAATCCGACCGTCCGATAAGATAATCGGAAGACACGTCAAAAAGGTCGGCAAGGCGCGAAAGGTTGTCAAGCGTCGGCTCTGCCGTGCCGTTTTCGTAACGAATATATGACGGCTGGGCGATTGAAAGATAACTTGCAACGTCGCGCTGCGTCAGGTTGTGTTGCTTCCGAAGTTCCAGAAGTCGTTTGGGGAAAGTTGTCATATTCTTCATTGACAATTATAGCCTTTGGCTATATAATTATTACTAAATATAGCGTAACGCTATCAACAAAGATAAAAGGAGAAAAATTATGAGTAGCAGTATGTACAAATCGCAAATCGACCAAATCAATAACAATATCGAGAGATATCGTTGCGAAATCGAGCAAAATCTTCGTCAATACGAAAGCGAAAAAAGAAACGCCGACAATTATGAAAGACAAGAACGGCAGTATCAGCAAAAAGTGGACGAAATCCGCCGCAACATGGAATATCAGCAAAGGCAAGCCGACGATTATCGTCGTCAAAAAGAAAGAATCCTTAGCGGTGCTCAAAGATACAAAGACAAAGCCGACGACGCAAATCGTCAAATTGAACGGTTGTTGCGCGACAGAGATTATGCACAAAGAAATTATGAAAGAGAACTTGAAAGGGAATCAAGAAACAGATAATTTTTCGCGGCGTTAATAAATTACGATTAACAGGGCGCGGTGTAAACAGGAATGGATAAGGGCAAGATAATCGATTTTTGCAGCAATAAGGGAAGAAGGTTTATCGGGTGCTTTCACGAGTTGTATTTGTGCTCCGAAAAAGAAAATACGATTATCCCCGAAATGGAAAACTTATACGATGCGGTGAAAGGCGTAAAGCTTGACGGAAAACCGCTTTTGAAATCGTATTTGCACGATTGGTTTTTTACCGCCGGCTCTTATTACGAAGACGTTGCGGAACACCCCGAATACGGCGAAATCGTGAGTTACGACAATTTTATTTTCAAAATACTTGACGATATGCCCGTACGCGAGGCATTGAAATACACAACGACAAAGGAGAAATAGTCATGGGAATGACAATAGGGAAGCTCATTGTTCAGCGCGACAATTTTAAGGTTGACGAAACTTATCAAAGACCGCCGGACGCTTGGTCGAATAAGGACAAACAGTGTTTTATCGATACGATATTAAGGAATGAGCCCGTGCCGCTTTTCTTTATCAACGAGAAAGACGAAGACGGCAAAAAAGTCAATTACATCGTTGACGGTCAGCAACGAATCAACTGTATTCTGGATTTTTACGACGGCAAAATTGCATTAAGCAAGGTTTTTTCCGCGCCGGAACTTGACGGAAAGAAATATAAAGACTTGCCTTCAAAACTCCAAGGCAAGTTTTTGGATTATTCCCTGGCATTCAAAATGATGTCCAATTACGACGACGAAAGGGTGCGTATGATTTTTTCAAGATTGCAACGAGGAAAAGCGTTGAGAATCGGCGAAAAACTGAATGCAAAACCCGGGAAAATCGTTGAAGTAATGAGAAAAATCGCAAATCACGATTTCATTGCCAAATCAATCGGTATAAAAGGGCAGCGTTATCAAACTTACGAAGACGTCGCAAGGATTATGTATTTTGAAAAATTCGGTGCGAAAAAGTGCGGCACCGACGAAATCAACGAGTTTTTCGACACGTATAAAGACCTGGATTTCGACAGTGTCGTTTACAAAAAGGTTATTAACGTTTTGAATTATCTGTTGAAATGCTTCCCCGCAGATCCCGGCAATTACCAATATTTCAATAAACACGTATGGGTGCTGACCGTATATACGGCGATAAGCGAACTTAAAGACGGATATGCCTTGAACGGAAAAGAAAACGACGTGAGAGTGATAACGGAAAACTTCCATGATAAAGTGTATTCGGAAGTATGGAGAGATTCCGATTCGTCGTTGCAAAGGTTTTACGAAAAAACACGCGGCGGCTGGTCAAAAGAACTTATCGCATTCCGAAAGGATGCTTTTAAGGAGTATTTAATCCTTGGTATTCATCCGAAAGAACTCGATATAAAAAGACAGATATCCGACGAAGAAAAAATCGCGGCGTTTGCGAAAGCCGGCGGCGTTTGCGAAAATTGCGGCAAGAAGTTGAAGGACTATAAAGAAGCGGAATATCATCACATCGAATTATACAGCGAGGGCGGCGAAACGAAAATCGACAATATTATGGTTTTATGTCCCGAGTGCCATAGGGAAAAACACAGGGAAAAACCAAACGGCCGTGATATCGATGCGCGCGAAACATTCGCAAAAGAAGAAACGGACGACTCTCTCTACGACGAAGATTTTGACGAATTCGAAGACGAAGACGAAGATGACGACGAAAACGAATTCGACGACGTAGATGAAGAATGACGCGAGAACCTTTAAAGTAAGGTTTTTGGAAACATAGGAGAAATAACGTGAAAGAATTATATGTCAAAAAAGGCGACAACGAATATGAGAAGGTAGAATTTAAGGATTTGCTGTCCTTACAATTCGATTACGACGGATACGGTGTGTTGTTGATCACAAAAGAGAATTATTTGCGACTGAAAATGGCGGTTGACCTTAACGACAGATACAGCGTCGGAAATGCCGATAATGAAAAAACCGCGCAATATTACATCAAAAACGATTATCTGAAAGGCGGACACCTTGTGAACGATATTGGCGTAATCAAGGAAGTTTGCAAGCGTATAGACAAGGAAAACTCAACGCACTTGTCGGTTGTCGGCAACAGAAAAATTAAAATATCCAACAAAACCAACAACGGAATCGATATTATGGCGAAGCGCATAGCAAACGTCGAAAATTTGGAACAACGCCTTAAAGACGGCGATCCGAGCCTTGTACAGGAACTCGGCGGGAAAGTTGGCGAAAGACACGCCGTTTCGTTTGCGTCGAAGTTCTGCACGGAGGTATCGCTCACGGCGTTTGGCAACACTAAGTTTGCAAAGTTCGACTCGGTAATGCGCGATGTGTTGCCGATTTACGCAAACATTTATCTGGGTAAAACGTACTGGAAAAAAACCACAAGGGGCAATTACGTGTCGACGTTTTCCGCGGACAAATACAAGGAGTATCTGGAAGTTGTCACGGACGTTGTCGATGCGACAAAACACAGTTTTCCCGACGTCGATATCGACAAACTCGATTTAATGCTTTGGTACTATTACAAGGGGAAATCGAACGTCTTGAACGAATTTGTGAAAAACCATACAAGAGAAATCATACTTTAATTAAATGCAAAGAAAATGCCTTCCGGAAGGGAAGGCTTTTTTGTGCGGTAAAAAATAAATTGTAAATGAGTTTGACGGTTTTTTGTTTGTCTTTTCCGATGAATAAGCGGTTATTTTTGCTTGTCTTCTTCGACGAATAAGCGGTTATTTTTGCTTGTCTTTTCCGATATAGAAAAGGGCAAGACACTCGGGGCCGACGTGCGCGCCGATGATGGGACTCATTCCGTTTATGACGATGTTTTTATATCCGAAATGCTCCTCGATTTTTTGTTTCAGCGTGAGAGCGTCCGCCTCGCAATCGGCGTGTTCGATATAAACGAATTCCGAATTGTCGATACCTTCGGATTTTTCGCACATTTTATCAAACAGGGCTTTAACTGCCATTTTGCGACCTATAACCTTGGATATGGGCACAAGATAGCCTTCCGTGTCGGTGATGAGAATGGGTTTTACCTGAATTGCCGTGCCGACGATTGCCGCCGATTTTTTGAGCCTGCCGCCGCGGTACAGATGCATAAGATCGTTGACGGTGAAGTCGTGATGGCAGACGTCGCGGAAGGACGTTGCAAAGTCGACAAGTTCCTGAAAACTTGCGCCTTCACGGCGTTTTTTCAGGCAGTAGTAAACGAGCATGCCTTCGCCGCCCGAAGCCGACTTGCTGTCAATTATGCAAATTTTCCTGTCGGGGAACCTTTCCATAAGTTCTTCCCCGGCTTCCGTAACCGCCTTGAACGAGCCCGAAAGTTTTGACGAAAAACAAATGAAAAAAACGTCCTGACCTTTTTCAAGATACGGCGTGAAGAAGTCGATTGCGGTCGTTGTATTGATAAGCGACGTGGACGGAAAAATGCCCGCGCGCATTTTGTCGTAAAACTCTTTTTTGGAAATGGTATCCGCGTCGTACGCTTTGCCGTCGATAATGACGTCCATGGGAATAATCGCGAAATCGTCCTCGTAAAACTGTTTGGGAAGATTGCAGGTTGCGTCGGATATGATAACGTAATCGTGTGCCATATATACCTCTTTACAAAAAGTGTCGCGCGAGGAGCGTTTACGAAAAAAGGAACGATAAAAATCCCGTTCCCCGCTTGTAAAATTCCTCGATTTTAATATAAACAAAAATACCACATTTGTCAAGTTTTTTATCGCGCTTCCTAAAAAAAGTACGTGTATGCGTGCGCGCCCGCACTAAGTTTTTATTGACTTTTATATATTCAAAGGCGTATCATATTATTATCAATTATATCAAATCGTATATGTTCGGAGGAATTATGCAACACGAGATCACGAAACCCCAAAGATTGCTTGACGAAAACGGCAATATCAAAGAGCCCGGCTTTGCCAAAAAGATGCTTTACGAATATCACCGCTCCGACGTCAAAGCCAAAAACTGGCGCATTAAGGAATGGGATTATTACTACATCGGCAATCAGCATTACGGGCTTGCGCTCACTATCGGCGACAACGGCTTTGCAGGCGCATTGTCTACGTCGATTCTTGAATTCGACAAACCTTACGACGTTACGAAAACCGCGCTTGTCGTGTTCCCGCTCGGCAAGATGAACCTTCCCGAAACGTCGGAAAAAGGCACGACGAAATGGACGCAGGGCAAAAGTTCGTATTCCTTTGAAAACGACGGCAAAGTCCGCCATCTTAAAGGCACTCACGCCAAATTCGACGGCGACAACGCTTTGACTTTCGACATCACGCTTTCCGATTTCCCCGAAGAATCTATGGTAATCGCGACTCCGTTTGACAAAAACGCTCACTTTTATTTCAATCAGAAAATCAACTGCATGCGCGCGGAAGGCGTCGTAAAATGCGGCAATAAAGAATGGAAATTCGACAAGTCCGACAGTATGGGCACGCTCGACTGGGGGCGCGGCGTATGGACGTACGACAACACCTGGTACTGGGGCAGTCTGCAAGGCTATCTCGAAGACGGCAGCCGCTTCGGCTGGAATATCGGTTACGGTTTCGGCAACACGTCCGCAGCGTCCGAAAACATGCTTTTCTATAACGGGAAATCGCATAAACTCGACGAGGTTACCTTCAATATTCCCGTCAAAAACGGCAAGGACGATTATATGAGCCCGTGGACGTTCACGTCGAACGACGGCCGTTTTGAAATGAATTTCACCCCGATTCTCGACAGACAAGCACCCTTGAACGTCGGCGTAATCTGCATGCTTCCGCATCAGGTATTCGGCAAATTCAACGGCAAAGCAATCCTTGACGACGGCACCGTGATCGAAGTGAAGGATATGGTGGGATTTGCGGAGAAAGTCCACAACAAATGGTAAAAACGGCGACAATTCGCGCCTTTTTGAGTTTTTACGAGAACCTGAAAATCCGTGTACGCATTAGTACACTAGGATTTTCAGAACCCCGTAAGAAACGTCAAAAATCCATCAAATTCTCGCCGTTTTAGAGAATGAAATTATTTATCAAAATTCTGACTTTTTAGGGTTGGGGACCCCGCGGGATACTGTGTACCCGTGGGGAGAAGGAGCAAACGAGCAAAAGACAAACAAACGAAAGAAAAGAGTTTGTTTGGTCAAAAGTGAGATTTGCGACGTAGCGAAGCAAATATAAATGCGTAGCAATCTGAGACCACATATGATAATTTTTATATTTTTTACGTTTAGGTAGGAGGAGATTATGAAACGTACACCTTATTGTGAAATTCTGCAAGAATACGGCGGAAAGTTCGTCGACTTTGCGGGGTTTGAGATGCCGGTGCAATTTGAAGGGATTTTGCACGAGCACAAAGCCGTCCGCGAAAACGTCGGGTTGTTTGACGTGTCGCACATGGGCGAAGTAATGTTGAGGGGAAAGGGCGCGCTCGATACAATACAGCGTCTTTTCACAAACGACTACACCACGTTGAAAAGCGGTCGCGTCAGGTATTCGCTGATGCTTAATGACGAAGGCGGGGTGGTTGACGACGTGCTTGTTTATTGTTTGTCCCCGGAACTTTATTTCGTATGCGTCAACGCGTCGAACGTCGAAAAAGACTTCAAGTGGATTTCGGCAAATCTTTTGCCCGACACCGTCGCCGAAGACGTTTCGGAAAACACCGCGCAACTTGCGATTCAGGGGCCGAACGCGATTAAAGTAATAAGGAAAATTTTTAAGGAAGAAGACATTCCCGAAAAGAACTATTCGTTCACGTTGGTTGACGGACTGTTGAATTCCGCCGTAATGCTGTCGCGCACGGGTTACACCGCGGAAGACGGCTTTGAAATTTACTGCGCCTGCAACGACGCCGTGAGACTTTTTGACATCGTACACGAAGCGGGCAAGGAATTCGATATGGCACTTTGCGGGCTCGGCGCACGCGATACGTTGCGCTTAGAAGGCGCGATGCCGCTGTACGGCCATGAAATGGACGACGAAACCCTTGCATCCGAAATCGGACTTAATATGTTCATAAAACTCGATAAACCCGATTTTATCGGAAAAGCCGCGTTGCTTGAAAAGGCACCGACCAAACAAAGGCTGGGCATCGAACTTATCGACCGCGGCATTGCGAGAGAACATTCGGACGTATATGCGGGCGATAAACTTGTGGGATACGTTACGTCCGGCACTATGTCGCCCACGCTCGGAAAAGCGATTGCAATGATAAGAGTCGATAAGGATATCGACACGTCCGATTTATCGGTTGACGTTCGCGGAAGAAGACTGAAAGCAAAGGTCGTACCCCTTCCGTTTTATAAAAGACAAAAATAACAGGAGTAAATTATGGAAATCAAACAAAACTTAAAGTATCTCGAATCACACGAATGGGCAGACGTTAACGGCAACAAGGTCAAAGTCGGCATCACCGATTTTGCACAGAACGAACTTGGAGATATCGTTTTCGTGGAACTTCCTTCCGTCGGCGAAAAAGTCGTCAAGGACAAGGAATTTGCAAACGTGGAATCCGTAAAAGCGGTTTCGCCCGTCGTAAGCCCCGTTACCGGCACAGTGATTGCGGTCAACGGCGCGCTTGAAGATTCGCCGGAACTTATCAACGAAGACGCTTTCGGCGCATGGTTTATCGAAGTCGAGGCGGAAAGCCTGTCCGCAAACCTTATCGACGCGGCGGCTTATGCGGAAATCGCAAAATAAACGGGAGAATTTATGAGTAGTTACGTTCCCAATACTTTTGAAGACCGCGCCGCCATGCTTGAAAAAATCGGCGTGAAGTCGATTGCGGATTTGTTCGACGTGCCGAAAGGGTGCGAGGCGGATCTCAATCTTCCCGCGGGGAAATCGCCGCTTGAAGTCGAAAGGATAATCAACGCGCTTGGCGCGAAAAATAAGGTGTTCAGGACAATGTTTCTGGGCGCGGGCGCATACAACCATTATATCCCGCCCGTCGTGTCGGAGCTTGCCGCAAGGGAAGAATTCGTCACCGCATACACGCCGTATCAGGCGGAAATGAGCCAGGGCATATTGCAGTCCATTTTCGAATATCAGACCGAAATCGCAAACCTTACCGGCATGGACGCGTCGAACGCGTCGCACTACGACGGCGCAACCGCAACTGCGGACGGTATCCTGATGTGCATGGGCGCAAAGACGAAAGCGATTTTGTCCGACGCGCTTAATCCGGAATACAAGGCGGTCGTCAGAACTTATCTTGTGCCGCACGGTATCGAGGTTGTTTTTGCACCGACGAAAAACGGCGTTACTGATTTGGACGCTCTTAAAACGCTTATCGACGACGAAGTCGGCGCGGTATGTATCCAGCAGCCCAACTTTTTCGGGCTTATCGAAGACGCGGAAAGCGTCGGAAAAATCGCAAAGGAAAAGGGCGCGAAATTCGTGATGAGTTGTTATCCCGTCGCGCTTGCGCTTCTTAAAACCCCCGCGGAATGCGGCGCGGACGTCGCAGCGGGCGAAGGGCAACCTTTGGGGCTTCCGCTTGCTTTCGGCGGTCCGTATCTGGGCTTTCTGACCTGCCGCGAAAACCTTATGAGAAAACTCACGGGGCGCATTGTCGGCGAAACGGTCGACCACGACGGACGTCCCGCATACGTGCTTACTTTGCAGGCAAGGGAACAGCATATCCGTCGCGAAAAATCCACGTCGAGCATTTGCAGCAACGAAGCGCTTTGCGCGCTCACGTCGTCGATATATCTTGCGGCGATGGGCAAGGAAGGGCTTAAAGACGTTGCGAAACAATGCGTGTCGAAAGCGCATTATATGAAAGACGAAATCGTGAAAATCGACGGCTTCCGCCTTAAATACGACGGCGAGTTTTTCAACGAGTTTGTGATTGAATCGGACGTTGATACGTCAAAAATCGTCGATAAACTTCAAAAACGCGGCATTCTTGCGGGTTTACCGCTGAGCGACAAAGAGATGCTCTGGTGCGTCACGGAGATGAACACGAAAGACGATATCGACGAAGTCGTAAACGTTCTTCGGGAGGTGAAATAATATGTTGATTTTCGATAAATCGGTATGCGGCCGTCGCGCCGTTACGCTTCCTGCACTGGACGTTCCCGAATACAATCTTGACGAAAACCTTTTGCGAAACGCGGAATTAAACCTTCCCGAAGTTGCCGAAATCGACCTTGTGCGCCATTACATAGGTTTGTCCTTAAAGGCGAAAGGCGTCGACAACGTGTTTTATCCGCTGGGCAGCTGCACGATGAAGTATAACCCGAAACTTAACGAGGTGCTTGCAAGGAATCCCTCGTTCACTTCGGTGCATCCGCTGCAACCCGCGTCCACCGTACAAGGCTCGCTCGAAGTTATGTACGACGCCGCGAAATCCCTTGCCGAAATCACGGGTATGGACGAAATATCCCTTGAACCCGCGGCAGGCGCGCACGGCGAATATACGAGTTTGCAGGTAATAAGGAAGTACCATTTGTCAAGGGGCGACTCAAAGCGCAACAAGATTATCGTGCCCGACAGCGCGCACGGCACAAACCCCGCAAGCGCGGCAATGTGCGGCTTTGAAATCATCAACGTGAAAAGCGATAAGCGCGGCAACGTGGATCTCAAAGCATTGAAAGAAGCGGTTGGCGAAGACACGGCGGCGTTGATGCTCACGAATCCGAATACCCTCGGGCTTTTGGACGAACATATTCTGAAAATCACTTCGATTGTCCACAAGGCGGGCGGGCTCGTGTACTACGACGGCGCAAACCTTAATGCCGTTATGGGAGTTATCCGTCCCGGTGATTTAGGGTTCGACGTGGTGCATCTCAATCTGCACAAAACCTTTTCGACTCCGCACGGCGGCGGCGGTCCCGGCTCGGGCGCAATCGGTTGCAAGAAAAAACTTGCGAAATTCTTGCCGAACCCGACCGTAGGCGTAAAACGCGGCAAATATTTCTTCAAGGACAGTCCCGACAGCATCGGGAAAGTCAAAGCTTTTTACGGCAACTTCCTTGTCGTTTTGCGCGCGTATGCGTATATCCTTACTCTTGGCAAAGAAGGCATCAGGGAAGCGTCCGAAAATGCCGTGCTCAACGCAAACTACCTGCGCGTTCTGATTGCGCCGTACTTCAAGACGGCTTTCGACAGAACCTGCATGCACGAATTTGTATTAAGCCTTGAAAAGTTCCACGAAGAAACGGGCGTCAGCGCGATGGACGTTGCGAAAGCGCTCATCGACAAAGGTATTCATCCGCCGACAATGTATTTCCCGCTTATCGTTCACGAGGCGCTTATGTTTGAGCCGACCGAGACCGAAAGTCGTGAAACCTTGGAAGCGGCAGCCGATATGATGCGCGAGATTTTCGAAGAGGCAAAGGAAAACGCGGACAGTGTGAAGGCAAGCCCCGTTTCGACGCCGATATCGAGGCCGGATGAGGTTTTGGCTGCTCGCAAGCCCTGCGTAAAACGGCGATAATTCGCGCCTTTTCGGCGTTTTGACGGAACCCTGCTCAGTTACGTACGCCTAAGTACGCGTCTTCGCACGAACCCGTCAATAACCCCAAAAATCCATCAAATTCTCGCCGTTTTAGGAGAATTTTTATAAAATAAAAGCACTGATTTTTCAGTGCTTTTTTGTTGTTTCTTGTGTCTAGGAAGATAAATACTTTAACATAAAAAAAGACGCCGTGGTCGGCGTCTTTTTTGTGTGACAATTGATTATTCGATAAAGGGTCCGAGTGCTTTGATAAGGTCCGCGCAGTTGTCGCTGAATACTTCCAGCACCACCGGGGTGGACAGGTCAAGGCTGAATATGCCGAGTATCGACTTTGCATCCACAACGTGACGGCCGCTTCTCAAATCCATATCGTAGTCAAACTTATTCGTGACGTTTACGAAATGTTTGACGCTCTCTGCTGTACCGAGATTTAAGGTAACTGATTTCATATTGTCTCCTATATACAAAAAAATATTTCAAATTAACTTTTTCGTAAGGAATTTTAGCATTTATGACTTTTTTTGTCAATTATTTACAGGCCGTACTTTTCCTTTATCTGCGTAAAAGTATAGGGCGCGTCGAGAAACGCTTTGTGCGCGTCGTATAAGGAGTATCCTTTTTTCGTCAGCCCGTTTATGACGTCGGTAACCTGAATGTAGCCGTAGTAATAGGTCGCGGCGTTTGCGGGCTGCATAATCGCGTCGAAATAAAGGTTTGTCGCGAAGTCGGAAATCGTGCTTTCCTTGTAAACGAGCTTTTTGCTGTTTGTCGGATCCTGTGCGGAAGAATTCAGAAAGTATGCGTGTTCGTTAAGTTTCACGGTGTCGGTGAGCCAGGTTTCGATGTCCGAAGCAGAAACGCCGTCGTAATTGACTTTCATATCGACAAGCACGCGAAGGTATCCTTGCGCCAGAACTTTTTTCACGCGGTAGCGCATAATAAGGTTGTCTTTGCTGTCCGTCGTGCCGTAAAGGTTTGCGGCGTAATGTTCGGCGTAGGTTGCCCAACCTTCCTTGTATGCGGTGGGGCAAAGCACTTTCACGATGTTGTGCTGATTGCTGTTTTTCAGGTAATTGTACTGATAAAGGTGACCGGGGATTCCTTCGTGCGACAGCAAATCGTACGACAGATAACCCGTGCTGTCCCAGTTGTTGATGATAATCGTTTCGTCCGACGACTTGTTGTCAAGGGGCGACACGAAGTACGCGGCGGGCGCGAAGTTATCCTTCATACTTTCGTCCACGACTTTGAGAGTTACGTTTCCCGCCGTGGTTGAAAATGCGGGGAATGTCGGCGAAAGCAAGCCTTTAAGTGTGTCAATCGTATTATAAAGTGCGTTTTCCGACCAATCGTCGTTGTTAAAGGCGTTCACGACTTCCTTGTCGATATCTTCTTCCTTAATGCCGAGCGCGACAAGTTTTGCGCGGATTTCTTCGATTTCCGCAGTCGTTTTGTTGAACTCGGTCATAAGTCTTTGTGCGGCGGACGCAATCGTATCGCGCGTGCCCGTCGATGACTGGAACAGGGCGGCGTAATAGTTTTTGCCCGTTTCGCCGTAGGACGCGTATCCGCCCGAAACCCTTTCGATAAGCGTGCCGAGGGCAGGATCGGAGAAGATATGTTTCAGGTCGTTGCCGAGCCTGACGTACGCTTTTATCATCGTACGGATACCTTCGGTCGCCTGCTTTTTGTATGCGGTTTTCTGGTCGTCCGACAAGAAAGAGCAGCCGTCGATTTTTTGAATCATATTTTTGTAAACGAAGTTCTTTTTCACGTTTTCGTCGGTTGCGTATTCGTCGGGATTTGTGTCCGCGCAGTTCATATAGTCGTAAATCGAAATGTTGTCTTCCGAAACGCCGCTTGCGATAATTTCTTCCCTTGTGTTAAGAATGTGCGCGCCCGTGAAATTGCCCGTTTGTTCAACCGCGTAAAAGAGATTTATGCGGTGTTTCGAGAACCCGTTTTTAATGCAGTCGATTTCGTAATTCACGTATTCGGGAAACGCCGACGCCGTGTCGTTCATCAGGAAGATATAGTCCTTTACGTCCTGTTCGTCGCGGAGTTTGTATTCGGTAAGGTACACCGGGAGACTTGCCTGCATGCCCGAATATCCGCCGATATAGCTGTCCTGCATATAGTACGAGCCCGCAAGTTTCGATTCCTGAATGAAAAAGTATTGCAAAAACGTAAACAAATCCTTGTCGGCGTCGTTCATTTTGCTGTAACGATAGGTGTACGCCATAAGGGCGGCTTGCATTTTGTATGACGAATACGCCGCGTCGTAATCTTCCTTCGACGACGGGCGGGGAAGCGCAGCCTTTGGCGTGAGACCGAGCGCGGTGTCCGCGTCCTCAAAGAAGAAGTTCGCGCTCATCGCGTCGTTTGAAAACAGCGACGGGAACAATTCGTTTGCAAAATCGTTTATATTGTTTTTTCTGAAAATGTTGCAGCCCGAAAGGGAGACGACCGACACAAGAAGTATCGTCAACGTCAAAGCAACCGCCAATAATTTTTTGAATTTTTTATTCATAACTTGTCCTTTTTCGAAGTGTATATGTTTATTCTTTAATCTTATTCTATATCAATATACATAAATTTTCAATAAAAATTCCGAAAAATTGTACTATGTCCTAAATCGTTGCAATAGGTTTACAAGCACTTTTACCAAAAAAAAAGAAAAACCTGTCGAAAACGGCAGGATTTTTACATTGCAAAAGATTTTCAAAAATAAAGGGCGTATCAAAGAATCCTTATCAAAGGTAATATTCCTTCCTTCCGAAAATCAGGTCAAGACTGACGTCGTAAAAATCGGCAAGGGCGACAAGCGTTTGAAAATCCGGGTTCGACGCGTTCGTTTCGTAGCGGGTATAATTCACCCTGGAAATGTTCAATTTGTCAGCAACCTGTTGTTGAGTAAGCCCCAAAGACCTCCGCAGGGATTTTAAGTTTTCGCCGATTTGCACGCTCATATATTGACATTGTACATATTTTGTACTAATATATACTTAAATGTACATAATCTGTACATTTTAATCAATCAGATTGTTAAAATACAAAAAGGAGGATAAAAAATGAAGAAAAACAAAGCAATTTTGGTTCTCTTATTACTATTTACCCTTACAATTTCTCTTGTCGCATGTGTGAAAGACGGCAACGACGGAGATAAAACTGCGGGTGAAACACAAACGTCATTTGTGATTCAATATACGGATGATACGGGCACGTTCAATATTTCGGTTGAAGACGGACAGCCTTACGCGATGAGTGCTGTGCCATATCGCGAAGGGTATGTTTTTGTCGGATTGTTCGATTCTGAAGTTGGCGGAACACAATATGTCAATTCAAAAGGCTCGTCCGTATCGGTTTTCACCGACAAGAAAAACATCGTGCTTTTCCCAAGATTTGAGGCAAAGAAATTCACCGTGGTTTTGGATTATCAGGGCGCAGCGGTGAATGGAGCCAGAGAAATCGAGGTAAGTTACGACGCGAAAATCAAGGATCTTCCGACGGGACTTTATATGAAAGATAAAGACTTCATGGGTTGGTATACACAGCCTAATCGCGAAGGCGCGCAGATTGCCGATGCGTATGGCGTTATCCCCACGATGAGCCTTATAAATTCAACAAACTTTGATTTATCGGATCCTAACGGATATATTCGTTTATATGCAGGGTTCCGTGGCGAGTTGCATACCGTAACGTTCAATTTTGAAGAAAATATACCGGCGGAAGAGGTCGAGGTGGAGCACGGCACGGCAATTTCCAAAGTTGTTACCGAAACGAGAGTTAATAACAAGGCGGTTATTACCTGGTCAAAAAAACCCAACGATACGGCAAAAGAAAGCGTCTTCAACGGGAAAGTGACCGAAGATATGGTTTTGTATGCTTGCGAATATGCGCCGGTCATCGACTTTGACGCAAACGGAGGGAAAGACGAGGCAAGCATTGTCGCAAAGGCCGGCTCGGCAATACAACTTCCTACTCCCGTTCGTAAAAACTATGTTTTTGCAGGCTGGTACACGGCCGGAGGGGCAAGATTCAATGCGACGACGATGCCTTCGGACAGCGTGAAACTTATTGCGAAATGGAACCCGATGATTGTCTTTGACGAGCGAGGCGGAAAAGAAGTTAACGACATATCCGATGTTGCGGGAAGTAAAGTGACTTTGCCCGAAACAGAAAAGGACGGCTACATATTTGCAGGTTGGTACACCGAACAAGGCAATATTTATACCTCAACGTCCATGCCTGCAAACAGCATTAAACTCGTTGCAAAATATTACAAGATTTTGACGAAAAAAATTGTAGTTATCGACGAGTCGAAAAACTATCAGCATGGCAGTACTTCATCAAGTCCATCAATGGCATATTCGCACAAAATTGATTTGAGCGATATCTACAATTCGGGTGCAAAAAGAATTAAGATAACTGCTCGCTACTCGTCAAAAATCTCAAGGACTTCTAATGACTCCGATTTATATACATATATGTCATATTATTCGCAAAACGCGGCAAGTGACGCATATAAGGTCTGGGAATATAAAGACTTGCACAAATATACAACGGAATGGGGTAGTTATACACGAACAACTGCGATAAATTTAACCGGTGACAGTTTATACGTTTGCTATTATTACGATTATAGAAATGTAATTGGTATTTACGGCGCATGGACAAATTTCTGGCTGGAAATCGAGTATCCCGACACAACGACGCTTTATTAACATAAGGAGGAAAGTATGAAAACGAACAGAAAGATATTTTTGTTTATGGTATTGTCGGTAGTTCTTGCGCTGGCGTTGTCGCTTGTCGCGTGTGACAAGGCAAAGGACACTGTCGAAAATCTTTTGGCGAAAGCGCCTGAAAACGTGCAATACGACGGACAATATCTGACGTGGGATAAAAACGGCGCAGACTATTACAACGTCTCGATAAACGGCGGTGACAAAGTTCGCGTCAATTCAACGTCATACGGATATAATACAAGCGATAGTTTCAGCGTAACCGTTTGGGCGGTTTTTGTCGGGACGGAAAAATCAACGTCCGTGACGTTTAATCCGCTTGCGAAAATCGAACAACTCTACGTTGCCGATGACGGCGTGGTAAGTTGGGACGCGGTTTCCGGTGCGAACGCTTATAGCGTCAGCGTAAACGGGCAAGTCGAAGAAACGGCAAACACGTCGTATTCGTCGCTTAAAGCGGGCAACAATACCGTTAAGGTCAAACCTATCGTCAGCGGCGATAAAACATATTATTCGCGGTGGAGCAACGAAAAACAAGTTGGCATTTGTTCAACCCCCGCATCGGTTAAATACGACGGAACAACACTTACATGGACGGGTAACGCAAATACTTATGAAGTCAAAATCAACGGCGTGCCGAATGTTGTAAAGGGCGGAAGTTTTGATTTTTCGTCGGAAAACAAGGATTTCGAAGTCGAAATAAAAGGGATAGGCAATCATACGAATATGTTTGACAGCGCGATTGCGTCCGAGTCGTTCCATTATCTTGACGCGGTTACTAACCTCGTCGTTGAAGACGGAGTACTGCACTGGGATCCCGTTGATGGAGCAAAAGGATACAAGCTTCGCATCGATGACGTCATAAGCAAAGAGAAAGTCGACGGAAAAACTGAATATGATAAGCTCATTTCCGGCAGGTCCATCAGGATGAGCGTGCTGGCATATAATGACGAGGGGAATTATTTTTCGTCATGGTCGGCAGAGAAAACCATATTCTTGCTTAATACTCCGTCACCGTCTTGGAAAAGCGAACTCGAACTTGACGGAGCGGCAAACAATAACTACGTTTGGGATGCGATCAACGCTGCAAAAGGATATACGGTGTCGATCACGAAAAACGGTCAAACAACAACCACGACGCTTACCGAAGACCATCGCGCCTTTGCTCACGCTTATGCGGAAATAGGAGTATATACCGTAAAAGTTAAAGCGAATGCGCCGGAAGATAACCCCGATTATTATGATTCGAAATACTCCGAAGAAATGACGATCGAGCGTTTGCCTGCACCAAAGCCGGCAGTCACAAACTTTATCACAAGCGACGCAAGTGATCTCAGCAAAGGCTTTACCGTTAATTATGTCGCTGTAAACGGCGCAAAAGGATATCAGTTGTATAAAGACGGGGTTTTAGTTTCCGGAAAATATTCAACAGGTACGTCCATAACGGACACAAATGTATCGTCAAGCATGATTGCGTCCGAGCAACATTATACGTACGTTGTAAGAAGCGTCGGCGATGTGAAAACCGTGGGTGGCAAAACGCACGTAAGATTGTCAAGTTTGACGGAATCGTCATTGTCTTTCGATATTACTGTTCAGGCATTGCCGACAAACCTTTACATGGATGGGTATTTTGCAAAATGGGACACTGTTGTCGGAAACAACGGCTATGCAGTGGGGCACAGCGGTAATGTCATTATAGCGCAAAGCGAAAGCCTTGATCTCGGTACGATTGTCCCCGGTACCTACAACGTTAAAGTGTGTACTCGTGGCAACGGAACATCGACGCTTGCGTCCAACTTCACCGCACCTATGATTGTGCAACGTCTTGCATATCCCACAGGCATCAGAATTGACGGCGGAGAAGGCAATGGCTTGCTTTCATATAATAAGGTTTCTAATGCAAAAAGTTATTCGGTATTCCTTGATCTGGACAATAATTCAATAGACGAGACGGCTCGGGAAAACATGTATGACTACATTACCGAACAGGGAACAGTTTTGAGCATGACCGCGAATTGCAACGACTATAACGAGGACAAGACCGTTTATTATATGACATCGCCGGTTTCACCCACACAACAATTCATAAGGCTTTCCGCACCCACTTTCCCCGAAGGCGCATTATCAAGCCACAAGGAACTTGTTTGGAATACACCTGAAAATATTAACGTGGCGGAATATACACCGACTTATACGGTCTTCTCATCCGGCGTTGCACAAACAGGTCAATATAATAACACTAAATACAATCTTACAAACCTTGAAGGCAATCGCGATTACGTTATCTCCGTAAAAGCGGTCGGCAACGGCACCAAGTATTTGGACAGCAAAGTATCAAAAACAATATCGTTTTTTAAACTTGAAACACCTAAACTTTCAATCGATAATCAGGGTTATCATTGGAGCAGTGTGAATAATGCAAGTGCATACGTCCTTGAAATCAACGGTGTGAAACAAAACGACAATATCAACGTGTCGGGAACAACCTATACGTTTATGCCTTATTACAACAAGATAGGAACGCATAACGTAAGATTATATGCCGTTGGCGACGGCGTGAGAACCGTATCGAGTGAACCCACATTATATAATCAAAAAGCCGAAGCGTTGCAAGCACCTACGATTTCTTATAAATACAGTAATGATTCGTTCGTTCGCGGAGGTGTTTTGTCTGCTACAATCGAAAAACAAAGTCCGCATGCTGAAAAATATCAATTTGAAATAGCAGGAAAAACTATTGTATCCGGAAAATTAACCGAGTCGCAAGTTATTGAAAGCCCCGGCACGTATACAATCAAGGCAAAAGCAGTCGGCGGTGTATTTGACGACGAAAAAACTTATTATATTGATTCACAGTACACGGCTGAAAATCAAATAATAATTCTTGCACCTCCGACAGCATCGTCGTTTTCAATTAATGCCGACGGAATAATCAAATGGTCCAACGTCTCTGCAACGATAGGATATGATTATCAAATTTCGTTTGATAACGGAGAGTTTTCAGAAATAACACATATCGGATATTCTTCTTTGCGAATAGAAAATTTCAAATCGTATAAGAGTATAAAAATCAAAGTTAGAGCGTCTTCGAACGGGGATCCGGGCAGAGTAAATTCCGAATGGATTGAATGGAGCTGGACAAACAACGAACAAACCTAATACTAGTATGTATTAACACAACAAAAAACACACGCCATATTCGGTGTGTGTTTTTTGTGGTGGGATTGAGTAGGGCTGCTCGGCATAGTGCAAATCGAGGATAAACAGCAAAGCGACGCAAAGTGTCTGCAAAGTTACACACGGTGCATAACGCAAGCGTCTGTAAACAGCCGCCGAACGCCAACCTTTCGGTTGGGTTCTTGCCCGATGTTGTTTTCCGACACATTAAAAAAGCACAACACGTAATGTTGTGCTTTTTTAATGTGGTGGGATTGAGTAGGCTCGAACTACCGACCTCGCGCTTATCAGGCGCGTGCTCTAACCAACTGAGCTACAATCCCATACTGGTGGAGGTAAGCGGATTCGAACCGCTGACCCCCTGCTTGCAAAGCAGGTGCTCTACCAACTGAGCTATACCCCCAAGGTATATGCCAGACAAGAATGATACTAGCCTTGCCAAAAAGTCGCAATTTTCGCGCCTTTCGGTAAAAACTCACTTGTAGTACAACAAGTACAACTTCGTTCATTTTTCCCAAAAATCATCGGAAATATCGACGTTTTGGTCGCCTGCGAGTTCAACACCGAATTTTTAGGCAAAGACAAGGCACACGAATGGGTTAAGACTTTATGTCTAAGCCGTGAGTGTAACGAAGTATTTGTCAAAAATACGGCGTTTGAACCACGGTTCGTATTATTCTTGTCTGGCATAAATCGTCGGCGTTAATCAAAACGCTTATAAAGAATATCATTGTCTTGAAAATTTGTCAACGATTTTATTGAATATTCGGTAATTTTTTGTCGCAAAACGAAAAAACGCAAAAAATCACATTTGCAGGTATGATTTTACGACGTTGCCGAGTGCTTCGGCGTTTTTTGAATACTGTTTATTGGTAATCAGCAGGTTTTTCAGCCCGATCCAATACGCCTTGATAAGTTGAGCGTCGCGCATATTCAAAACGGTGATGAAGTTGTCCAGCACGAACACGAGTTCCTTTCTTGTATCAAGGTCGAGTTTGCTGTCCTTAACCGCCGTGATTTGCGTTTTGACGTAATAATCGGCTTGTTCGGACAGGGCGGCGTTGACCTCGATACGTTTTTCGTCGCGAAGTTCGAAATCGGCTTTTTCGTCGTCGGAAAGGAGTGTCAGCACCGCTTCCTTAAAGGGGGCGATGATGCCGTTGATAAACCCGACGTAGCTGTCGTTTTTGTCGTCGGCGCGGTAAAAATCCTGCACGAATTTCACGAAATCGCGGCGACCTTCGTCGAAGTCGAGCAGCAGGCAAAGTATGAGTGCGACGCGCTTTCTTAAAGACGCGGGAAGACGGAAAATCGTCGCCGTACCGAGGTTTACGATGGCGCGGTTGTATTCGTCGTCGTAATCGAAATTGAAACGGCAATCGTAGGCGAGTTTTTTAAGCTCGTCATAATACGCCATACACCTTAAAAGCATACGGATTTTCTGGTTGGACATTATGAGTTTGCTGCCGATAAACTCGTCGCACTGGGCGGAGAATGCGGCAACCGCTTCGTTATTGTAATCGATATTCATATTCTCACCGAAAGATATTATATTATGAAACCGCCGAAAAATCAAGCGCGAAAAGGACAAAAAGAAATCCGCCTAAAAAGCGGATTATACGTCAAGGTTTTCGTATCTGAAAACGTCGTCGTCCAGAAACTGCGCCGCCGTCATATCGAATGCGGAAGCAATCTGAACAATCGTGTCAAGAGTTACCGTTTTGTTTTTGCAGGTCATTATGCAGTGCATCGTGCCGTGAAAAATCCCCGAGTTTTGTTCAAGACGATATAAAGTCATATCGCGTTCCTTCAACAGAGATTGGATTCTGATTTTTACCGCTTCGCAACTTGTCATAAATCAATATTGTTCGTGTTATTTCTTTGCGATGCACTCGACCTCGACCAGAACGTTTTTGGGAAGTTTGCTGACTTCCACGCAACTTCTTGCGGGATAGGGCGCGACGAAATACGACGCGTAAATTTCGTTGAACGTCGCAAAGTTGGAAAGGTCGGTAAGGAAAGCCGTTGTTTTCACGACGTTTTCAAAGCCCATACCCGCCTCGTTCAGAACCGCTTTCATATTTTCAAAAACCTGTTTGCTCTGGTTGACGATGCCGTCCGCGACGTCGCCGGTTGCGGGGTTTACGGGGATATTGCCCGACACGTACAAAGTGTCGTCGACGAGTACCGCCTGCGAGTACGGTCCGATTGCTTTGGGCGCATTGCCGCTTTCGATTTTGACTTTCATAATTTATTTGCTCCTTATTATTAACGATATACGTCCATTATAAATCGGCGGCGGGCAAAAAGTCAACCCGCGATTTTGTTGATTTTTCGGGCGCAAAATAGTATATTGTGTTTATAAAACATTAAGGACGTATTTATGGACGTAAAAGAATTTCTGAATAAATCGTACACTGCTTATCACGCCGTGAAGTACGGCGCGGAAATGCTTGAAAAAGCGGGTTTCAAAAAACTTGATATGAAAGACGTATGGCGTCTTGAAAAAAACGTCGGCTATTACGTCATCGAAAACGGGACGAGCCTGTTTGCGTTCAAGGCGGGCGAAAATCACGTTTTCAACGTGGTGGAAAGCCACACCGATTCCCCGTCGCTCAAAGTCAAAGGCAATAAACTTATCGACAGCGCGGAAGGTAAACGACTTAACGTCGAAAAGTACGGCGGACTTTTGCTGTATAGCTTTCTGGACGCGCCGCTGAAAGTCGCGGGGCGGATTGCATATTCGGACGGCGGCGAAGTAAAAACCGAAGTCGTCGAAAGCAAATACAACGTCGTTATTCCAAGCCTTGCCATTCATCATAATCCCGACGCGAACACGAAACTTGCGCTGTCGGTGCAAAAAGATATGCTGCCGCTTCTCGGCGGCGCGAAAGACGTGTATTCCACGCTCACCGACAAGGACGTTATCGACGCCGACCTTTTCGTGGTGCCGGCGACAAGCGCGTTTTCAGGCGGCGTAGGCGCAGAGTTCTTGTGCGCGCCGAGACTTGACAACCTTTTGAACGTGTATTCGTCGCTGAACGCGATTATAAATGCAACCCCGAAAGACATCGCCGTCTGCTGCTGTTTCGACAACGAAGAAGTGGGCAGCGAAACGAAGCAAGGCGCCGCATCAAATATTTTAAGTACGCTTTTAAGGAAGATAAACCGTGCGTTTATGAAAAACGACGATGATTTCACCTTTGCGACGGAAAACGGCGTTTTACTGTCGTCGGACAACGCGCACGCCGTGCATCCGTCCTTCCCCGAAAAGAGCGACCCGAGCGAGAAAGTGTATCTTAACAAGGGCGTCGTAATAAAGCATCACGTCAATTATTCCACCGACGCTTTGTCGTCCGCCGTCGTGAAAACCTTACTTAAAAAGGAAAATATCGAGGTGCAGGATTATTACAATAATTCCGACGTGCGTTGCGGAAGCACAATCGGGCTCGTTACAAGCGCCGACCTTAATATGAACGCCTGCGACGTGGGTATCGCCCAACTTGCGATGCACTCCGGCGTGGAAACGGCAGGCGCGAGCGACGTCGAAAAAATGCAAAAGTTTATGACCGCTTTCATGAACGCCGCCTTCTCAAAAACCGAAAACGGTGTAAAAATCAACTGATATGTACGAAGTATATCTGAAAAAAGGCGAAGAAAGGCGCATACTTTCGGGGCATTCCTGGGTGTATGCGAACGAAGTGCAGGAAATCAAAGGCAAGGATAAAAACGGAAGTCTTGCCACCGTCTTCACGCACGATAAAAAATATATCGGGAAAGGATATATCAATCATTTGTCGAAAATTCTCGTGAGGATTTTCATCAGAAACGACGATATCGACGACGAAGAATTTTACAAAAAACGCATAAAAGCCGCAAACGATATGAGAATCGCTTTGGGCTTCGACGACGCGTACCGTATGGCGTTTGCCGAAAGCGACGATCTTCCCGCGCTCATTATCGACAAATACGCCGACGTGCTTGTCATGGAATGTTTGTCGCTGGGCATTTCGCAAAGGAAAGACCTTATCGTGAAATGCCTTGTCGATTTATTTCACCCGAAAGGTATTTTTGAAAAAAGCGAAGCGCAGGTGCTGAAAAAAGAAGGCGTCCCCGAAACGCAGGGCGTATTGTACGGCGAAGTGCCCGAAAAAATCGTAATTTCCGAAAACGGCGTGAAAATGTACGTCGACGTCAGAAACGGTCAAAAAACGGGATATTTTCTGGATCAGAAAGAAAACCGCATGGCAATCCGCCGTTACGCAAAGGACAAAACCGTGCTTGACTGCTTCTCGAACTCGGGCGGATTTTCGATTAACGCCGCAACCGTCGCAAAGGAAGTAACCGCCGTCGATATTTCGGAAATTCAGGTGAAAGCGGTGCTTGAAAACGCCGCGTTGAACGGGTTTAAGAACGTGAACGCAGTATGCGCGGACGTGTTTGAATACTTGCGACTCAAAAAACGGGAAAACAGAAAGTACGGCGTTGTCGTGCTGGACCCGCCCGCGTTCACGAAAAGCGCGGCGGAAGTAGGCGACGCGTACAGGGGATACAAGGACATCAACGTTCTGGGGTTGAAACTTGTCGAAAAGGGCGGGTATCTCGTCACGTCTTCCTGCTCGCACTATATGACGCCGACGCTGTTTCAGAAAATGATTGTCGAAAGCGCGAAAGAAAGCGGCAGGCGGGTGCGCCTTGTCGAAATCAGAACGCAGTCGCCCGACCACCCGTCCCTTCTTTCTATGGACGAAACGCAATATCTTAAATTTTACGTACTGCGCGTCGATTGAAACGACGGCATAGATTGACTTTTCAACAGCGTGGTGCTAAAATATATTTACTCCGAAAGAGCAACATCGACGGGGCATCAAAACAGGAGGTAATAACATTGAGCAACGGAACTGTAAAATGGTTTAACGCGACGAAAGGCTTTGGCTTCATCGCAAACGATGAAGGCGGCGATGACGTTTTCGTACATTTCAGCGCAATTCAGGGCGATGGTTACAAGACGCTTAAAGAAGGACAAAAAGTTTCTTTCGACGTGGAAGCCGATCCGAAAAACGCCGCAAAACTTCGCGCAATAAACGTAGTGGCAAAATAATGCATACAACCGACGGCAATGCCGTCGGTTTTTTATTGCAATCGCTTGAAAAACAAGTTTACATTTGGTAAACTTAACTTATAAACCATAAAACGAATCGGAGTCATTTATGTGCGACACAATCGTGGCAACCCCCGCTTACACCAAAAACGGGAAAATGCTTTTTGCGAAAAACAGCGACAGAAGTCCCAACGAGCCGCAATTTTTACAGCATATCCCGGCGAAGGATTACGACCTTCAAAAAACGCCGACGCTTGCGCTTACTTACGTCACGGTGCCGCAGGTCGAACATACCTTTGAAATCACGATTTCCCGTCCGAGTTGGATGTGGGGCGCGGAATTCGGCTTCAACGAGTTCGGGCTGAATATCGGCAACGAAGCAGTGTTCACGAAAGAAAAGTACGTAAAAACCGACGGCGTAACGGGTATGGATATGCTGCGATTGGCTCTTGAAAGGTGCAGGAGCGCGAAAGAAGCCCTGGACTTTCTGACCGATTTTATCGAAAAATATCCGCAGGGCGGGAATTGCGGATACGGAAAGAAATTTTATTATCACAACTCTTTTCTGATTGCCGACTCGTCGGACGCTTACGTTCTGGAAACCGCGGGGAAATACTGGGTATGGAAAAAGGTGAAAGACTTCTTTGCGATATCCAACTGTCTGTGTCTTGAAAACTATGACGAGTGCAGCGCGGGGCTTGTCGAAAACGCAATCAAAAACGGCTGGTGCAAGTCAAAAGCCGACTTTAACTTTGTAAAATGTTATACTGAACCCTTGTTTACGAAATTTGCAAAGGGCAGGGAACGCCGCATAAAAGCGATGGAGTTGCTGGGCGAAGGTGCGCCCGACGTCAAAAAGTTTATATCGATTTTGCGCTCTCACGCAGGGAAAGCGGAGCGCGGATATCAGGAAGTCGGCAGCATTTGTATGCACGCGGGCGGCGTTATCGGCGACCAGACGACGGCAAGTTACGTTGCGGAAATCGACGGCGCGGACAGCGTGTATTTCGTCACCGGCGCGTCGTTGCCGTGCATAAGTTTGTTTAAGCCGTACGTCCTTGGAAAAAACGAGCACGTCGCGGAAGACGGCGAAGATAAAAAAGGCGTCGAGTATTGGCTGACGCACGAAAAAATGCTGCGCTATTTCATCAGCGGCACGCTTTTGACAAACGAGATTATCGAAAAAGGAAGGGCTGCCGAAAACGAGTGGATCGACAGGTTTTTATCCGCCCCGAAGGAAGACCGCGTCGCAATTTCCGAGGACGCCTTCGAGCAGGATGAACGGCTTGTCTTAAAACAGCTTGACGACGCCCGTACAAAACAAATCTCGTTCACGAGAGGCGGCGCGTATTACAGGATTTTTTGGAAAAACAAAACGAAAAAACTGTATGAATTTATCAAAAAAGAAAATAAGGAAAAGTAATATTACTTACTTAATTAAAAAACCGAATTAAATAAAAAATGAAACCGCCGATTATCGGCGGTTTTTCTTATTTCTTAAAAAGCGAAACAAGCATATCTATGACGATTTTACGCATGCGGTCGTAGTCGATATAAGAGTGCTTATCGAAAACCTTTTCGTGGGCGTAGGACTGCACGGTTTCCATCGCAAGGTGGACGCGTTCAAAAATATCCTCGCGGTCATAGCCCAAAGAGCGGAGTTTTGCGACGAATCTCATCGTCATATCGTTTTCAAGCGCCATAAATTTGTCGCGCACTGTTTTGTCCGTGGACGAAAGGGAGTGCAACGCCTCGTGAATGGCGGCGTTGTTTTCGTGCACCGTAACGGCGTTGTCGATGGAGTGCGTGATGATAAAATCGAAGTCCACGGGGGCGGTGATTTTGTCGAACATTTCAAACACGGGATAAAACACGTTGTCGACGTAAATGTCCAGCACCTCGATGAGAATATCGCGTTTATCGTGGAAATATCCATAGACGATGCCCGTGGAAACGCCCGCTTTTTTTGCGATTTCCGACGTGTTCGTGTTGAAATAGCCGACCTTTGCGAAAAGTTCGTACCCGGCTTCGATAATCCTGTTTTTCTTGTCGATCGAGCGCTGTTGTTGCGGCTCGCGTACTTCCTGTGACATATTTTTTACCTCTCAAACATTATACATTACTTTCAAAGAAAAAGCAAAACAAAACGCCGTCAAAAAATATGAAAAAAATTTCAGATTTTTGTCAAAAAGGGTTGACAAACGATTTCCAAGCGAATATACTAACCTTGCAAATATGAAAGAAAATTCATATTCACATAATTCGGAGGTGGCTTATGCCGTTGGTAGTAGCACCCGTCGGCAAGGACGTGAGAGTCGTGAAAATCCTTGCGGACGAGAAAACGAAAAAACATCTTGAAAACCTTGGTATTACGATCGATTCCGTTATCCGCGTAATATCGGCAAGCGGGGGCAGCGTTATCTGCATCGTAAAAGACGGCAGGCTCGCTCTCGACAAAGAAATGGCAACAAAAATCCTTATTGCATAGGAGGCATATATGGAAAAGAGATTAAGCGAATTTTCGATTGGCGAAACCGGCGTGATTCGTCTTGTTGGCGGCGACGGCAAGATAAGACGTCGTTTGTTCGATATGGGAGTTACTCCCGGCGCGGAAGTTTATCTTAGAAAACGCGCGCCGCTCGGCGATCCCATCGAAATTACTTTAAGGGGTTATGAACTCACTCTTCGCAAAAGCGAGGCGGACGTCGTAACAATGGAGGTTGAAGCATGAAAAAGTTTGCACTTGCGGGAAATCCGAACTGCGGTAAAACAACCTTATTCAACTCGTTAACGGGTTCGACCGCGCACGTCGGCAACTGGCCGGGCGTAACGGTCGATAAGCGTGAAGGAACGTACAAGAAGTGCGCGGAACCTGTGTCGATCGTCGACCTTCCGGGCATTTATTCGTTGTCGCCTTACACGCCCGAAGAAGTCATTTCCAGAAACTTCATTCTTGACGAAAAGCCCGATTGCGTCATCAATATCGTCGACGCGACAAACCTTGAACGCAACCTGTATCTGACCACTCAGATTATGGAAATCGACGTGCCTATGGTCATCGCGCTCAATATGATGGACGAGGTCGAAAAACAGGGCGACAAAATCGACGCGGCAAGCCTTGAAAAGAAAATCGGCATTCCCGTCGTACCCATTTCCGCGCTGAAAGAAAAAGGGCTTGAAGAACTTATGAAACGCGCGTACGACGCGTCCAACGAAAAGCGTCAGGGCAAAACCGTTCTCGAAGGCAGCGCGCTCATGCACCTTATCGGCGACTGCAAAATCGCGCTCGAAGGTCAGGGCGTCGACAACGCTTTGTTCCACGCGATTAAACTTGTGGAACTTGACGAGCTGGAAGTAAAAGCGCATCCGCAATCGACGGCTATGGTCGAAGAGTTCAAAAAGACTTTCTCCGACGACACTTTCGGCAGCGACTTCGAGGCGCTTGTCGCGGACAGCAGATATAAATATATATCCAAGCATTATTCGTCCGTCCTTACGAAGAGCGAACAAAGGCAAAAGGAAAAACTTTCGCGCTCGGACAAGGCGGATAAAATCCTTACTCATAAGGTATGGGGTATCCCTATCTTCCTTGTAATACTGTTTCTGGTATTCCACCTTACGTTCGCGGAAGACTTTTTGTTCCTCGGTGCTGGCGGCGTGTTCGATAAGAAAGCGGTGGCTTATGACGTAAACAAAAACGTAATCGAAGTTACCGAAGACACCTACGATCCCGATAACGTGAAATATTACGACGCGGACGGTAACGAAGCCGAACTCACCTTTGAAGACGGCAAACTCGCGTCGGTCGAGGCAAAACCCTTCGTGTTCACCGGCGACGGAAAGAAAGTTCTGGTCGAAAACGCGGCGGAACTGCCCGAGGGCACGAAATTCTATGCCGACGAAAAGGGCAAATGGGAAGTAACCATCGAAGCAACCCAATTCGTGTACTGGAAAAACAGCCTCGGCGAAGTCACGAGAATTTCGGCAGGCGACGCTAAAAACCTTGCGGCAGGCACTAAGATTTACGCCGACGAAGAATTGACTCACGAAGTTACTCTGAACGCCGACGGCGAAGTCGAAGGATACGCAGACATAGAAACGGAATACGAATCGGCATTCGTGTCGGGCATCGACGAGTTCTGCGCGGGAATCTCCGCGGCAACCTTCTTCGGATATGAAGAAAGCGTTTACGGTCCCGGCGTAATCCTTGCGAACCTTCTCAACACGTTCACCGACTTTTTAAGCACCTGCATCAACGAAGGTCTTGTGAAATCGGGCGCACCCGACTGGCTTACGGGGCTTATCGTTGACGGTATCTTCGGCGGTTTGTTCGCGGTACTCGGCTTCCTGCCTCAGATTCTTTTGCTGTTCCTGTTCTTCTCGATTCTGGAAGACAGCGGATATATGGCGCGTGTAGCGTTCATCCTTGACAGAATTTTCAGAAGATTCGGTCTTTCGGGCAGGGCGTTTATGCCGATGATTATGGGATTCGGTTGCTCCGTTCCCGCGTTCATCAACACCCGTACGCTTGCCGACGAAAAGGAACGAGTCGCGACAATCAGGGTTATTCCGTTTTTCAGCTGCGGCGCAAAACTGCCGATTCTTACGGCAATCGCGGGCGGTATCGCAACTATGACGGGGCTTAAAAATCCCGACGTAATTACTTATTGTATGTACATTCTGGGCGTAGTCGTCGCAATCGCTTGCGTGCTTCTTATGAGAGCGACCACGATGAAAGGCGACGTTCCCCCGTTCATTATGGAATTGCCCGCATACCACGTGCCGCAACCCAAAAACCTTATGTTGCACCTGTGGGATAAGACGAAACACTTCGTCAAGAAGGCTTTCACGATTATCCTTGCGTCGACAATCGTTATCTGGTTCATGAGCCATTTCAGCTGGAACTGGAATTACCTGGAAGACACGCAGATGAATCAGAGTATCCTTGCGGGTATCGGCGGACTTATCAGACCTTTGTTCACCCCGTTGGGATTCGGCTCGCAGCTTGCAAATAGTTTCGGTTGGGTATTCGCGGTCGCGGCAATCACCGGTCTTATCGCAAAAGAAAACGTTATCGCGACGTTCGGTACTCTTGCGGCTTGCATAGTCGGCGGAATGATTGACGTGGAAGCGGACGGCGGTCTGATGGCAGTCGCGGAAATGATCAGAGCAACCGGCATCGGCGTTCCCGGACTCATCGCGTTCATCGCTTTCAATATGCTGACAATCCCCTGCTTTGCGGCAGTCGCAACGGCAAAGGCGGAACTTCCCTCAAAGAAGTCGTTCAGAAATACCTTGCTGTTCTGGGTCGGCACGAGCTATATCGTGGCAATGATGATTTACCTTATCGGCAGCTGGTGGTGGACGGTGTTCATCTTCGCGGCAATCTGGGCGGCAATCATTACGCTCATCGTGCTTGACAACAAAGGCAAAATCGACGTAAACGGCTTTTTCAAAAACCTTAAAGGTAAAATGAGAAAAGCAAAGGAGTAATAATATGTGGTCGTGGCTTGCACCGTTAATCGGAATATTATGCGCGCTGTTCGTGGTAGGCGTTATCGTCTGGAACCGCGCGCGCAAGAAAAAAGGAAAATCATCCTGTTGTAACGATTGCGGGGGCTGCCCGTGTTGCAACTCCTGCAAAGGTCGGGACGCCGAGTTGAAAAAACTCGAAGACGTCAGAAACAAAAATAACGACAAAACTTCATTATAATAATAGTAACATTTGTCCCTCCTGGAAAAAAATCCCCGCGCAATTTGCGTGGGGATTTTTCATATCGTTTCGGGTTGAAAATTCGTGTTTATTTCAGTTTTATGAAATCGTTGAAAAGCGACGGAGCGTCGTCGTAAAACACGCCGGTGTCGGTTGCCGTTTTTTCATTGAAGTCGTTGTTTTCGCCAAGTTTTTCGCGGGAAGAATACATAAGAAACGGCACGGGATTTCTTGAATGAGTTTTGATTGAACAAGGCGTCGGGTGGTCGGGCAGAAACATCAGCGCAAAGTCTTCGTGTTTTGCCGTCAATCCGTTTACAATCGTCCCGATAATGTCTTTATCAATCATTTCGATGCTGTAAACCTTGCGTTCGGCTTCTCCGCGGTGTCCGCATTCGTCGGGTGCTTCCACGTGGATATAGCAGAAATCGTTTGTTTCAAGGGCTTTGAGAGCGGCTTCTCCCTTGCCGAGGAAATTAGTGTCCCAGTTGCCTGTCGCACCGTTTACTTCGATAACGTCCATGTCTGCGCCTTTGCCGATACCTTTCAGCAAATCGACCGCCGAAATCATTGCGCCGCGAAGGGAGGTTTTGTCGACGAACGGGGTGAGCGCGGGCTTCACGCCGCCGCCCCAGAACCATATGCAGTTGGCGGGATTTTTACCTTCTTTTTTACGCTTTTCGTTTATCGGGTGGTTTTCAAGCAGTGCATAGGATTTTTCGTAAAGGTCAAGGAACAAATCCTTGTAAACGCCTTTCGGGAGATAGTCCTTGATTTTCCTGCCCGTTATGTCGTGCGGTGGGGTAACTTCGTCGTCCACGACGCCGTGGTTTATAATCAGGCAATGGCGATAACTGACGCCCGGATAAAAATGCAGGGAGTCCGTTTCCAGATGTTTTTTGATATGCGCGACAAGCACCGCGGCTTCCGCCGTCGATATTTCGCCCGCGGAATAGTCGACCATCGTTTTGTCCGAAAAGTTTTTTTCAGTGGACAGCGTGACGAGATTCATTCTGTACGCGACGTCGGTATCTTTCATATCGACGCCTATGCTGAGCGCTTCCAACGGCGAACGTCCGCTGTAATACTTTTCGGGGGCGTAGCCGAGCACGGCAAGGTTTGCGACGTCGCTTGCCGGCTTAAACCCGTCGGGCACCGTTTTCACAAGCCCGATTTTTGCGGTTTTTGCAAGTTTTCTTGCGTTTTCGATGTTTGCTTTTTCAAGGGGCGTGCCCGAAATCGACGGTATATATTCGTCCGCCATTCCGTCGCCCAGAACGATAACGTACTTCATACGGATAAAGTATAAATCAATTATCTTGCGTTTGTCAAACGAACGCGAAGATTGCCGCGCCTTAAAACATAATAAAATCTGCTTGCGTAAGCGCATAAAAGAATATATAATATATATACTTGTCGATATTGAGATATTGTGCAACCGAACCGGTTGAAACGGTAAAATTTATGGCAGAAAGCAAAGAAAAACTTCAAAAACTGCCGCTTGGCGAAATCAAGCCTATGGGATGGCTCAAACGGGAACTCAAATTGCAGGCGACGGGGCTTACCGGACGTCTGGACGAGTTATGGGACGACGTTTCCAAAAAATCGGCGTGGCTCGGCGGTCACGGCGAGGCGTGGGAGCGCGGCCCGTATTACCTTGACGGGCTTGTTTCGCTTGCGTATCTTCTGGACGACCGCCGTCTTATCGACCGCGTCGGATTATGGATTGAAAAAATCCTGTCGTCGGTTGACGCCAGCGGGTTTTTCGGGCCTGCGCGCACGGTTGACTGGTGGCCGCGTATCCTTGCGCTTCGCGCGCTCTGGTCGTATTACGAAGTTACCGGAGACAAGCAGATTCCGCCGTTTGTAAGAAACTTTTTCAAGTACGAATTCAATAACCTTGACGAGCAACCTTTTTACGTATGGGCTGCCGCAAGGTCGTTTGAACAATTTATCCCGATGAAACGGCTTTTCGACGAAACGGGCGACGAGATGATAAACCAACTTGTCGACAAAATCGTGGGCGGCTCGTACGACTGGTTTTCGGTTTATGAAAAATTCCGTTATAAAAAACCCGCCTCGACTTATCTCAGCCGCGGCATTATAAATTTCGGCGCGAAAGTGGGCGCAAACGCCGACAGAAAACGGAAATACGGCGCAATGCCGCAAAAAAAACAGATGAGCGCGCATAAAATCACGGCGCACAACAAACTGCCCACCGTAAGAAAACTTATGCTTTTGCACGGCGTGAACAACGCGATGGCGGTAAAATATCCCGTTTTGCTGAACGATTTCCGTCCCGATCCCGAACTTGTGCTGTTGTCGAAAAGGACGGTTGAAAACCTTATGAAATATCACGGCACGGCGGCGGGCGTATTCACGTCGGACGAGACGTTGGACGGCACGAACCCGTCAAAGGGCGTCGAACTTTGCACGGTGGTTGAGTTTATGCGAAGCCTTGAAACGCTTGTCGAAAAAACGGGCGACACTTATTACGCCGACTTGTTGGAACTTAATTGTTTCAACGCGCTTCCCGCAACGATTACCAAAGATTATACGGCGCATCAGTACGTCCAGCAGCCAAACGCCATTGCGGCAAACCGTAGGAAACGCGACTTTTTCAACGTGCGCTCCGACGGCACCGTTTACGGGTTGGAACCCAATTACGGCTGTTGCACGGCAAATATGCATCAGGGTTTCCCGAAATTCACGGAAAATCTTTGCTACAAAACCGACGAAGGATTTTGCTTTATGGTATATTCCCCGTGCAGAATTTCGACGCTTTTCAAGGGCGTAAGAGTTATTCTGAACGAGTCCACCGATTATCCTTTCAAAAATAAGTCGAAAATCGTCGTGGAGTCGGTGTCGGGCAATCCCGAAATCAAGTTTTCCTTCCGCGTGCCGCAATACACGAGCCTTGAAGTGCTGGTAAACGGCAAAAAAATCGTGTCGGGCGACAAGGGCATTATCGCTTTCAAGAAAAAGGTCGAAGCGGGCGACGTCATCGAACTTTTGTTCGATATGCCGCTTACGACGGTCGTGAACCCCGACAAATCGATAAGTTTTCGGAAAGGAACGTTGCTTTTTGCGACGAAACTTCGCGCAAAGTGCGATACGCGCGGCAAAATCCCGTTTTGCGACTACGAATACAAGACGGTTTCGCAGTGGCGCACCTTGCCCGAACTTCAACATAAAAAACATTTGGCCGTCATAGAAACGACGGAAAGGGAAGTGCCGGCGATGCCGTTTGACGAGGACAATCCCCCCGTCGAAATCACGTATCGCGCGCGCTACGTCCAGAACTGGAACGAGGTCAAAAACAGCGCGGGGAGAGTGCCCCGCCGTGCAAGGTACGGCAAGGAAACGTTCGAGCGCACCCTTGTCCCGTACGGCTGCACAAGAATACGAATTTCCCATCACCCCGTTTTTAAGTGAAATAATAAGCGTCTTTGCGACTACGTGGTCGGTATTTTTTCAGTTACGTACTTTTATGTACGCGCCTTCAAAAATCCGTCCCTGTTGTCACAAATACACTCATTCTTTCACTTAAAAAGACGAAAGGTGCGACTACGTGGTCGGTATTTTTTCAGTTGTGTACTCTTATGTACACGCCTTCAAAAATCCGCCCCTGTTGTCACAAATACACCCGTTCTTTCGCTTAAAAAAAGAGAAAAAATAAAACAAAAATAAAAAACAAATCCATATATTTTGTAAGGAGAAACTTATGAAAATAACCACAAAGTGGGGCGAAAAGATTGATAAAAACAATCCGTTGCCCGAGTATCCCCGTCCGCAATTCGAGCGTGACAGTTTCATCAACTTAAACGGCGTTTGGAGTTATCTCATTTCCAAAAAGAAAACCGAAATTCCCACGGCGTTTGAAGGAGAAATCGTCGTGCCGTTCTCGCCCGAGTGCCAACTTTCGGGGGTTGAACGCGTCGTTATGCCCGACGACTTTTTGTATTACGAAAGGGAATTCGACCTTCCCGAAGAGTTTATAAAAGGTCGCGTCATTCTGAACTTCGGTGCGGTGGATTATATCGCGAAAGTTTACGTCAACGGCAAGTACGTGGGCGCGCACAAAGGCGGATACAATCCCTTTTCTTTTGACATCACCGACTACATAGTCATCGGCAAAAACCGAATAAACGTTACCGTTACCGATCCCAGCAATACCGGCGATCAGTGCCGCGGCAAACAGACGCTGAACGGCACGGGAATATGGTACACCCCGCAAAGCGGAATCTGGCAGACGGTATGGCTTGAAAGCACGCCGCTTACCTTCATCGAAAAAATCAAAATCACGCCAGATATCGACGAAAAGGCAGTTAAAATTGTCGTTTCGACAAATAAAGCCCCTGAAAGCAAGGCTGAAATCGTTGTCGTGGACGGCGATAACGTCGTTGCGAACGTGAATTTCGAAAGCGGAAAAGAAGTCGTGATTCCCATTGAAGATATGAAACTCTGGTCGCCCGAGGACCCGCACCTGTACGACGTCGTGGTCGTTTGCGACGACGATATGGTCAGAAGTTATTTCGGTATGCGTAAGTTCTCGGAAGGCGTCGACAAAACCGGCAAAAAACGCCTGTTCCTCAACAACAAACCTTATTTCCACAAAGGTCTTCTCGATCAGGGATATTGGAGCGACGGTATGCTCACTCCGCCGTCCGACGAGGCGATGATTTACGACATTCAGACAATGAAAGACCTTGGCTTCAATATGCTGAGAAAACATATCAAGGTCGAGCCGATGAGATGGTATTATCACTGCGACAGACTCGGAATGATCGTGTGGCAGGATATGGTGTCCGGCTGCAAAAACTACAACATTCTGTGCATCGCCGTTCTGCCGTTTTTGGGCTTTATGTTCAACGACAACAAGTACGGATTCTTCCACAGGAAAAACAAGGAAGCGCGCGACGAATACACGCAGCAATATTTTGAGATGCTCGACAACCTTTTTAACGTCGTATCCATCGGAATGTGGGTGCCTTTCAACGAAGGCTGGGGACAGTTCGACAGCGCATGGTTTTCGGAGCGCACGAAAGAGTTCGACGCGACGCGTACGGTCGACAGCGCAAGCGGCTGGCACGATCAGGGCATCGATGCAAAGAGTATCCACTGCTATTTCACGCCGTTCAAAGTGCCCAAAAAAGAAAAACGACTTGTTCTTCTTTCGGAATACGGCGGATACAGTTATCAGGAAAAGGGACACGTTTTCAACAATAAGAAATTCGGTTATCGCATTTACAACGATAAGGAATCCCTGAACGCGGCTTACAAAAAACTGCACGAAAAACTCATTATCCCCGCAATCAAGGACGGACTTGCGGCAACGGTTTACACCCAGGTTTCCGACGTTGAGAGCGAAATCAACGGGCTTCTGACGTACGACAGACGCGTTCTTAAAGTCGATCCCGATATGGTCAGGGCGGTCAACGCGCAATTAAAACTGTAAACCGCGTTGACAACGCGCGCGCGTTGTGATAACATTACAATAACGGAGGTTGTTATGAATTACCTTGCAAGTCATCTTCCGAAAGGTGAGAAAATTTACGCAAAAACCCACAAAAGCGTATTCATTTTTATGCGTGACGTGCTCATCGCGGTTTTGCTTTTCGGCATTGCCGTCGGCGTGCAACTTGGGTTTAAGGTCGACACGAAAATAATGATATGGGTTTATATCGTGTGCGCCGTCGTGGTGGTTTTCTGTCTGTGCGACAGCGCGGTTCGATACGCGTCGACGTTGCTTGTGGTAACCACGCATAAATTTATGTACAAAGAAGATATCATAACGATTAAGGTTTTCGACACGCAACTTCAAAACATCGACTCTGTCGAGGTCGATTACAAAACTCCGCTTCGCCGTGCGTTGAATATCGGCGATCTCACGTTGCGTACAAGAAACTCCGTCCACGTGTTCAGAAACCTGTCCCGTCCCGACCGTTTCAGCGCAGTGCTCAACAAACGCGCGTCGGACGTGCAGGAAAGCAGGATCGCAAAGACCTGCATCTCGTTTGCAATCGGCAAATCGCCCGCCCCTTACGTTGAGAAAAAGGACGCCGCAAACGCTTAACGAAACAAAATTAAACGACCGCAAAAGCGGTCGTTTTTTTATGCAAAATTTTTTGAAAAGCCCGTTTAATTAAACATATCCAAAAAAAGCCATTCGTGAAAACCGAAGTAACTTGCAAGTTCCAGCACGGCAACGATAAGAAGAAGGTGGGCGACGTACACGATAAGGGTGTGCCGTCCGATGAAACAGACGGGCTTGTTCCATTTTCCGTCAAGTTTTGGACTCAGCGTTTTCTTGTCGCAATAAAGATAGGGCGAGATTGCCGCCGCAAAGAAAAACATCCCGGAATACGGCAGAATCGGCCAGAAATCGCCGGGTGACAGTGCGAAAGTGCCGTCGGTAAAGACGAATACGAAAGCGTCGGACGCAACCTTTGACTGGAAATCAAGGTCGTACGCGCACCGTATCGAAAGCCCCGCGATAACAAATCCCAGCGCAATGCCCAAAAGAAAATTCAGAAACTTATTGTGCCGTGTGATAAGCTCGATAACCGCCCACGTCGCGACGCAGGTTGCAAGCAGGTGAATTATGCCGAAGCGGATTATCATTCCGGGCTCGAAAGAGTCCGCGATTGCGGTCGCCGTCGTTATCCCGATGGAGATAAGCGCAAGCGTGCAGGCGCGTTTCATATTGTTCCTTGAAAATCCCGTGGAAAGTCCGCAAAGGGTGATGAACGTGAACACGACGATGGGGTGAATAACCTCGCGCGCGGGGTGGTTCATATAAAATTCCGCCGCGGCGTAAAACCTTGTGAATCCGTTTGTCGCGCCGTGCGACAGGCGCAGCCATTCCGGCCCATAAAAGTAATCGACCGTCATAAGAAGATGGTCGATAAGCATCAGAAGAATCAGAAAACCGCGGATAAAGTCAAGTTCCCAGATTCTGCCGCGTTTTTTTGCGGCGGGTTTTTGAACGACGTCGACGTCGGTCATGAAATCATACGAATCCGTCATCGCTTTGCCTCGGTGCGGAGATACGTGAGCCTGCCGTTATAATCGCGATAGACTTCGTAGCGGTTTTCGTATTCGTAAATGATAAGGTCGGGCATAAGTTCGCTTCGGTAAACGAGCGGTTTTTCGGGACGTTTCCTGCTGTCGTAAAATTTCAGCGCGCTTTTAAGAGGTGTCAGGATAATGTTTCTTACGGAAATAATCACCGAACTCACAAGACACAGCAAAAGCCCCAGAAGGTACAACTGCGAATTCGTCGAAAAGTCGAAAAGCACGACGCCCAGCGTCAGATGAATTATCAGACCATATAAGAAGTAAAAAAACGGGACGTAAAGGCCGAAGTAAAGCATTATCGTCGATAAAAATCTGACGACGTAGCCCAAAAACTTCATTAGGACGCTCAGAATCCCCGCGCCCGCAAAGCCTGCGATAAATCCCGGTTTACTCATAATCCTATTTGTCGATAATCAGCGACACGATTTGTTTCGTATCGATATTTTCAATGCCGACAAGGTCCTGTACGATAAGTCCGTCGATTAAGATAAGCAACAAATCGGCATAGCCTTCGGCTTTTTCTTTTTCATCGATTCTTTCCTCGATGGTTTTTTTGATTATTTCGCGCCACGAAAGATATTTTTCGCGGAACAGTTCGCAAAGTTGTTTGTTGTCGGACAACGCCTTGTTGACAAGGTAAATATGCACCTTGCTTCTTTCGCCGTATCTTGCGCCGAAGTCCAGGACGTATTTTGCAAGACGGGGGAAAGACGTGTCCTTATCGGCGTTGTTGATCCATTCGTAGTAACGCGTTGCAAGCCCGTTCAGATATTCAATAGTGATGTCCTCGAAGATAAGCTCCTTCGAGTTGTAATAATAAAACAGCGTGCCTTTCGTGATATTTGCGGCGTTTGCGATGTCCTGCAACGAAATTTCGTTGACGTCGCGGGTTGAAATCAGGGACAAGGTGCTGTCGATTATTTTTTGTCTGGTATCGGTTTTCAGTGTTGCTGCCAATGTTTGCCTCCGCTCGTGTGCCAAAACAAAACGTTTTTCGGTACACATAATAATATCACAATGCACGCGCGCCTGTCAAATGAGAATAAACTTAAATAATATGCTTACACTGTCGCCCGCGCGCAAGAAATTGCCCGTTAAACATTGATTTTGCGGCATTTTGTGGTATAATCGAAGGTGTGGAGGGTGGCTATGAGAATTATTCCGTGTCCGAAAGAATTTACAAAAAAGGACGGCAGTTTTCTGTTCGACGCAGAAACGGGGTTTTCCTGCGACTATGAGAACGTCGGGAATTCGATTTCTTCGTTTTTGAAAACCTGCGGTATCGGATGGCGCACGGGCGACGATATAAAATTCACGTCCGACGGCTCCGACAGTTCGTCCGAAGCGTATACGCTTGTTGTCGGCGAAGACGGCGTCAAGGTGTCCGCAAAAAGCGAACGCGGGCTTTTTTACGGCGCGCAAACGCTGAAACAGTTGATCCTTTCGTCGTTTGACGAAAAGACGAAAACGGCGGAGATTCCTTGTTGCGAAATCAACGACGAGCCGCGTTTTTCGTACCGCGGATATATGTTCGACACCGTCCGACACTTTTTCCCGGTCGAAGTCGTGAAAAAGTATATCGAGGCAATTTCGCTCCTTAAACTCAACGTGTTCCATTGGCATTTGTCCGACGATCAGGGTTGGCGCGTTCAGATTGACAAATACCCGCGCCTTACCGAGTACGGTTCGATGCGCCGTGAAACATGCGGCGACAAGAAACCCCACGGCGGTTTTTACACCAAGGAACAGATAAAAGACGTCGTTGAGTTTGCAAAAGAAAGATTTATCACGGTAATTCCCGAGTTCGATATACCGGGACATACCCGCGCCGCGGTTTCTTCTTATCCCGAGCTCGGGTGCAGCAAAAAGCCCGTGGAAGTGTCCACGAAATTCGGAATCCACAGCGAAATACTTTGCGCGGGACGAGAAGAATCGTACGATTTTGGCAAGGGCGTTCTTACAGAATTTGCGGAAATGTTCCCGTCAAAATACATCCATATCGGCGGCGACGAGGCCGTCAAGCACGAGTGGTACAAATGCAAGGACTGCCAGAAAAAAATGAAAGAACTCGGGCTTCGCAACGAAGAAGAATTGCAGGCTTATTTCACCGAAAAGGCGGTTGAGTATCTTAAATCGCTTAATAAAACCACAATTTGTTGGAATGAAAGCGCAAACAGCGGCAAACTTGAAAGCAGCGTCATATTGCAGTTCTGGTCTGACGGGAAGGATAATGAAAACGTAATACGGGAAGTTAAAAACGGCAGGAAAATCATCGTGTCGAAGTTTAACCCGTATTATCTCGATTACCCGTATCCCATGCACTCGTTGAAGGCGGCGTACGAGTTCGAGCCCGTATTCCACGGCATCGAAGGATACGAGCAAAACGTGCTGGGCGTCGAAAGCACATTGTGGACGGAGTGGATCGACAATACGGATTTGCTTGCGTTCAGGGTGTTCCCAAGGCTTACTGCGGTGGCGGAGAGCGCCTGGTGCGATAAGTCGAAAAAGGATTACCTTGCGTTTGAAAACTCGCTGAAAAACGTCAATAAACTTATTGAAAACACAACGGGTATCAAGGCCGCGCCGCTTAAAGACTGCAACGTCAAAAATCCGCTGAAACGCGCCGCAATCATGATGAAATTCGGAATGCATCTGATCGATTTCGAAATGATTGCCCGCTCCAACCGCGCGGCAAAAGAAATGAAAAAAATGCGAAGCGTCCGCAAAAAGGAGAATAACGGAAAATGATTACCAAAAGATACAAACTTTACAAAAACTTCGGAAAGTGTATGGAAATAAGCAACGGCACGGTGAAAGCTCTCGTAACCGTCGATATCGGACCGCGCGTCATTTATTACGGCGTGAAAGGTATGAACATTATGCACGAAGACGTCGACAGGCTCACGAATAAAGGCGGCGAATTTTTCGACAAAAACTTCAAAGAAGGCGAAAAATGGTATCTTTACGGCGGACACCGCATCTGGAAAGCCGAAGAAGACTTGCTTTCCTACGTCCCCGATAACTATCCCGTGCGCGTGGACAGGCTGGAAAACGGCGCGATATTCACGCCCGCACCGCAAAAACTCACGTCGCTTCAACAGGTTATGCGCGTCGAAATGGCGGACGACGGCACGCTTACTGTCACGGAATCGTTGACGAATATCGGCGAAAATCCTTATGAACTTTCAATCTGGGGGCTTTCCGTTTTGCGCCAGGGCGGCACCGAAATTATCCCGCTCAACACCGTCGATACGGGGCTTTTACCCCAGCAAAATATGGTATTTTGGCCGTATAACGACAAAAACGACAAAAGATTTTCGGTGAATACGAAGTACGCCGTGTTAAAACAAAAAAAGACTATTGAGCGCGCGTTCAAACTGGGGCTTTTCAACCATCACGGCTGGTGCGCGTATCAATACAACAAATACCTTTTCGTGAAACGCTTTAAGGTGCTTGGCGGCAAATTGCCCGATTATCAATGCAACTTTGAAACGTACACGAACGAACATATTATGGAAATGGAGGTTTTGTCGCCCGTAACGACGCTTTTGCCCGGCGAAACGATTTCTCAGGAAGAAAGATTTTCGATTTATTCCGGCGTTAAACTTTCAAAAACGACCGACGAAGAAATCGATAAAATGTTTGAAGACATAGGTTTTAATGGATAAGTTTATGAAAATCGACAAAGACTTTTTGTCGATATACGAATTCAACAAGACTTTTGACGAAAAAGTCAGGAAAGAAGGCGCGGATTTATTCGCGTTTTCTGTTGAAAGAAACGACGGATATTCCGAGTGTTTTTCGATTGACGTGCTGAAAGAAGGCGTCGACGACGCGCTCAACTTCCGCCGCGCCGAAAGATTCATAAAAACCGCGGTTTGGACGGTCGGCGGATATAAACTGAAAATCATCGCAAACGACACGCTGTATAAAAGCCTTGAAAACGCGTATTCGCACGGCGGAAAACGCGATTTTGACGTGAAATTTTTTGAAAAGGTTTACGACGCGCCGTTTTCGGTTGAAAGAGTTTCGGCTCTTTTCAAAAGCAAGCGGGAACTCGTTGCGGCGGACAAAAACGAATGCGGCGCAAGAATCGGACTTGACGCCGGAGGCAGCGATATTAAGATTTCCGCGGTAGAAAACGGAAACGTGCTGTTTTCAAAAGAGATTTTATGGCAACCGAAAGTCAATTCAAACCCCGCTTATCACGTAAAATTCATAAACGACGCTTTGTTTGATGCGGCGACGCACCTTAAAAAAATCGACGCAATCGGCGTGAGCAGCGCGGGGATTTACGTCAAAAACGAAGCGCGCGTCGCAAGTCTGTTCATAAAAGTGCCTGAAAACGACTATGACGCGGTAAGGCGCATTTACATCGACGCGGCAAAACGACTCGGCGCGCCGGTGACCGTTGCAAACGACGGCGACGTTGCCGCAATGGCAGGCGCAATCAGTATGGATATGAAAAGCGTTTTGGGAATTGCAATGGGAACGTCGGAAGCGGCAGGCTTCGTCGACGACAAAAACCGTTTGTGGGGCTGGCTTAACGAACTTGCGTTCGTACCCGTCGATATGAACGAAAACGCGGCGGTTGACGAATGGTCGGGCGATATCGGCACGGGCGTGAAATATCTGTCGCAGGACGGCGTGATAAAACTTGCGTGCCTTGCGGGTATCGAGTTTCAGACGGACGTGCCGTCCGAAAGGCTGAAAGTCGTCCAGAATCTCCTTGACGAAGGAAGCGAAGTCGCGGCAACCGTTTTTTCGGACGTCGGCGTATATCTTGCGTACTCGCTTTTATACTATTACGATTTTTACAAATTCGAAAACGTATTGCTGATGGGGCGCGTTATGAGCGGACTCGGCGGCGAAATAATAATGAACAAGGCAAACGAAGTGCTTAAAATTTACGGCGCGGACAAAAAGTTTAAGATTTTGCTTCCCGACGAAAATTTCCGAAGGCTCGGACAATCGGTCGCCGCGTCGTATCTCGGCTGAAAACGAAAAAATATAACGATAATCTTTGAAACCGTCGCGACGCGGCGGTTTTTCATTTACTCGAAAGATTGCAAAAATGACACAAATAAATCCGATTTTGTGTTAAGACTGTCATATTGACTTAAAAATAATAAATAATGTGTCAATATGACAGGATATATGACACAATATCGAAAATCGGAAAGCAAGGGCGAAAGCGCATACCTTATTAAATTCGCGCGCACGCGCGCACGCGTAAGAATTAAAAAAACGAAATTTGGCGAATATCCGAAAGAATGACGTAAAAATAATAAGAATTATTGTCGGACAGGGGAAAGAGTCGCGAAATTTTCCGTCCGACAAAATTCGCGCTTTGCGTTTTCCGATAAATTCTCACGATTTTCGCCGGAATTTCTGTCGCCGCGGGTATTACGTCCGCAATTTTGACTCGAACCGCGTCGAAATACGGATTTTGGACGAAATTTAACCAAAAAAGTTAAAATTCGGTCAAAAAAATGAAATAATGGCGAAAATTTGCTTGACGAGTATTGATTTTTATTATATATTAATTAGGCTGTTTGATTTTGGGATGATGCAGGAAGTTACTTGTTTCACAAGAGAATTTCTGCGGACAAGGGTACGATGTGATTCGTGCGACTAACGGAAGCGGGCGATCCGCTTTTATTTAACAGGCAGTATGACACACACGGAAGTGTGTACGAAGTTAGGAAATTTTGGAGGTACAAAAATGGCAGGACAAAAAATCAGAATTAAGTTGAAGGCTTACGACCACACCTTAATCGACGCATCGGCAGACAAGATTGTCGAAACGGTAAAAAGAGCGGGAACCAAGGTTTCGGGCCCCATTCCTCTTCCCACCGAGAAAGAAATCATCACGATTCTTCGCGCGCCGCACAAATATAAGGACAGCCGTGAGCAATTTGAATTAAGAACGCACAAACGTTTGATCGATATCTACAACCCCAGCAGCAAGACGGTCGATTCTCTTATGAAACTCGATCTCCCCGCCGGCGTCGATATCAGCATCAAGCTTTAATGTAAATACATTCGGAGGTGAACTTTATCTATGAATAAAGCAATCATTGGAAAGAAACTGGGCATGAGCCAGATATTCACGGCAGACGGCACCGTTATTCCCGTAACGGTTGTCGAGGCAGGTCCCTGTCCCGTCGTACAGGTCAAAACGAAAGACCGTGACGGATACGAAGCCGTAAAAGTAGCGTTCGGCGCTATTAAGAAAAACAACGTAAACAAACCCGACGCGGGACAGTTCAAAAAAGCCGGCGTCGAAGCAAAGCGCGTACTTAAAGAGTTCAAACTCGAAAACGCTGCTGAATACAAAGTCGGCGACGAAATCAAATGCACCGTCTTTTCGGAAGGCGATCACGTGGACGTTGTCGGCACTTCGAAAGGTCACGGCTTTTCGGGCGTCATTCAAAGATGGAACGCGCAACGCGTCGGCAGCATGTCGCACGGTACCGGTCCTATCCACAGAAGCGTAGGTTCAATGGCTGCAAACAGCGATCCTTCCCGTGTTTTCAAAAACAAACACATGGCAGGTCAATGGGGCGCGGAACAAGTTACCGTTCAGAACCTTACAATCGCACGCGTTGACGAAGCAAGAAATCTGCTTCTGATCAAGGGCGGCATTCCCGGTCCTCGCGGCGGATACGTCTTCGTCAAACAATCAATCAAGGGCTAATCGGAGGATACAGAGATGAAATTAAACGTTATGAATATGGCCGGCAAGAAAGTCGGCACCGTCGAACTTAACGACGAGTTGTTCAATATCGAGTACAACGAAGCTCTTATCCATCAGATTGTCGTTGCACAACTTGCAAACAAACGTCAGGGCACGAAAAGCACGCTCACCCGTGCAGAAGTCCGTGGCGGCGGCGTAAAGCCTTATCGTCAGAAAGGTACCGGTCGCGCTCGTCAAGGTTCAATCCGTTCGCCTCAATTCGTAAAAGGCGGCGTCGTATTCGCACCGAAGCCCCGCGACTTCTCAAAGAGAACCAACAAATTCGCAAGACGTCTTGCATTGTTGTCGGCTCTTTCCGAGAAAATCCGTACCAACGAAGTTACCGTCATCGATAACATCGAACTGAAAGACGCAAAAACCAAAGAGGTCGTTGCAGTGCTTAAAGCCCTCGGCCTTGATAAAACCACCCTTATCGTTACTGCGGACAAGGACGAACTCGTGCTTCGTGCGGCGGGCAACCTTGAAAAAGTCGAAGTAACGACCGCCGACCTTATCAACGTCTATGAAGTCGTGAAGAACAACAACTGCTTGTTCACCAAGGCGGCAATTGAAAAAATCGAGGAGGCAAATGCATAATGACTGCTTACGATATCATTATTAAACCTATCCTCTCCGAAAAGAGTTACGACGGTATCGCGGACAAAAAGTACGTCTTTATGGTCCACCCCGACGCCACCAAGACCCAAATCAAAAACGCGGTCGAGGAAATTTTCGAAGTTAAGGTTGAAAAAGTCAACACCATCAACGTTACCGGTAAAATGAAAAGAATGGGCAGAACCGAAGGCCGCAGGTCTTCCTACAAGAAAGCCTACGTACAACTTACCGACGAAAGCAAGTCCATCGAGTTCTTCGAGAGTCTTGCATAATAGGAGGAATGAACAATGGCTATTAAGAAATTCAAACCGACTACCCCTTCGCGCCGTTTCATGACGGTCTCGACTTTTGACGAAGTCACCACCACCACTCCGGAACGCAGCCTGCTTGTCAGCAAGAACAAATCCGGCGGACGTAACGCAAACGGCAGAATCACCGTCAGACACATCGGCGGCGGCAACAGAGTAAAATACAGAATTATCGACTTCAAACGCGATAAAGACGGTATCCCCGCAAAGGTCGCTACCATCGAGTACGATCCCAACCGTTCCGCAAACATCGCACTTCTGAACTATGCAGACGGCGAAAAACGCTACATCATCGCTCCTCTCGGAATTACCGTCGGCGACGTGGTAGTAAGCGGACCCGATGCGGATATCAAAGCAGGCAACTGCCTTCCCATCGAAAACATTCCCGTCGGTACCGTTATCCATAATATCGAGCTTAACCCCGGTCGCGGCGCACAACTTTGCAGAGCAGCCGGCAACGAAGCGCAACTTATGGCAAAAGAAGGCAAGTACGCAACCGTACGTCTTCCCAGCGGCGAAATGAGATATATCCTTGCGCGTTGCAAAGCGACCATCGGTCAGATCGGCAATGTCGACCACGAAATCGTATCGCTTGGCAAAGCCGGCCGTAAACGTCATATGGGCGTCAGACCTACCGTCCGCGGTGTCGTTATGAACCCCTGTGATCACCCGCACGGCGGTGGCGAGGGCAAATCTCCCGTCGGTATGCCCAGCCCTGTTACTCCTTGGGGTAAACCCGCATTGGGATATAAGACCCGCAAGAAGAAGAATGTCAACGATAAGTATATTATCAAGCGTGTAAACTAGGAGGCTATTATATGAGCAGGTCAGTTAAGAAAGGGCCTTACGTTGAAGAAAGGCTTATGAAAAGAATAATCGCAATGAACGAGAGCGGTGAATTGAAACCCGTCAAAACCTGGTCAAGGGCTTCCACCATCTTCCCCGAAATGGTCGGTCACACGATCGCCGTTCACGACGGAAGAAAGCACGTTCCCGTATTCGTTACCGAAGAAATGATCGGATGCAAACTCGGCGAGTTCGCACCCACCCGTACCTTTAAGGGACACGCAGCCGGCGAAAAATCGACCGGTGCGAAATAGGAGGTATTCAGATGGCTACAAGAAGTAAACAAAAATCTTTGGCAAGAAAGACAAACGCCGATAAGCGTCCCCATGCCGTAGCGAAATATATCAGAATCTCTCCCTTCAAGGTAAGAATCGTTCTCGATATCATCCGTGGCAAAAAATACAACGAAGCGGTCGCTATCCTCGAAAACACTTCGAAAGCGGCTTGCCCCGAAGTTCTTAAAGTGCTTAACAGCGCGGCGGCAAACGCCGAGAACAACCTCAATATGAGCAAAAACGATTTGTTCGTTGCAGAGTGCTTCTGCGATCAGGGTCCCATTCTCAAAAGAATCAACCCCGTATCGAAGGGACGCGCACACCGCATCAACAAACGCACAAGCCATATCACTGTCATTTTGGACACCGTTAAGGACTAGGAGGTAACTATGGGTCAGAAAGTTAATGCACACGGCAACAGAGTCGGTATTATTAAAGATTGGGATACCAAATGGTACGCGGACAAGAAAAACTTCGCAACCAACCTTAAACAAGACGACGACATCCGTAAATTCATTAAGAAAAATTATTACAAGAGCGCGATTTCGAAAATCACCATCGAACGCGCTGCCAACAAGGTTACCGTCAACATTCACACCGGTCGTCCCGCAACCATCATCGGCAAGCAGGGCGCAGGCGTCGAGGCAATGAAGAAAGAAGTTCAGAAATTCTGCCCCGAACGCAACGTCAACATCAACGTTATCGAAGTGAAACGCCCCGATATGGACGCACAACTCGTTGCGGAAAGGATTGCGGAACAACTCGAAGCGCGCGCATCGTTCAGACGCAGTATGAAACAAGCGATGAGCAAGGCTATCTGGGCAGGCGCAAAGGGTGTTAAAACGATGGTCAGCGGTCGTCTTGACGGCGCAGAAATCGCAAGAAGCGAAAATTATCACGAGGGTTCTGTTCCCCTTCAAACTCTTCGCGCGGATATCGACTACGGCTTTGCGGAAGCAAAAACCACGTTCGGTCAGATCGGCGTAAAAGTTTGGATTTACAAAGGCGAAGTCCTTGGCGGAGTACCCAGAGAGGAGGTAACGACAAATGTTAATGCCTAAAAGAGTTAAAAGACGTCGTCAGATGCGCGGCAGAATGAAAGGCAACGCGAACAAAGGTAACAGAATCGCTTACGGCGAATACGGCCTTGTCGCAGCGGAACCCTGCTGGATTACAAGCAATCAGATCGAAGCGGCGCGTGTCGCAATGACGAGATATATCAAACGTGGCGGTCAGGTTTGGGTTGACATCTTCCCCCACAAGCCCGTTACGAAGAAACCCGCCGGCACCCGTATGGGTAGCGGTAAAGGTTCTCCCGAATATTGGGTAGCAGTCGTGAAACCCGGTCGCGTTATGTTTGAAATGGCCGGCGTATCCGAAGACGTTGCAAGAGAAGCATTGAGACTTGCTTCTGCAAAACTTCCCATCAAGTGCAAGATTTACAACAAGGCTCAGCTTGAAGCAAAACTTGCCGAAAAAGAAGGCGGTGAAGCGAAATGAAAACGAACGTTTTATATAACAAGACAAACGAAGAGTTGCAACAACAACTTAAAGAGTTGAAGTCGGAATTATTCTACCTTCGCTTTAAGCACGCGACCAATCAGTTGACCAACCCCAACGTCCTCAGCAACTGCAAGAAGGACATCGCAAGGGTACAAACCATTTTGCGTCAACGCGAACTCAATATCTCTGTCGAGCCCGCAGCCCCCGCAAAAAAATCGGGCAAAAAGGTTAAATAGGAGGGACTTAAATGGAAAACACAGTAAATATCGAAAGAAATCTGCGTAAAAACCGCGTCGGTATCGTCGTATCCGATAAAATGGACAAGACCATCGTCGTCGCAATCGAGCAGAGAGTAAAGCATCCCCTCTACAAGAAGATCGTCAAACGTACCAAGAAATTCAAGGTTCACGACGAAAACAACGTTGCAGGCGTAGGCGACAAAGTTCTTATCGCTGAAACCCGCCATCTCAGCAAAGACAAATGCTGGCGCTTGGTGGAAGTCATCAAGAAAGCAGAGTAAGGAGGGCGTGATAAATGATTCAACCGCAAAGTAGATTAAAAGTCGCAGACAACTCCGGCGCAAAAGAAATCATGTGCATCAGAGTTTTGGGCGGCAGTTTCAGAAGAAGTGGCAATATCGGTGACGTTATCGTAGCCTCCGTAAAGAGCGCAACGGTCGGCGGCGTCGTTAAGAAAGGCGACGTTGTCAAAGCGGTTATCGTAAGAACGAGCAAGGGCATTCGTCGCGCAGACGGCAGCCATATCAAGTTCGACGACAACGCGGCAGTCATCATCGACGCACAGAAACAGCCCCGCGGTACTCGTATCTTCGGGCCTGTTGCAAGGGAACTTCGCGATAAAGATTACATGAAAATCATTTCGCTCGCTCCCGAGGTTCTGTAAGGAGGACACACGACAATGGCAGCATTAAACGTTAAAAAAGGCGATAACGTAATGGTTATCACCGGTAAAGATAAAGGCACTGCGGGCGAAGTCCTTAAAGTATATCCCGAGGACAATCGCATCGTGGTAAAAGGCGTCAACGAGATTCACAAACACGTGAAACCCCGCAAAGCGCAGGATAAAGGCGGCATCGTCAAACAAGAAGGCACTATCGACGTGTCCAACGTTATGGTCATTTGCCCCGCTTGCCACGAAGTAGTTCGCGTAAAACACGCGGAACTTACCGAAGACGGCAAATCCAAGAAGATTCGTGCTTGCGCAAAATGCGGCGCAGACCTTGACGGCAAGAAAGTTTCCGCCAAGAAAGCAGCCAAAAAAGTTGCGAAAAAAGCCGCATCCAAGGCAAAAGACGCCGAATAATACGGAGGTAATATATGGCTGAAAAGACAAACGATGTTCAAAGAAACTGGTTGCAAGCCTATTATAAGGAAACGGTAGTTCCCGCCCTTATCAAGGAATTCAACTATACGAATATCAATCAAGTTCCTAAAATCGAGAAAATCGTTCTCAACATGGGCCTTGGCGACGTGAGAGACAACGCAAAGAGTTTGCAACTCGCCGTTGACGAACTCAAACTTATCGCAGGACAAAAGCCTATCGTTACGAAGGCAAAGAAGAGCGTTGCGAACTTCAAAGTAAGAGAAGGTCAGAACGTCGGCGCAAAAGTTACGCTCCGTGGACAGAGAATGTACGATTTCTTTGCAAAACTCACCTGCATCGCGCTTCCTCGCGTACGTGACTTCAAGGGCGTATCGAGAAAGTCCTTCGACGGCCGCGGCAACTATGCGCTCGGCGTCAAAGAGCAGTTGATTTTCCCTGAAATTTCCTATGATCAGGTCGAAAAAATCCGCGGCTTCGACATTTGCGTCGTCACCACCGCGAACACCGACGAAGAAGCAAGGGAACTTCTGAAACTGATGGGCATGCCCTTCGCAAAGAATTAGGAGGCTTAAAATGGCAAAAAAAGCATTAGTCAATAAACAACAAAGACCGGCTAAATATTCGACGAGAGCATACACCCGTTGCTCCATCTGCGGCCGTCCCCACGCGGTACTTCGCAAGTACGGCATTTGCAGAATTTGCTTCCGCGAACTGGCTTACAAAGGTCAGATTCCCGGCGTCAAGAAAGCAAGCTGGTAATAGGAGGATAGAGATATGTCAATGACAACAGACCCCATTGCAGATATGCTTACCCGCATCAGGAACGCACTTACTGCAAAACACGAAACAGTTGAAATCCCCGCCTCCAAAATCAAGGTTAACATCGCCGAGATTTTAAAGAAAGAAGGCTATATCGCCGATTACGAAGTCATCGAAAGCGGCGTTCAGGGCGCAATCAAAATCACGCTTAAATACGCAGGCAAGAACAAGAAGGTCATCACCGGACTTAAACGCATCAGCAAACCCGGTCTTCGCGTTTACTGCGAAAGCACGAAAATACCTTCGGTTCTGAACGGAATGGGCATTGCCATTCTTTCGACCTCGCAAGGCGTCATGACCGACAAAGAAGCAAGAGAAGCCGGCTGCGGCGGAGAAGTTCTTGCTTACGTCTGGTAATAAAGGGAGGTACAGAATATGTCAAGAATAGGAAGACTTCCCGTTGTTATCCCCCAGGGCGTTACCGTAACGTTTGCTGACGGCGTCGCAACCGTCAAAGGACCGCTCGGCACCCTTTCGGAAGAAATCAAAGGTCATATCAACCTTGAAATCAAGGGAAACGAAGCAATCTTTACAAGAGATAACGAAGAAAAAGAAACCAAAGCGTTGCACGGCTTGTACAGGGCAACCCTTCACAATATGGTGGAAGGCGTTACCAAAGGTTTTGAAAAACACCTTATGATCTCGGGCGTCGGCGTCAAGGTTACTCTTCAAGGCACGAAACTCGTTATGAACATCGGTTTCTCGCATCCCGTCGAAGTGGAACAACCCAAAGGTATCACGTTCGCCGTCGTCAACGCCACCCCGAACCTTGTCGAAATCGCCGTTAAAGGCATCGACAAAATCGAAGTCGGTCAATGCGCGGCAACTATCAAAGCCATCAAGAAGGTTGAACCTTATCACGGCTACGGCATCTACTACAAGGACGAAGTCGTTGTACGTAAAGAAGGCAAGACGGCCGGTAAATAAAGGAGCGTAAAGTATGATTTCCAAATTAGATAAAAACACTGACAGGCTCGCAAGACACGCAAGAGTCAGAAAGAAGATCGGCGGTACTGCTGAAAGACCCCGCTTCGACGTTTACAGAAGCAATATGCACATCTACGTTCAGGTCATCGACGACGTCGCCGGAAAAACCCTTGCCGCAGCATCTACGGTAGAAAAAGAAATCGGCAAAATGGTTGAAGGCAAGAGCAAAACCGAAGCCGCGAAAATCGTCGGCGCGGAAGCCGCAAAACGCGCGATCGCCGCAGGCATCACCGAAGTGGTTTTCGACCGTGGCGGTTACATCTATACCGGAAGAGTCGCAGCGGTTGCGGACGGCGCAAGAGAAGCCGGCCTGAAATTCTAGGGAGGTTATTATGGCAGAAAGAAACGAAAAGTTCAATAAAAACAGAGGCGAGAAGCGCGAGGACAATACCCCGCACAGACTCATTGCCATTAACCGCGTAACGAAGGTTGTCAAAGGCGGCCGCAGAATGCGTTTCACCGCACTTGTCGTCGTCGGCGACGAAAAAGGCAGCGTAGGTATCGGCACCGGTAAGGCAGCCGAAGTACCCGAGGCAATCAAGAAGGCGGTCGAAGCGGCAAAACGCGACGTCAAACCCGTCGCAGTCGTCGGAACGACCATTCCTCATCGCGCAGAAGGCGTCTATGGCAGAGGCAGAGTTCTTCTTATGCCCGCCGAAGAAGGTACCGGCGTTATCGCCGGCGGTCCCGTACGTGCCGTTCTTGAAATGGCAGGTATCAAAGATATCCGTACGAAATCCATCGGCACCACGACTCCTATCAACTGCGTACGCGCAACCATTAACGGTTTAAGACAACTCCGCACCGCCGAAGAAATTATGGAAGTAAGAAACATCGGCAAAGCGGACGACGAAAAAATCGTGCTGTAATCGGAGGTAACCGAAATGAAACAAATTAAAGTAACTTTGGTTAAAAGCACCATCGGCGCAGTCAAAAAGCAACAGGCTACCGTTGAAGCGTTAGGTCTTCACAAAATCGGACAGTCCAAAGTATTTACGGACAGCGAGGTTTTGCAAGGTATGCTTAAAGTAGTCTCCCACTTGGTCAAAGTGGAAGAAGCGTAAAGGGAGGGCACATTTATGAAAATGCACACTTTACAACCCGCCGAAGGCGCGGTAAGAGACGTAAAAAGACTTGGCAGAGGTATCGGCTCGGGTACGGGCAAAACCTCCGGCAAAGGTCATAAAGGTCAATGGGCAAGAAGCGGCGGCGGCGTACGTCCCGGCTTCGAAGGCGGTCAAATGCCTATTTGCCGTCGTTTGCCTAAACGCGGCTTCACCAATAATTTCAAGAAAGTATATTCAATCGTGAACGTGGGCGACCTCGACGTGTTCGAGGCAAACACCGAGATCACGCTCGAACTCTTGTACGAGAATCGCATCGTCGGAAAGATGGAACCTTATGGTCTGAAAGTCCTCGGATGCGGCGAACTCACGAAACCCCTTACCGTTAAAGCCAGCAAATTCACGGCTTCTGCGGTAGCGGCAATCGAAAAGGCAGGCGGAAAAGCAGAGGTGTTATAATGTTTGAAACTATTAAAAACGCATTCGGAACAAAAGAAATACGCGTAAAAATCTGGGCAACGCTTTTGTTGCTTCTGGTTTACCGTATCGGCTGTTTTATTCCCGTGCCCGGACTTAACGTCAGTATTATTTCGGACGCTTTGAAAGGTAGCAGTGCTTCGTCGTTCTTGAACGTCATCAGTGCTATCACGGGCGGGTCCCTTTCGCAAGGTACGCTGTTTGCTCTCGGAATAATCCCGTTTATCAATAGTTTCATCATAATGCAACTTCTGACGCTCATCATTCCTAAACTGGAAGAAATGAGCAAAGACGGTGAAGAAGGCCGTAAAAAAATCACGCAAATCACTCGTTACGTCGCAATCGTACTCGGCGTGATTCAAGCCATCGGCATTGCGTTTTTGTGGAAGAATTACATCAACCCCATTTACGGCATGCAAAAGAACTGGCTTGCGATGATTTACGTAATCGTAATTCTCGTCGGCGGCAGCGTAATGGTAATGTGGCTGGGCGAAAGAATCACGGAATACGGCATCGGCAACGGTACGTCGCTTATCATCTTCGTCGGTATTCTTTCAACGGCGGGCACCTCGCTTCTGAACGCGTTCAGAACAGTCCCCACCGATCCCAACAAACTCTGGAACATTTTCGGGTTCTTAATCCTTGTCCTGGCACTCTTTGCGTTCATCGTCTTTATGGACGGTGGCGAAAGAAGAATCACGGTGCAATATGCAAAACAGGTCAAGGGCAACAAAATGTACGGCGGACAAACCACGTTTATTCCTATTCGTGTAAACGCGTCGGGCGTTATGCCGATAATCTTTGCGTCGTCGTTCATCATGTTCCCGCAGATGATAATCAGCTTCATTCCCAAACTTGCCGAAAGCAAATTCGGCGTATGGTGGATGAGAAACCTTACCACTTCCGGCGGAACCTGGTGGGGCAGCCTGATTTACTACATCTTCATGGTTGTATTCATCATCTTCTTTGCATATTTCTATTCGATGATTCAGTTCAACCCCGAAGACGTTTCAAAGAACATTCAGCAATACGGCGGGTTTATCCCCGGTATTCGTCCCGGTAAACCCACGTCTGATTACCTTAAACGTATCAACAACCGTATTACTTTGTTCGGAGCAATCTTCCTTTCGATCATTTGCGTAATTCCTACGTTCCTGTTCAACGTTATCGGCAAGGACATCGGACTTTCAAGCGCATTCTCGGCAACCGGACTTCTTATCGTAGTATCCGTCGCGCTGGAATTCAACAAGTCGCTTGAATCGCAAATAATGATGAGACATTACAAGGGATTCCTTAAATAATAAAGTATGAGGGAAGCGGCGCAAAGCGACGCTTCCCGAAACCTTGCTTTTAAGGACGGGGGAAAGAGTTTTTTCAGGAGAGTTTATGAATATTATTCTTTTGGGCGCACCCGGAGCAGGAAAAGGCTCGCAGGCGGCGAAAATATCGGAATATTACAAAATCCCGCACATTTCGACGGGCGACATATTCCGCAAAAACATTAAGGAACAAACGGCACTCGGCAAACTTGCAAAGACTTTCATCGACGCAGGCAATCTCGTGCCCGACGACGTGGTTATCGATCTCGTCAAAGACAGGCTTTCAAACGACGACTGCAAAAACGGATATATCCTTGACGGATTCCCTCGCACCATCCCCCAAGCCATCGCGCTTGACAAGGTTGCGGATATCGACGTCGTTCTGAACATCGACGTTCCGTTTGACGTCATCGAAGACAGACTGACCGGCAGACGCGTATGCATTTGCGGCGCAACCTATCACGTATCGCAACTTAACGGCAGGGATACCTGCGAAAAGTGCGGTCAAAAACTTTTCATCCGCGACGACGACAAAATCGAAACGGTGAAAGCGCGCCTTAAAGTCTATGAGGAACAAACCGCGCCTCTTGTCGAATATTATCAAGGTCTCGGCCTTGTCAAAACGATTAAAGGACGCGACACCGTCGACGAAACGTTTGAAGAAGTCAGGAAGGTTCTCGATACGTTATGATTTACCTTAAAACCGCAAGCGACTTTGAAAAAATGCGCGTGGCGGGCGCAATCGTCAGGGACACCCTTTTGCTTATGGAAGAAAAAGCGAAAGAAGGCGTCACGACGGCGGAACTTAACAAAATCGCCGACGCTTATATCAGAAAATGCGGCGCAGAACCGAGTTTTCTGAATTACAACGGATATCCGTTCAGCATTTGTGCGTCGGTCAACGAGGAGGTCGTCCACGGGTTTCCTTCCAAAAGGGCGCTTAAAGACGGCGATATTGTGAGTATCGACGTGGGGGCCGTAATCAACGGTTTTCACGGAGACGCGGCAAGGACATTCCTTATCGGAAACGTAAAGGAAGAAGTCAGAAAACTTGTCGAAGTAACGAAAGAATGTTTCTTTAAGGGGATCGAAGCCTTTAAGGACGGAAACAGACTTTCAGACATCGGAATCGCGGTGCAGACGTACGCCGAAAGTTTCGGATACGGCGTCGTGAGAGAAATGGTCGGACACGGCATCGGCAGGAAAATGCACGAAGATCCCGAAGTCCCGAATTACTTTACGGGAAGAAGGGGACCGAGGCTTGAACCGGGTATGGCGCTTGCCATCGAGCCGATGATAACTCTCGGCAGTCCGGACATCTGTCTTGACGAAAATCAGTGGACGGTGTCGACAATCGACGAAAAACCCGCCGCGCATTACGAAAATACCACAATTTTAACAAAAAACGGCCTCGAAATATTGACATTATAAAAAAATTAATGTATAGTATGAAAATCAGTGTCGGAAGTATTGTCCTGTCAAAAGCGGGACGCGACAAAGGAAGATATTTCGTCGTGACGGAAGTCGTCGACGAAAACTACGTCAGAATTTCCGACGGCGACCTTCGCAAAGCGGAGAAAGCCAAACTCAAAAAAGTAAAACACTTGAAGTTCAGCGGTGATAACTTGCCCGAATTTGCAAATATGCAAAACAAGGACAAGGGTGTTGTCAACGCCGAACTTCGTAGCGCGTTAAAAGCGTACAAAAACACCTGTAAGGAGGAACAATAGTGTCCAAGGAAGACGTCATCGAAGCGGAAGGCCGCGTTGTCGAGGTTATGCCCAACGCAACTTTCAAGGTTCAGCTGGCAAACGGTCATATCGTTATTGCCTACTTGTCCGGAAAACTCAGGATGAATTATATCCGTATTCTCGAAGGAGATAAGGTTACTATTGAAATGAGTCCTTACGACCTTACGAAAGGTAGAATTACCTGGCGTAGCAAAAATTAATGGAGGTATCAACAATGAAAGTCAGACCGTCTGTTAAACCTATGTGCGACAAATGCAAGGTTATCAAAAGAAACGGCAGAGTTATGGTTATCTGCAGCAAAAATCCCAGCCACAAACAAAGACAGGGTTAATTTCACTATTGCATATTATCTGCCGGTAGCACGCGGCTGATTACCGTATCATTCCATTTACATGCGGTATGTGTGAGGGCGACAATATAAAATATCATTTGTAAATTTAATGGAGGTTACAAAATGGCACGTATTGCTGGCGTAGATTTACCCCGCGAGAAAAGGCTTGAAATCGGACTTACCTATATTTATGGTATCGGCCGTCCCACTGCCACGAAAATCTTACAAGAAACCGGCATTTCCCCCGACGTCCGCGTCAAGGATCTGACCGAAGAACAAGTAAGTCTTCTCAGGGAGTATATCGAAAAGAATCTTCACGTCGAAGGCGATTTGAAGAGAGAAATTTACACAAACATCAAACGACTGAAAGATATCGGTTGTTATAGAGGCGTAAGACATCGTAAAGGCTTACCCGTACGCGGTCAGCGCACGAAACAAAACGCGCGTACCTGCAAGGGTCCGAAGCGTCTTGTCTCACGCAAAAAGTAGGAGGTAACTTATGGCAGCACCCAGAAAAGTTATTAAGAAACGTAAAGACTTAAAACGTATTGAAAAAGGTTGCGCGCATATCCATGCCTCTTTCAATAACACTATCGTTACCATCACCGACACCGAAGGCAATGCCATCAGTTGGTGCAGCGCGGGCAAACTCGGCCTTAAAGGCAGCCGTAAGAGCACCCCGTACGCAGCGCAAATGATCGCAGAAGCCGCTGTCAAAGACGCGCTTCCCCACGGATTAAAGAGTGTTGAAGTTTACGTCAAGGGTCCCGGCGCAGGTCGCGAAAGCGCAATCCGCGCAATCAACACCGCAGGCCTCGAAATCACCCTTATCAAGGACGTCTCTCCCATTCCTCACAATGGTTGCCGTCCTCCCAAACGCAGAAGACTGTAAGGAGAATTTGATTTATGGCTAAATATACAGGACCGGTACTTAAAAAGTGCAGAGCGTTGGGTATCAGCCCGATGGAACTCGGCATCGATAAAAAATCAAACCGTCAGGTTAAAGTTTCCAGAAAGAAACAAAGCAACTACGCTTTGCAACTCAAAGAGAAACAGAAGGTTAAATTTATCTACGGCATTCTTGAAAAACAATTCAAAATGTACTACAACAAGGCTGAAAGAATGCGCGGCGTAACGGGCGAAAACATGCTCGTTCTTATCGAAAGCCGCCTCGATAACGTTGTTTATCGCCTCGGCCTCGGCAGCAGCCGCGCTATGGCGCGCCAGATCGTAAACCACGGTCACATCACGGTAAACGGACACGTCGTCGACATTCCGAGTTACCTTGTGAAAGCGGGTGACGTCATTGCCGTTAAATCCAACAAACAGGACAAAGTCATGTATGCGGACATCAAAGAAGGCAACAAAGTCGTACTTCCCGCATGGCTGTCCTTTGATAATGCAACCCTCACCGGAAAAGTCGAGCGTCTTCCCGAACGCGCGGATATCGACCCGTCTATTTCCGAACATCTCATCGTTGAGTTGTACTCGAAATAATCCGATTTTGACAATCAGATTATCCTTTATAGGAGGAATTGTTCTATGATGGAAATGAAACGACCTAAAATCACTTACGAAGAGAACGAGTCGGGCAGTTTCGCCCGTTTCGTGGTAGAGCCTTTGGAACGCGGTTTTGGTACGACGCTTGGGAACAGTTTAAGAAGGATTCTTCTTTCCGCACTTCCCGGTGCAGCACCCGTCGGCATTAAAATTGCCGGCGTTGACCACGAATTTTCAACCATTCCCGGTGTACGCGAAGACGTTACCGAAATTATCCTTAATATCAAAGGTCTCGCAATCAAAATCCACGGCGCTTGCCCCGAAAAGAAGGAAATCACCCTTTATAAGAATACGGCAGGTCCCGTGACGGCCGCAGACATCAGCGTTCCTTCCGATGTTGAAATTCTTAACCCCGATATGTATATCTGCAACCTCGAACAGGGCGCAGTGCTCGATATGTCGATTTATATCGATACCGGCCGCGGATACGTTCCCGCAGACCGCAACAAGGACGCCAAAGCGCCCATCGGATATATTCCCGTCGACAGTATCTACACCCCCGTCGAAAAAGCAAACTACACTGTCGAGAGCACCCGTGTCGAGCAGAGCATCGACTTTGACAAACTGACAATCGAAGTCCTTACAAACGGCACCGTTTCCGCAAAGGAAATCATCAGCCTTTCTGCAAAGATTATGAACGACCACGTTCAACTTTTCGTCGACCTTATCGACAATATGTCGAGCTACGATATTCTCGTTTCGCAAGACGACGACAAACAACAGAAAGTGCTTGAAATGTCCGTCGAGGACCTTGACCTCAGCGTTCGTTCGTACAACTGCTTGAAACGCGCAGGTATTCACACCGTCGAGGATTTGACCAAAAAATCCGAAGAAGATATGCTTAAAGTGCGTAATCTCGGCCGCAAATCGCTTGAAGAAGTCATCAATAAACTTCACGACCTCGGCCTTGATCTTCGCAACAAAGACGAGTAAGGAGACTTTTTATGGAACCCAAAAAATTAGGAAGACCTACCGACCAACGTCTTGCCGTCCTCAGAAACCAGGCAAGCGAACTCTTGTGGTATGGCAAAATAGAAACAACCGTTGACCGCGCCAAATCGGTCAGAAGCATTGCTGAAAAACTTATCACCCTTGCTATCAACACTTACGAAGATACCGTTAAGGTTACCAAAACCAAAACGAACTTGAAGGGCGAAAAAGTCGAAGTCGAATTCACCAACGACGGCCCCAAAAAACTTGCTGCACGCAGGAAAATGATCGCCGAACTTCGTGATATCCCCGAAGCCAAAGAGGAAAAAGAAAGCAAAACCGCATATGCCAAACGTACCGCGGACGTCAGCAATCCTCTTGTTGAAAAACTCTTCAACGAATATGCCCCCAAATACGCAAAACGCGCGGAAGAGAAAGGTCAGAAGGGCGGCTACACCCGCATCGTCAAACTTGGCGAACGTCGCGGCGACGCAGCATCCATGTGCATTCTGGAATTGCTGTAATCTTTAAAACTAAGGCACGCAGAAATGCGTGCTTTTTTTATGCAAAAATTATTGATAATATCGCGCGTTTTTTATATAATTGACCTATGCAAAAGATTCTGAGTACAATGCGTCGGGCGATAACCGACTACAATATGATCAGTGACGGCGACAAAATCGTCGTGGGCGTTTCCGGCGGCAAAGACAGTTTATTGTTGCTGACCGCCTTAAAAGCCTTTCAGCGCTTTTCTCCCGTGAAATTCGACCTTGCCGCAATCACTATCGATATGGGCTTTAAGGACGCGTCTGTCGCCGAAAAACAGGCTCTGTCGGCGTATATTGCGGAACTCGGCGTGCCGTATTACGTCGTCGATACCGATATTGCCGAAGTCATCTTCGAGGCAAGGAAAGAAAACAATCCGTGCAGCCTGTGCAGCAAAATGCGCCGGGGCGCGCTTAACAATAAGGCGATCGAGTTGGGATTCAACAAACTCGCCCTCGGACATCACGCCGACGACGTCGTGCAAACTATGCTGTTGTCGCTTTTGTACGAAGGCAGGTTTTCGACTTTCCAGCCCGTATCTTTTATGGACAGAAGCGGCATAACGCTGATACGCCCGTTCATTTACACAAGCGAATCGGACGTCAAAGGCGCGGTCAACAAACTGAATCTGCCCGTCCTGCACAATCCGTGCCCCGCGAACAAGCACACCCAGCGCGAATACGTCAACGAACTTGTGAAAAGGCTCACGAAGGAAGTGCCGTACGCCCGCGAAAGAATGCTTGGCGCAATCTACCACCCCGAACGCGCAAACCTTTGGCAAAAACCCGATAAATCCGACGATTAAAAGGTCATAAATCCGTTGACCCCCTACATATTTTATAAAGCAGGGGGAATCAATGGAAAGGAATATCGAAAGGATTTTAAGGGAAGCCCGATACGTCTTGGAAAACAAGTGTACCGTGCGGGAAGGCGCAAAAAAATTCGGCGTGTCGAAAAGCACTTTTCACGCCGACGTCACTTATAAATTGAAAGACGTCGATAATGAAACGTACGAAAAGGTGCAACGCCTTATGGATTATCACTTTTCAATCCGCCATTTAAGGGGCGGTGAAGCGACGAAAAGAAAGTATAAACAATCGAAAACGCCCGTTTAACGGCAAAAAACAACCGCACTCATTAAAGTGCGGTTTTGTTGTGTGGTTTATTCTCGTCCAACGAGTTCGTCGATTGTAATATCGAAAATGTCCGCAAGTTCCCACAGCCTTTCGATATCCGGCGTATTTCGCCCGATTTCGTAATTACTGATAAGGGTTTTTCGGCTGCCGAAACGAGCGGCTAATTCTTCCTGCGTAAGCCCCGCCTGTTTTCGGAAAAAACTGATATTTTCTGCGATTTTAATATTTTTCATACAAATTATTCTCTTCCGACAAGTTCGTCAAGGGTAATGTCGAAAATGTCCGCAAGTTCCCACATTTTGAATATATCTGGAACGTTTTTGCCGTTTTCATAATTGCTGATTAACGACTTGTCGCTGTTAAAATGCGCGGCAAGTTGACTTTGGGTAAGTCCTGCTTGTTTGCGGCAATATTTCAGATTTTCTGCAAACTTAAACGTTTTCATTTTGATAATTATTCTCTTCCGACAAGTTCGTCAAGAGTGATGTCGAAGATATCCGCAAGTTTTACAAGCGTGTAAATATCGGGCGTGCTGATTCCGTTTTCATAATTTGAAACAAGATTTTTGCTTCCGCCGAGTTGTTTTGACAATTCTTCTTGGGTAAGGTTATTCGCCTTTCTGAAAAATCTTATATTGTCCGCAATTTTTAATTCTTTCATATTGACAATAGTACAAGAATCTTGTACAATAAAAGAAAAACCACAAGAAACTTGTTATTTAATATGAATTTAACAGAATTTAAGCGGGAAATTTTGAAACTTTTGAACGAAAGCGATCGGAATTGGGAGATTAAAAGCGACGATGGCTTTAATATCGCGGTATTTACCGAAAACGACGGCAGTTTTATTGTAAAACTTCAAAACGGTTCGTCGATGAAAAGAAAAACGAGGCAGTTACCGTTGAAAGAGTTTAAAGAAAAGTATGCTCCGCACGAATAAAACGAACAGGGCATAAAAAAAGACACTCGGCAGTGCGAGTGTCTTTTGTTTTTGCTGAATTATGCTTTGCCTGCGCAACCCAAAACGTCGATGAGTTTGTGGCGGACGCATTCCTTAATCGCCGCTCTTGCAGGCCCGAGATATTGACGGGGATCGAAGTGCGAAGGATTATTATAGAAATGTTCGCGGATAGCGGCGGTTGCTGCCATACGAAGGTCGCTGTCGACGTTGATTTTGCAAACAGCCATACGTGCGGCTTCGCGAAGCATATCTTCGGGAACGCCTTTTGCGCCGGGCATACTTCCGCCGTACTTTTCAATGGTTTCGACGTATTCTTGCGGAATGCTGGACGCGCCGTGCAATACGATGGGGAAGCCGGGCAGACGTTTGCCGACTTCTTCAAGGATGTCAAAGCGCAGACGAGGCGCGGTCTTGAACTTGAATGCGCCGTGGCTGGTGCCGATTGCGATTGCAAGGGAGTCAACGCCCGTGCGGGTTACGAACTCTTCAACCTGGTTGGGGTCGGTATAGCAAGCGTCCTTTTCGCTGACGTTTACCGCGTCTTCGATGCCTGCCAGCTGGCCGAGTTCCGCCTCGACAACGACGCCGTGGTCGTGAGCGTATTGGACGACTTCCGACGTGATTTTGATATTTTCTTCAAAAGAGTGATGCGACGCGTCAATCATAACCGAAGTAAAGCCGCCGTCAACGCAGGATTTGCAAAGTTCGAAACTGTCGCCGTGATCGAGGTGCATTACGATGGGCAGTCCGCTGACTTCCGACGCCGCCTCGATAAGATGACGGAGATATACGGGGTTTGCGTACTTTCTTGCGCCCGCGGATACTTGCAAGATAACGGGAGCGTTTTCTTCGGTGCAAGCCTCGACGATGCCCTGGATGGTTTCCATATTGTTGACGTTAAAAGCGCCGATTGCGTAACCGCCTTCATACGCTTTCTTGAACATTTCGGTGGATGTAACTATTGGCATAAATAACCTCCATTGATTATTATGTTTATTTTTGTCAAGGTTATTATATCTTAAAAGCCGATAAATTTCCACTAAAAGACGCACAAAATTGAAAAATACTTCAATTTTTTACAAACCGCGCAAAATGCCGAAAAAGGCGAAAAAAAACCGCAACGGGCGTTGCGGCATTAAAAAAAAGCAAAATTATTGTTCTGCGCTTATGGGTTCGTAGGGGATATAGGCGTCGTCATCCTCGATAATTTTTCCCTTTTTGACAAGGTGTTTGTAACGAAGAATCTTAATGACGAGAATGAATATTCCAAGCGCGATGGGCGCGCACGCCGCAACCACGATGACGTAGTAAAGAAGCGGATTGAAAATGCCTGCGTACGACGAAAATCCCGCATAGGTTTTTATCGACAGGTAATACGTCAAAAACGTTGCCGCCGACGAAGCGAATCCGAAGCCCACAAGATGATATATGCGGTTTTTGCCCGTGAGAGCAAGCACGATAAGCATCGCCGCTCCGTAAAGAATCACGATGTAATACCACTTTGAAAACAGCACGTTGTACGCAAGCGACGTATCGATTGCGGCTTTTGCCGCGATGTCAAGCATCTTATACGATTCCGTCTTCATAAATCTGCGTTGGGCAAGGGCGGCAACGTTGTTTGCCATAAAATACCCTGCCGCGGCTGCCGCAGCAAACACAATGACGAAACAGAACACGGTATAAATCGCATACGCCGTGCGTTTCGAGTTCAGATTTTTCTTTTCCTGTTCAAGAGCGCTGTCGACGGGAAATTCCTTGACGTTGGCTTTCTTGACTTTTTTCTTATTATCTTTCTTTCCCATAATCTTAATAAAAGGCATATACCTTACATCTATTTTAAGGCTTAAAACGGTAAAATGTCAATACAACTTTGAAAAAATGTGTCGATTTCGCCCGATATACGGTTGAAAACATAGTTTTTACTGTTATAATATATACGAAATATTGAAAACAGAGGTTTAATTATGATTTCAGATGAAAGACAAAAACTGCTGGCAAAGAATCTTGTGGAATATTCGATAAGCGTTCAAAAGGGCGAAAAGGTCTGGATCGACGCTTTCGGCATCGACGTTTCTTTTGTGAACGCGCTTGTGGACGCGGTGTATGCGGCGGGCGGACAACCTTACGTTTTCCTGCACGACAGACGCGTCGAACGCGCTGTCCTTAAACACGTTACCGACGAACAGCTGGAACATATGGCGGCGCACGACGCGCGTCTTATGTCCGAAATGCAATGTTACATCGGCGTCAGGGGCGGGCAAAACAGTTACGAACTGTCCGACGTGCCCGACGACCGCATGCAGGCGTACAACCGCATTTACAATCACCCCGTGCATCACGAACAACGCGTGTGCAAAACCAAATGGGTGGTCATGCGCTATCCCACGGAAGGCATGTCGCAACTTGCCGGAATGAGCACCGAAGCCTTTGAAGATTTTTATTTCAAGGTATGCTGTCTGGATTACGCAAAAATGGAAAAAGCAATGCAACCGCTTGTTAATCTGATGAATAAGACGGATAAAGTGCGTATTGTGGCAAAAGATACCGATTTAACGTTCAGTATCAAAGATATTCCCGCGGTTACTTGTTCGGGCAGAATGAATATCCCCGACGGTGAAGTTTACACCGCCCCCGTGAAGAACAGCGTCAACGGAGTGATACACTACAACGCGCCGAGTATCGAAAACGGCTTCCGCTTTGAAGACGTCAGACTTGTTTTCAAAGACGGCAAAATTATTGAAGCGACTGCAAACAACTCAGCGGCGGCAAACGCGATTTTCGACACCGACGAGGGCGCACGCTACGTCGGCGAATTCGCAATCGGCGTCAACCCTTACGTCAAGAACGCAATCGGCGATATTCTGTTTGACGAAAAAATCAGCGGCAGTATTCATTTTACGCCGGGTGCCTGTTACGACGACGCTTACAACGGCAACGTGTCTGCCGTCCACTGGGATCTGGTTTTGCGCCAAACCCCCGACGTCGGCGGCGGTGAAATCTACTTTGACGATGTGTTAATCCGCAAAGACGGTTTGTTCGTAGTGCCGGAGTTAGACTGTCTTAACCCGTCCCACCTTGTTTAACGGCGATAATTCGCGCCTTTTCGGCGTTTTTGCAGAACCCGAAAAATCGTGTACGTCAAAGTACACTGGATTTTTCTGAACCTACAAAGAACCCCAAAAATCCATCGAATTCTCGCCGTTAAACGGCAGAGCGGAATAGCCGCGCCTTTTCGGCGGTATTCCCGCATTATCAAAAACAAAAAAACAGGGCGAATTTTTGAAATATCAGGAACTTACTCGGGTATTTTTGGAAATATCGTTAAAAAATAAACAATAATTGGTAAAAAGTGGGTAAATTTGCTTGTTAAAATTACATTTTAAGGGTAAAATGTACTTGCAATTCGGGTTTCCGATTGTTAATTACTTCGTAATATAAATTTTGGAGGATATCTATATGTCACAAAACGTCAGAGTTGCTATCAACGGCTTCGGCAGAATCGGCCGTCTTGCTTTCAGACAAATGTTCGGCGCGGAAGGTTATGAAATCGTCGCTATCAACGATCTTACCAGCCCCAGAATGCTCGCTCATCTTTTGAAATACGACTCAACCCAGGGTAACTATGCAAACAGCCACAAGGTTGAAAGCGCAGAAGCTGTTCTTAACGAGGACGGCACCGTTAAAGAAGACGGCTACATCGTTGTCGATGGCAAGAAAATCACCATTTACGCACAAAAGAACGCCGCTGACCTTCCTTGGAAAGCCCTTGACGTAGACGTTGTTCTCGAATGCACCGGTTTCTATACCAGCAAAGCGAAAGCGCAGGCTCACATCACCGCAGGCGCAAAGAAAGTCGTTATTTCCGCTCCCGCAGGCAACGACCTTCCCACAATCGTTTACAACGTAAACCACAAAACGCTCAATAAAGACGACAATATCATCTCCGCCGCAAGCTGCACCACCAACTGCCTCGCTCCGATGGCAAAAGCCCTTAACGACTTTGCTCCCATCAAATCGGGCATTATGGTTACCATTCACGCTTACACCGGCGACCAGATGGTTCTTGACGGACCGCATCGTAAGGGCGACCTCCGCCGCGCTCGCGCAGCTGCCGTGAACATCGTTCCCAACAGCACCGGCGCAGCAAAAGCAATCGGACTTGTCATTCCCGAACTTAACGGAAAACTTATCGGCTCTGCACAACGCGTTCCCACGCCTACCGGCTCCACCACGATCCTTACCGCTATCGTTGAAGGCACCGTTAAGAAAGAAGACATCAACGCCGCTATGAAAGCAGCCGCAAACGAAAGCTTCGGTTACAACGAAGAAGAAATCGTTTCAAGCGACATCATCGGTATGAGATACGGCAGTTTGTTCGACGCAACTCAGACGATGGTCATCAACCTCGACAACGGCACTTCCGAAGTACAAGTCGTTTCCTGGTACGACAACGAAAACAGCTACACCAGCCAAATGGTCCGCACCATCAAATACTTCTCGGAACTTCTCAACAAATAATCGAAAAACAAAAAATACCCTCGGCAAACGCCGAGGGTTTTTTATTTGCTTTTGTTCTTATGCCGTCGTCGACAACTGCGTGACGGTGATAAACGCGTTGTTGAAAGACGCGGTATCTGCCGTCGTGTTGTAAATCGACAGCGTGTCGGGCGATGAAAAATTCAGATAAACCGTCTTCGCCGCGGACGTAATCCCCGTGTCGGAACCGTCGTAAACAACGTTGTTCGACGCCGCTCCGTTGACGTACAAAGTTATGGTTTTCTGGGTTGCGCCCGTGGTCGACGCCGCGCCGCCGAAAGTTACGAGATATTCGCCAATCGGCACGTTTACGGCGTTATTTGATACGGTAAACGTCCCGCCCGTGCTTTGTGCGGTCTGCGAAATCGGGATAATCGTGTTGGTTGCAACGCTTTCTGTCGCGGTGTTTTCCGCATGCACGGTATAGCTTACGCCGGCAGGTCCCTGCGGTCCAGTTGCACCGGTAGGTCCTTGCGGACCGACCGCGCCCGTCGCACCCGTTTCGC